>JGI20214J51088_10000318_pt1 | contig 34592 bp, 23 predicted proteins | sample WetSurMetagenome_FD_51088 | JGI IMG/M metagenome (IMG submission 51088) | reverse complement strand
TTTCAAAATTGCCTTTAAGAGCATTGATCAAAGCAATAATAATACAATAAGGACTTTTTGTTATGTCGCAGGTCTTGATACATTTGAAAGGACAGGCTTTAGGTTGTTTTTTCCCTTCCCTTACCTTTGTTATGAAGTTGCTGAGGATTGCACGCCCTGGCATACCGACCGGGCTCTTAATAATTTCAATATCTGAACTTACTGCATCAATATAGGCTTGCTTGAAAGCAGTTGATGCGTCGCATTCGTCAGTTGTTACAAAACGGGTACCCATTTGAACTCCTGAAGCGCCAAGGTTTAGAATCTTATTTATGTCTTCACCTGTATAAATACCCCCGGCTGCTATGAGGGGAATTTTAGTATCATACTTATCCTCAAATATTTTCAATTCATTAACTATTTCCGGCACGAGCTTCTCAAGAGAATAATCATTGTCGAAGATCTGATCTTCCTTAAAACCCAGATGACCTCCTGCTTTTGGACCTTCCACAATAACTGCGTCAGGAAGATAATTGTAATTAGCTTTCCACTTTTCGCATATTATTTTGGTTGCCCTTGCGGATGATACTATCGGAATAAGTTTTGTTGTACTATCCTTTTTTAAAAATGATGGTAAATCAAGAGGAAGTCCGGCACCAGCCGTTATCAAATCAACCTTTTCAGAGATGGCAGTTTTTATCATGTCGGTGAAATTGGTCATTGCAACCATAACATTTACACCGATCACTCCCAATGTTTTTTCACGTGCCTTGCGAATCTCTTCTTTTAGTCCGTATATACTGGCTTCCAGAAAATCAGAAGAAAAATCTTTGTACAGAAGTCCAAGTCCGGCACTTGATATAACACCTGCTCCACCTTCATTCGCCACTGCTGAAGCCAGTCCGGAGAGAGATATCCCAACTCCCATCCCACCTTGTATAATTGGAACTGCTATTGCAAGATTCCCAATTCTTAGTCCCTTCATTTCGAGTTTTTTTAATTTTGCCAAAGGTAGGCTAATAAATGTGTCTACAGCGGGAAAAGAGATATTTAACATAATTTAAAGAATCCGGTCGAAATAGGCTATGAGCGGAAATAGGCTATATATAAGGCTTTGATGCAGATCAGACAAGATCTGATTTGAAATATTCTAATTTCCTGCTTTTCAGATAGCTATCGGAATCGAAGATTGTCGCCCCCAATTCGGCGAAGTTAAAAACTCCGCTTAGCTATGTGTAACCATCAGGAAGTATCTTTCCTATTTTAAAAAAACTTAACTTTAGAGTTCTAATTTTTAAAATAATTATGAAAAGGTTAATATTTGCTTCAATAATTCTCTTCATTTCGGTTACCGGTGCTTCAGCTCAAACTGAAAAGGATATAAAAGCTGATATAAAGCACGTTACGGTTTTCCCCGACAGAGCTCAGATTGTTCACGAAACAACTGTTTCACTGCTGCCTGGAAAGAGCATCCTCAAGTTATCTGGCCTTTCGCCATACATCGATCAGCAAAGTATCCAGGTTAAAGGATTTGGAGAATTTACAATCCTCTCTGTTAATCAGCAGAATAATTACCTTCAGAATCTTGAAGATTCTCCCGAGGTTAAAAGTCTCAGAAGCCAGATTGAGGCACTTCAGCTAAAAGTTGAAGATGAAACAGTTGCCCTGAGCACTTTACAGCAGAAAGAGGATTTCCTCATTGCAAACAGGGCTATCCTTATTAAAGAAACAACTTTCTCGCTCGAGCAGTTAAAGAATGTAATGGATCTGTATACAAATAATATGGATCTGATTTCAGCAACAAGATTAAAAAAACAAAGGCTGATTAAAGACTATAACAAACAGATTGCTGCCCTTCAGCAACAGCTAACCGGGAAGCTTGGAAGACAACAGCTTCCTTCAGGAGAGATACTGGTAACTGTTTCATCTGATAAACAGGTTTCCGGCAAGCTCACCTTCAGTTATGTGGTATCGAACGCAGGATGGTATCCTTCATATGATATCAGGGTTGATGATATTAAAAATCCCGTTGCAATATTTTATAAAGCAAATGTTTTTCAGAATTCCGGCGTTGAATGGAAAGATGTCAAACTCAGTTTTTCAAATGCAACTCCATGGGTAGCCGGTGACATCCCGATACTGAACCCATGGTTTGTTGATTACTATTATCCCCGGCCGGTTATGATCAGAGGGATGGCAAAATCAGCTCGTAACGAAGCTCCGGTAATGAAGGAAGTAGCCGATGCTGTTATGGTATCAGAAGAGAAAACGATGGAATCTGCCCCTGTTATGACTGAGAAACAGGTTGGAGAAACAACCATAACATTTGATATTGCGGTACCCTATACAATTCAATCGGATGGAAAAATTCAGACTGTTGAAATACAAAGAATTACAGCCCCTGCTGAATATAAATATGTCACATTGCCAAAATTGACACAGCTTGCTTATCTGACAGCAAATGTTAGTGATTGGGCGAAATTAAGCCTGCAGTCGGGTGAAGCCACGCTCTATTTCGAAAATTCATTTGTCGGGAAATCTACACTCAACGTTAATCAGTTGAAGGATACTCTTACAATTTCTCTCGGTACAGATAATAGCATTCTCGTTAAAAGAGAAAAAAGGAAAGATTTTACAAGCCGTAAGGTACTGGGTTCAAACAGAACCGATACCTATTCCTTCCTGATTACAGTAAGAAACAATAAATCAAACTCTGTGAATATAACTGTGAACGATCAGATCCCAGTGTCGTCGAACAGCAGTATTAATGTTGATGCCATTGAATTATCGGGGGGTAAACTTAACCAGCTGACGGGTGAAATCAAATGGGATATTGAAATAAAGCAGCAGGAGACCAGGCAGATAGTTTTGACATATTCAGTCAAATATCCGAAAGACAAAACCGTTCTTCTTGAATAAGCTAAAAACCATCTTTTTATGAATTTCCTGGGAAATCTTATCTGGCTAATATTCGGAGGTTTAATCATTGCGATTGAATACCTCATTGGCAGTATAATCCTAATGATAACAATAGTTGGTATTCCTTTTGGTATTCAGACTCTTAAGATGGCTTCGCTGTCACTATGGCCATTCGGACGCGATACGGTTGTTCATTCAAGAGCTTCAGGATGTCTTTATATTCTGATGAACATAATCTGGCTTCTGACAGGGGGTTTATGGATCGCACTCACACATGCTATCTTCGGACTGATTCTTTGTATTACAATTATTGGTATCCCTTTTGGTCTGCAACATTTTAAACTTACTGCAATTGCATTGTCCCCTTTCGGAAGGGATATTGTCAGCAAATGATACACAATAAGTATTTTTTTAACCGCAAAGGTCGCAAAGTCCCGATAGCTATCGGGATTACACAAAGTTCGCAAAGAACTGAATTACATTTTTCTAACTTTGCGCACTTTGCGAAATCTTAGCGTGCTTTGCGGTTAATGGATTTTAATTTGATTTTAAAATGAATAAATCTGCTGATAAAAATTCAATTAATGATTTCGGGAAATTTGGTTTGATAAACCACCTGACCCGACACACAAAAACAGTCAACAAATCAACTGTAACAGGTATTGGGGATGATTCAACAGTTATTGATTCAGGTAAGAAATTAACCCTGGTAACCACTGACCTTCTTCTGGAAGGTATTCACTTTAACCTGATCTACTCTCCAATGAAACATCTCGGATATAAGGCTGTGATCAGAGCAATATCAGATATCTATGCGATGAATGGAACCCCTGAACAGGTAATGATTGCACTTGGTATCAGCTCGAAGTTTAGTCTTGAACAAGTTGAAGATCTTTATGATGGAATTTATCTTGCCTGCGAAAAATATCAGGTCGACCTCGCCGGTGGAGATATAACAAGTTCACTTACAGGTATGACAATTGGTGTTACATCTGTTGGAGTTGTAGAAAAAGCTGAACTTGTACGGAGGGACAGTGCCAGGGCTAACGATCTTATTTGTGTTACAGGTGATCTCGGCGCTGCTTTCATGGGTCTTCAGCTTCTTGAGCGCGAAAGGAAGCTTTTTGTAAAAGAGAAAGTCACTCAACCTGATCTTGCAGGTTATGAATATGTAATAGGCAGACAGCTGAAACCAGAAATTCCTGTTTCAACTCTGGCAGCTCTTAAAAAAGAGGGTATCAGACCCACTTCAATGATTGATGTTACTGACGGACTGGCTTCCGATTTGCTTCATTTATGCAGGCTGTCGGGTACCGGTTGCAGAATATTTTACAGTAAAGTGCCGGTAGATTACGAAACATCGAGGCTGGCCGAAGAATTTAATATCGACCCGATTGTACCTGCTCTGAACGGCGGGGAAGACTATGAATTGCTTTTCACTATACCTCTGGAAATGGTAGAAAAGATCAAATCTATTGAGTCTGTAAAAGTAATCGGCCATATGACATCAAATGGCTCAGGTAATTATATTGCAGGCGACGATGGTTCCGAAGTTGAGATAACTGCACAGGGATGGAAAGAGTAATATATTTAGAGTTTATCGTGCTCTGATAATTCCTCTTTCTGATTTTCTTATAAACCCTAAAATATAATCTCTGTCAGTAGAGGCCTTAAATTCCTTTTCCACAAAGTCAAGCGCCTGGGAAATATTCATTCCTTTCTGATAAATAGCCCTGTATATTTCGTGAATTTCGTCAATTCTTTCTTTTTCAAATCCTCTTCTTGTTAAGCCCACAGTATTTAAACCGAGGTAGGAAAGAGGATCGCGGTCGGCCTTTATAAAAGGAGGAACATCAGTTCTGACTTTACCTCCGCCACCGATCATTACATGAGCTCCGATGTGGCTGAATTGATGAACCATGGTACCGGCGCTTAATATAGCCCAGTCATCAACATCAACTTCTCCTGCCAGTGCAGTTGAATTTCCAATTATTACGTTATTTTGTATTGCGCAGTCGTGTCCAACATGAGAGTACGCCATAAGCAGACAATTGTTTCCAACAATTGTTCTGCCTACTGCAGCTGTACCTCTGTTCACCGTTCCACATTCCCGTACAGTCGTGTTGTCTCCGAGTTCAGCAGTCGATTCCTCCCCACGAAATTTCAAATCCTGAGGTATTCCAGAAATTACTGCGGAGGGGAATATTCTGCAATTTTTCCCTATTCTGGCGCCGTCGAAGATAGTTGCATTTGGCCCAATCCATGTTCCTTCATCAATAGTTACATTTCCCGCTATATAGGCAAAAGGTTCAACAACAACATTTTTCCCGATTTTTGCTTCAGGATGTACGAAAGCTAAATTTGAGATCATTAAAGTTATTATTTGTTTTTTACTACTTGAGCCGTCATTTCACCTTCCAATACCAGTTTATTCCCGACAAAAGCCTGACCAAACATTGTAACTATCCCTCTTCTCATAACGTCAGCCAATTCCATTTTAAGTATTACAGTATCTCCCGGAACAACTTTTTGTTTGAACTTAAGTTTGTCGATTTTCAGGAAATAGGTTGAATACTTTTCAGGATCCTCAACAGAATTCAGAACGAGCAGTCCTCCGGTCTGAGCAAGCGCCTCAACCAGCAATACCCCAGGCATTACCGGCTCGTCAGGGAAATGACCCTGGAAGAAAGATTCATTAAAAGTAACATTTTTAATACCAACTATTGAGGATTCGTCAAGGGCAATTATCTTATCCACAAGTAAAAAAGGAAACCGGTGGGGAAGTCTTTTCTTAATCTCTTCTAAATTGAAAACAGGTGGCTGTGATGGATCATATACAGGTATGTCCTGTTTTGAAAGAGCTTTTTTCATCTCCTGCCTGATTATTTTCGCCAGCCGGGTATTAGCATAATGGCCCGGCCGGGTAGCAACAATTTTTCCTTTTATAGGGTGACCAACCAGAGCCATATCGCCCATAATATCAAGAAGTTTATGTCGGGCAGGCTCATTGGGATATCTTAGTTCAGTATTGTTAAGGATTCCTGCAGTATGGGTATTAATTCCCGGCCTGTTAAAGAGTTTGGCAATCCTGTCTATTTCAGATTGTTCAACTTCTTTTTCAAGAATCACAATTGCATTGTCGAGGTCCCCTCCCTTAATAAGACCCATATTAAAAAGAGGTTCAAGCTCATGAAAGAACACGAATGTTCGGCTTTTGCTTATTTTCTCCTCAAAGTCATCAATCGAGTCGAGGATAGAATACTGGTTTCCAAGGATTTTTGAATTATAATCAATAAGTACGTTTACACTGAAATGATCGTCGGGGTATACTATCAAATCAACTCCATGCTCTTCATCTGAGAATGTAATCTTCTGTTTTACAACGAAGTAATTTCTATCTTCTTTCTGATCAACAATACCTGCCTCCTTAATAGCTTCGACAAACTTCCAAGCAGATCCTCCCATAATGGGAGCCTCCGGTGCATTTAATTCTATAAGGGCATTATCAACCCTGAGGCCGTGAAATGCAGCCATAACATGTTCAATAGTAGAGACGGAAGCGTTATTTTGAACGAGAGTCGTACCTCTTGAAGTATCAGTTACATGCTCAGCAAGAGCATCAATTAAAGGTTTTCCTGGAAGGTCCACCCTGCAGAATTTATAACCATGATTGACCGGAGCCGGTTTAAATGTGATTGTTACATTATTTCCTGAATGCAGTCCCTTTCCGGTTAGGCTAATTTCTCTTGCAAGGGTCCTTTGTTTTTCACTCATCAACGTCAGGTATTAAATTAAAATCGGGTACAAAAAAAATAAAAAAATTTCGAACAATCCAGAAAATTGTCGCTTAACTGAATTTTTTACAGCAACTTTATCACCGAATTTAAGGCAAAACTACCTTTTTTTGAGAGACTCTATCTCTTTTTCCAGTAAATCAATTTTTATCTTCATCTCAGGTAGTTTTTTAAAAATCACTGAAGATCTCATAAATTGTTTAAGCTCTATTGCAGGCGATCCGATAATCACTGTGTTTTCCTCTTTTACATCTCCAAGGATTCCCCCCTGAGCGCCAATTTTTGTTCCATCCGCAATTTTTAAATGCCCGGCAAGTCCAACCTGTCCTCCGAACATACAATTCCTGCCTATTTTGGTTGAACCGGAGATGCCTGCCTGAGCAGCCATTACCGAATTCTCTCCAACTTCTACATTATGCCCGATCTGTATAAGATTATCAAGCTTAACTCCTTTTCTGATAATTGTAGAGCCCATTGTAGCCCTGTCAATTGTTACATTAGCGCCAATTTCGACATGATCCTCCAAAACAACATTTCCCAGTTGTGGAATCTTCATGTATTCGTTGTCTGACTGGGGAGCAAATCCGAAACCATCACTGCCGATTACAGATCCTGCATGGATAATACAACCCTCACCTATCTGACAATCGTGATAAATCTTTACCCCGGGGTTAATAGTACAATTTATCCCCAATATGGTACTGTCGCCAATATAAACATGAGGGTAAATTGAACATCCATCACCAACTATACAGTTCTCGCCAATATAAGCGTAAGGGCCAATGAATACNTCNGAACCTATTTTTGCCGACGATTCNATAATAGCAGACGGGTGAATTCCTTTCTTACGTGGCCTTGCCTGATCAACGAGCCGAAGTAATGACGCAAATGCCTCGTATGAATTTTCCACTCGTATAAGTGTAGCTCCAATGGATGCCGAAGGAACAAAGCTCTTATTTACAAGAACGATAGACGACTTTGTCTGATAGATATAGTGTTCATACTTAGGGTTAGCCAGAAAGGATAATGCTCCCTCATGTCCTTCTTCTATTTTGGCTATTGTATTTACTTTGATTTCAGGGTTGCCTTCGATTTCGCCATTTAAAAAGCCCGCAATTGTTGAAGCAGTGAATTCCATAATATTCTAAATTAAATTATCGACATTCTTTTGGGTAACACAAAAAGTATTTTGTTATTCTCTCTGAGAGAAATCTGTGGTCAAACATATCTGAGACAGTCGAAATATCAGCGGTTTTTCCATTCTTGAGGAGTATTTTAACAACAGGAGCATCGGGGGTGTAAGCCAGGTTTGAAATGCTGTCTGTATAAACATAATATTGCTCTGAGCAATTCTCAATATTCATAAGTTTTTTAGCCCGGGAAACAAGTTGGTTCACTCTTTTGGTTTCAAATGGATCATTTTGAAGTTCAATGGCAAAAAGATCCCTTCTCATGAGTCTGCCTGATAAATCGGAGAGAACCTTATCAGAATGGTCAGTCCAGTATTTAGCTGAAACAAGAATATCCGAGTCGTCGAGTTTTGTAAAATTTATGGCGATCAATCCGGGAGTGAATCTTCCATCTTCTGTAAGATCTGACTTTCCTATATTATTGTATAGAAAAAATCGAAGAGCCGGAGTGGTGTATAATTCGTATCCTTCATTAGCCAGTTCTTTTGCCCGTTTAAGAATATTTACCAGGAGGCTTTCGGACGAGAGTACTGTTTTATGCATATAAACCTGCCAGTACATCAGGCGTCGTGCAATAAGAAATTTTTCCAGTGAATAGATTCCTTTTTCTTCTACAACCAGACTATCATCAACAACATTGAGCATCCTGATTATCCTCTCCGATCCTACTGATCCCTCAATAACGCCAGTGAAGAAGCTATCTCTCCGGAGATAATCAAGTCTGTCCATATCCATCTGACCTGAAATCAGCTCATGAAAAAATTTTCTTGAGTAAGTTCCCGTGAAGATCTCAATTGCCAGGTCAAGTTTTCCGGAATATTTTTCATTAAGCTTTTTCATCAGAAGAAGCGAAAGGTCCTCATGCGTTATGCCGCTTATTATCGAATTTTCAAGCGCATGAGAAAATGGACCATGTCCTGCATCATGTAACAGAATTGCTATCAGAGTAGCTTCCTCTTCAACTTCCGAGATTATAACTCCCTTGCTTCTGAGGGTGGCAATTGCCATGTTCATCAGATGCATGGCTCCCAGTCCATGTTGAAATCTGCTGTGATTTGCACCTGGATAAACAAAACTGGTCAGTCCCAGCTGTTTTATATTCCGTAATCTCTGAAACCATGGATGTTCTATAAGATCGAAGACAAAATCGCCTGGTATGCTTATAAAACCATAAACAGGGTCATTTATTATTTTTTTCTTGTTTGTCAGATACACCACCCGGGGAAATTTAAACTACAAAATTAGGAATTAAGAGCATTTAACAGCAAAGGTTGTAAAGATTTTACTTAATGGCCTTATGAAGATCATTACGGAATAATTATTGAGACTACTCAATTATAGACTAGGAGATTCTTACTTCTTTAAACTAATCTTACATCACATCTCAAATTGAGTCACTTGCAGAAAGAAAGAACGAGATCCCTCGCTAGCGCTCGGGATGACAGGTATGTAGTTGATTAGCAGGATTTTTGAATCCTGAATAAAAAAACGAGAAATTATTTGGTGGTTTCAAAAGAATAGGTTTATATTTGCACTGTATTAGTTATGTAGTACACCAAAACAGTAATAACGCTAATTATGATTCAGATTAAAGATCTAGATTTTGCTTATCCCAGGCAGCAATCACTTTTCAAGAACCTGTCTATGCAACTCGAGCCAGGAAGTATCACCGGGTTACTGGGGAAAAATGGTGCCGGGAAAACCAGTTTGCTAAAACTTCTTGCCGGATTGCTTTACCCTCAGTCGGGAGAGATTAATGTACTTGATCATAACCCCGGAAAAAGACAGGTATCATTTCTAAGTAATGTATTTCTTGTACCCGAAGAATTCAGTTTCCCGCCGATATCCATTCATGAATTTATAAATGCAAATGCTCCTTTCTATCCGAGATTCGATGTTGGTCTGATGAGCAACACCCTTGTTGAGTTTGACCTTAATACCGATAGTAATCTCAGTCGTCTGTCACATGGCCAGAAGAAAAAATTCCTGATAGCATTTGCACTGGCTACCCGATGCAGTCTGCTTGTTCTTGATGAACCTACAAATGGACTTGATATACCTTCCAAGTTACTTTTCAGGAGAATTCTTGCTGGTTCGTTGAATAACGATCAATTGGTAATAATATCAACGCATCAGGTAAAAGATGTTGAAAACCTCATTGACAAAATTCTCATTCTCGACAATGGGAAGGTAATATTTATGAAAACAATCCTGGAGATTTCACAGAAAGTGTCATTTATTTCAGGTTCTTCTGTCGATACGGCGAAAGCAATCTATAGCGAGCCGGTACCTGGCGGGTACAGAATGATGATGCCAAACGGTCATAACGAAACAGAAGTAGATATAGAATTGCTTTTTAACGCAATTACAAAAGGTAAAAAAATTGACTAAAATTATGGAAACAAACAATATTTTCTCTTTCAGGCGATTCATCCTGCTGAGCAAACAATCGCTGATCATTAATAAGAAACTCATTGGCATTACAATCGCCGGTTTTTCAGGACTTGTTTTTCTGTTTTTGATGCTTATCCATATTAAAAACTATGTTAACTGGGATAACGACAATTACATGATAACATTTCTTGTTATGTTCTTCCTTGGAGGTTCCATTTATTCAAGTCTTTCTTATCCTGCATTCAGAACTAAGGAAAAAAGTATTTCATACCTGTTGCTTCCTGCTTCAACTGCAGAGAAGTACGTGTTTGAATTCTTGTCGCGCATTGTCCTTTTCATTTTATTGATGCCATTTGTCTTCTGGGTGATAGCAAATATTGAAGGTTCTGTAATGCATTACTACAAGCCGGATTTTATCAACTACAGGTTTTCATTAAGCAAGGCACTTAGTTCCGTTGTTTATAAACGAGGTAACTCCGGGTGGATGAACTTCTTAATTTTTCAGGGATGGCTGTTCGTATTCATTGCAGCTTTTACAGGAGCAAGCCACTTTTCAAAATCACCGTTGGTGAAAACGCTGTTTACTCTTTCAATAATAGCTCTGGGTTATGCACTTTACACATATCTTCTGGTAAAAGGAATGAATGTCAGCGGATACGCACTTGAAAATAAAAGAATACTTTTCATTCATAACAGGAATGAGGCAATGGCATTCATTTCAATAGCCATTACTATAGTCAATCTGTGTCTGCTTACTATTGCATATTTCAGATTAAAAGAAAGAGAGGTATAATTATGGAATTCAAAAATACCAAAGGAATTTATCTGCAGATTGCAGATAATATTTCGGAAAAAGTACTGATGGGAACTTATAACCCCGGAGGGAAAATTCCTTCAGTTCGGGATCTCGCCAACGAGATGGGTGTTAACCCTAATACAGTGATGCGAACTTACAATGAACTACAGACACGTAAAATCATAGATAATAAAAGAGGATTAGGGTTTTATGTGAACGATGATGCAGCNGCGATAATCATGGAATGGAAAAAGAGAGAGTTCTTTGAACATGAGCTTCCATTGATTGTGAGACAAACTAAGGTATTGAATATCNCGTTCGAAGAACTAAAACCCTATTTCGTATCAACCAATAATTCAGATAACAAATGAAAACAAGTAAAATTATATTTATATCGTTGCTTAGTATATTTGCCTTCTTTATCCTTGCTGCTTTTATTGATATCCGGATAAACGGCCATCGAAAAGGCATAAATCCGGCTGATATTAAAATAAAGAAACTAACAGTTCCTTCATTTAGAGTGCTTTGTGTCAATAGTGGTACCATTGATCTCATTCAAAATAATTCCTCATCTATTGAAGTGACCTTAATAAAAGATACTTTGTCGCCCTATCTGAATTATACGATAAAGGATGATACTTTAACAGTTTCAGTTTTAAAACACAATGTATCGGTAAAGATCTACTCCACCGATTCACTAAGGAGAATANTGTTGAAAAATTCCAATATGACAATTGATCGTTTTGTTTCTGAAAAAATGTCTTTTGATATGGATAGAAGCTCTGTTTGGTTCAATCACGACAAATCTTCTTTTCACACTTTGAATATCATGGCTAAAAACCATTCAAATGTTAGTACAACTAAATTCAAGGTTGATTCCCTGGGAATTATTCTTCAGAAATCAAAGGCGAACTTTGAAGCTATTGTTAAAGTGTTACGTGGTTCTATATCTGATAGTTCAAAAATATATGCTCGTCAACCTGAGGAAATTTTGTTAAAAAAAGATTCCACAAGTAAAGTCAGTGTAAATGAATATTGATTTTTATGCTGCACAACATAAATATTTATTGTCACATTTGTAATAATTCACGTCTTTATAGCGTCAAAGATTTAAAATAATCTGATCAGATCGAATTTAACCAGGGTTTTTATGAAAATTGAGATTCAGGGACTCAACCAGATATATCCGAATGGGAATCATGCCCTGAAAGATGTGAACCTTGAGTTTGGAACCGGAATGTTCGGGCTTCTCGGACCAAATGGTGCAGGTAAATCAAGCCTGATGAGAATTATGGTCACACTTATGAAGCCGACGTCCGGATTGGTTCTTGTAGATGGGAAAGACATACAAAAGTACAGGAAAGAACTAAGGAGTATGCTGGGATACCTTCCTCAGGATTTCAGGTTTTTTACATCTTTGAAAACCTGGGAATTCCTCGATTACTCAGGTTCTCTNGCCGGATTAAGAAACAAAAAAGAGAGACTCAGTGAAGTAGACAGATTACTTGATCAGGTTGGCCTGCTTGAGGTTCGCGACAGACAGGCCAACAGATTATCGGGTGGCATGAAACGCAGACTGGGTATTGCCCAGGCACTTATCGGAAATCCTAAAATTATTGTTGTTGATGAACCGACTACAGGTCTTGATCCCGATGAACGAATCAGATTCAGGAATATACTATCACAACTTAGCCAGCACGATGTGACAATAATACTGTCAACTCACATTGTAGGTGATATCTCCTCTACCTGTCAGAGTATGGCTCTTCTCAACAAAGGAGAACTTGTCTTTTCCGGATCACCCGAAAATCTTGTAAAAAATGCCGAAGGCCATGTTTTCCGTCTTACAGTAAATCCGTTTGATTATGAAAAGGTCAAGGAACACTATAATGTCATTTCCACAATACCNGTTGAAGCNGGATGGGAAGTACAAATAGTTTCCGATACNGTCCCTGAATTTGCCTCAACAAGTATTATACCNAATATTGAACACGCATATGTGTATTACATGGAACACAAACTTCATACTGAAATTACTGATTAATTAACTACATTAATGGCGTTTCTTCATAATATAAGGACCGTTGCACAATATGAAGCGAAAACACTAAGGAGGAGCTGGTTTTTCAGACTCTTCTCAATTGGTGCCCTTTTCATATTCACAATACTTAATATCGGACTCTTCTCACCCATTGGAGACGAAGACTGGGAAATGGTTTCTATTTCATCTTCTGTGCCACTGATGAACCTGTACATCCTTAATATAGGACAGGCAATCGTAGTAATTTTTCTTGCCTCAGATTTTCTGAAGAGAGACAAAAAACTCGATACCAATGAAGTTTTATATACAAGGTCAATGTCTAATTTTGAGTATATTATAGGNAAGACATGGGGTATACTCCGTTTGTTCCTTGGACTTANTATTGTGATATTATCAATAGGGATGCTTATGAACATTATATCTAAATGCATGTCTATCGATTTTATGGCGTATATCTCATACCTGCTTATAATATCAGTGCCTACATTAGTATTCAGCCTTGGGCTGGCTTTTGTTATGATGTCAGTAATCAGGAACCAGGCAATAACTTTTCTCCTCCTCCTGGGAATTGCTGCTCTCGATATGTTCTGGCTCTGGTTCAGAATGGGATCGATTTTCGATTATATGGCTTTTGGAATCCAGGTGTTTAAGTCGGGTATCATTGGCTTCGATAACCTCTGGCTGGTTGTTAACCAAAGATTACTTTACTTTTTTCTGGGAATGGCACTCGTTCTTGCGACAGTGTTACTTTTTAAGCGCCTGCCTCAATCAAAATTTCATAGAATGATTACAATAATCTTTCTTGTGGTATTTATGGCAGGAGCCATTGTATGCGGATCGAACACCTATTCATTCTACAGGAATAATATAGAATCCAAAGCGGGCATTCTTGATACAAACAGAAAATTTGAGGATAAGAATTTCGTTACTGTAACGGATGCTGAGATCGATTTAATTCATAAAGGAAAGTCATTAGAGGCTACAGCCGCGCTTAAAATTAAAAACGAAAACACAGTCCCACTTGATCGATATCTATTCTCCCTTAATCCATCGTTGACGGTGAGTAAAGTAATAACTGGCGGACATGAACTTAAATTTTCAAAAACCAATCAGATAATTGAAATATTCCCCGCGAATGTTCTCCAGCCTGGAAAAAATGACAGTATTCTTATATCATACTCCGGAACAATCAAAGAGTCATTTTGCTATCCGGATTACACAGATAATATCAGGGACAATCCTTATAGAATCGCATTGATGAATATTAATAAAAGACAAGCGTTTCTTGAAGAAAGGTATGTACTGCTGACCCCTGAAACTTGTTGGTACCCGGTTGCATCATTAAATTATTTTCCCAATAACCCGGCTCGCATAAAAATTGATTTCACACGATTTACTCTCAGGGTTAAGACCGAAAAAGGGCTTACAGTAGTGTCGCAGGGGAGAATGAAAACTGAAAATGGATATACCTTCAGTAAACCAGAAAATCCTCTTACAGGACTTACTCTTGCAATAGGCAACTACCTAACTGATTCTCTAAATGTTGATTCTGTAAATTATCTGAGTTATCACATGCCGGGACATGATTATTACAAGAAGGATCTGAGTGAAATTAAAGATACTCTTCCGAATCTGGTCTCAGGTATCATGAGAGAGCTTGAGACTAATTTTTCAACTAAATATCCATTTAAAACCCTGAGTTTTCTTGAAGTGCCTGTTCAGTTTTATTCTTTTCCAAAGAAAAATACCCAGACCAGAGCTGAAGTCCAGCCTTCAATGGTTCTGCTTCCTGAGAAATTATCGACTATTGAAAACGCGGGTTTTTATAAACGATTCCTCCGACAGAAAAAAAGAATGGCCAGGAACAACCAGATAATTACAGATAAGGAGTTGCAGGTGAGATTATTTAATGATTTCGTCAGAAACTTATTTATAAGCGGAGAGAATTACAGATTTGTTAATGGAGTCCCTTCAAATGAGCCTTTAAGGTATCGTCTGGGGCCCAGTTTCTACTTCTTCAAAAATAATTTTTACTCATCTGAATATCCGGTTATGAATGCTGTGTTTGAATCCCATCTTCAACACCTTACCCAGCAAGTGCAAGCAGATGGTTACATGACAGGTTTCGGAGCTCTTTCAGATAACGACAAAGCCAATCTTATTTTAAAGAAAACCAGCTTCAGTGATTTGCTTGCTAAAAATCCCGAAGGCGATACGTTGCGAATTGTATTAACAGTGAAAGGCGATTGGTTATTTAACCTTTTAAGATCTAAGGCAGGGATATATTATTTTAAGCCATGGTTTTCGGAATACATTGACAACCACCGTTTTAAAAGTGTAGATATCATGAAGTTAAACCAGGATTTCAAAGCCAGATTCGGCTTCGAATTTTATCCTGAGCTCAATTCATGGTTCAATAGCCGGGAACAACCGGGTTTTCTGATCACTGACTTAAAAGCTTCAGAGATAATTATAGGAGACCGGTCGAGATACCAGGTGACATTCATTGCTGCAAATCACGAACCGGTTGATGGTTTATTTAATATTTCTTTCAGAACCGGAGGCGCTAATGATCTGCTTGCCAAAAAGATCCAGTTAGAAAATGTACAAATCCAGGGCGGTGGCAGTAATAAATTAACAACGGATATACGTGGACGGGGCATGGATGCTGATGACATAACAAAAATTGTATTCCTGAAGCCCAATCAAGCAAAGAAAATAGGGATCGTTCTTGATGCTGAGCCAAGGGCAATGATTATTAACACTCTCTTTGCCAAAAATATACCTGGTGAGATAACCTTGCCGGTCAATGATATTGCAAAAGCAAAAGGGGACATAAAAGAATTTTCCGGAGAAGAGATCCTGGCTTCTATCCCTCCATATTCAGATCCTTCAGAAATTATTGTTGATAATGAGGATGAAGGTTTCATTTCCAGTAAACAAATCACTTCAAGTCCTCTGAAAAAGCTTCTTGGAATTTCAAATGATAAAGGAAAAACCTACATGAAGATAAGCATGTGGAATACACCGGACTACTGGCAACCGGTTGTCCTTACAACGTACTGGGGGAAGTATATCCGTTCGGCAATCTATACACGTGCCGGAACTGGTGACAAAAAGATAACCTGGACAACATTAATAAGAGATCCGGGATATTATGATATCTATTCCTATGTAGGAAAAACCGTCGACCGTATGTCAGTCAAAAACAGCACCGGATCTTCCGGGGATCCAAATGGAGAGAAAGACGATACATACAAGGACATGCATTACCAGATTTATAATGATCAGGGAATAGATAATGTCACTCTTGACTATGCAAGCGCGGAGGGTGGATGGAATAATCTTGGACGATTCTGGCTTCGTGCCGATACATCAAAAGTAGTACTGACAAATAAATCATCCGGAAGGATAGTGATAGGAGACGCGATAAAATGGGTGAAGCAGAAGTAGAAGAGACTGAGGGAAAAAGGGACTGAGAGACTGAGGGACTGAGGGACTGAGGGGATAAGAAAAGGGGAAATTTATCAGTGTAAACCCGTGAACTCCGTGGTTAAAAATAATTGAATAAATAAAAGAATCAAGATTCTGGAAATGAAACATAAGAAGCATTATATGAAAGAACACCTAAAAGAAAAAATAAAGATCAGTTTGATTATGCTGGCTTTACTTATAATCAATGTGTCAACATCACTTTCACAGGAAGGCCTTACGCTCGAAAAATCGCTTGGAATAGCTGAAGCGAACAGCCCTTCGATGAAAACGACACGACTGAGCCTCATCAGAAGCCAGGAAAACCTGAACGCTCAGAATGCCTCTCTGAAATCCCAGTTTTCACTTATGTTGACACCTATCAGTTATAGTCAGAACAGGGCCTTCAACGATCTTATCTCAACGTATAACAGCCAGAAGAAAACTCAGACTTACGGAACATTTACAATTATGCAACCTGTGATCTGGACTGATGCATCTGTTTCACTAACCAATACCTTTGGATATCTTGACAGTTATAGTCAATTTGCAACTCAACAGCAAAAAGGATTTAGCAATAACCTTGCAATCAGTCTTGATCAACCGCTGTTTACTTATAACAGGACCAAGATGGCGCTTAAGGAACTTCAGCTGGCTCTTGAAAATGCTCAGTTGAATTATGCAATACAATTGCTTGATCTGGAGAAACAGGTTACCCAGGCATTTTATTATGTATACCAGCAGCAGCAAAGTCTGGATATAGCAAATCAGGCTTACCAGAATATGCAGAAAAGCTATGAAGTCTCAAAAAATAAAGTTGACGCAGGCATATCACCAAAGGAAGAGATGTTCCAGGCTGAACTGAACCTTGCCACTACAAAATCGGATTATGAGAACAAACAGGTGTTACTTGAAAATGCAAAGGATGACTTTAAACTTTTAATTGGAATGAGTCTTTATGAAGATCTTATTGTAATCCCAAATATAGCAGTTGATACTGTTGCCGTTGATATTTCATTTGCAATTGACCAGGGTCTTCATAACAGGATGGAACTCCGGCAGAGAAAGATCAATATTGAAAATTCGCAGTTCGACCTGATACAGACAAAAGCTCAAAATGAATTTAAAGGAAGCCTGGGATTATCTGTCGGTCTTTTCGGAGATAACGACAAATTCAAAAATGTATTTGATAAAGCGAGTCGTACCGACAATGAAGCAGTAACCTTATCGCTGTCAATACCATTATGGGATTGGGGAAAAAGAAAATCAATGATAAAAGCATCAGAAGCTTCAATTGCAACATCCCAGATTTCACTGGAACAGCAGCAGAACAACATAATTCTCGATATCAGAAAAGTTTACAGAAACCTGCTCAATTTAAGGAATCAGATCGAGATAGCACGACAAAACGTAATAAATGCTCAACTTACATATGATCTTAATCTTGAAAGATATAAAAACGGCGATCTTACGGGAATGGATCTGAACATCTATCAGAACCAGCTCTCTGAGAAGAAACTTACTTTTACTAATTCACTGATCTCTTATAAACTCGAACTCCTGAACCTTAAAATTCAGACACTCTACGATTTCGAGAAAAAAGAAGGAGTTACGCCTGTAATGACAATAAATAATAATAAATGATAATAAAATGAAAAAAAGTATTTTCATTGTTGCAGCCTCGATAATAGTATTTACCAGCTGCAGGAATCAGGAACAAAACCTAAATGCTGATGTTGAAGTACCTGTTTCAGTCGAAAACATTAAACTTAAATCGATTGAAGAATTTATAAATACAACCGGCACTGCCTTTCCCAAAGGAGAAATTACACTTAAATCAAAGATAACTGCCTCCTATTATCTTGAAAAGAATCCTGAGACAGGTAAATTCTGGCAACTTGGCGATAAAATAAAAGTAGGGTCACTTATCGCAAGACTTGAGGATAAAGAATATGTAAATTCTATAAAACTTGAGACCAATCAGCTTAACATGGAACTTTCGGAGAGCGAACTCAAAAAACAGGAGTCACTCTACGAAAAAGGCGGAGTAACATTGAAAGATCTTAAAACTGCAGGTATCAATTATGAGAATGCTAAATCAACGGTAGAGAATTCAAAACTTCAGCTCGATAAAACCAGGGTTGTGGCTCCAATCGACGGAGTAATTGTGGATCTTCCTTATTATACCCAAAGCACGCAGATTGAAACCGGATCAACAATTGCCAGAATTATGGATTACCAGGTGATGTACATGGATGTACAGTTGCCTGAGAAATATATATCGGTGATCAAACCCGGACAGTTGGCTAAACTAACAAATTATACTATCCCCGAGGATACAATAGTCGGAAGCATAACTCAGTTATCGCCTGCAATAAATGCAGAAACAAGAACATTTAAAGGCAATATATCGGTAAACAATCCAAAATATCTTCTCCGCCCGGGGATGTTTGTAAAAGCTGATATTATTACAAANCACAAAGATTCAGTAATAGTGATTCCCAAGAGTATAATACTATCACGTCAGCGTGGAAAAACTGTCTTCACCTTCGACCGGGGCGTAGTAGCTGAAAGAATTATTGAAACAGGACTGGAGAATGTTACCGAGGTGGAAGTTACCAAAGGCCTCACAAAAAATGAACGCATTGTAATAAGCGGTTTTGAAACACTAAGCAACAAGTCGAAGGTAAAAATCATTAAATAACAGACATGAACAGGATTGCTCAATTTGCTGTAAAATACCCGGTTACAGTTTTAATGCTGGTGCTGGGGATTGTTCTTCTGGGATTTATCTCCTTCGGTAAGCTGGGGACAGATCTCTTCCCCGATCTGAACAATCCTAAGATCTATATTGAGCTCAAAGCCGGACAGAAACCNCCTGAAGAGATAGAAAAAAATTATGTTGATCAGATTGAGTCACTGTCGACACGACAGAGTGGTGTACTGAAGGTATCATCGGTTTCGCAGGTTGGATCAGCTACTATAACTGTTGAATACGACTGGAATAAAGATATGGATGAAGCATTTCTCGATTTACAGAAAGAGCTTAATGCGTACAGGCAGAATTCTGACCTTGAAAGCTTTACAATATCCCAGTACGACCCGAATGCTACGCCTGTGATGATAGTTGGACTGAAAAATGAGAGTATAACCAATATGGATGAACTCCGTAAAGTTGCTGAAAACTATATCAGGAATGAGTTAGTCCGAATTGAAGGAGTTGCTGACGTAAAGCTCACAGGAATTGAAGAAAGTGAAGTGATAATCGAAACCAATAAATATATTCTTGAATCTTTCGGGCTCACTTCCGATGCAATCGCAGCACAGATAAGCAATTATAACAGGAATGTTTCAGGTGGGTCCATTGTCGACATGGGTCTCAGGTATGTTGTAAAAGGAGTAAGTGTTCTGAAAGATTTAAATGATCTGGAAAATATAGTTGTGGGGTTTAAGCAAGCAGGTTCAAACGATTCAGCTATTGCTCAGAATACTGCTGGCACAACAGCTTCTGCTACTTCAGCATCAAGAGTTCCGGTCTATCTGAGGGATGTAGCCAAAATAAGATTCGGGAACAAGGATCCAAAAAATATTGTTACAATAAATGGGGAACGATGTATCGGTCTATCAATTTATAAAGAACCAAAATTTAACACTGTTGAAGTTGTAAAAAGCCTTAACAAAGCTTTTGCTGATCTTGGGAAAGCTCTTCCCGGATATAAGTTTATTGGCATACAGGACCAGGGAAAATATATTAACAACGCAATTAAAGAAGTTCAGAACTCTACCCTTGCTGGAATCTTTCTGGCTGTGATAATTCTCTATATATTCCTTAGACGGATTGGAACAACAATGGTGATAAGTGTTGCAATACCAATTTCTATTATTGCCACATTCAATCTTATGTATTTCAGTCATCTGACATTAAACATTATGACTCTTGGCGGGCTGGCCCTGGGCGCTGGCAGACTTGTCGACGACGCAATNGTTGTGCTTGAGAATATTACCAGGAACCGCGAGGAAGGTATGTCACTGAAAGATGCTTCAATAACTGGTACGGGTCAGGTCGGTGGAGCAATAACTGCTTCAACTATTACCACAATAGTTGTATTCCTTCCTATAGTCTATCTCCATGGGGCATCAGGGGAGATGTTCAAGGATCAGGCATGGACAGTGGCATTCGCTCTTATTTCTTCACTGTTTGTTGCGATGTTTGTGATCCCAATGTTAATGAATACTCTTTTCCGTGATAGGAAAGGAGATGAAACCCAACATATAAGCAGTCCTCTTCAATTCAAATGGTATTCACGCTTTCTCTCCTCAATTCTTGAGAAACGTAATCTAATAATCATCCTTTCAGTAATAATGATGGGGCTAAGTGCTCTTCTTATNCCGAAACTTGGTAGTGAATTCATGCCTAAAGCTGTCTCATCAGAATTTACTATTGAACTAACATTACCCGAGGGAACTAATCTGATCAGCACACAGAATACAGTCCGGAAAACCGAAGGAATTATCAGGGAATTGCTGGGGAACAAGATAGAAATGATTTATAGCCAGACCGGGGCAGACAATAATTCAACAGATGCTCAATCTACAGCTACCAAAAATGAAAACTATGCCAATATTAAAGTCTTTATAAAAAAGGAATTTGCTAAAACTTCGGAAGGATTGTTAAGCCAGGTTCAGCAGTATCTTAAAACCATTCCATCTGAAATAAAAGTAACATTGAGCCGTGAAGAAAGTGCCCTTCAAACAACATTGGGCACAAATACTGCTCCTTTTGTTGTTGAGATAAAAGGAAAAGAATACCCCGAGATGGAGAAAATACTTAAAGAAGCAAGGTCATTGCTTCAGTCAAATACCGGACTTTATAATATAACCACTTCTCTGGATGAAGGGACCCCGGAAGTTGAGATTGCCATTGACAGGTTCAAAACCAGCTATTTCAATGTTACTGTCGATAACGTGATCAGTCAGATAAAAAGTTACCTGGCCGGAGCATCTGCCGGAAGTTTTGAAAAAGACGGCGAATTAAAGGATATTACAATTAAGCTTGAAGATATCTCATTAAAACAACTTCANGATCTTCTCATAACTGCCGGTTCTGTTAAATTACCATTGAGCGAACTGGCTGAGATTAAAACAGTTGTCTCGCCGCGTGAAATTACCAGGTCTGATCAGGCAAGGACATGCTACATATACGCTATGGTAAATAAGACTAAAACCTTTGACCGGATAGTTAAAGACTCACAGACCGCGCTCAGGAATATAGTTCTTCCCGCCGATTATAAAATTGAGATTACAGGTGAAGAACTTAAAAGGAAGGAAACGATGTCAAATCTTTCATTTGCCCTCATTCTTTCCATTATCCTGGTATTCATGGTTCTTGCCGCTAAATTTGAATCAATAATCCAACCTTTTGTGATTTTGCTTACTATGCCTTTTGCAGCAGTAGGGACTATTATTACCTTCCTGATCTTTGGTAAATCGCTTAATATGATGGCTTATATCGGAATTATTATGCTCTGTGGAATAGCTGTGAGCAATGCCATCATTCTCATTGACAGAATTAACCAGTTAAGGGAAACCGGGTTAGGCAAAAAAGAATCAATAGTCACAGCCGGAGCACAAAGAATCAGGCCAATTCTTATGACCAGTCTTACAACAATAATAGCGCTTGTCCCACTAACAATAGGAATAGGAGAAAGCGCNTCACTTAGATCTCCGATGGCGCTTGCTGTTATTGGAGGAATGGTCTCTTCCACCCTTTTGACGCTTGTGGTTATTCCTTGCGTATATTGGGTTTTAGATAGCTTCAGCTCGTGGTTGAAAGGTAAAATAACTGTTTAGCACGGATAATCTTCTTACAAGACCAAAAATGGACTTTATTCTAAAACGAAGAATTTTTATCAGTATGCTCTTTATAGGGCTTACTATGCTGGGCTATGTGTCTTATAAAAAACTACCCGTTGAACTGTTTCCGAATGCTCAGCTTCCAACAATTATTGTGCAGGTAGGCACGCCTCTCGAGATGGATCCTGCCTACATTGAAACTCAGGCAATTGTGCCTATTGAGGGAGCAATCGGCACACTTGACGGTATTGAAAAGATAGAGTCCAATATAACATCGCAGTACGGAACAATAATTATTTATTATAACCAGAACACTGACCTGAAATATGCCAATCTGAAACTCCAGGAAAAAATTGATATTGTCAAAACCTCAATACCTGCTGAATTTCTGATAAACGTAATTAAAATTGATCTTAAACAACTCACCAATCAGTTCATCACACTGCAGGTCCGTGGCGAAGGAGGAATAGACAGGATAAGGAATATTGCTGACCGGGAAATCAGACCTGAATTTGAAAATATTTCTGGTATTGCNGGTGTGCAGGTTTATGGAGGTCACGAAAATTCAATTGAAGTCAGGCTGCATGAAAAAGCATGTAAGGCAAATGGCATTTCAATTGGGCAGATTAGGAGCCTGCTAAACAACAACGGAACCAATAAGGCTTTTGCCGGTAAGATAGTAGATGGGAAAAACAAAATTTTTGTAAATGTTACTTCACAATATACTGATGTCAAAGAAATTGGCAATCTTATTGTGAAAGCTAATAATCAGGTTCTTCTGAGAGATGTGGCTGATATTTTCTATGGAGTAAAAGAACAGAGCTCTTTCAGCAGAGTAAACGGGCTTGATGCAGTAACTCTGACTCTAGTAAATGACAATCAGGCAAACCTGATTGATCTATCTCATTCATCACTGAATCTGGTTAAGGATTTAAATAAAAAACTTGCCTCATCAGGAGTTGAGATTGTCGTTCAGAACAACAATGCCGAACTAATGGAGAAGAACATAAATGAGATCATTCATCTGGCTATTACCGGGGGATTGCTCGCTGTTCTGATACTCTGGTTTTTNCTTAAAAATATTAGACTTGTTGCCATTATTGCCGTCTCTATTCCGGTGTCAGTTTACGCAGCTTTCAATTTCTTCTATGCTTTTAATATAACAATAAATAGCCTTACTCTTGTTGGAATGGCTCTTGCAATAGGTATGCTGGTCGATAATTCAGTGGTAGTTCTTGAAAACATTTATCGCCTTGCCGGCCAGGGAAAAGACCCTGGAACTGCTGTAAAGCAAGGCACCAGGGAAGTCTGGAGATCTATATTTGCTGGAACACTCACAACCATCATTGTTTTCCTTCCATTTATTTTTTCCGGAAATTTCATGGTAAAAATGATAGGTAAAAACATTGGGGTCTCAATCATTTCTACTCTTTTGATCTCTCTGACTGTTGCCCTGTTTTTCATCCCTATGGCAACCTATTTCCTGCTCACAAGATCTTCAAAAAGCAATTCGGAAGTATTTAAAAAGCTGTCGATTCACAACAGGCTTATCCAGGGTTACCATCTGGTGCTGAAGGCAAGCATGCGGAAACCAGCATCAACAATAATTGGTACTCTTGTTGTTTTCTTTGCTGCCCTGCTGATAAGCCTGACTTTAAGTATTAGCAGTAATCAGGAGGTAGAAACACCTAATTTCAGGCTTTCAGTTACAATGCCTGGTGGGTCGACACTTGAAAAGACAGATGCTGTTGTAGCTGAAATTGAATCCAGACTGGCAAAAATACCCGAAAAAGAAGACATCGTAAGCCGTATTGAGGAAGAAAAAGCCACAGTAACAGTCAATCTATCGAAGGATTGGAATAAAAAGAGTAAAAGGACTCTACCGGAGATTAAAAGTGATATCTCCAGAAAAGTAAAAAATATTTCGTCGGCTGAAGTAAGTATGGATGAACTCTCTACAAGCGGAGGATTTTCCGGGGGAGGTGGGGATGATAGTTATAATCCGGGGTCAGATTTTATGAACCTCCTTGGCATAGGGTCAAAGAAAGAAAGTGTTGTAATCAAAGGTCAGAATTTTGAAAAGATGAAAAACCTCGCCGGTNACATAAAATCTTACATTGACAATTTAACCACAATAAACAGTTCCAGTTTAAATGTTCAGGCCGACAAACCAGAAGTCCATCTCCTGTTTGACATGGATTACATGGGAAGAAATAATTTCACTCTCTTTAATCTGTCTTCAGCACTGGCCTCTTTCGGACGTGAATATTCATCAGGCGCTACTTTCAAACAGGGAACTGACAGCTATGATATTATGATCAAGTATGCTGATGAACCTGGCGCAGTTAAAGAGAACAAGGACAAAACCATTGATGATCTGAAACATCTTGAAGTGAATGGCTCGAATGGTTCGGTAATGGAAATGGAAGAACTTTCGAGGGTTGTCTTCTCTTCAGGAATGGGAAACATACACAGAGAAAATCAGGAAAAGAGGATCACAGTAACATATGATTTCAATGAGGAAATCAAAAACTCAAAAGACCTTCTTCAGGGTGCAAGAACGGAGATCGAATCAATAGTGAAGGGTATAAATATTCCTTCAGGTATTGCTGTCGAAGTTGTTCAGGAAGAAGATCAGTTAAAGGATTTTTATTACCTGATCGGAGTTGCATTTCTACTTATTTTCATGATCCTGGCAGCAGTGTTCGAATCACTTGCAACACCTGTTGTTTTGATGTTCAGTATTCCGTTAGCTGCACTCGGATCGCTTGTTGCCCTTATACTTACAGGGAATTCCCTTTTGAATGCAAATACGCTTACAGGATTCCTGATCCTACTAGGTGTTGTGGTAAATAATGGCATAATTTTAATTGACTATACCAACATTCTGAGAAAAAGGGGTTTCCGGGTACAACGAGCCCTAATGACAGCCGGCATGGCACGATTGCGTCCTATCCTGATAACAGCCTCAACAACAGTAATAGCTATGGTACCCCTGGCAATGGGTCAGTCAGAATATGTATCGGTTATCGGTGCCTCGTTCGCAATTACAGTAATCGGAGGACTGACTCTGAGTACACTTCTGACTTTGATTTTTATTCCGACATTTTATACCGGGCTTGAAAATGCTTTGAAGTGGTTCTATGCATTAAACTGGAAAAACAAGCTCATTCAGTTTATACTATTCTCTGTATTTATTTTCCTGATTTACGTTTATATTGATAAATTCCTCTGGAAGCTGATCTGTACAATTCTGGNTGTGATTCTGATTCCGGCATCGACCTGGTTTGTGATGAATAGTCTTAGAAAAGCAAGAGAAACTGTTATCTCCTCCGATGAAAATATACACATTTATATACAGAGTCTGGTAAAGATCTATGAAAGAGAAAACCGCTGGACAAGAGAATGGAGGGCTGGTGCCCGCATCAGAAAACGTTTGGGGCTACAGAAACAAATCCGAACAATACATGATTTGAGCATGGTGGCCTGGCAGGCACCGTTATTGGGATGCATTATTTATTTTACCTACTTCTACCTTCAAAAGGGCTTCTGGATATTTGTCTTCAGTATAGCTACATGGTTCATCCTTTCAGGTATATGGAACTCTTTCCACGAACTCTTTTCGAGTCAGGTTTCGAAAAGGGGAAAGAGGTGGCTGAAAATAATATCGATAACCGATTTTTTAATTTTTTGGATCGTCCCGCTCCTTAACCTGATGTGGTTTCAACATAGATGGGATAATCTTGTTGTTGTAATAATTCTGGGCTTCATATGGTTTTCGGGTTTATTTATTTATAAAACCGGTCAGAAGCTAACAAAGGAGAATATTGACATTTACAGACTTGAAGGCCGGTTTAAAGGATTAAGAAAAGCAGTTTATAAATTTGTAGCTTCCGTGCCACTGATAGGTAAAAAGAAAAAGCCATTTAAAGCTTTAAGTTGTGTATCGCTGAATATAGGAAACGGAATGTTCGGATTACTTGGTCCTAACGGAGCCGGGAAGACAACTCTTATGAGAATTATCTGCGGAATCCTGGAACAAAGTTACGGTAAGGTATGGATTAACGGGCTGGATACACAGAAGATGAGAGAAGAACTTCAGGGTCTTATCGGATATCTGCCCCAGGAATTCGGAAGTTATGAAAACATGACCGCGCATGAATATCTCCATTACCAGGCTATGTTAAAGAATATCATTGATGTAAAAACCCGGGAGGCGCGTGTGACATATGTTTTAAATGCCGTGCATATGGAAGAACGCCGACACGATAAAATCGGATCATATTCCGGAGGAATGAAACAGAGAATGGGTATCGCGCAGATACTTTTGCATCTCCCACGTATTCTTGTGGTTGATGAGCCAACAGCAGGACTTGATCCCAGGGAGAGAATCAGATTCAGAAATCTGCTCGTGGAACTCAGTCGCGAAAGAGTTGTGATCTTCTCTACCCATATTATTGAGGACATCTCAAGTTCGTGCAACCAGGTAGCGGTACTGAATAAAGGGAAGCTGAGATATTTCGGCAAACCAATAGATATGACACATGAGGCGGAAGGACACGTATGGCAATTTAATATTCCATCAGAAGAATTTGGAGCCTTCGTTGAGAATCATCTGGTGGTTCATCATATGTCGGAAGGCGATAATATCAGAGTAAGAGTTATATCAGAATCTTCGCCATTTGAGGGTGCCATAAATGCAACTCCAAACCTTGAAGATGCTTACCTGTGGCTCTTAAGAAGGAAAGAATATCAGAGTTAGGGACTTAATGAAACTGAAAGAAATGAAATCAACTAACTTATANAACTTTTTTAACCTGGTTCATAAGATGATAGTATATAACCTCAGAATAATCTTTGCTAACAGGTTTATATGGTTTCTGGCCGGATCGGTAATCTTTTATCTTGGCCTTTCGGTGATTTATGTTTTCGACCAGGATGTTTCTAATATGAGGGATCTTTATGGTGTGTTTCTTTTTTCAGGAGTCCTTCTGGTTTTTTATCCTACTGCCTTCGGCATACAGAACGATCAGGATGCACGAACAATCGAAATCCTCTTCGGCATTCCAAACTACAGGTACAAAGTATGGCTTGTCAGAATAATCCTGATCTTTGTGGTTGCCTTTCTTATTATGATCTTATTCACTCTCCTTTCATCCCTTCTGATAGTAAGATTTCGCTTCATAGGTGTTACTGCACAAATTATGTTTCCTGTTATATTTCTCGGTTTGATGGCTTTCATGCTTTCCACAGTGATAAGAAATGGCAACGGGACTGCAGTTATAATGATCATCTTCGGTATTATTTTTATGATGTTGAAGAATTCAGATGCAATACAAAAAAGTCAATGGAATATTTTTTTGAATCCTTTCAGAATTCCATATGGTGTTAATGAAGCGACCTGGGCGATAATAACTTTTAAAAACAGAATAATTCTCTCGATTGGGTCTGTCATCTTTTTACTGGTAGCACTATACAATCTGCAGAAGAGAGAGAAGTTTATGTAACCCCCCTTCCCCCCAAATGGGGGGTTAATCCTAGAAATAAAATTACGTAAAAGCCCCCCAAAATGGGGGGTTGGGGGGTCATTCGAACGGATTCTCCTTACTGAAATCAGGTCTGTAATTCAGATTACTATCCATATCCTGAATCCATCCATTTCTGAATCCCAGCGATTGCATAGTCTCAACCACTGACTCATATTCTTCTTTATAAAGGGGCCGGTTTAACACCTGGTGGTTACTGACCTGTGTAACAGGATGATATTGCGACATAAGTGAGATATTTACTCCGGGCGACAATTCCTCAGCGATCGAACTCAAAACCTGTTTACTCTCTTCAACATGGTCGGGCAGAACAAGATGCCTGATAAGCAATCCGTTATCAGCTCTGCCATTTTCATCAACTGAAAGTGTTGATCCTTTTTGATAATACATTTCCTTAAGAGCTCTGAGGGCAATATCGGGGTAATCAGAAGCATCTGAATATTCCAGTGCAATTTCTTTTGTAACATACTTATAATCCGGAAGATACACATCGATCATTCCCGATAGGCTCTGAATGGTTTCCACTTTATCATAACCATTTGTATTGTATACAGTTATTGGTTTATAACCACGTGAATTCAAACCTCTTATTATTGCCCTGACCTGAGGTACAACATGAGAAGGAGAAACAAAACCAACTGCAGGTATACCATCTGAAAGAATTTTAACAATCTGATCGAGAATTTCATCCAGATCAGCACCTCCGCTACTGGTTAGTGTTTGTCCCTGGCTGATCTCGTGATTCTGACAATAAAGGCAATGCAGATTGCAACCTGAGAAGAAAATATTGCAAATGCCATTTTCTCCGCTTATGACGGGTTCCTCTCCCCTGTGAACACATACCGTGGCAATGTTCAGTCCTGCATTCGTTCCACAGTATCCTGTCCCTGCTTCGAACCTGTTGATTCTACACTCTCTTGGACATAAGGTACAATCCTCCAGAATTAGCTTCTCTTGATTGTCGTATATATCTTGCTGTTTCACAGTGTTCATTAAAAAAATAACATGTTTTAAGTCGGTTTTAAACCGGTGGCAAATATCTGAAAGTTTCCTGGTTTTACACCTACATATTTGAGCCACAAGCATAATACTTCAATATTAATATCGATTATTTTGGTGAATTAATATAAATATGTAACTTTGCCAACGAATTGAGGAGAATTTTGAGCTAGGGGACCAGAGTCCCCTATTTTGTTCCCGGCTTTTGAAAAATGATAGAAAAACAGAAAATACAGGGATTGGTAGAGGAGTTCATTAAAGGAACCGGGCTTTTTCTCGTTACTGTAAAAGTTAGCAATGCTAACAGGATTATTGTACTTGCCGATAAAAATGAAGGGATAACAATTGATGAATGTGCAGCTATACACAGGCATATTGAAAATGGACTCGACCGCGATAAAGAGGATTTTGAATTACAGGTCTCATCACCAGGTCTTGACATGCCCTTTGGAGTTATTGAACAGTATTTCAAAAACGAAGGAAAAAAAGTAGAAGTAGTTGATAATGAAGGATCAAAATTCACAGGAAAGCTTAAAAATGTTACCACCGGAGGATTTGAGCTTGAGACTGAGAAAAAAACAAAAGGAAAAGCAATAGAATTGAAGGATGTTTCGTTCAATTTTGAACAAATAAAATCAACAAGAGTTATTTTGACAATTAAATAATAAAAGAGGTTTACACCAGATGGAAAATGTTAATTTAATCGACACTTTTTCGGAATTCAAGGAGCTGAAGAATATTGACAGGCCCACAATGATGAGCGTTCTTGAAGATGTGTTCAGAAGCATGCTTGCAAAAAGATATGGTTCAGCTGATAATTTCGACATTATTGTCAATATCGATAAAGGTGACTTTGAAATATGGAGAAACAGGGTTGTAGTAGAGGACAAAGAACTTACTGATCCTGTAATGCAGATACCGCTTTCAAAGGCTAAAGAGATAGATGGGGATTATGAAGTAGGTGAAGAGGTATCTGATGAGGTCAAGTTTCTTGACTTTGGCAGAAGAGCAATTTTATCCCTTCGGCAGAACCTTACTGCACGTATTCTCGATCTCGAGAAAAATAATATCTATATAAAGTACAAAGACAGGATTGGTGAAATAGTCACCGGAGAAGTTTACCAGGTGTGGAAAAGAGAGATCCTCGTTCTGGATGACGATGGTAATGAGCTTATTCTGCCGAAAAGTGAACAGATACCTTCCGATCATTTCCGTAAAGGAGATTCGATAAGGGCAGTTGTGATAAAGGTAGAGATGAGAAATAATACTCCATTTATTATCCTCAGCCGTACATCACCGGTATTTCTCGAAAGATTATTTGAACTTGAGGTACCGGAAATATTTGATGGGCTGATAACCATAAAAAATATAGTCAGGGTGCCGGGTGAACGCGCTAAAGTTGCTGTTGAGTCGTATGATGAGAGAATAGATCCGGTTGGTGCCTGCGTCGGAATGAAAGGTTCAAGGATACATGGTATTGTAAGGGAATTGCGTAATGAAAATATCGACGTTATAAANTACACTTCGAATAATCAGTTATTTATACAAAGAGCACTCAGCCCTGCAAAGATTACATCTATAAAACTTGTTGAAGAGACAAAGAGAGCAGAAATTTACCTGAAGCCTAATGAAGTTTCTCTGGCGATTGGGAAAGGTGGCCTCAATATAAAACTGGCTAGCCAGCTTACCGGTTATGAAATTGATGTTTACAGGGAGCCCGGAGGAGAAGATGAGGAAGATGTTAATCTTGATGAATTTGAAGATGAAATTGAAGACTGGATTATTGAAGAACTAAAAGCTATAGGATGTGATACGGCACGAAGCGTTCTGAATCTATCTATCAGCGATCTTGTTAAAAGAACCGATCTTGAAGAAGAAACAGTTAAAGAGGTCGTTAACATACTCAGAGCTGAATTTGAATAAAAATTATATATTAATCTTTTCAATCAGTGATTTTTGAAGTTTTAATAAAGGCAAGACATATTTATGACAGAGGATATTAAGGTTACAAGATTAAGTAAAGCAGCCCGAGAATTCAATGTGGGAATATCCACTATTGTGGAATTCCTGCACAAAAAAGGGTTTGATCTTGATCCCAACCCAAATACTAAACTTCCGCATGAAGCTTATATTTTGCTAGTAAAAGAATACAGTACAGATATCAGCGTAAAAAAGGAATCTGAAAAACTTATACTGAAAGATCTTCACCGAAAAAAAGAATCTGTTTCAATAGGTGATTTTTCAGAGAAAGCTGAAACAGATGAACCTGAAAAGGATGATGATGTACTTGTAAAGGATTCTTCAGGAGTAAAGAGTACTGTCGACATTAAAACTGAAATCAAAAAACCTGAAGTAAAGCTTGTTGGTAAAATTGATCTTGAAAAGACTTTAAAGCCAAAAGCAGACAATGTTCCACATAAGGAAGAACCTGAACATAAACCTGTTTCGACTACTATTGAACCGGAAAAGACCAAAAAGAATAAACCCATTGCTGTTGAGGAAAAACCTGAATTAGTTNCCCCGGTTGAGGACAATAATGCCAAATCTAATATAGATCTTCATATTGTAGGAAAGATAGATCTTGATACATTAACAAAAGACGCCAGGCCAACAAAAAAAGAGGAGCAGAAAGANAAACCAAAAACTCCTTCAAAGGAAAAACATAAGGAAAAGGNAGTTTCNGACGAGTCTGAGATAAAACCTCCGGTAATAAAGGAACCTGAAATTATTGAAGAACCTGTTCCCGAACCGGTAATCGACGAGATACAGGTTGAAGATATTATCGACGAAGTCATTATCCCTGACCCTGAAGAAGATATTGTAGCGCTTTATAAAACTGATTTTAAAAAGCTTGTTGGCCCCAGGGTCGTCGGAAAAATTGATCTTCCGGTTGAAGAGAAAAAGAAGGCTACTCCTTTCCAGCCAGTCAGAGTAAGTGGAGAATCTGATTTCAGGAGAAAAAAACGGAGAAAAAGAATACTTAAAGAAAAAGAGAATGTACCGGTTGTAAAACCTCTGACCACTGATAAAAAAGAAAAAACTGTTACAAAGAAAGTTGTTAAAAAAAGACCTGTAAGAGCTGAAGTTAATGAAGAAGAAGTCCAGAAACAAATAAAAGAGACTCTTGCAAGGCTCACCACAAAGGGGAAATCGAAAGGTTCAAGATACCGGAGGGAAAAAAGAGAAGCAGTCAGCCAGAAACATCAGGAGGTTGTAGATCAACAGGAACTCGATAAAAATATTCTGAAGGTCACAGAGTTCGTTTCTGTAAATGAGCTTGCTTCTATGATGAGCATTCCTGTTACTGATATCATTTCAACTTGTATGAACCTTGGTCTCTTCGTTTCTATTAACCAGCGTCTTGATGCTGAAACTATGGCACTACTTGCAGATGAATTCGGCTTTAAAGTTGAATTTGTAAGTGCGGAATTACAGGAAGCTGTAAGGGAAGAAGAGGATGAAGCAGAGGATCTCAAACCACGACCTCCAATAGTGACTGTCATGGGGCATGTTGACCATGGTAAAACAAAACTTCTTGACTATATACGTAATACCAATGTCATTGCAGGTGAAGCCGGTGGCATAACCCAGCATATTGGTGCATATGGCGTTATACTAGAGGACGGACGTCAGATAACATTCCTTGACACACCTGGTCATGAAGCTTTCACTGCAATGCGTGCACGTGGTGCACAAATTACAGATATCGCAATTATCGTGGTTGCGGCTGATGATGGTGTTATGCCTCAGACCAAAGAAGCTATAAATCATGCCTCTGCTGCAGGAGTTCCAATAATTTTTGCTATAAACAAAATTGATAAGCCAACTGCAAATCCCGATAAAATCAAAGAAGCTCTTGGTGCAATGAATTACCTGGTAGAAGACTGGGGTGGAAAGTACCAGTCGCAGGAAATTTCTGCCAAAAGCGGACTCAATATTGACATCCTGCTTGATAAAATCCTTCTTGAAGCAGAAATGTTGGAACTGAAAGCCAATCCCGACAAACCTGCTCTCGGAACCGTTATTGAATCGTCTCTCGACAAAGGAAGAGGATTTACAGCTACAGTACTTGTTAAAGCCGGAACTCTCAGAATCGGAGATATTATGCTGGCAGGAAGCTGCTTCGGGCATATTAAAGCAATGTACAATGAAAGAGGTAACAAAGTTGAAGAAGTCGGACCTGCCACTCCTACCCTTATCTTAGGATTGAATGGTGCACCTCAGGCTGGTGATAAATTCAATGTAATGGATAGTGACCGTGAGGCAAAAGATATTGCAACCAAGAGGGCCCAGCTTCAGAGAGAACAGGGTCTGCGTACTCAGAAACATATCACACTTGACGAAATCGGAAGAAGAATTGCAATAGGTAATTTCCAGGAGCTTAATATTATAGTCAAAGGTGACGTCGATGGTTCAGTTGAAGCATTAAGCGACTCACTCATAAAACTCTCTACTCCGGAGATACAACTTAACATTATTCATAAGGCTGTAGGCCAGATATCCGAATCAGATGTTCTTCTGGCAGCTGCTTCGAATGCAATTATCGTCGGATTCCAGGTCCGGCCTTCTTTAAGTGCAAGAAAACTTGCTGAGAAAGAGGAGATAGATGTCCGTCTATATTCTATTATTTATAATGCTATTGAAGAGATAAGATCTGCAATGGAAGGTATGCTNATGCCTGAAGTAAGAGAAGAGATAGTAGCGACACTTGAAATACGTGAGATATTCAAAGTTACTAAAGTAGGTACTGTTGCCGGCTGTTATGTTAAGGAAGGAAAGATAACCAGGAACACCCGGGTTAGGATAATACGCGATGGAATTGTGATCTACACAGGAGAGCTTGGATCGCTCAAACGTTTTAAGGATGATGTGAAAGAAGTGGTAGGCGGATATGAATGTGGACTCAACATTCATAATTTCAACGACATAAAAGAAGGTGATGTAGTTGAAGGTTACCAGGAATTCGAGGTGAAAAAGACTCTGTAAGAGTCCCCAGAAGAATTCAGTTTCGGGATAAAGACCCCCCNCGNCCTTCAGCCACTCCCCCCAAGGGGGGAGAAATTCCATAAACGGAAGTGATTTTTCTCNCCCNCTGGGGGAGATGTCGCGCAGCGACAGAGGGGTTTAAAGTAGCGCCTTATACTGTTCCGGAGTCAGAAGAACGGAGGTTTCTGAAGGATTAGTCAGTTTGATCTTTACCATCCATCCCTTGCCATATGGATCTTTATTCACCACATCAGGTGTTTCTTCAAGAGCAGGGTTTAATTCGAGAATCTCCCCACTTACCGGCATAAACATATCGGAGACAGTTTTTACTGCTTCGATGGTACCAAACACTTCTTCTTTTNCAANTGTTTCACCTACAGTTTCAATCTCAATAAAAACTATATCTCCTAATTCGCCTTGCGCAAAATCGGTTACTCCCACATAACCGGTGTNACCTTCTATTCGAATCCACTCATGGTCTTTTGTGTACAATAAATTTTCCGGAACGTTCATTTCTGAATGGTTTTAGATAAATATTAGAACTCATTTTGCCATTTTCAGGCCAGTCAAAAATAAATATTTTTTTACTTATGAAAGGTGATAAATACCTTTTTTTGATTTTGT
>JGI20214J51088_10000317_pt1 | contig 34651 bp, 31 predicted proteins | sample WetSurMetagenome_FD_51088 | JGI IMG/M metagenome (IMG submission 51088) | reverse complement strand
TCGAGCATCCGCGCCACTGTGAGTTTGGCCTGGAGCTTGATAAGCTCGGCAACGGACATGGCCTCCAGCCACTCGCTGTTAAAGGCAATCCGCGTCTTCTCCCGGTCGAGGATCTTGAAGACCTGCTCCTTGTAGGTCTCGGCATTGACGAGCACATCTTCCTTTGATAGTGGCTTCCTTGTCTCGGACTTCCCTGTGGGATCGCCGATCATGGCGGTGAAATCCCCGACGAGGAAGATCACTTCATGGCCGAGTTCCTGGAACTGGCGCAGCTTTTCGATCAGCACGGTATGGCCGATATGGATGTCGGGCGCAGTCGGATCAAAGCCCGCCTTGATCCTGAGCGGGACATTCTCCTTATACGACTTTTCCAGCTTCTGAAGAAGTTCCTTCTCCAGAATGATGTCGATTGTGCCCCGTTTAATTATTTCGAGCTGTTTGTCCGGTGAAAGCATAGTGGTTATATTAAAACGGCAAAGGGTTGAAGGTCAAATTGATGGCTGTGACGGAGTCGAAGGGAAAAACCCGGCGATTATTTATCCATATCCATTTCATGGCCCCTGCTCCACATTGTGACCATAATGATGTCCTTTACCCCCAATCCCATTAATGTGTATAATATATTAGATTGATACACATTGGAGGTAATCAATGAGAACGAATGTTGTGATAGACGATGATCTGATGCAGTCGGCGCTGAAAGCTTCAGGGATGAAGACAAAAAAGAACGCCATAGAGGAAGGCCTTAAATTACTGATAACAATGAAAGGCCAGGAAAGAATAAAGAAATTCCGGGGAAAGCTCAAATGGACCGGCAATCTCGATGAGATGCGGACTGACAAATGATCGTAGCTGATTCTTCGGTCTGGATAGATTTTTTCAACGGCAGAAAAACCAGGCAGACGGATTGGCTCGACTCGGCCCTTGGGAATACCCCGCTCATTATGGGCGACCTGATTCTCACCGAAGTTCTTCAGGGTTTTCAGGATGACAAAGAGTTCAAAACTGCTATGGACCTGCTTTCCGGCATACCTTGTATGACAATGGGAGGTCATGATACTGCAATCAAAAGCGCGCTGAACTACAGAATCCTCAGGAAAAAAGGAGTGACGCTCAGAAAGACTATCGATGTCATGATAGGCACATTCTGCATTCATTATCAATTGCCGTTGCTGCATGATGACAGGGACTTTGATCCGATGGTCAAATTCCTCGGACTCAAAACCGTAATGACAGGGGGCGGTTCAATTTGAGAAAAATATGATGCGAAGTCTGAAAGCGGACAAATTGTCCCATTGCGTACGCAAGAGACTCGTGGATAAAACGCACAAGCAATTGCCGATAAAACAAAAACGGGAGACCAAGATGAGAAAGAACATTTGCCGGGCAGTCCTTCTTCTGACAATCTTTATATTCACTCATTCTTCTTATGCGGCCGACGATAACCTTGCGTCTCTGTACCCATTGGAAAAAGGGAGTTACTGGATTTACAAAGGGAAAATAGAATGGACGCCTGAGGGCGATAACCGGAAAACCGTATCAAGGGTTATCACATGGAAGATGACCGTTCATGACATTGTGCAATCCTCAGGCTGCAAAATAGCGGTGGTGTCCGGATTTCCAAAGGATCTTGCATGGTATTCGGAAGGAATGAAACCAAAATTTTCTCTGCTGGCCCTGAAAGACAAATGCGTTTATTTGCGCGGCTATGATTCAAGGCAGGATGCGTTGTCTGCAGCCGGGAAGATCGCGAATGGAGACAAAGATAACCTGAACGCCCTTGAATGCATAATAGAATTCCCGCTTGTCAAAGGGAAAAGCTTTGGGTTTGATGCAGAAAGCGAAAAAAGAGAAGACGGCATGTATTCCTGGCGCGTCGAACAAGTGGATAAAGTGAATATTAAAGTCAAAGGCTACAAAGGCCCAAAACAAAAGGATGAATTTACGCTGACCTACAGAACTCTTCCGGACCATATTATTATGAAATTTGTGCCCGGGTTAGGCATTACCGGATATGTATATAGCCATCATGGAAGAGCGGCATCCGCAGACTTACAGTTGGTAGAGTATGGCTCGCCAATAAAATAAAGGGGCCGGATGATCCACTGAAACGCGACAATTCAAATGACGTTTCAATTATAGACGGAATCAGCGTCAGACTTTAGCGCGAAATAAGTGTAAGATTTTATCAGACAATCAGTGTCAGCCTTTATCTGTCCGCTATTTTATCTGCCTACAAAAGTGATGTTATGTGTCCGACATCCAGGTATAGACTAAACCACTACTTATAGTATAGACCTTATTTTAGCCCGGATTTGTCAATGGAAATACATATTGCTTATAAACCCAGAATTGTCATTGGAGAGAAATATTTATTGTAAACAACAGGACGTCCGTCATGAGCGCCATCTCTCGTCCCGCCATGGTTCGACAGGCTCACCAGCCGGGGCATAATATGGCATTTAACGGGTTTATCAGTCAACCGCATGATATTATTGTCATAAAGCGGATACGATATCTCCGCGCCGGGACTTCGATATGGCTACTCATGACAGCCTTTCCGGTGTCTAATGACAATTTTGGGATAAACAAATTGACAATTCCGGGATAAGTTATTTTCCCCAAAAAGCCTGACAACCTGTCGCCACAGCTGTGGATATATTACACACATCATGTATTTTATTCACAATTTTAGGTCGCATTGATATATATTTCATTATTATTCAAGGTAGTAATAATAGGTATTAAAATTGCAGTGAAATAGCGCGTATTTTTTGTTGTATTTATTTATCTGAATATTTTTCTGATGTTTGATTAATTTAGCTAAGCATAACAATACGTTAATAAGACGCTTCGGTGAAAGCCACAGGATGAGCTGTCAGGCATGGGCTCAAATCCGTGAAAAAGAAGGTGATGAGATATTCATATTAAATAGAGAAACTCAAGGTCAACCAGATGAAATTGGCTCCACATCAATTTCAAATAAGGAGGATTAATCAGATGACAGAGAAAAAAACGAAAATTGTCTTTACCGTTAATGTGCGTCTGGAACAGGTCAATAATAACGAAGCTCCGGAAACAATGGCGTATGTTTTTGACTCCACAGGTAATTTTATTGCTTCCGGCGCAATGCCGAAGGGAGAGAAGGGTCAGGTGAAACTGGAGCTGCCTTCGGAGCTGGCCGGCTCGACAGTGCGTATAATCGTCGGCCCTCACCAGACTGAAGAGCGCGAGGAAGCTCCTGCGTGGATGAATAAGCTGATTCGCCGTGAAGAGATTGAAAAAGAGGGGAAATCACTGGCAGGCCTGATCCGTCAGGGGGGATATGAGAAACGGGTCCGATTGACGGCCGAGGCAAGTATTATCGAGGTGGTAGTCTATCCGCCGGACTGGAAGAAGTGGCTTCTATGCCGCTGCGTCGTACGCGGCCGTCTTGTAAAGCGCGTGCCGATGGCTGACGGAACGACCAAAGAACTGGGTGTTTCTCATGCCTGTGTAAAAATCTACGAGGTGGACAAGATACCCAGGATTATCCTGCGTTTGCCGGAACAAGAGCTCTACCGTTTGCGCGATGATCTGCTCAAGATTTTCCAGAGACCACTGCCCGAGCCGCCGGAGCGCATTCCCCTGCCTTTGCCGACAACTAAAAAGGCTGCAATTCAGGCCGGGAATGCGTTGTATTCGGCGGACCAGCTTCAGAATGAGATGGCGCCTGTCTTCCGCGCTTCCTCGGTATCCCAACTCCGCAACGCGCTGGCAGCCAAAGCAGATACACTGGCTATATATATTTGCTACTTCAAATGGATTTGGTATTGGCTCCATAAGGATTTCATCAAGTGTTGCTGCACCGACGAGCAGGGACGATTCGAGACAACGATTTGGTATCGCTGCAGCGGCGACAAGCCGGATTTATACTTCAGGGCCATTCAGTGCATCGGCGGCTCACCACACGTTATCTATGATCCCGGCGTAGCCTGTCACACACACTGGAATTATGTATGCGGAACAGAAGTTGTTCTCGAAACGGACGACCCGGCGGCAATCACCTGTGTTCCACCCGATCCCATAGAGCCGCCGGCGGGAGTATTCAGATGGGTTATGCCGTGGGGTATCGGCGGCCTGCGCCTCGACCAGATCAAGACCGGCGGTTTGACCGACTTTGTCGATGACAACGGCACATGGGTTAACGCGCCGTTTGGCGGATCATTAGGTTTCCGGCTCGCCTACTCGAGCGGCATTCCCTACGATGTGGCAAACAGACCGGCCTACTATCGCTGGCTTTATAACAAGCTTGACAGCGCAGACCATGAGACAGAGTGGCGGGAGTTCGCTGCTCCGGTCGCTGATACTGTGGTGCGCCATTATGTCGATTATGACCAGGCCCATCCTGAATTGCCCCCGACCTTTCCCGTCTATCCTCTGGGCCCTCAGGAACAGAAAAACATGCATTTGTATGAGTTCAAGCCGCATCAGCCTCCAAAACTTACCGGCCATACACGGGAATGGCCGGTCGATGACTGGTTTGCGGATATCTACTCCGGCATCCTGCAGTCAGTCAACTTGCCGGGAGGTGTGGAAAACGCCGCGGGAAAATACAAGATCAGGCTGGAGGTATATGACTCGGACATCAACCTGATTATACCCGGAGCGGGAACCTTCAATTTTATAGCTCCTGTAGGTCTGGCGGATGACGGTGTAACTATCATCACGCGTCATGCTGATGCTGGTGAAATAGAGGACAACGGCTTTATTTTCTATTTGCATGTAGATAATAACAGATGCGAGGCCGAACTCTATGAAGCCAGTGTAAATGGCGTCGCCGCAGGGCCGTGCGGCTTCATCAGCTATGGAGCCGGGGACGATGTGACCCTGTCATTCAAGGCCAGGCACGCAAATGACTTCGCGAGGTTCAAGTTCACTGTTGTAAAAGGCAGTTCCGGGTATGTAACGCCTGCATGTGCGCCTGCCGACCCGGATGTGGTTTGGGCGAATGCGCCATTAGTCTCAGATAATCCGAATGGATTCAACCGCGATGCAGCAAGCGTCTTTACCAAGAACGTGGATGAGACTGATATGCGCGGCGCCTGCGCAAAGGCCGCCTTCGGTGAAAACCTCTATGTTGCCGCTACTGCAACGAATGGTTGGGTAAGGTTATCGGGACTTGACGCCTCTGCATTGCCGAAGGCCTTTGCCCTTGAGCCAAAGACGACATAATCAAATCCATTTGACGGCGTGACGTCCGGTTTTTTCAATCAAACCGGACGTCTGCAACTTATATGAACAGAAAGGAGAATCTACAGTGGCAAATGAAAGAGTAATGGGATCCGTATCATTGAAATCACGCGGCGGACTTTCCCTGCATAGAGACATTCGCAAGTTAACGCTATCCCGCATAGATGAATTCCGGCCTAAAGTCAATTATGTGGACCAGGTCGTCAACCTGCTAACTCAGGCAGGCTTTACCATTGAAGCGCAGACAGACGTCGGCGTTTCATTTTCCGGACCGAAAGACATCTTCCAGTCGGAATTCAATGTAATAATCGCCGAAAGACGACGATGTTGCGTGAACGCGGCATTCGTCCGCAGGAGATTTCTTTTTATAGAGCAAGCAAACCGCAATTCATGAGCCGCCGGATAGAGTCGATTGCAGAATCTGTGCAACTGGCGATTCCGTCCATTCCATTTCATAACGCCAACCCGCCGGCCCCCAACCCGCCTTATTATTTTCTGAATGTGCTCAATGATGTTCCGGCGCGCCTTAATGTCACACCATTGCATACAGCCGGAATAACAGGCTCCGGGGTTCGCGTGTCCATGGTTGACACCGGCTTTGTCACGCGCATTACCGAAACACATGTTTCCACGAATGCCAATCATGTTACTGTCGAGCACACGGTGCGGGATGTCCAGACAGGCACAAGCGCGAACGGCGATACAGCCGATCCCGGAGGGGACGCCGCCACAGGTTTCGGCGTACTCGACGGGCAGGCAGCAGTCAATTATCTGCGTGACGGCCAATTCTGCCCCTACATTCGCGATAGCGTTGAAGACAACGGGACTGAGCCGGTAGTCGCCGACCGGCTTTATGCGAGCCCTGATATCATCGTGCGCAATGAGCAGGTTGACACCCCCCGGGGCGAACTGGGACAAACGGTAAAACACAACTATGATCTGTGCGATCAGGTGGAGGACGGGCAGGCCAATTATGTCTATCTCCGGGTTCAAAACCGGGGCGCTCTGGTGGGTGACTGCACGGCTACCGTATATTTTACGGATCCGGGCATGTTTGCCAATCCCGCAAGCTGGACCAATATCGGTAATGTGACCATCCAGAATCTTCTGCCGGGAGAATTTCGCGTTGCGGGGCCTATCATCTGGTCTGATGCCCAGATTCCCGGCAACGGACATTATTGCCTTATCAGCATACTGGACAGCCCAGGAGATCCCGCGCCGGACCTGACGGCAATACATTTTTCAGACGACTTTGTTAACATGGTGCGAAACAGCAACAATGTGGCCTGGAAAAACATCGACGTCGAAAGATGTCATCCCCGGCAGCGCATCTTCCTGGAGCTTCTACATGGAAGGGCCGCAGGGCTCCGGACATCAGGCCGATCTCGAGATCAATCTCAACAACTTCCCTGCTGCCGCCACTGTGCTGGTCAAGGTGGTAAAACGTCTGGCGGATACGGCCACTCTGGATCACATAACAGTCGCCGACCAGTCCCAAATTTACACCACACTCAACCATCTTGGCGGAATTGGTGAACTCGAAGGTATGGATCTGAAGTCCAATGAAAAGAGCAAGGTAACGGTTTATTATTCGATACCTGCGACTACACCGGCCGGGGCATACTCCATAGTCGCTACGCTGCGAATTGATGGGGATGTTACAAACAGCTATACTAAAATCGTAAATGTCTCACTATTCGCATATGTGGGAAACAGGAACAGTCTGGAAATCCACAAGAGGGAATGCCCTTGGGTGGCAAAGATGAGTCCATACAACAAAATGCCACTGGACGACCTTGAGCAGGCCCGCCAGCGCGGTTTTGACAATTGCGCTGTATGCATAGGAGGCTCACATCGATAGGGATTAACGAGCTATTGGAAGCCGGAGGGGTCTACCCCGCCCCTCTGACTTTACTCCTGAGAGGAGGAAAGAGAGTTGGAATCTTTGCAAGGAAGACCAAAACTTATCATGGCTACGGTCTACCTGAAATCGCAAAGCGGACGCTCGTTATTGAGTGAAAATAATACCGCGCCGCTTGATCCGGGATTATATTTACCGTCTCCTGAAATCGCCGGTAAAGCCATAGCAGCGCTGCAAGCTCTTGGGTTCAGGATCGAGGCGCAGGGGATCACCTTGTCGATTTCAGGCCCGCCCGAATTGTTTGAAAAAACATGCGGCGTCGAAATATCGCCGGGGGAAAAAACAGTGTACCGGCATGGGAAAACCGAACTCCGGAAACTGATAAAAAGTTCTCAACCCGTTATGCATATACAGAGCCTGGAGAGCCTTATTGAGGGAATAGTGATCTCCATACCAGGCATCCCTCTCGACGACAGTTACCTCAAAGATAAGAATCGTTAATTTGAGGGGAAATATATGAACAGGGAGTTCCAGTCCGCCGGTCCTGAGGCAGACGCCTTTTAATGGGCGCCCTGCCCTTTGTTCTCAAACTATTTAATCAGCGCGACCTCATCAACTTCGTCATCAGCCAGAAATTCTTCCATTGCTTTTTCCGCTTCCGCAAGGTAACACTCCCAGACATTATTAGAATCCCGATGGAAATCAATCAGAATTTTTTTTGCGTGTATTTGGGTCCTGTTAATTTCGAGACACTCTTTCATATGGCGCCGGAAATCATCAATGTACTGTTTAAAATAAGCTTCCCCCATTATGAAAAAATAACGTAATGGGACAGCGCTTACCGGAGCCTTTGGATAAAGGCTATTCGCAGTATAACTATCGTTTACCTCAGCCGAAAACTTCTCGATTGTTTCCACATCAACACGATAAAGCCCCCATGCATAAACTTCGAGGGCTGCATTGTGGGACTTGGCGATTGTAATGACATACCAGTCACGCCACTTATCGAAGTTATTATCCGGGGCTATTCTGTAAATTTTCACCTTTGTTCTCCTTGCGCCTGTCAATAAATTGTATCGCAGGCAGTTTATCTTTTTGATAATATTTTACATGACAATAAATTACCATTAACCATTTTCCGACGTCAACATAAAAAGGAAATTATCAAACTCCGGAGAAAAAATAGTTTCAGATCTTGGATTATCAGTTTTCACAGTGGTATGGTGGTGGCGCCCATTATTTCTTCATTAATATTTACATATTTTCAAGCCTGCCCGCATCTACTTTTTTAATAGCCTTAATCCCGCCCTGTTGTCTTTTGACCATAACACTTCGACAAGGATGTATGGCTTTATGATGCTCAGGTAACTGCCTCTTAACAGCAACGCCGGGGTAGAAATACCAAGGCCGCGTTCGCTCATATCTACTATTTTGCAGCTCCACCGTTTTCCGGAGGAATCTAATAGATCAGTGTTAATCTCGAATGGCTGTCTGGGCTCAAGCCGTTTTTCATTATGTATTGTGTCTTTAGTTTTCTTTCTGCCGAACAGTGACGATAAAAAACTCATTGTTTATTCCTCTGGATAATTTTACCCTTTTCCAAAACCTTTTTTAGTCATCGTTATAGTGTCACAATAAGTTGTCATAATTATTATGAAATAATTAAGATGTGTTTTATTGATAATCTAATGTTTTGTATGATGAAGGCTTTTGCCCTTGAACCAGAGACAACATGAGTTTTGAATAATAAATAACCCTTGAGTGAAATGAAGTTTAATGAACCCTCTATGACCTTCGCTTTGCAACGATAAATTTGTAAACTATTTATTATCCGGTCTTGTGACTGACAAGTCTGTAAGACCGCTTATCTTAACCTTGGGCATCACCGCAGGTTTCATTAATAACTTGAGAGGGGTGACTGTATGAAAATAGTAAGTTTTTCGCTTGAGCAAGGCAACAAATACTTTGGAAAAATCGATGGCGATCGCTTCTTTATTGGAAGCCGTGTCTCATACGAAGGCGACAAGGGGCTGATGAATGTAAGCGGAACAGCCTCGCAGAAGTATGACCGGTCTGTCCATAAAGCCACATTTGGATTCTGGGCCGACTTCATTCATCCGACTGCAATGGCGGAAGGGGCGCTGTATCACACATTGAACACTTACGACCGCGCTCATTTCACCTTTTCATTCCTGCAGTTTGCAGCCCACGTTCCAAACGGAGATTTCGTTGTTTATCTGCGCGCACTGCTAAAATTGCCCCTGGCCGAGGAATACTTCCCGGATCTGACCCTCCAGGACAACAGGGTGTGTCTCGTTACAAATGACAATGTGATTGCCCTGGAGTCCGACACTTCAACGTCGCTTCTCATGGATTATCTGAACCCGTCTTTGAAAGAGATCGAAGATATTGAAGTGATTCAGGCTGCAAAATTTGTACATTGGGCACAGAACGACGAGGCCCACAGACAGACGCAGATAGAAGTCGGCATTGCTCACTTCAGGGAGAAGATGTCCGGCTACGCAAAGAGATACGGCTTAAACGGAGCTGACGATACTATCTGTCTGGTAATAGCAGACATTCGCCATCAAGGCCGCGCGAAGAGTCCTGAAATCGTCGCTGCTCTTCAGAGTTCAGATCCCCTGAATGCGCTTCTCAATATCGGGGAGCCCAGGTACCACGAACGACTGACGACGCTGCGCCGTGAAATCGAGGCGCTTACCAATGACGGTACTTTCGGCTCGCACAAGTACAGCATCGACAAAGGCGACTTCATAAAGAAATGACCCTCTTGCCCTCTTCCAAAAAATCAGACTGGGATAGAATGGATTCCTGACTATGCGCCTGCAATCTTCCTGTAAATCAGCTCACCGGCGGGAGGGAGCTGTGAGATAATGATATCGTAAATTCCTGCTGCATAAGTCGCATAAATCGGGACCTGTGCAGCGGTTCAGGCGCTGCCCGACGAATGCCGGAATTTCAGTTACCAGGCCTGCTTAGCGGGCGGCAACAGTTAGCAATATGGAATCGCGGGATACAGAGAAACAGATTGATTATACGGCAGGATTTTGAATACAGGAGCCAAGCCTAATTTTTACTGCCAAAAAGAAAGAATTGCCACCTCGCCATCAAACTCTACGCGTAGATATTGACGTATTTGGACGTCCCGGTGACGCTGTCTGTTGGATTGCCTGCAGATGTATATTGCGTCGCGAGATCATTGGAACTCAATTCATTTGGATGCTTCAGTTCGTAGATAAGTTCCTCCTGGGCCGACACATAACCGTCTTTATTCAGATCTCGCACATCGTAGTAATAGGAGGAGCTGGTGGAACTCGATGAACTACCCGATGAACTGCCTGAAGAAGAATTAGTTTTGGTCCCGGTGGTTGAGGCAAGACCACCTGAAGAAGATATTGCCTGAATGTTCATGGTGGGCCTCCTTTCCCATGGCATCCAGAGATGCGCGGCCTTTGATTATTACAGACATCAAAACTTCATAAACTATTTCAATGTGCGCTATATAGAAATTATAGCCCTCTATGCTTGCAGTGTCAATTGATTTTGATAAGATATTTTGTAAATTTTTGTAATTATTTCAAGCGATTGACAGCTGAAAAGATCGGGGAAGAAGCTTACGATGGTCTTGCCATTTTAAATAACCAGTCAATCCGTCCTTATGTCAATTGTCCGGGGCTGACCCCTTTTACCTTTTCTCTCTCGGGAAGATCTTAACTTTTACATTTAAATATCTCTTCTCTATGATATCGCATGTATTTCACCAATTCATCTGGAACTTTTCTCAATTTACTATTTCGGTCAATATGTAATATCTCTATGTCTGATTCTGACAGCATATCAGAGATTATAATTTCCCCATTATCATCAAATGTTATAAAACCAGCATCAAATAGATGATCCAAAACAGGATGAAGAAGCAGACCGTTCATTGGGTCTAAACGCTCCTGATTTGAACAATCACGCCATGGCTTTATGTGAGACGCTCGCAAAAGAGAAGGCTTTGATAGGCTTGAAACTGAACAACCACCCCATAATTCTATTACTCTTTCCCTAAATATGCCCTGCCCGATTCGGCTTTTAATAATCGACTCTTGTTCAGTCTTGCTAAGCGATCCGAACTCTTTTTTGTGCGTTTCTATATCATTAATTACATCGGAAGATTCTGAAAGGTCTGATTGTATCAGATTGATGCTCAAAATATTAGCAGTCGGTTCTTGAGGTTTAGCTTGCTTAGCAATATCAGATGCAACCGGAGATTCTGAAAGCAATGATTTTATCAGAGTGCCGTTCAAAATATCTCTTGTAATACGTCCCCCTATGTTTTCTTGAAACCAATCATCTGGAGTCAATCCGAATAACTCCATAAGTATCTGTAGTTCATGGTCTGTAATCTTTATTCCATAGGCATTAGCTGGTCTTTGATCTGCCAGCATTAATCTTGAGTTATGCACTGTTAATTCTGGATTTGAAATGCCATAAAGTTTAAATATTGCTTTTTTTACATCCATAAGGTTAGATGTCTTTGGCTCTATCCCCAGCATGCTGAATACTTTGTTAGCCACATTAAGCTTAATGTTAATATTCTTGTTACGCCCCATATCCTTTATTCTTTGCTTACCCCCCATATTACCCCCTTTTTTAAAATGCCCTCAAATTTTATCACCCCATATAGCTACGGCATAGGCTCTGTGACAGTATATTCTATTACGCCTCTGTTCTCCCTTATTTATTGAATGTAGCCGTTACTGCCGCCGCTTTTGTTGCCTTTATCGTGCAGGTAATCTTCAGCGCGCTCACCCGTTTACCAATTCCACCAGCCGCTGAGCATGTTCCATTCCAGACAACTGTTGATCCATTTGATGCCTCAGCCTTCAGCACGACTGTCGTTCCATAGCCAAATGCGACGGGCTTCTCAGTTATCGCTGGATAGTTATAGCTAATACCTGCGGGGCTCGATGTTATATTACCGCTCCCGCCCCCACCGGAGTTGACCGTAAAGGTCAGTAAATGGGGTCAAATCAGTAAATGAGTGACCCCTTTAGTCACTTCCTCTGACGTTTTATTTTGCCAGAAAGCTATACTTTTATACTGTCTCAGTTTTGGGGAAGCTTACGATATCTGCGATCTTCCCCGTCAGTTTATTTTGAAGTCGGTGATAGCACACCCAGTTGAATACGCCTGGCTGTGGATAAAGCCCATATTGAATTTACTGATAACTTTCCGACTTCTTGCATTGACTGTGTCATAAATTGTTCTTGAGTTACTATCAATGGCAGTGCCACTCTTTGCAAGGTGAGTACACTTGATGGTAATGTCCTTGATAGTATACTTGCTTTGATTGTCAATGCTAAAAGTAGCCTCCATCACACTATCAAATCCTGTCTTTCCCCACTCATAATCAAGCTTGACGCGCGATCTCGCCTCTTCCAGAGGAGATAGTTTGCTAGCGGTGCCCGCCGAGTTTTTTCCTGAATTCATTACTGAACCTAGTACAAGTAAAGCAAAGAGACCAACTGCGATTTTTGCGAGCCACGACCAACCTTGTTTTTTTCTGCAGTGTGGACAGATGTTTGCCTCTTTGGGAATAATCATTGCACAATATTTGCATTTCTTCTCAGTCATCTAATTCTCCTTTCTAAGTTGTATTCACATATAGGGGGAGGCAGGGGGCGAATCTTTTATTATGCCAAGCCCATATAAACCCGTCGACAACCCTATTATCGTATCGTATGTCCGTATTCTCTAACATCTCTTAATATGTCAAATTGAAAGATTTGACCCTTTAGTTGTCTTTAGTGAGGACTTATCTAAGCCGTTCAAACGTTATATTTCTTGAACAAATGAGAAATATAATCACCGTCCCATAACTCGATTGGTGTCTCTTTAGCCTGTTCCTTTGCTTGAACGGTAAAATCAGACGCAGTTATTAAAATCGCCTTATTTGCTTTAACGGTATTTAACTGCATGGCTCCGAGTAGTCTTTGCACATCGCGGTTTCCGACATTATTTCCTTTGGAGTATTTCTTTGCTTGAATTGCAATCGTGTCTCTGTCACTTCTAGCAATTACATCAATACCATAATCACATGTTTTCTGAGTTAGTTCTGTTTCATACCCCATTTTGATAAATAGCATTTCAATCATTTTTTCAAATTCAAAGGGAGATATCGTACAATAACCAGATTGAATTAGGAAATCCATTTTGCCATCATTTGTGCTCATTATATTTTGCATCTTGACACATAAAGCTCTTGATTCATCTGCAAACTGACAAAATAGCTTCCATATCGTTTCCTCAAAAAAACAGTCGACAGTCTTGCCATTCTTGCAATAGCTTGGGTTAGCATCCGAAAATTCCTTTATATCGTTCCTGAATTCTTCAAATAATTGCTCGTCAACTTTATGAGTCTCTATTATCGGAGTCCACTTATCCTGTAGATATTTGATCTTTGCGAATCCTTCAGAATCAAATACATGTGTATTGTTATTGGCATATACGGTCGCGATGAAAGCAGTGATTGCAGTACTATATATATGATCCTTTGATGTTATCATAATATTTTCTATTTGCGTTAAGACATTTTTATCACATTTAGCACCGTAAGGTAATTTTACGAGCCCCGGAATAACTACATTTTCTATAAAATCGAACTGCTCTTTCACGTCATTTTTAAATTTCAACCATTGTTTCGAATAAAGGAAGGACCGGCCACAGAAGCTGCAATACCTTGCTTCCCGCCTTATTGCTTCACCGCAATAAGGACATTTCTCTTCTTCTTTTAAATGGCTTTCCCCAGCAACAATTGGGCGCGGTAGGTTCAGGTCTATTTTGTTGTCATTGCCCTGCTTCATTCCGTCTTCCTTTCTTTTTAATTTTTTTTAAAAAAAGCCGCGCCGCCAAAGAGAGAGCGCCTCGGAGTCTGGCTTCCTTGCATACAATCACCCATATTAACCATTCTCATCTATACATCCTCCACGTCTTATTTACCCTTGCTGTTTCACAGCCTGGCAATATAGTTTTTAACCGCAATTTTCCCGTTAATATATTATGTGCCGTCTTTGGAACTCTAGATATCAGGATTTTTAGACACTTCTCCGGCTGAGGATATAGGACAGAATCCCGTAAACTGTTTGATTCTCTGACTGTGGCTTCGTTATAGTTGTTCATCACGAGCGCCAGCTCCAGTTTTTGATTTAACCCAAACTTGAAATGATTATATCACATAATCAGACCAGTTGAGCCTGTTTATACTGTTGGCGGATATTTTCTCCGCCGCCTAAACCCTATTCCTCTACTCTGTTAAATCCAATCTTTCTCTTTTTCGACAATGGAGATTCCATCATTTCTCTGATGGTGTCAAAGACCACTCTGAACTGTGTATCGTATTTCCTTTCAAGAGTTGCGAGCTTGCGGGCAAGCTCGACATTTGAGGCAAGCATCTTTCTGAGGCTGACAAACGCCCTGACAACCTGTATACTTGCCGCCACGGCAACGGGGCTGTTTAGGACTGCAGCGATCATAATGGCGCCGTGCTCTGTAAACGCATATGGCAACGACGCAGCGAATTTAAGCTTTTTGAGGTGGTCACAATCTGTGACCACCCTGTCTTTTTCAGCTTGTGTCAACTGAAACATGAAATCAGCCGGGAAGCGGTCGCTATTCCTTTTAACGGCCTGATTAAGCGCCTTGGTCGACACATTATAAACTTCAGCCAGATCCGAATCAATCATAACTTTCTGACCGCGAATAAACAGTATTCGCTGTTGCAACACATCCGCTTGTATCAGCCCTTTCATCACGCCTCCTTAGACTTCACCCTGTTAGTGATAGGAACCGCTTCAGCCTGTTTTTCAGGCTTTGTTATCCCAAAACAAAAGCCGCGCCGACAAAGGATACATCACTCTCCTCCGCCGACACGGCTGATGCTTATCGCCTTAAGAACGCCTTCCCCCCGGTCAGCGTTCCCGTCGTCTTCCTTAAAACCCATGTAAACTTCTTTTGCCCTAATACAACGCGATTAGGTTATCATTATTACTTTCACATCGTCAATAAAACCGGTCAGGCAAATGATGTAATTGGCAGGCGTAACTGTTTTTTATCCGCAGATTTCACAAATTGAAACAAACCAATATTTCACAAAGAAGCAGAGGTTTTTAATTTTCCATGAGACTTTTAATCCTTTATCTGCCCGCTATTGAATCTCCGTGCAGCGGATGTAATCCAGTTTCAATATGCGCATGCAGTTGTTGCATGATGTGCAATCCGCTTTCTCCTTGCCCTCCATGAACTTTCTTGGCAGGTCGGGCTCCCGAAGCAGCGGGCGCGAAAAGGAAATGAGTTCCGCGTCGCCCTGCTGCAGAATATCTTCTGCAATCGCCCTTGAGCGGATGCCTCCTACAACCATAACCGGTATATCCAGTTCCTTCGCAAACATCGCGGAGGAGCGCCTGAAATAGGCTTCTTTGGTTTCAGTGTCAATATTGGACCGAACTGTCTTACTCCCTGCCTCCATCATCCCGCCGCTCACCTCTATTGCGCATACACCCGAAATTTGCAGCCTCTTTGCAATTCTCAAACTCTCCTCGGGACGCAAACCGCCGCTGACAAAATCATCGGAATTCAGCTTTACGATTATCGGCAGATTCGAACCGACCTCTTTTTTTATGGCGTCTATGATCTCGCTGATGAAATGAAATCTCATCTCTTCGTCGCCGCCCCAGTAATCATTTCTACGGTTCGTGTGGGGAGAGAGGAATTCGTTGACAAGGTACCCGTGAGCGGCGTGTATCTGGACACCGTCGAATCCTGCGTTAAATGCCCGCCAGGCCGCGTCCGCAAAGGCCTCTACCATCTGCCATATCTCTCCGTCATCCATCGCCCGGGGCGTAATCCTGATGGATGGGTCATAAACAGCGGAAGGAGCCACCGGCTGTGCGCCTCCCAGAAACTTCGGGAAGCACTGCCTGCCGCCATGTGACAGTTGCATTACGATTGTGCCGCCGAGATCATGGACCGTGTCTGTAAGCCGCCGCAACGGTTCTATGTAATGATCGTTATGGACACAGAGCATCTGCGGCATGGACAAACCCGAAATATGGACAAGAGTGTTACCTGTTATGATCAGCCCCGCGCCGCCTTTTACAAGCCCGGCGTACATATCTATAAGAGATTCGGTCACAACTCCGTCCACGTCGGCTCTCTTTTCATAAGTGGCCGAACGCACAATTCTGTTCTTCAGTTCAAGTCCGCCAAAAGAGATCGGTTCGAAAAGTTTCATCCTCAGGCAGGCCTCCCGCTCCGCGCCGCCATCTTCATTGCCTCGATCATGCTCGAAGGGCTTGCCGCCCCCTTCCATGCAATATCATAAGCGGTTCCATGATCAGGCGAGGTGCGGATAAATGGCAGCCCGACAGTCATGTTTACCCCTTTGTCCATGGCTATCATCTTCAGAGGAATGAGCCCCTGGTCATGGTACATGCAGACCGTTATATCGAACTCGCCTTTATACACCTTGAGGAAAAGGGTGTCGGGAGGGTAAGCGCCTGAAACAGGTATTCCCATCCGACGCGCATCCTCTATTGCGGGATTGATTTCATCAAGCTCTTCCCTGCCGAATATGCCTGACTCGCCGCCGTGCGGATTAAGGCCTGCCACGGCTATCCTCGGACTCTTGATCCCCATTATATCGCAGGTCTTTTTCGCCATAATGATGGTCTTCAACACGCGGTCCCTGGTTATCAGCGCAGGCACATTACTCAGGGCGGTATGGATGGTAACCAATATGACCGTTATCGGGCCGCCGCTCAAAACCATCGCGAAATCTTCCGTGCCTGTTAGCTCGGCAAGCATCTCGGTATGACCCGGCCATTTGAATCCGGCCATCTTGAGCGCCTCCTTGGATATGGGAGCAGTTACAATAGCTTCGACCTCGCCGCGCATCGCCAGCTCTGTCGCCTTCTTTATATATGCAGCGCAATCTCTTCCACCCTCGGCAGTCGCCCTGCCCCTGGCAAAATCAGAGCCTTTTATGTCTCCGCAATCCAGTATGTCATACAACTTGAGATTGAGAGGAATGCAGAACTTTGATGACGCTTCCTCGATTACGCTCATAGATCCAATTATCAACGGCCTGCAAATGCGCGCCACTTCATCCGTCTGAAGAGCTTTGAGGGTAATCTCAGGCCCTATACCCGCAGGATCGCCTATGGTTACGGCTATTTTCTTTAATTTTGTCATTATTCTATCCTCAATACTTTTGCGCCGCGTATCTTTCGCTGCTTAAGCTCCAGAAGCGCCGTATTTGCGTCCTCAAACCTGAACTCTTCTATCTCCGGCCTTATAGGTATCTCCGAGGCCGTCTTCAGAAATTCTATCACATCCCGGCCGGTGACATTGGCCACACTCTTTATTTCCTTCTCCATCCATAGGTCCCTCGCATAGTCCAGATCTAGCAGAGACTGTTTGTCTCCGTCTTCTTTGCGTATGGCATTGATGACAAGCCTTCCGCCGCGCTTCAGATATGCGAGCGCCGAAACCACAGGCCTCCACGCCGGGGTTGTGTCAATCACACAATCAAGCCTTTCGCCGGGGTCGGCCCCGAAATCTCCTGCCCAGCGTGCGCCAAGCTCAAGACCGAAATCCCTTTCAGCCGGCGTCCGCGAGAATACATAAACGCCCGAATCGGGATATAAATATTTCGCAAGCTGCATCACGATATGCGCGGATGCGCCGAAACCTGCAAGCCCGAGGCTTTGGCCGTTGCGCATGCCCGTCAGAGCAAGCGAGCGATAGCCGACAGCTCCGGCGCATAGCAGGGGCGCGGCCTCCATATCTGAAAAAACATCCGGTATGGCATATGCAAATCGCGCAGGGACCGTCACATATTCCGCATAACCGCCATTCACATCCCTGCCCGTAGCGACAAAATCCCCGCATAGATTTTCGGCTCCGCTGAGACAAAAGGCGCACTTTCCGCAGGCCGAATGGATCCAGGCTATGCCCACTCTGTCGCCGATACGGAAACCCTCCGCATTCCTGCTCAATGCCGCAACCCTTCCCACTATCTGATGTCCGGGCACAACCGGCAGATGTGGCGGCGGCGTTCGGCCCTCGATCTCGTCAAGCTCGGTATGACAGACTCCGCAGGCCGAGACTTTTACAAGGACTTCCTCCCCGGAAGGAACCGGATCCGGAATCTCCGACATTACAAGGGGCGATATCTCAGTATCAAGACTGCATATCCTGTTAAGGACCATAGCCTTCATAAAAGATCCGCCCTGTAACTCTAATTCTCCATTACCGCCGTGCCCTTCGGAGGCGTGAACTTAAAGAGCGAGTCTTTCAGCCCGGTGTTGATTTTAACATCCGACAGCGTAATGGTAATGACATTTGAAAACTTGTCGATTATGGTAATTGCCCTGATCGGAAAGCCGCTCTCCGAAGGCCTTATCTCGACACGGCTGATACTACCCATCTGATCCCTGGGTTTCAGGACTATCCGCGTTCCTTTTGACGGGACAACATCAAATTCCCTGCGGATGTCTCCAAACCCTGCGAGAAGCGCTATAGGGGCCTGCCCGTAGGTGGCCTTGTCGAACTTCGCTTTGAAGACCTGTTTCTCCTTTTTCTGATGGATGATTATCTGTTCATTGTCCACATAAATGGCCTGCGCCTTTTCACCCGCAAATTCCCATTTCATCTTCGGAGGTTTGATGTAAAAGCTGCCCCTGTAGGTGTCTGTCCGTTTTAGTTCCTTGACGCGGTTCTTCTGCACAAACCGGCCGCTGATATCCTTGATACCCTCGTAAGCCTTCTGTATCTTCGTTACCCTGTCTTCCGGCTCCGCTGCGGCCGACACAGATCCGAAAGCGAAGCTCAACGCTAAAAGCGCAAAACAGAGAGTACATATCAAATAGCCGGAATTTTGATACCTGATTACTGATTTCATGATCTTCTCCTCATTATAAATGTCCTTGGTTTACCCGCCCCCCTCGGGGGCCCGACGAATCCGTCTTCTTCGAGCAGTTCCATAATATTGGCTGCCTTATTGTATCCTATCTTGAACCGCCTCTGTATGGAAGAGATAGAAACCTCCCCCGCCGATTCGGCGAACTCAATTACCTTGTTATAAGTCTCATCCCGCTCATCGCCGCGGCCGGCGCCTCCATCCTGTCCTTCGGTTGCCGAAATCGACTCAAACGAGCTGTAATCAGGCGTTCCCTGCTCTTTGATATAAGCGGTGATATCATGCACCTCGGTATCGCTGATGAACGCCCCGTGAATCCTCGCGCTCTTTATGCCTGGCACCATATAGAGCATGTCTCCCATCCCAAGCAGTTTCTCCGCGCCCATGGCGTCGAGAATCGTGCGCGAATCTATCTTGGATGTCACCTGGAACGATATCCTTGCCGGGAAATTGGCCTTGATCAGTCCGGTTATTACATCAACGGACGGACGCTGCGTAGCCAGTATAAGATGGATGCCGCAGGCCCTCGCCATCTGCGCAAGCCTGGCTATTGCGGTTTCTACATCAGAAGGAGCGGTAAACATCAGGTCCGCCAGCTCATCTATAAATACTACTATATATGGCATCCTTTCGTCGGGCCGGACCTGCCTGTTATAGCTTTCGATATTCCTCACCCCGCTCGCGGCCAGCAACATGTAACGCCGCTCCATCTCGAAAACCATCTTTTTAAGCGCCTCCGAGGCCTCTTTGGGGTTTGTTATTACCGGAGAGATAAGATGGGGGATATCATAATAGGCCGAAAGCTCCAGCAGCTTTGGATCGATCATCAGCATCTTCACCTCACCCGGCGTCGCCTTGTAAAGGATACTGGTTATCATGGCGTTTATGGAGACGCTCTTGCCGGAGCCGGTCGCTCCTGCAACCAAAAGATGCGGCATCCTCGCCAGATCGGTCACCACCGGATTTCCGAATATGTCTTTTCCAAGCGCCAGCGTAAGCAGCGACGAACTCTTCTGAAACGCCTCGGAAGCGATGATCTCTTTCAGCGTGACCGTAGCGCGATGCCTGTTCGGCACTTCGAGTCCAATGGTGGCCTTGCCCGCAATCGGATAGACCCTTATGCTCGGAGCGCGCAATGACAGCGCCAGATCGTCCGCAAGCGAGACAATCCTGTTTATCTTGACGCCGGGCGCAGGTTCGAACTCGAACATCGTAACTACGGGACCGGGGTGCGCGTTCTTGATCTTTCCGCTCACGCCAAAATCCGCCAGCTTGCGTTCAAGCCCGGCAGCAGCGGATGTCAGCTCCTCTTTGGCGGGTCCGGGCACATTTTCGGGTTCATTCAGAAAATCGACTGAAGGCAGCCTGTACCCGGACTCATCTCTGCGTTCAGGCAATATCCTCACAGGAACAGCGGCTGTTTTGGGTTTGCGTATGGTGAATTCGGAAGGCTCCTCCATGAATATCTCGGGGCCTGGCTCCTCGCCGATCTCCTCATCATCTTCTTCCTTTTTCTTCCCGGGACTCTTTTTCCTTTCAGCAAGTCTCGTAAAAACCGACCAGGGAATAAGCAGTATCAGTGAGACAGACAAAAGCGCAACGCAGCCAATATACGCTCCCGTTAAAGACACAAGTCCGACGAAAATATCAGCCAGAACCTGTCCCATAAGACCGCCTGACGGGTCGAGCGATCTCGATGTGGACTGGGATATGAGTTCGGCAAGCATGGACAGCGCGCCCACAAGCAAGAGAAACCCAGCTGTATGCAAAAGATTTCTATCAGCGCCGGCAATCTTTTTGATACCGAAAATTATGAGAACCAGCGGAAGGATATAGCCGGTGAGCCCTATTGCCGAGAATATCAGATCGGCAAGATTGGCCCCTACGATTCCCCCGTAATTTTGCACAGGACTATTTGTATATGTAAATACGGATGGATCCCACTTATTGTAAGATATCAGTGTAATTGCAACGTAGACGCCGCCCAGTATCGATAGAACACCGATGATAGCGCGAATCTTCTTCGGCCGGACATCCTGCCTGTCCCGACCGCCGCCATCGGCCTTTTTCCTTCGGACCGGAGGTTCGGGCAGCTCTACTTCTTCGGGTACAACTATCCTCTCAGCCATAATACTAGTATTATAGCAGCAAGCGCAAACCGATAATAAACAAATGCGTCAAAGCGGTGTGTTTGTAAAAACTTCAGAAGAAAACGTATGGCGAACAGACCTGACAAGGCCGCCGCGATTACGCCCACGGCAACTACATCCATACGAAAGGCTTCGGATGCCGTGAATATCTTGCGGCCTTCCCATAGCACGGCCCCGCCGATCAGGGGCGTAGAGACCAGAAACGAAAAACGGGCCGCGCCCTCGCGGGTAATTTTGGTAAACATGCCTGCCGACATGGTTATACCGGAGCGGGATACGCCGGGTATGAGGGCGATTATCTGGGCGAATCCGATGATAAGCGCGTCTTTCAATGAAGGCTCGCCTTTCGAGTCTGCCGCATGTCGGTCGGCAAACCGGTCGGCATAGAGCATCACAAATCCGAAAACCACAAGCGACGCAACAATGACCATCGGGGTACGAAGCGCATGCTCCACTATCTTGTGCAGCAGCAGCCCGGCTATACCGGCAGGAATGGCCGCGGTCATGACTATGAGGAGTCTCTTGTGGTCCCGGAGCAGCATATCTATCCAGTCCTTATAGAAACATATGAGAAGAGCTATAAGTGTGCCGCCGTGCAGGGCGACATCAAACGCGAGGGTGTTTATCTCTCCACTCCAGCCAAACACCCATGGAAACAATATAAGATGCGCCGTACTGCTCACAGGGAAAAACTCTGTAAGACCCTGAACAATGCCAAGAACAATCGCCTGCAATATTTCGTTATCCAAAATACCCCCCGGATTTAATCATAAATTCGCCGAAAATAATTTCCGTGAACACAATTGTTAATTATTACATATCGGATTCGAATTCAGAAACCCCTGCGGAAAGACGGATTGAATTCCCCCGGATTTCCGGACTCGCCCCGATAGCGCTGATAACTCTCCTGTATCTTGACAACCTCCTGCCCTTCCGGTAGAATGTAAGTCGGCGCTTACAAACATGCTGACTTTGAGAGCCGGAGGTAATTGCATGGCAGAGGCACAACATACCACACGGGAAAAGATCCTTGACGCCGCGCTGCTTCTCTTTTCACAAAAAGGTTTTCTTGGCGCGACTACCAGGGAAATAGCCTCCGAGTCGGGCGTTGCCGAGGTTACGCTCTTCAGACACTTCTCTACAAAGGAGACACTGCTCGAAGAGGTGCTTACATCAAACACCTTTCTGCCTGCCCTCAAGGAGATCATACCTTCAGTTTTGGAGATGCCTTACGAAGAGGCCCTTTCCGAGATAGCCCGCAGGTTCCTCGACTCCCTGGACCTGAGGCAGGATTTCATAAAGATATTACATTCCGAAAGACATCTCTATTCCGAAAAGATACGCCTTAGCTATCACTCCTCAATCAATGAGGTTTTCATGTCCCTGGCCGTGTATTTCGAGGAGATGCAGAAAAAAAGGATTTTGAGGAAGTTTGACTGCTTCCTTGGCGCAAGGGCCTTCTTCGGCATGTTCTTTTCATATTTCACCCAATCTAAATTATTAATGTTAAAAAAATTGAATACCCGTGAAACCGAGCATCTCATAAAAGAGTATGTCGAGATATTCGTACGGGGGACTATCCGGGAGGGTTTTAATAATAATGGCGGGAAATGTGAGGAGAAGCGGTCATGATTAATAGTTCTTTGTCCGTGCCGGCCGGAATACGTTTGATAATAGGGGCCTTGTTTGCCCTCTCGTTGGCTCTCTTGCCTGCCTGCTCCTCACAGGGAACCCCGCCGAAACCAGCGGCTCCTGTAACTACAGCGACGGTTATGCAAAAGAATATGCCTTATGAGATCAGGGCCATAGGTAATATCGAGGCAAACTTGAGCGTCATCGTCAAGTCCCAGATAGGCGGCATACTTTCGAAGGTCCACTTTAAAAAAGGACAATTCGTCAAGAAAGGGGCTCTGCTTTTTACTATTGATCCCCGTCCGCTTCAGGCCTCCCTGATGCAGGCCAGGGGCGCCCTTGCAAGAGACGTGGCGCAGTTGACAAATGCCCGCGCAGACGAAAAGCGTTATGCCGAACTCGTTAAAAAAGGATATATTTCCAGGCAGCAGTATGAACAGCAGCAGACATCGGCCAGCGCCCTTGAAGCCACGGTGAGCGCGGACAGGGCAGCTGTGGAATACGCGAAAGTTCAGCTGAGTTATTGCTATATTCATTCGCCCATCAATGGATATCTGGGAGATATCCTCATCGATGAAGGCAATCTTGTAAAGGCAAATGATGACAATAAAAATCTGACGACTATCAGGCAGACACAGCCTATTACCGTCTCTTTTTCAGCGCCTGAAAAAGACCTGGCCGAGATAACAAAATACAACGCCGGGAAGCAGCTTCCCATTGACGTATATATAGACAAGCAGGACCGGACACCCGAAAAGGGCGTCCTCATCTTTATCGACAACACAGTCGACACTTCAACCGGCACAATAAAACTGAAAGGCGCCCTCAACAACGAAAAGGGCCGCCTCTGGCCCGGACAGTTTGTTAATGTCTCTCTTTTTCTCTACACCAGGCAGAATGCGGTAGTCGTGCCTTCACAGGCCGTTCAGGTCGGCCAGACAGGCCAGTATGTCTATGTGGTTAAAGACGATATGACGGCGGAAATGAGACCTGTCGTTGTTTCCAGCGCAAATGACAATGATTCCATTATTGAAAAGGGGCTCAAGCCGGGCGAAACGATCGTCCTCGACGGACAGCTTCGCGTGACACCCGGAGGCAAAGTGAAGATAAAGGGCGCCGCCGGGGCCGCAGGAGCGGCTGCCCCCGCTTCGCGGCAAATAGATGATAAGTCCGGCACGAAAGACAAGTCTGAAGAAATGACGGGTAAATAGAACAGGTGCATATTTCCGATATCTTTATACGCCGCCCCATCATGACTACACTCGTCATGTTTGCAATACTCCTGTTCGGGATTATCGGGTATCGCCTTCTGCCCGTCAACGACCTTCCGAACGTTGATTTTCCCACCATAACCGTGAGCGCAAGCCTGCCCGGCGCAAGCCCCGATACAATGGCTTCATCGGTAGCCATGCCTCTGGAGCGGCAGTTTTCGACCATTGCAGGCCTTGATTCCATGACCTCATCCAATTCGCTGGGATCGTCCCAGATAACCCTTGTTTTCAATCTTAACCGGGATATCGACGCGGCTGCCCAGGATGTTCAGTCGATGATAGCCAAGGCGGCCAAACTGTTGCCGCAGAATATGCCGAGCCCTCCTTCATACCAGAAGGTCAACCCGGCTGATTCGCCTATACTATTTCTCGCGGTAAGTTCTTCGGTTCTGCCGCTTTCGCAGGTGCATGAATACGCGGACACCTTTATCGGCCAGCGCATCTCGATGATAAGCGGCGTGGCGCAGGTAATGATCAACGGTCAGCAGAAATACGCAGTGCGGGCGCAGGTCGATCCCAAGGCCCTTGCTGCGCGCAATATAGGGATCAATGAAGTGGCGACCGCCCTCGATAAAGGCAATGTAAATCTTCCGGTGGGATCCCTGGAAGGGGCGCACACCAATCTGACAATCCAGACCACAGGCCAGCTTTATAACGCGGCCGCATATCGTCCCCTGATTGTGACCTACCGCAACGGCATGCCGGTGCGTCTCGATAATATCGGCAAGGTAATTGACAGCGTGGAAAACGACAGGATCGCAAGCTGGTTCACCGACACAAGGGCCGTAGTCCTTGCGATACAGCGGCAACCCGGAACAAACACCATTGAAATAGTCGACTCCATAAAAAAACTGCTGCCGCAATTCCGGCAGCAGATCCCCGGCGCAGTCAATATTGATATTCTTTATGACCGGACGATATCCATCAGGGAGTCGGTTAAGGATGTTCAGCTCACACTCTTTATTTCGATCTGCCTCGTTGTCCTGGTTATTTTTCTGTTCCTGCGCAACTCGTCGGCCACCATAATACCGAGCCTCGCCCTCCCCTTTTCGATTATCGGGACATTTGCAGTCATGTACCTTATGGAATACAGCATAGACAACTTTTCACTCCTGGCGCTTGTGCTTGCCGTCGGCTTTATCGTGGATGACGCTATCGTCATGCTCGAAAATGTAATGAGGCATGTGGAAAATGGCGAGACCGTAATCGAAGCTGCGTTCAAAGGTTCAAAAGAAATCGGGTTTACCATACTGTCCATGACACTGTCTCTCGTGGCGGTTTTTATACCTATACTCTTCATGCCCGGGTTTCTCGGCAAGCTGCTGCATGAATTCGCGGTGGTAATAGGCGTGGCGGTGCTTTTTTCAGGATTTGTCTCCCTTACCCTGACCCCCATGCTCTGCAGCCGCTTTATCAGGCACACCGCAGATCAGGGACAGGGCCACAGCAGGATATTCGACCTTTCGGAGCGCTTCTTTACCTGGATGATCAATGCATATGAAAGAAGCCTTAAGGTTGTTCTGGACCACAGAAAAATTGTAATGATCATCAACGGATTGATACTGCTGGTCACAATCGCCCTTTTCAGATATTATCCGCATGGATTCGGATTCATACCTACGGACGATACGGGACGCCTGATGGCCTTTACCGAGGCGCAACAGGGCATATCCTTTGAATCCATGATGGCGCATCAGCTGGAGCTTGCCAAGATAGTAAAAAGCGATCCCAATGTCCGGGGTTTCATGTCGAGTGTCGGGCCTGCCGGCGGGTCCCAGACCGGCACCAACAATACAGGCAGGATCTTCATGACACTGAAGGACAGGTCCGAAAGGCAGATGTCGGCTACCCAGATTCGATCGAGCCTCAGGCCCAAGGTTTCAGAACAGCCGGGGATCACGATGATAATACAGGTACCTCTTTCGGTCCAGATCGGAGGACGAGCGACAAAAAGCCTTTATCAATTCACCCTGCAGAGCACTGACACGGACGAGCTGTATAGATACGCAGCGCTGTTTGAGCAAAAGATGGCCTCGCTGCCCATGCTTCAGGATGTGAACAGCGATCTGCAGATCAAGACGCCGCAGATAAACATAGAGATAGACAGGGACAAGGCCTCCTCTCATGGCATAACGGCTTATCAGATAGAAGAGGCCCTTTCATCGGCATACAGTCAGTTGCAGGTCTCCACAATCTACGCCCCCAACAACCAGTATAAGGTAATACTTGAGGTAGACCCTTCATACCAGAAAGACGCTTCACTGCTCTCGTTTCTCTATATAAGGTCGTCAAACGACATGCTCGTGCCCCTCAGCGCAGTCACAAAGCTGAGCAACAACGCAGGCCCCCTTACCATCAACCACTCCGGCCAGTTCCCGTCGGTCACGATTTCCTTCAATACACCGCCCGGAGTGTCGCTGGGCGAGGCGGTCGACGCAGTCGATGAACTGGCCCTCCATGAGCTGCCTGCCACAATTACCACAGGCTTTCAGGGGACGGCCCAGGCGTTTCAGGACTCTTTGCGGGGCATGGGATTATTGCTGCTTTTCGCCATTGTAATCATATATATTGTCCTGGGGATACTTTATGAAAGCTTCATACATCCGATAACAATACTTTCGGGTCTGCCCTCGGCAGGGCTCGGCGCGTTGCTCACCCTGCTGATAACAGGCAATGAAATCAATATCTACGGCTTCGTCGGCATCATATTGCTGATAGGAATAGTCAAAAAGAACGCGATTATGATGATAGACTTTGCGCTCGACGCGCAGCGCACTGAAGGCAAATCGCCTCATGACGCCATCCTTCAGGGATGCCTTGTCAGGTTCAGGCCGATCATGATGACGACCATGGCCGCGTTCATGGGCACGCTTCCGATAGCGCTCGGCCTGGGCGCCGGGGCCGAATCGAGAAAACCGCTCGGCCTGGCGGTCTGCGGCGGTCTGCTTTTTTCGCAGCTGATTACACTGTACCTTACGCCGGTATTTTATACCTATATGGAGTCGTTCCATAAATGGATAATCGAAAAGAAAGAGAAAAAAAAGCGTTAAGCTATTAGCTTTAAGCTATAATTATAAGAGCATCATTTTTTTGTTATTTGGTTTATTATAGCTTGCAAATTACGGCAAAATATTACAGATCTTGTTTTGTGCTGTTGGCTGATTGCTGAAGGCTTGTTGCTGAATGTTTTTGTTTTTTTGATTGAAGCTTATTGCTTACTTTGGAGGTCTTATGAATAAAATAATATCCATAATCCTGGCTTTTATATTTCTGGTTCCTTTAGGCATAATGGCGGCAGAGCCTGCCAGGACCGATCCGCCGGCAAATGCCGCGCCCATAATAACTGGGGACCCCGCAAAGACTCCGTCGACTCTAAATGTGGAAGCGATAAAAAAAGGAGAAGCGCTGACCCTCAGCCGCTGTATTGAGATAGCGTTGAGCAAGCAGCCCTCCATGCTTGCGTCCATGTTCACCGTCAGTTCATACGAAAGTAAGATCGGGCAGGCGCAGTCGGGCTATTTCCCGCAAATCAATCTCTCCGGAGAATACAACCGGCTCAGGTCGCTCTCTTCCTCAAACTCAATATCTGCGACCAACAAGACATATGATCAATATATCGGCACGGCCACTGTTACACAACTTATATACGATTTCGGCAAGACTCCCACACAGGTAAATATCGCCAAACTGAATGCCGACGCCTCCCGGTCCGATTTCGAAACCACGCGCGCCACAACAATACAAACTGTCAAGCAGGCATATTACGGCCTGCTCAAGGCTCAAAAAAACATGGATGTGGCCCGGGAGACAGTCAGTCAATATGAACAGCATCTGGATCAGGCAAAAGGCTTTTTCGAGGTCGGCACAAAACCCAAATACGATGTGACAAAAGCAGAGGTAGACCTAAGCAACGCCAGACTGAATCTTATAACAGTTGATAATGCGCTGAAGATCGCCAGGGTGACGCTGAACAATGCGATGGGGTTGCCTGATGCCGCAGATTATAAAATTGTGGATTCACTGACCCCTGTTAAAAAAGATGTGACGCTCAATCAGTCTATCACCGTTGCGCTTCAGAACCGGCCGGAGATACTCGCAACCGGACATAGGGTCAATGCCGCGGAAAAAAATATCACCCTGGCCCAAAAGGGGTTTTTCCCGGTAATCAGCGGAGCAGCCGCCTATAACAGGGGATCATTCAATGAAATGACCCTCAGAAATGACGGGTGGAATGCCGGAATTATGATCTCAATCCCCATCTTCAGTGGTTTTCTGACACATCATCAGGTGAAAGAGGCGGAGGCCACATATAATGCTGCAAAGGCAAATTACGAACTGCTGAAGCTGAATGTGATCCTGGAGGTCGAACAGGCGTACCTGAACATGACAGCTGCGGCCGACAAGATTCCGGCCTCAGAACTCGCGCAGCGTCAAGCCTCCGAGAATCTCGAAATAGCCAACGGACGCTACGCGGCCGGGGTCGGAAACCCGATAGAAGTGACCGACGCCCAGGTCTCATACACCAATGCCAAAACAACGTATATACAGGCGCTGTACGATTATAATATTTCCGTCGCAAATCTCGAGAAATCAATGGGGCTGAAATGATCAAATACCGGAAAATAATAATCATAGCGGTTGTAGCAACCCTGGCAGCAATTGCAACATTTTTTCTTGTAAGAGGCTCCGGAAATGGCGTGACATTCAAAACCGAGAAGCTGGAAATGGGTGGCATAACAGAAACCATAACCGCTTCCGGAACAGTCGCTGCCGTTGTGACGGTTACCGTAGGGTCCCAGGTGTCCGGAACCATCTCAAAATTGTATGTCGACTATAATTCAAAGGTAAAAAAAGGACAGATCCTCGCAAAGATCGATCCCCTGCTTTTGCAGGCGCAGGTGGACCAGGCGAACGCCAATATGCTTAAACTGATCGCAAACACAGCTGACGCAAAAAAGACACGGGACCGCAACCGTCAGCTCTTTGGAAAAAATCTGATCGCGCGAAGCGATGTCGACACCGCGGACGCCAACTACGATGCCTTCGTGGCCCAGGTTAACTCGGCCAGGGCGGCTCTCGCTGCGGCCAAAGTAAACCTGCAATATACGAATATAGTGTCGCCGGTTGACGGCATTGTTATATCAAGGAGCATCGATGTGGGACAGACGGTTGCTGCGAGTTTCCAGACCCCGACACTCTTTTCAATCGCGCAAGACCTGACAAAGATGGAAGTCGATGCAAGCGTTAACGAGGCAGATATCGGGAAGGTCAAGGAGGGTCAGCCCGTCGAATTTACGGTCGACGCATTCCCTGAAATAACCTTTAAAGGCGCGGTATTTCAGGTGCGCAACGCTCCAATAACGGTATCCAATGTCGTCACTTATACAGTAGTTATACAGGTGGACAACAAAGAACTGAAACTAAGGCCGGGCATGACCGCGAACACTACCATAACGACGAATCAGAAAAAGAATGTGCTGCGTCTGCCGAACGGGGCGCTAAGGGTGAGAATGCCTGCGTCTGTGCTATCAGACTCCCAGAAACAGAAACAGCAAAAAGGCCCTGGAATCTGGATACTCGATGGGGACACTCCAAAGCGTCTGACCGCAACGATAGGTCTTACTGACGGAAGCTATACAGAAGTCACCGGGGGTGAACTGCAGGAGGGCATGACAGTTATAGTGGATGTTATTTCTAAAGACAAGAAGGCAAATCAGGCCTCCGGAACCCAGGGCGGACGACACGGCAGGATGTTCTGATCAATATGAGCGCAGAAATATAATGGCTCTTATCGAGATAAAGGATCTGATGAAGGTCTACTGCCTCGGCGAAACAAGCGTCAACGCCCTGAATGGTGTTTCCCTTACTATCGAACATGGCGAATTCGTGGCTATAATGGGCGCATCGGGGTCCGGTAAATCCACCCTTATGAATGTTCTGGGGTGTCTCGACAAGCCGACGAGCGGCAGTTACATGCTGGATGGCGTTGATGTTTTCCAGCTCAACAGGGATCAACTCGCCGAGATACGAAACAATAAGATCGGGTTTGTCTTTCAGGGATTCAATCTTCTCTCGCGCACTTCAGCCCTCGAAAATGTGGAAGTGCCGATGCTGTATGGCGGGATGCCGTCGGCAGAGCGGAAGAAGCGGGCCTTTACAGCTCTGAAGAGTGTCGGGCTTGAAGGCAGGGAACATCATATGCCAAACCAGCTTTCGGGCGGACAGCAGCAGCGGGTGGCTATTGCCAGGGCGCTTGTGAACGAGGCCCCATTGATACTCGCTGATGAGCCCACCGGAAATCTTGACTCAAAAACGAGCATTGAGATCATGGACCTTTTTGTGAGACTCAACAATGAAGAAAGTATAACCGTCATACTTGTCACTCATGAGCCGGACATTGCGGAGTTCAGCAAACGTGTCATCCGCTTCCTTGACGGCAATCTCGTCAGCGACGAACAAAGAACGGCAAAGGCGACAGTATGATAGACGTCGGTTCATCCATAAGAGTGGCGTTCAGGGCTCTGAGAGTAAACATGATGCGGTCGGCGCTTACAATGCTAGGCATCATTATAGGAGTCGCGGCGGTAATCACCATGCTTGCGATAGGAATGGGCACAAGACAGCAACTCTCCGAACAGATCGCAAGCATCGGGAGCAATCTTATTATCATCCTCCCCGGCGCTATAACGTCCAGCGGCGCCCGTATGGGTACAGGCAGCAACTGGACACTATCAATGGATGACGCAGAAGCAATCGAAAAAGAATGTTCTTCTGTGGCTGCCGCAGCCCCGATTCATAACGGATCGGCCCAGGTTGTGTATGGAAATCTGAACTGGGCCACAACCATTGTCGGCTCGACGCCCGGCATTCTTGATATCCGTGAATGGCCTCTCCAGTCGGGACGCTCATTCACCGACCAGGATGTGAGAACAGCCACAAAGGTCGCCCTTATAGGCCAGACTGTTTCGGATTATCTCTTCGGCGATACCGACCCCATAGGTCAAACTGTCAGGATAAAAAATGTGCCTTTCATCATTATCGGCGTGCTGGTCAGCAAGGGCCAGAGTCCCGTGGGACAGGACCAGGACGATACGCTCTATGTGCCAATAACAACCGCGCAAAAGAAACTCTTCGGAGCCCCGCTGCCCGGCAGCGTCAGGACAATCATGGTAAAAGCCCGCAGCAGTTCCGAACTGCAGAGCGCCGAGAACCAGATCACCGCGCTGCTCAAACAGCTTCACCACATAGGACCAAAGCAGGAAAACGACTTTAGTGTTCGCAATCTTACCCAGATCCTCGAAGCCCAGGAGGCTCAGTCTGAAGCCATGGCCATACTACTCGGAGCAATTGCTTCCATCTCACTGCTCGTCGGCGGCATAGGCATCATGAATATCATGCTCGTTTCCGTTACCGAACGCACCAGGGAGATAGGAATAAGGATGGCCGTGGGAGCCAAAACCCGTGATATAAGACTGCAATTCATGATAGAGGCTCTCACACTGTCGCTGCTGGGAGGAGCTATCGGAATAATAATCGGGGTCGGCAGCGCGCAGATGGTTACCATCTTTTCCGGGAAACCTACTATCATCTCTCTGCTCTCAATATTTCTCGCCTTCGGTTTTTCGGGGCTTGTGGGGATCTTCTTCGGATTTTACCCCGCGTACAAAGCATCTCTGTTAAACCCTATTGATGCGCTAAGGTATGAATAAAAAAATGAAAAGACAAGTATCGGGACTTGGGAAAACAGTCCCCATGCTCCTGTCGATGGTCCTGCTTTTATTTACCATTGCTCAGGGTTTTGCGGAAGACGCGGCAAACCGAAGCCTCTCTCTCTCCGAAGGCCTCAGAATCGCAACCCAGGAGAGCAGGGTTATAAAAATAGCGGACTTTTCAAGGGGCATGGCGGAGCAGGATATTAACGTGGCTCTTTCCAGGTATTTCCCGTCGGTCAACGCAAGCGCCGGCTACACGATGCTTTCAACTCAGCCGGGGATGAACTTCAACATTATGTCTGTTTATACATCTGAAAAAGCATATCCCGCCTACGGGGTCAACTTTCACCAGACCGTCTTCGATTTTTTCGCGCGCGAATCACTGTACCGGGCATCCAGGGAATCCCTTGAGCTGACGGAGAGGGATATATTCAGGACCAAAAACATTGTCGCCCTGGAATTCGTCAACGCCTGTTTTACACTGCTCGAAGCGGACAAGCTTCTGTCAGTCGGACAGAAGGAGATCGATGCTATCGAGTCCCACGCCAAGATGGCGCAAAACCTTTATGACGCGGGAACTATAACAAAAAACGACCTGCTTCAGGCAAAGGTTAGGCTGTCCGACGCCCAACAGCGATTCCTTACTCTTACGAACATGAGAAAATACCATGCGGCAGTCATCAACAGGATACTCACCAGGCCGCTGAATCAGGAATTGTCCCTGTCGGAGCCTGCCGGAGAAACTCCTCCGCTGCTTTCGCTGAACACAATATGGGAAAACGCGATGAATGGCCGCCCCGAGATCAAAATGGCTGATTATGAAATCACAATCAATGAGCTGAAAGAAACCGCCAAGAAATCCGAATTCCTGCCCTCCTTTTTCACTGAAGGCGGATACAGCTATTCGAGAAACCGCTATATGATTAATGACGACAACTGGTCGATCATCTTCGGCCTGAAATTCAATATTTTCAGCGGAGGCGCAACCAGGGCCGAACTCTCAAAACTGAAAATCCGGACCGAACAACTTCGCGAGCAGCGGAAACGTATCGCCGATGATTTGAAGCTTGAGGCAGAACGCTATTATCTGGACAAAAAAAGCTCTGCTGAAAACATAGCTGTGACAAAAGAGGCAGTCAGGCAGGCCGCCGAAAACCTGCGCATCAATACGGTGAGGTATGAAGAAGGGGTCGGCACTGCGACCGATGTGCTCGACGCCATATCACTGCTCACCCTTGCCGAAAAGAATCACTATAAAGCCACGTACGATTTGAAGCGCGCGCATGCCGGCCTGATTTACTCTATGGGAGAGGACTTGACGCTTTCGTACAAATAACCGATATCATGGAAAGGTCAGGCGGATTGGCAAGGGCAAGGTATATTATTGTGTTACAATATATCTATGATTGAACTTCATCTTGATGGTATAACTTCAGCGGCGGCATCGCGTATACGCCCGTTTTTTATCGAAATCCTGAACCGCTATGCTGCGGACATTCATTCCATATATGTAACCGGAAGCGCCTTGACGGATGACTTCAGCGAAAAACATTCGGATGTCAACTCACTCATCGTGCTGAACGAAATGACCTTTGACTTCCTGAAATTTATAGCGCCGCTGGGCAGAAAATTCGGTTCCGGAGGCGTGTCGGCCCCACTACTGATGACACACGATTATATACAGGAGTCGCTCGATGTGTTTCCTATGGAATTTCTTGATCTGAAGATGATACATAAAACAGTTTATGGAGATGATATCCTGAAAAATATCGCCGTAGACAAGGCATACCTGAGATTGCAGTGTGAACGCGAAATAAAGACGCGTCTCCTTGGGCTGAGACAAGGCTATATCTCGCAACTCGGCGATGCCGGCAAGATTGCGCGGATTCTCTCGCGTTCGATAACCGGATGTCTCCCCCTTTTCCGGGCGGTTGTTCTTTTAAAAGGCGCTGAACCGCCTGCGGGGAAGACCGGGGCGATAAACTCTCTTTCTCTGGCAACCGGAGTATCAGGGGAATCATTTATAAAAGCCCTGTCGCTGAAAGACGGAGCTAAAACCGATGTCTTGTCGCTCTTTGAAGAGTATTACAGAAATCTGGAATCATTATCAGCTATCATCAATGCCCTTGAGCAGTAACAGACATACAATGCGCAGTTTACTATTTTATTTATTGCTGTTTACAGTTATCTGCATGCCGCCCTGCGTTGCGTCAGACGTTTACGCTGTAACACCCGAGCCTCCTTCGATGCCCAAAACGTATGTGGTGGATATGGCCAACATTATCCAGAAAGATTACAATACAAAGCTTAATGCTCATCTGAAGGAGCTTGAACAGAAGACTTCCACACAGGTAATTATACTTACGGTCGCCAGCCTTGACGGCGATGATATCAATGATCTGGCTCAACGCCTTGCCGAAAAATGGAAACTCGGACAGAAAGGCAAGGACAATGGCCTTCTTATTCTGGTCGCGTTAAAAGACAGGAAGTACCGCTTTCACTCCGGGTACGGCCTCGAAAATATTCTGCCTGACAGCAAATTGGGCTCTATAGGCAGGGATTTCCTCGTTCCATATTTCAAAAAAGGGGATTACGGCGGCGGAATATTCAATGCCACACTGGTTATAATTAAGACTATAGCGGCGGCGCAGGGAGTAGAAATAACCGGCATGCCGAAGGCAAGCGGCAGGGCCAACTCAGGGAAAGAGTTGAGCTGGATGGACATGATTTGGATCGCAATATTCGCTGTATTCTTCATCCCGTTCATCCTTTTCAGCCTCTTCAGAAGAGCAATGGGAAGCAGGTCA
>JGI20214J51088_10000316_pt1 | contig 34668 bp, 31 predicted proteins | sample WetSurMetagenome_FD_51088 | JGI IMG/M metagenome (IMG submission 51088) | reverse complement strand
ATGGATACTAAAAACAAAAAGATTCTTATAGTTGATGATGAAGAGGATCTGTGTGAAATTCTTCAGTATAACCTGGGTAATGCAGGTTATCAGACTGAGGTTGCCCATTCGGCAGAAGAGGCACTTAAGAGATCCCTTTTTAGCTTTGATCTTATTCTTCTTGACGTCATGATGGGGCCGATGTCGGGATTTAAGCTTGCGGATAAGCTCCGGAAGGAAATGAATATCAATATCCCAATAATCTTTTTGACTGCAAAAGACACAGAAAATGATGTACTTACCGGATTCAGCCTGGGTGCTGACGACTATATTCCCAAACCATTCTCTGTTAACCAGTTAACAGCACGGGTAAAAGCAGTGCTTAAACGTTCCAGAGCAGAAAAGATAAAACCGCCGTCTACGATCAAATTCAGGGAAATAGAGATGGACACTATCCGGAAAAGATTAATAATCAATGATGAAAAAATTGAACTTACCAAGAAGGAATTTGAAATTCTCAAACTGCTTCTCGAGAACCAGGGAAAGGTGTTTTCAAGAGATGAGGTACTTACCACAGTATGGGGAAATGATGTGATAGTAACCGAGAGAACTGTGGATGTCAATATTACAAGATTAAGGACCAAACTGGGAATCTACGGGAGGAACCTTAAGAACAAAACAGGGTATGGCTATTTTTTCGAATTCTGATCAAACCACCGAATGTTAAATTCAAAAAACAGATTCAGAAACAATCTGCTAATCTTCTATTCCGCCATCTTCTCGATGGTCGCCGTCCTGATTATCGCATACCTCTATCAGAGGGAAAAACAATACCGGGTATCAACACTAAACGATGAACTATATAATATTACCCGTATTGTTGATAATTATATAAATATCAATTCAATATACAAATCTGGTGAATACCGGAAAATAGATTCACTGAGCCTGTTGCTTCCCCACCCCAACTTGCGGATTTCCATTATTGATACTTCAGGAAAAGTTCTTTATGATAGTTTCGTTCGCGATTTTGGAACAATGGAAAATCATAAATCAAGACCTGAGATTAAAGAGTCTATTGCCTCGGATTTCGGGACAGCGGTCAGACGATCAGAAACAACCGGTCAGTCATTCTATTATTATTCAAAGTTTTACAGTAAGTATTTTATCAGGGCAGCCCTTGTTTACGATGTCAATATTACTGCTTTCATGAAGGCAAATCTTAGTTTCCTGTTTATAATCCTGGGTTGCTTTATTGTTATTGGTGGTGTTATTTTACTGGTTACAAATAGGTTCGGCGAATCGGTTACACGATTACAGGATTTTATTGTAAGTCTGAAAAATAACAAACCGTTTAAATCCGATTTCCCTAAAAATGAGCTTGGGGTTATCGGTTCTGAAATACTTGAAATTTATAATAACCTTTTATCTACAAAAAATGATCTTGCCATTGAGAAGGAAAAGCTCTTCAATCACCTCAATGCGCTGAATGAAGGAGTTGCCTTCTTTTCGAATGATAAGGAAATTATTTTCAGCAATGATCATTTTATTCAGCTTATGAATCTGATATCGGGTGACCTTAAAATATTTTCTTCACATTACCTGGAAATCCCGGAATTTTCGGCTATAAGTGAGTTCATATCCAAATATTCAAATGCCGATATCAATTCCTCCGATCCGCCAAAAATGGAGTATCAGGTTACCAAAAACGGCCGCTACTTCAGTACCCAGTGTGTGATTTTTCATGACAAAAGCTTTGAGGTAATACTGAACGATATCACTAAAATAGGGAAGAACAAGCTTATAAAACAGCAGATGACATCAAATATAGCGCATGAGTTGAAAACACCTGTTGCTTCAATAAAGGGATATATTGAGACTCTGGTAAATGAAACTGCCATAGAACCCAAAAAGCAGAAATATTTCCTTGAGAAAGCCCTTGCGCAAACCGACAGGCTTACCGGACTGATAAATGATATTTCTGTGCTGAATAAGATTGAAGAAGCAGGATCATCATTCCAGCCGGAAAAGGTCAGGATTAAAAAATTAATAAGGGAAGTCCGGGATAATTTCATGTCGGCAATTGAGGCCAGAAAAATGAAAGTCGAAATTAATATTGAGAGTGATCTGACAGTAAAAGGCAACAAATCACTAATACTTTCTATTTTTCAGAACCTGGTGGAAAATGCTGTTAACTATGCGGGTGAAGGAACCACTATCAGAATTCTTGTATACAATGCAGATAAAAAATTCTATCATTTTTCATTCTCCGATAATGGTGTCGGAATTCCCCAGGAACATATCAACAGGGTTTTTGAGCGTTTTTACAGGGTTGATTCAGGCCGGTCGAGGAAAAGCGGGGGAACAGGCCTGGGCCTGGCAATTGTAAAAAATGCAATCCTGCTTCATAAAGGCGAGATCTCTGTCCGAAACAGGACAGGCGGCGGAACTGAATTCCTTTTTTCGCTTCCCAAATAGCAGCTTATCAAACTGCAAAAGGAAGTCGTTATTTTATGCAACCTTTATCTGGATGGTCCTCATTATCTCTGCCACACCATTGATTTCCTGAATACATCTCATATAAGTATCCAGTATATCCTTCTTTTTTGTCATAATGACGGCCTCTTCCTTCTTCATAAAAAGATTTATTATCCCTGTATAAAATACTTCATCAGCCTTTTTTACCAGATCCTTGATATTTCCGCAGCTTTTCATTAACAGATTTTTATAACTGTTGATGTCCTTCAGATAATCCAGACAGATGCTGGCTTCTTTTGAAGCCTGAAATACAATCTCCGCCATTTCATTGTAAACCGGATGTATTTCAGAAATCTTGTAAAGCTTTACCATTCGGGCAATACTGTTTATATTTTCCAGTACATCGTCAGTTTTGTTAACAAGCTTGCTTATATCTTCCCTGTCAAATGGCAGAATAAACAATCTGTTGAGGCGTGCACAGGTATCTTTTAATATAATATCACTGTTTTTCTCAAGTACGTTGATTTTCATGGCTATCTCTTCCTGCTTTGCGGAATCGTTTGTCGCCATAAGAAGCTTAAGCAGTTCGGCAGCTTCCACTAGATTTTTCCCGTTTCTTTCAAAAAATGGGAACAGCGAATAGTATTTCGGTGTAAAAACACTTCTTAAACTCTCTCTTGTCATGTATTTAATTCAATAAAACTAAAATGATATAACAATTCAATAAATTCTATGTTCAATTAAGCTTAAACCGAAATTTACATCTCTTTAATTTAGGATTATTCCCTTTTATGTGAAGTTTTTGTTACATTTTGGTTACAAAATCCACATCTCACATTCAATGAGTTCCTTATCTATATAAAAGAAAACCGGAAATCAGACTATAGCCTGAAAAGCAAAATACATTACCGCTCCTATGCAGGCTGATACTGGGATGGTAAGTATCCAGGCCCAGAATATTTTTGTGGTGACGCCCCATTTTACCGCTGAGGCTCTTTTAGTAGCACCAACGCCAATTATTGCCCCGGTTATCGTGTGGGTTGTACTGACAGGGATCCCGAGCGATGTAGCCATGAACAGTGTCAGCGCACCGGAAGTCTCGGCACAGAATCCTTCAAACGGCTTCAGCTTGGTAATCTTCTGACCCATGGTTTTAACAATTCTCCAGCCCCCGAACAAAGTTCCCAATGCAATGGCGGCGTGACATGACAATACAATCCATAATGCAGGATCTGAATCCTTTGGAACCTTGCCGACAGCAAACAATGCTACCCAGATTATCCCCATCGATTTTTGGGCATCATTGCCCCCATGCCCCAGACTGAAAGCTGAGGCAGACAGTAACTGCAACCTGCGGAAATGCTTATCAATTCCAAACGGAGAATGTTTTTTCACGATGTGAAGCACAATTACCGAGATTATATAAGACATAATCATTCCCAGAACCGGGGCAATAATTATAAAAACTCCTATTTTCAAAACCCCGGAAAAAATAACAGACCCAAACCCGCTTCCGGCTATTGCTGCTCCAACCAAGCCGCCCACAAGTGTGTGGGATGAACTTGAGGGAAGTCCCCACCACCACGTTATCAGATTCCAGACTATTGCAGCAGTCACAGCAGCAGCAATTAAATTCAAAGTAACTATATCAGCATCAATAACTTTATTTCCGATTGTTTTTGCTACAGAAAGGGGAAAGACAAGAAAGGCAATAAAATTGAATGAGGCTGCAAGTCCGACAGCAGCAATCGGGGAAAGTACTTTTGTAGATACAACAGTGGCAATTGAATTGGCTGAATCATGAAATCCGTTTATGAAATCAAAAACAAGAACTAATGCTATAATAACATATAAAAATGTCATGCCAATCCAGGTGATAGATTAATTAAGACCAACTTTTATCAATTTGTTAATTACTTATTTTCAAGTACTTAAATCAGATCAACTCTACTTTTTTCGATTTCAAAAATAGCAACTCCCGCCTTATAAGGTTTTCTTTTAATGTTAAGTTATTGTTACAATTTACTTCCCTGAGTTATAACATTATTAGCTATATTTATTTTTTTATCAGTTTATTTATTCATGAAAGAAAAATGGCTTGAATGGGCATCCCGGCTCCAGTCAATAGCACAGGCCGGACTCACATTCGGGGAGAACAGGTACGACCTGGACAGATACCAGCAGATAAGAACCCTTTCGGTTGAAATTTTGCAGGAATACACCGGTATCAGTCATGAAAAGATCAGAGATCTTTTTGCTTCCGGGACAGGTTATGAAACACCAAAGGTTGACGTCAGGGCTTCAGTATTTAAAGACGACAAAATATTGATGGTCAGGGAGAAGATTGATGGAGCATGGTCTCTCCCCGGGGGCTGGGCCGATGTAAATAGTTCTGTCAGCGAATCGGCAGTGAGGGAGTGCCTCGAAGAGGCAGGTGCCAGCGTTAAACCAAAAAGGGTGGTTATCATTCATCAGGCTGACAAACATTATGATTTCCCATATCCTCATACTATTTATAAGATCTTTGTAGAGTGCGAATTAATCGGGAACAGGTTTTCGGACAATACCGAGACTGATGAGGCTTGTTTCTTCCCGGTCACCTCGCTTCCGCCGCTCTCCTTGGAGAGGAACACAAGGGAACAGATAGAATTATGCTTTGAAGCAAAAAAACATGAATTATTTGAAACGGTCTTTGACTAAAATGATCTTAATCTGTAAAATAAAACTTGCAAATAGAAATACATTGAATTACATTGAAATACATAGAAATACGGAGAATAGGATAAAGAATGCTTTAATTCCCTGTGGATCTTTGTGCCCATGTGATCTCTGTGTAATAAAAAACAATAAAATAACTCCCCAATGACTCATCAATCAAACACTCCGGCAAAATTATTAATTCCTTTGATTGGAATTCTCCTGGTTTCAAATGCTATTTATGGACAGGTGAAAGCACCTGTTCTAAGCGGAAAAGAAAAAGTTGCCCTATTTGCAAAGCAGTCAGAGATGGAACAAACATCTCCCTTCAGGGATATGAAATGGCAGTTCATTGGCCCGACAAATATCAGCGGGCGATGCACTGATGTTGAAGCTGTCTCACCCCATGGAAGCAACTATACGATCTGGGTAGGTTCTGCAACAGGCGGCGTCTGGAAGTCTGCAAATGAAGGTACAACATTCGAACCGGTATTCGAACAAATGCCTGCCGCGTCGATCGGGGACATTGCAATTGATCCTGATAATCCCGAAGTGGTCTGGGTCGGCACCGGTGAAGCTAATATTTTCAGAAGCTCAAATGCCGGCTGCGGGGTTTTTAAAACAACCGACGGAGGCAAATCCTGGAAATTAATGGGACTTGAAAATACTTTCACGACCGGCCGGATCCGCATCAACCCGAAAAATTCAGATGTTGTTTACGTCGCTGCCACCGGACATGAGTGGACACCAAATGAAGAACGCGGACTGTTTAAAACTACCGATGGCGGAAAAACATGGACAAAGATTCTGTATATTGACGAAAACACAGGTGCTTATGATCTGGTCCTTGACCCCAGGGATCCAAATACTCTATATTGCACAACCTGGGAACGAATCAGGCTGAAATGGAATGATCCGAGAACTTCTGAGTCAACAAAAAACAGTGCAATATGGAAATCGACTGATTCCGGAAAGAACTGGAAAAAAATAATCAGCGGACTTCCCTCACCAAACAGGCTTGGAAGGATCGGTATCGATATTGCCCGCACAAATCCCAGGATTCTTTATGCCTATGTCGATAACTATGAAGTTGCCTACCCTGCAAAACAGGGTGAAACGGATTCATACGGCCGCCAGAGGAAAGATGTGATAAAGGGTGCAACAGTTTACAGATCCGATAATTCCGGCGAAACGTGGAAACAGGTGAGCGGACTTACCCCGGAGCAGAAGACTTTTATGGAGAGACATTCTGCCACATATGGCTGGGTATTCGGACAGATCAGGGTCGATCCAAACGACGAGAATACTGTGTACACAATGGGTCTGATGCTCAACCAGTCAACCGACGGGGGAAAGACATTTAAATCCCTTCGCGGTCCGCATGTCGACCATCACGGTTTATGGATCGATCCGGCAAATTCAAATTACCTGCTTAATGTACAGGATGGCGGATTGGGAATTTCATACGACAAAGGACAAACATGGAAATTCCCTATTAAAGAACTTCCACTTATTCAGTTCTTTAATCTGGGATTTGATTTCAGCACTCCTTTCAGGGTCTTTGGATCGATACAGGATCACGGAAGCTACATAGGTGTTGTTGATCTCTCAGCGGGTCGTGATAAAGTTCCTGCAAAGCCATTTGAAGAGACAATCGGCGGGGAAGGTACATCACACACAATAAATACTGAAAATAACAACACTATTTATGCGAGCGGATTTTATGGCCAGCTTGGACGGGCGGAGCTTGACAAATATCCTCAAAGCTATAAGGATCTGCTTCCGAATATGCTTCCAGGGGAACCTCAGCTAAGGGGCGAATGGGTTGCTCCAACACTTGTTTCGCCTCATAATCCCGATATAATTTACCACGGAATGCAATTCCTTATGAGATCGAATGACAGGGGAAACACATGGGATTTCATAAGTCCCGATCTCTCCTTTAACGATCCAGCAAAAACAGGAGACATTAGCTATCAGACGATTTCGGTTTTCGATGAGTCACCGCTTCGTTACGGACTTCTTTATGCGGGAACGGATGACGGCAGGATCTGGAGAACAAAGGATGGCGGCAAAAACTGGACAGAAATCAGGAACGGGGCGGTTCCCGTGAAATTTGTCTCACGGATTACAGCTTCAAAATTTGATATAGGAACTGTTTATATGACCCAGACCGGACGCAGAGATGATGATTTTCAGGTTTACATATGGAAATCAGATGATTTTGGCGATACTTGGCAGGATATTTCAGGGAATATTCCTGTGGGCCCGGTAAATACCATCAGGGAAGATCCGGTGAATAAAAATATTTTATATGCAGGAACAGATGGTGCTGTATTCGTTTCTAAGGATAGCGGCAAAAAGTGGGATCTGCTGGGAAAACTTCCGTTTTCTTATGTCCATGATCTTATCATTCACCCGAGGGATAATATGATTGTTATAGCCACTCATGGCCGCGGAGTATGGGTAATGGATGCGAATCCGATAAATGAGAAGGATAAGATGAGAGAAAGAAGGCAATTTAATTTAGAGTAATTCTTAATTATTCAAATAAAGGTATTTTTCCTTTTTTTCTGTAACCTTACCAATCACCGCCGATTGGACAAGCCCCACATTATGGAGCTCAGAAAGCACATTTTCAGATTCCTCCGGTGGGACACACATTAATAATCCTCCTGATGTCTGAGCATCCATAGCGATCATTTTCAGATTGTAGGTCAGATCCTTTGTCAGATGAGAATCATTCTCAACAAATTCAAGGTTTCTGAATGATGCGCCCGGGATACATCCTTCTTCAACAAGATTTAAAGTATCCCCGATCAACGGAACCTTTCCCAAATCGANTTCAATTGTCACATTNCTTGCTCTTGCCATCTTTAGAGCATGACCTGCAAGTCCGTACCCTGTTACATCAGTTGCTCCTTTTACTTTGTATTTCTTCATCACCTCCGCTCCGGAAGAGTTAAGCGTTTTCATAACCTTTTTTGCCAGATCCGTATCCTCATCAGATGACATTTTCATCTTCTGACCGGCAAGGATTACGCCCGTGCCGACAGGTTTTGTAAGTATCAGAATATCGCCTGGTCTGGCTCCGGAATTAGAAATGATCTTTTGCGGATGAATATAGCCGACAACAGCCAGACCATACTTTGGAGGAAAATCGTCAATTGTATGTCCACCGATGATCATGACGCCGGCTTTTGCAGCAGTTTCGGCTCCCCCTTTTAGAATTTCAGCACAGGCTTCAAGCGGTAACCTTGAGGCAGGGAACATCATAATATTCAAAGCTATGACCGGCGTGCCTCCCATTGCATAGACATCACTGATCGAATTTGCAGCAGCTATCTGGCCAAATTCATAGGGATCGCTGCATACCGGAGGAAAAAAGTCGGTGGTAAATACCAGCGCCAGTTCATCACTCACCCTGTAAACGCCGGCATCATCATGAGTATCTATACCAATAAGGATATCAGGATGTTCAGGAATGGGGAGGTATTTCAGAAACTCGTCAAGCTGCCCCGGTGAAATCTTTGAGGAACATCCACCTGCTTCAACCATCTGAAGAAGATCAACTTTCATGGTCTTATTATATTTCCAGTGGATGACATAACCTGTACTATTTCGAACATATTGCTCATGGTGCCGATTTTTATCTTCTCTTCAATTGAATAGTGCTTTGCACAGGTGGCGCACAACAGGAGGCCGACACCCATCTTTTCTATCTCCCTAAGTTTACCGGCTACAGGAGAATCTTCTGAGCCCAAGGTCACACCCCTGTTGTAGAATACCATTTTCCGCGGAAGAATATCAAGATCCAAAATTGCTTTTATGAAATTACTCATCAGCAGATGACCCAGTTCAGCATCTCCATCTCCCATTTTGTCGGAACTAAAAGCAATTATGAAATCACCTTGTGTAAAATGGGGGACATCATTCGTGCAATACGCTGAAGGATCGGCATTTGCGTTTGCAGAAGTAACCTTTCTAATTGTCAGGGTCCATACTCCGTTTGATTCTTCAGAAGTGAATTCAGCATTATTATCTTTCAGGAACCTTGAGATATTGTTAAAAGAGTTCTGATTGTCAGTGATTACCTTTACGGACTCACCGGTCGCAGATTCCCTGAGAGCGCGTTTAGTAGCGATCAGAGGTGCAGGGCACTGCTGACCTGAAGTATCAAATATTTTCATAAGTGTTTATTTTGATCTGCAAAAGTACAAAAAGGAATCCATGCTGGCGCCAATTTGTAATTGTTGCCATCATTGACGCATAGAAACCATGGAGATCCACAGAGTTATAGTAAAACTTAACTCTGTGTTAGTTCCGGATGTTCTCTGAAAAAGAAAATTAAATCAGTATTTTTGAGTTTCAAATTAAAAACCATGAAAAAATTAACAATAGTTCTTCTTCTATTAATAATAATTGCAGAAACTGCCCGGACCCAGGATCAGATAAGTAATAATTCTGCAGTTGGTTCATGGCTAGGAAAGTTGGATGTCAGTTCGATAACCCTCAGGATTGTTTTTAACTTATCATTGATTGAGAACGACTCTATTGCCGCCACCCTTGATAGTCCCGATCAGGGAGCTAAAAATATAAAGATCGGACCTGTCACCCTTGATGGAAAGGATATTTCAATCAAGGCACCTCTTCTACTTGCGGAATATACAGGCACTTTTAAAAATGATTCATTGATAGAGGGCACATTTAAACAGGCAGGACAGTCAATACCGCTTAACCTCATTAAACTCAGGAAAGCTTTCGCCCTCAACAGGCCTCAGGAACCAAAACCTCCCTTTCCTTATTTATCAGAAGATGTGAGATTCACAAATGAAAAAGCAGGAATAGAGCTTGCAGGCACTCTTACAATGCCTGATGGAGACGGCCCTTTTCCCGCTGTCATTCTCATTACCGGTTCAGGCTCCCAGAACAGGAACGAAGAACTGATGGGACATAAACCGTTCTGGGTCATAGCAGATCATCTGTCGAGAAACGGAATAGCTGTGCTTCGATATGATGACAGAGGTGTGGGCCAGTCAAAAGGCTCTCCCCTGAATGCCACATCGGGTGATTTTGCTGACGATGCCGGAGCAGCGTTCCTTTATCTCAGAACAAGAAAAGAGATCGATCCTGAATCAATCGGGCTTGCAGGTCACAGCGAAGGAGGATTGATTGCCCCGATAGTTGCTTCATCAGATCAGCGCATTGCATTTATTATTTCGCTTGCCGGACCCGGAGTTACAGGTGAACAGATTCTGCATAAACAGAATCACGATATCAGCATGGTCTCAGGTGCTGATGAAAAACAGGTCATGAAAGGTATTTCAATCAATAAAAAACTATTCGCAATCCTGAGAAAGGAGCCGGACAATGATAAGGCAGCTTACAGGATAACAGCTGCTTATAAAAAGATACTGATTAAGGAAAAGGTTTCTCCTGAAGATATTGAAAAGGATATAAAACAGCTTAATTCAAGTCTGAATCCGGTTTCATATAACTGGTTCCGGTATTTCATTTCAACGGACCCGAAGGTTTTCTGGAAAAAGGTCAGGTGCCCCGTGCTGGCACTGAACGGTGAAAAGGATCTGCAGGTAGCTGCCGATATCAACCTTCCTGCAATCGAAAAAGCATTGATAGCCGGAGGAAACAAAAAAGTTAAAACAGTAAAACTTCCGGAACTAAATCATCTTTTTCAGCATTGCCAGACAGGGTTGCCAGCTGAATACGGGGAGATTGAAGAGACTTTTTCTCCGGAAGTGCTTAAGATAATGTCAGACTGGATTAACGGTCTTTATTAGTACCTGCAAGCTTTTTAAGGATTATATGACCCCTCGCAAGAATACCGGCCGATCCATCTCCCTGAAGCATGTTTATTGTTGATGAAAGTTCATTTGCCAGTTCAGGATAGATGATTGCAAGTTTGTATATTATTTCCATCGAATAAGCTTTTATTGCAATCGCCGAAAAGCCCGAGCGAAGCATTTTAAAACAATGAAAGGCCAGAATTCCCTGCTGTTTCTGGTTAAGCGTATTCAGGTCGCTCATCGATATCATTCTGAGGAATGATCTCTGAACGCTTTCATTATCAAGTGATTCAAGCGATCCGATGATTACCTCCAGATCAGATCCAATCAGATGCGGATATTTGTCATGTACCTTCGAAAGAGTCCATGATGCCCTGAAAGCAAGCTTTTTATCTTTCAAGAAAGAGTACTCAAGCAGTTTTTTCAGAATTATAGTGTTTTCGCCGGCTGAATCTGCAAGCCATTCCGCTTCCTTTCTCCCCATCATATTGCCTACCATCGATCTCAGATCTTCTTCACTATATGCGTTCATAACCTGATCTGGTACTTTAAATTCATGAACAATTGCAGTCAAATTATCCAGGAGAAAATTATCTGAAACAATGACATCGGCTTCCAACAGATCAATCTTTCTAAGGTCAAGCGGATCGAGCCATTTATAAGAGATATGCTCTGTAAGAAAAGGTAATTCATCAAGTGTATCGCAAACAAAGGGAATTAGCTTTATCTTTTTAATACCATAATCATAATCAGTGACGGCCAGACGTTTGCAGATAACAATATCCATCGAGAGCTCCTCCCTGATTTCTCTAATAATACATTCTTCTTCAGTCTCATTTTCTTTAAGCTTGCCTCCGGGAAATTCCCACTTGAAAGGGTGGTCAGATTTTTTACCTCTCTGAACAACCAGAATTTCATTCTCCTCATTTCTGATAATGGCACATGTCACATTTATCATGATTTTAAAGCTATAAGATCCTCATAAAAAGGTATTTCAAGCATGTGCTCATATTGATTCTTCTCAGAACTGAACCTGAACGCATAATTTACCAGACCATTGGTAACTACTACATAAGGTACTTTATACCCCAGATTATAACTGCCTATCTGGTCATATACTTTATCCTCATAAAAATCTGAAATATTTATTTCAGGTGATTTACATTCGACTATCATTACAGGATTACCTTGCCTGTCGTGAACCAGGATATCAACCCGTTTCTTCATTTTATTGAAACTGAACCTCATTTCAATTCCTATAAGTCCCGGCGGGTATCTCCCTTCCTGAATCAGGTACTGTACAAAATTCTGTCTGACCCATTCTTCAGGAGTAAGCTTCACATATTTTTTTCTTAAAGTATCCAGAATCATCTCCGATCCCTCCTTTCCGGTGATCCTGAAGGAATATTTCGGAAGGTTCAGCTGTTTCAACTTACTTTTGTATTTTTGAAGGCAAATATATTGAGATAAATATAAACTCGGATTACTGAATGAAAACCAAAGAAGAAATTGTTAATAACTGGCTTCCGCGATATACCGGAAAATCGATTGAGACTTTCGGCAAATATTTCCTTCTGACAAATTACCTTTATTATGTCGAGCTCTTCGCGAAATGGAATAAAGTCGAAGTTGAAGGAAGAGAAAAGAACATGCCAAGTGCAACCGCCGATGGAATAACAATTATAAGCTTTGGAATGGGAAGCCCGAATGCAGCAACCGTGATGGACCTTCTAAGCGCCGTAAGTCCTTCAGCTGTTTTGTTCCTGGGGAAATGCGGTGGTTTGAAAAAGAAGAACAAGCTCGGCGACCTTATACTCCCTATTGCAGCAATTCGCAGTGACGGTACATCAAATGATTATCTTCCCCTTGAGGTCCCCGCACTGCCCGCATTCAGACTGCAAAGTGCAATTTCAGCATCAATTACCCGCGAAAATAAGGCATACTGGACCGGAACAGTCTATACGACAAACAGGAGGGTATGGGAGTATGACGACAGGTTCAAAAAATACCTTGTAAAAACACGCGCAATGGCTATTGATATGGAAACTGCTACGATATTCACAGTCGGTTTTGCAAATGAAATTCCTACAGGAGCCCTGCTGCTGGTCTCCGATCAGCCAATGATCTCAACAGGGATAAAGACAGACGCCAGCGATCGCCTGGTAACGAAGAAATTTGTTGAAATGCATCTTAAGATAGGTATTGATGCTTTAAGGGAAATAAAAAATAACGGGATTTCAGTTAAACACCTAAGATTCTGACAATGCCGGCCACATTCGAGGAAATAATTTCCGACCTGAGGAAAAGAATCTTCAAACCGGTATATTTTCTGGCCGGGGATGAACCATATTATATTGATCTGATAACCGATTTTATCGCAGAAAAGGTACTCCCGGAAGAGGAAAAAGCCTTTAACCAGGTTATCATCTATGGGGAGGATACTTCAATAAATGCGGTTATTGAGACATCGCGACGGTTTCCGATGATGGCAAGTCATCAGGTTGTAATTGTAAAAGAGGCACAGGCACTGAAAAAGATCGAGGATCTGACCCTCTATCTTGAAAAGCCTCTTTTATCGACAATTCTTGTTTTCAATTTCAGATACAAGGTGTTGGATAAAAGAACAAAGCTCTTTAAATCACTTGATACACAGGCCGTCTATTTTGAATCGATGCGATTGCGCGATTATCAGGTTCCTCCGTGGATCGAAAGATATCTGATGGTAAAAGGGATTAAGATAAATCCCGATGCATCTGCAATGCTCACCGAATTCCTCGGGACCGATCTTCACAAGATCGTAAATGAACTCGACAAGCTGCTAATTACACTCCCGGCTGGCAGCCCTGTAATAAGCACATCGCTCATTGAAAAAAACATAGGCATCAGCAAAGACTATAATAATTTTGAACTGCAAAAAGCGATTGGCGAAAAAAATATCCTGAAAGCCAACATGATAATCCGGTACTTTTCCGAAAATCCAAACGACAATCCGGTTACCCTTACTATCGCTTCGCTTTTCAGTCTCTTCACAAAGATCCTGACCTATCATTATCTCACTGACAAATCAAAGAACAATGTTGCCTCGGTTCTGAAGATCCATCCATATTTCGTAAGGGATTATGAGGTCGCTGCAGTGAAGTACAATGTCAATAAAACAATCCAGATAATCAGTTATCTGAGAACTTATGACATGAAAACAAAAGGTTTTGGTGATGTTAGCACCGACCATGGTGATCTCCTTAAGGAGCTGGTGTACAAAATATTACATCTATAAACATTCCCCTTCTGATCCCATGTACTCACCCCCCGATCTCCTCCCTTGAAATAACATGCACTCACCCCCCGACCCCCTCTCTACTTCGTAAAGAGGGGGAGTTTATAAAATGTACAAGAAAAATTCCCTCTCTTTCCGCCAACTGCCGGAAAGAGTGGGAAAATAAAGGGGTAAGTATATGTATCAGTTCATATCCGGCGAATCCGGAAAATCGGCCCAAACCCTGTATTTATTCTTGAACGATCGTAGAAGCCTCTTCCAGCTATCTCCTCCCGTTGTGTTCATAATAACTTCGGAATTCACTTTTGATATCACCCAGGAGTTTTCCTTCAATTCCCTTTCAAGCTGACCAGCAGACCAGCCAGAATAGCCCAGGAAAAACCTGATCTGACCTGGCTTAACTGATCCGGTTCTTATCAGATTACGAATAGCATCAATATCGCCACCCCAGAAGATATTTCCTTCCACCCTGACACTCTGCGGAATAAGGTGGCCAAGGTCATGTATGTAATGAAGAGTATCGGGTGCAACCGGACCTCCCATGTTGAGATTCTCTTCCCATCCTTCGAACCCTGAGACTGTATCGCAAATCCTTAAATCAAGCTTCTTGTTAAGAATAAAACCTACAGAACCTTTAGGATTGTGGTCGGTAAGATACACTACCGTCCGGTTAAAAAAAGTATCCGGAAGAAAAGGTTCCGAAATAAGTATTTTACCTTTTTCCGGGATCTTATCTTCTGGAAGTATTGCGAACAGATCAATTTCCGGTTTCATAATGTAAAATTAACAAACACAATGTAAACAAAAATATAAAATATGCATAAAAATCGTGCCAAATGTGATGTAAAATAATTAAGCTAACCAATGATTCCAATTGAATAATGTAATATTTTTGACCAGTTTAGTTAAATAATTCTATGGAGAAAAGTACATTACGGATAATTGGGAACAAAGCAGTATTGAATATCCGCGAGCGGATGTGTGAAAATGCCGAGGAATTGCTGTCAAGCGAAAAATTCAGGGCAGTACTTGATCATTGCATTAACCAGTTAAGATCAAAAAATTCTCCGCTTCTCGATATTTTTGAAGACGGGGTTGCCGATAATCCTTCAACTGATAACCTGGTAAAGACATTGTCACTGCTTGTCAAGTATGAAAAAAATGTTGTTCCGCATATCTTTGATAAGTCTGCTGGATTTCTAAGAGATATTCAGTTGCTTAACAGTTTTGTCGAGCATCTGTATGATTACTGGCGTCATTTCGACAGGTTTATAATAAATGATTCAGAGGGTGACCGGCTTGACAAACGACCTTACCGTACATTCAATGAGACTATTGAGCATCTCACCCATCTTATCCGGACAGTATACCGGCATATCCAGGAGAACATTACAGGGAGCCATCCCACAGTATACAGACAGGTTCCTGCCGGAGCGGAAATTGCTGTCATCTCACTGCCGAAAGAAATCGCATGGACCGATGACAGGTATTTAAGACTTAATGTGGTACCAGTTGTCCGTCAGATACTTATTTACCCACCGCTCGTGATCCAACAAACAATGAACAGGCGAACGGGTGATTTTAAAAGGATAAAGCAGAATCCTGTGGATCTGGCAGAACTTAACTCAGACGACTGGCTCTGCTTCCCGGCAAAAGTAGGGAAGTATATTATTATGGTATATTTCCATCTGACATTTTTTGAACTTGGTTTGTCGCTGTGCAATCTGTTCCAGCTGGCAGAAGATTCAGATCTTGAAAAGAAACCTGATGCGGTCTTTGTTTATGGTGTTGACGGCAAAAAGCTTGATAACCTTGCCAAATACCCTACAGTTTTTTATAATGACGAGAAGAATTCAATTTTTGTGGGGGCTATCCCTGACAGGCCTGAGTTCGGATATTTCGGTTACCTGAAAAAAATGATGCTTACATTGCATAACTCACTTGTGATGAAAGCAGGAAACATGCCTTTTCATGGTGCTATGGTGAAGATCCTCCTCCATGGCAGCAAAGAGGCCACAATTCTTATGATGGGTGATACCGGAGCCGGCAAATCAGAGACTCTCGAAGCATTCCGTGTTCTCGGCGATAAACAGATACGCGAATTGAAAATTATTGCCGACGACATGGGGTCGATAGAACTTGACAGCAATGGCAATCCTGTTGGATACGGAACAGAAATTGGTGCTTTCCTGAGGCTCGACGACCTTCAGCCCGGTTACGCCTACGGACACCTTGACAGGTCGATAATAATGAATCCCAGCCAGGTCAATGCAAGGATAGTATTCCCGGTGACGACCTTTAATACGATAATTAAAGGACATAAAATTGATTATATACTGTATGCAAATAATTATGAAGAAATTGACGATGACCATCCTGTCATTGAAAAGTTCAATACTCCTGAACTGGCCCTGAGTGTATTCCGTAATGGAGCTGTCATGAGTAAAGGTACTACTACGTCAACAGGTCTTGTCCATTCATATTTTGCAAACATTTTTGGCCCGCCGGAATACAGGGAAACTCATGACAGAATTGCAAAAAGCCATTTTGCAGCTTTTTTCAAAACCGGAGTTTTTGTAGGTCAGATGCGAACCAGGCTCGGTATACGGGGTTATGAGTCTTCAGGACCGGCGGAGGCAGCAAAAGAGCTGCTGAAAATTATAGGAACTGCTGACTGACAGATTTTTAAATGTCTTTAACCACGGATTTACACGGAGTTTGCACGGAGTTTATACGGAGTTACACTGCTTTTATGAGGAAACCATGTAATTACAATGTAATTACATATATTCTACTCCGTGAAACTCGATTTAACTCCGGGCAACTCCGTGGTTAATAGATTTCTTCAGTATTTTTCAGGGACAGCCTCTTTCATCATACCATATACCGCATCAAAAATATCTTCCGCATTTGGTTTTGAGAAGTAATCGCCATCGGTAGTATAGGCTGGACGGTGCTCCTTCGCCGTAAGAGTCCTTGGAGCGGAGTCGAGATAATTCCATCCGCTATGTTTTTCAAGTACTTCCTGCATCATATAGGCAGTTGTTCCGCCGGGAACATCTTCATCGAGAAACAGTATTCTTCCTGTCTTTTTAAGCGAGTTCAATATTGTTCTGTTCCTGTCAAACGGAACCAGAGTCTGTACATCTATAAGCTCAACCGAAATCCCATGTGCTGCAAGCTGATGGACGGCCTCCTGAGCAATCCTAACAGTCGATCCGTAAGTAACAACAGTCATATCAGTACCTTCAGAAATTATCTCCGGAATTCCAAGCTCTATTCTGAATTCTCCGAGGTTATCTGGCATCTTCTCCTTCAACCTGTATCCGTTCAGAGGTTCAATAACTATTGCCGGATCGTTTCCTTCAAGCAGGGAATTGTAAAAACCTGCCGCCCGGGTCATATCCCTTGGTGCGCAAACATATACTCCCCTGACTGAATTTATAAGCATGCTCATCGGGGATCCTGAATGCCATATACCCTCGAGCCTGTGTCCACGAGTGCTTATTATCAGAGGTGCTATCATCCTCCCGGCTGTCCTGTAGTGCGTTGTAGCGAGGTCATCGCTAAGGAGCTGAAGAGCGTACATTAAATAATCGAGGTACTGGATCTCTGCGATCGGTCTCATACCCCTAAGAGCCAGCCCGATTCCCTGACCCAGTATTGTTGCTTCCCTTATTCCGGTATCAGTTATCCTTAATTCCCCGAATTTCTTCTGCAACCCTTCCAGTGACTGGTTAACTCCTCCAATTTTGCCTGAGTCCTCACCAAAGGTCACCAGCAACGGATATTTTGAAAACAATTTGTCATAATTGTCCCTGAGTATCTGTCGCCCCGGGATCTCCGGGGAGTTTTCCGAATATTGCGGAGGAATCGGTTTGACTTTCAGCACTGAGGTAGACATCTCATTGTAGAGAAAGGTGTTATAGCTCTTTTCAGCATCCTCATAATTCCGTTTGAGCCACCCCTGAAGTTCCTCCTTGAGGTTATCTGCTTTCGCACAGGTTCCGCAGACATTTCTGAGGATTTTCCTGGCGGCCACAAAATTATCCTTCCTTATAGGTGAAAGTACTTTCTTCAGGTCGTCGGTTATATCATCAACAGCCGCCTCCTTTATTTCTTCAACGCATCTGCAGCTTCGGTCATTAATGATTTTTACAAGCGCATCCCTTTCTATCTTCATCGGAATCTGAAAAGACTCCCATCCTATCCTCCTTGATTCCTTTGCTTCTGCCTCCGCATCGGCTGCAATATTATCAAGTTCTTCAGCAGTCGATATCCCTTCACTGATTATCCATTCCTTCATTTTTTTAATCGGATCAAAATCCTCCTCCCATTTCAGCCTTTCTTCACTTTTATATCTTTCATGTGATCCCGATGTTGAATGGCCAAGCGGCTGGGTAACATCCTCAATATGAAAAACAACTGGTTTCTGATCGCGTCGGCAGATCTCAATCCCTTCCCCGTAAAGTTTGAGCAGTCCCGGATAATCCCATCCTTTTCCTTTAAAAATTATTATCCCGGGCTTTCCGGGTTCATCCTCAAAGCCCCTCAGGATATCTGATATACTGCCTTTTGTTGTCTGGTATTTTTTAGGTACGGATATCCCATATCCATCATCATAAACTGATAAAGCCATCGGAACCTGCAGAACACCAGCAGCATTAATAGTTTCCCAGAAGTGGCCCTCTGAGGTACTTGCATCGCCAATAGATCCGAAGGCGACTTCATTACCCTGATTTGAAAGGGTTTTGAACTGGTGAAGGTCCTGATTGAGTCTGAACAGCTTTGAGGCATAAGCAAGACCAAGAAGCCTGGGCATCTGGCCTGCGGTGGGTGATATGTCCGACGATGTATTCTTCTGTTTTGTCAGGTCGCGCCAGCTTCCGTCAGGATTTATATTCGGAGTAGAAAAATGATTATTGAATACCCTGCCTCCACTGCCTGTTTTTTCGCTTTTGTCGGTATTACCGTAAAGCTGGTGAAAGAATTCAATCGAATTATAGAGTCCCATGGCCATCATCCAGGTCTGGTCGCGGTAATAGCCCGATCGCCAGTCGCCGTCCCTGAACTGCTTAGCAAGGGCTATCTGGATTATTTCTTTACCGTCGCCGAAAATTCCGAACTTTGCTTTCCCGGTTAGCACTTCACGGCGCCCTATTATGCTAAGGTTGCGACTTAGATTGGCAAGTCTGAAATCAGCAAGGATGACCTCCTTATTTAAAATATTTGTACCTGAGTTTGAACTATGATCCATAATTGTAGTTATTTTTCTGACAGAAGTTAAACAAACTATTTCATAGGTTGTTTAAAGTTATAAGAATAAATGATGATTATCTTTACAATTATGTACCGGCATAAAACCTTGAAATCATAATGGTATTCATGTAGAAACAGGATTAAAAATGTTTGTTAAACTACTGATAATAAGTGCTGTGATTTTAGCTGTTTCAGGAATATTCCTCGGCATCAGGATCCTTTTGAAGAATAACGGACGTTTTCCCGAAACCCATGTCAGCCGGAATGAGGAAATGCGGAAAAGAGGAATAACCTGTGCGCAGGACACAAATACAGGATGTAATCCATCAGATGATTTTGGTAACTGCACAACCTGTGGTAAAAACTTTTTTAACCACGGAGTCTCACAGAGTGCAATGGAGTAGGCACGGATTTGTCTCGATTTGCTCCGTGAAACCTCTTTTGAAACTCCGCGAAACTCAGTGGTTAAGGAATTTCTTAATTCCCAGGTTGAGAAATAAACCTTTTCAGATTTTCAGTTGTCCAGGTCTGGTAGTTTCCACTGTCATCCGAAAAAACGAGGAATGCATCTAATTCGGGATGAAATCCAAGGAACTCAATTGCCTTTTCCTTTCCCATGACCATGCAGGCTGTAGCAATACCATCAGCAGTTGCACAATCTTTTGCAATTATAGTAGAACTTAACAGCTTATTCCTGGCCGGATATCCGGTTCTCGGATCAATTGTATGCGAATACTTTATTCCGTTTTCAACATAAAACTTTCTATAGTTTCCGGAAGTTGCAAGCGACCGGTCCTTAAGGCTGATGACAGCCTGAAGGTCGTTTCCCGGCAGGTTATTATTATCCTCAGGCCTGTCAATCCCTATCCTCCATAAGACACCCTTTTTATCGCCCTTTACCCTTACCTCTCCCCCGATTTCTATAAGAAAGCTCTTAATCCCTTTGCTATTGAAAAAGTCACTAACTACATCTACCGAATAGCCCTGTGCTATGGCATTGAAATCGAGATTTATGCCAGGATCATCCTTAAGTAATCTGCCATTTTCAATTTTAACTTTATCCATGCCAACAAGCTTTATAAGAGAATCCCTTTTTGCTTCGGTAAAGTTTTTCTGAGAATCGGGACCAAACCCCCAGGCTTTAACTAGCGGACCAACGGTTATATCAAAGGCTCCTTCAGTCATTTCCGTTATCTGTGCGGATTTATCAAAAGCCTCTTTAAAATAATCGTCAAGGGTAATATTCTCATTCCGGTTAACTTTTGAAACTATTGAGGAATCCGCATAAAGCGACAGTGACATATCAAAATCATGAAGTATCGATTCAACATCCTGTTTCAGTTTCTGGGGGTTGAGCTTCCCATTTGTTTCAAATACCATGCTATAGGTAGTACCCTGCACGAACCCGGCGAAGCTATCGTAGGTGGAAGTCTTGTTGCAGGAAGGGATGAGCAGAATCGAGACACAAAGTACAACAATAAATCTGGTCTTCATTTAAAAAAATAATTTCCACATTACGAAATCTTAAATCTGCCCCTAAATCCCTGCCTGCACTGATGTTCCGGCAGGCAGTCCCTAAAGGGGACTTTAAATTTTAGCCCCCTTTAGGGGTTGGGGGCAGTTTATATTCCAAAATCATCAAATGCTATATTCTCCTGGGGCACACCAAGGTCATCGAGCATCTTAACCACGGCGTTATTCATTACCGGAGGTCCGCAGAAATAATATTCAATATCTTCAGGCTCCTCATGCTTGCTAAGGTAATTGTCGAGCAGCACCTGGTGAATAAATCCTGTTAAACCCGTCCATTTATCTTCAGGAAGAGGTTCCGAAAGAGCAATATGAAACTTAAAATTCGGAAATTCCTTCTCTATTGCCCTGAATTCGTCTTCATAGAAAATCTCTCTTATTGAACGTGCACCATACCAGTACGAAACTTTACGCGTTGTTCTCAGGGTATGGAAAAGATGGAAAATATGAGATCTCAGAGGAGCCATGCCGGCACCTCCTCCGATATAAACCATTTCGCTGTTTGTGTTCTTTATATGAAACTCGCCGTACGGACCGGATATCATCACTTTGTCACCCTTTTTGAGAGAAAAGATAAAGGAAGAGCATATTCCGGGAGGAACCTTCATAAAATTGTTCTTTGCTTTTTCCCATGGAGGGGTGGCAATTCTGATATTCAGCTTAATTAGGTTCTTTTCAGCAGGATAATTGGCCATAGAGTAGGCACGGAAAGTCTCTTCACTGTTCTTTATTCCAAGATCCCACATTTTGTATTTATCCCAGTCGCTTTTGTATTCCTCTTCTATTGAAAAGTCCCTGAAACTGGTTTCATATTTTGGGACATCGATCTGTATATATCCTCCTGGTTCAAATTCAAGTGATTCTCCTTCAGGTAGTTTCACCACAAATTCCTTTATAAATGTTGCAACATTCCTGTTGGAAACAACCTCACACTCCCATTTTTTAATTCCAAGAACCGATTCAGGAAGCCTGATCCTGAGATCCTCCCTTATCTTAACCTGGCAGCCAAGTCTCCAATGGTTCTGCTGTTCCTTTCTTGTGAAGAACCCGGTTTCGGTAGGCAGTATCGATCCTCCACCTTCCATAAGCTGGCATCTGCACATTCCGCAAGTACCCCCACCGCCGCAAGCTGAAGGAAGGAATATCCCGTTTCCCGACAGAGTGGAAAGAAGGTTTGAACCTGGTGATACAACAAGTTCCTGGTCGTTAATATGCAGAGTTACGTCGCCTTTGGGTGAGAGCTTATCCCTTGCAAAGAGGAGCATTACTACCAAAAGCATGATTATGATAAGGAATACTATAATGCTGTATAAAAGAGTGCCTAAAGTTGTAACCGCCAGAACCATGATAAAATATTTTCTTAGAGTTTAATGCCCATGAATCCCATAAATGCTATTGCCATCAGTCCGGTCAGAATGAAAGTTATTCCCAGACCTTTCAGTGGGTCTGGGACNTTGCTGTATTTCAACTTCTCNCTTATTGCNGCAATACTGACAATTGCCAGCATCCATCCCACCCCTGAGCCGACACCAAAAACAGTTGCTTCGGCAACATTCCCGTATTCCCTTTCCTGCATGAAGAGCGAGGCTCCAAGAATTGCGCAGTTAACAGCAATAAGCGGAAGGAATATTCCGAGCGAATTATATAATGATGGGCTGAACTTCTCTACAACCATTTCTACCAGCTGCGTCATTGCAGCAATTGTAGCAATAAAAACCATAAAGGTGAGAAAGCTCAGGTCAACATCGCCAAAACTCTCCCCCAGCCATATAAGNGCTCCTTTTCTCAATACATATTTTTCGATAAGGAAGTTTATGGGAACGGTTATCAGGAGGACAAAAATTACTGCTACTCCAAGCCCCATAGCGGTTTTTACTGATTTCGATACAGCGAGGAATGAACACATGCCCAGGAAAAAGGCAAAGATCATATTGTCGACAAAGATCGACTTGATAAAAATATTCAGCAGATTTTCCATAGCAGTTCCTTTCTATTGTTTTTCTACAAGGCTTTTGTCCCTGCTCCGCTGGAACCAAATTATCAAACCGACCAGGATTAGTGCCATCGGAGGAAGAATGACCATACCGTTATTTTCATAGCCGGTTTTATAGAGACCCAGTTTTTCAAGTACAGGATAGCCGTAAATTGTTCCTGAACCAAAAAGTTCCCTTATGAAAGAAACCACAACAAGTATAAGTCCATACCCGGCTCCATTTCCGATACCGTCAATAAATGACGGCCAGGGTTTATTAGCCATTGCAAAAGCTTCGAGCCTGCCCATCAGTATACAATTTGTTATTATAAGCCCGACAAATACCGATAACTGTTTGCTTACATCAAAGACATAGGCTTTCAGAAACTGATCAACCAGAATCACCATTGTAGCGATTACGACCAGCTGGACTATAATTCTTATCCTGTCGGGAATAAATTTTCTCATGGCAGCTATAACTAGGTTCGAAACAGCCGTAACAATTGTAACAGATAATGCCATTACTATTGCAGGCTTCAGTTTCACAGTAACAGCCAGTGCTGAACAGATCCCAAGAACCTGAACAGTGATGGGATTATTCTTACCGAATGGTTCGGTCAGAAGCTTCAGGTTTTTTGCCGAGAAGACCGGTTCTTTTTCCTTTTTGTCCATATTTCAAATCCTGTTTTTTAAGAGATAGCTATTGTATTTTTCCATACAGTCGAAGATCATTTTCTGAAGACCCTTGCTTGTTATTGTACCTCCGGATATAGCATCGACGCCGTGGATGTCGCCTTCNGGTGCGCCCCCTTTGATTACCTGAACTGAAACGAACTTATCGTTATCAAATAGTTTCTTGCCAAGGAACTGACTTTCAAAGGCTGTTGTGTTTATCTCGGCTCCAAGGCCCGGAGTCTCCCCCTTATGGTCAAAATTAGTTCCATAAATTGTATTCATGTCTGATTTAAGCGAAACATAGCCATAAATCGGACCCCAGAGTCCTTTACCCTCAACCGGGAAAATTGTAACTTTTTCCCCGTCGTCAGGTACTGCCCTGAAAACAGGCAGGTATTGCTCCTCAGGAGGTTTCTTCTGCTCATTCTTAAGGACTACGGTAAAGGCATCAACACCAGCAACAGGCTCACCTTTTGAATTAAGAACAAAACCTTCCTTAATATACTTGTCATACAATTCTTCAGTATTTTCTTTTGTAACCTGAACATTTATTGATTCAAGCATATTTTTTTTCTTCTCAATTTCGAGGTTTCTTTCCTGTGCAGGCTGGAGCAGGGTAGCCGCCATTGATAGCAGGGCAGCCACCGCAATAACCATAACCGCGGAAAAAATGAAAATATATTTATTGCTGAANTGTTTCATTTTACACTGGTTTTAAGTGCAACTTTAGCTCTCTTTAGCCTCTTTTTAATATTCGACTGGACAACAAAATAATCGATGAGAGGTGCAAAAAGGTTCATCAGTAGTATGGCAAGCATCACACCTTCGGGGTAAGCAGGATTGAGAACCCTGATCAGTATCGAAAGCACCCCAATCAGAATACCGTAGATCCATTTCCCCTTTTCAGTCTGAGAACCTGAAACAGGATCAGTAGCCATAAAGACTGCACCGAAAGCAAAGCCGCCCATAACAAAATGATAGTAAAACGGCAGCTCCATATAGGCATTTAACGATACTGCATTAAGCAACAAACCCATTCCCATACCGCCTGCAAAAACACCTGCAATGATTTTCCAGCTGCCAACACCTGTAATTATAAGTATCACAGCACCAATCAGTATTGCTACTGTTGATGTCTCACCGACCGATCCTGGAATGAAACCAAGAAACATCTGCATGAACGANGGAAGTTTTGTTATTTCACCTGCCGCACACAGAGATAAAGGTGTTGCACCTGAAAAGCCGTCAACAATATTTTTCCCTGCTGTCAGACCTTCAGTCCATACATTATCGCCTGTCATCCATGCGGGATAGCTGAAAAATACGAATGCCCTGGCGAGAAGAGCCGGATTAAAGATATTCATGCCCGTACCTCCAAAGACCTCTTTCCCGAGGATCACGGAAAAAGCAACTGCCAGTGCTAGCATCCATAACGGGATATCGATCGGCATTATTAGGGGAATTAGGAGACCCGTAACCAGATAACCCTCATTAATTTCATGTCCCCTGATCTGGGCAGCAATAAATTCNATTCCAAGTCCGACTACATAGCTTACAATAATAAGGGGTAATATCCTGAGGAAACCAAACCAGAAAGCCTGAAAAAGAGAAGGATCAATTCCAACAGATCTGAAATGCTGCAACCCGGTATTGTATGATCCGAAAAGAAGTGCAGGAAGAAGTGCAATGATCACAACTGTCATGGTCCTCTTCAGATCGAGCGGATCCCTTATATGTGAACCTTTAAAAGTGACTTTATCAGACACGAACATGAAGGCTTCAAATCCGTCAAAAACCGACTGCAATTTTTCAAACCTTCCCCCTTTTGAGAAATGGGGCTTTAGTTTATCTAACTTTTTTCTTAGGGAATTCATTGTAGTATCGAAAATTCACAGGTTACTTAACTCATCTCTTTTCTCATCAGATCAAGTCCTTTTCTTAATTCTGATTGGATTTCAATCTTGGAGGGACAAATAAACTCACATAGTGCAAAGTCTTCTTCAGCAACTTCATATATCCCAAGGTTTTCCATGTTATCAATATCTTCGGCTATGATGGCCTTTAAAAGCTGCATAGGGAAAATATCCATCGGAATTACCTTTTCGTATTGACCGGTGACAACAAAAGCTCTTTCTCCTCCATGCATATTTGTATCGAGCTTATAGCTGCGACGAGGAAAGAGTGAAGAAAGGAATGTCCGTGAAAAGCTGAATTTACTTATGCCGGGGTCGGCCCAACCGAAAAACTCATAATAATTACCTTCAGGAATAACCGTAATCTGCGAGTCGTAATATCCAAGAAATCCCTCNGGGCCTATTTTTGTTCCAGTGAGCACATTACCGCTTATATATCGCTGATTCCCCGGATTTATTTTACCTGCAACAACCTGCGTAACGGCACTTCCCGAAAGCATCCTGTAATATTGAGGCTTAATTACTTCAGAACCTGTCAAAGCCACAATCCTTTCAGGTTTATAAATTCCCTCTTCAAACAGGCGACCTATCGAAAAAACATCCTGTAAATTTACAATCCATACGATTTCTCCCTTGTTCAGCGGATCGAGGTGATGAATATGAACTCCGGCATTCCCTGCAGGATGGGGACCNGAAAAATATGATTTTTCAACTCCCTCAATGGCATCAAAAATCTGATTATCTTTTCTGTTGCCATTCAGTACGAGATTAACCAAACCGGATGTCAGCTTTGAAAGTGCCCTGATTCCTGTTCTGAACAAAGCCAGTGAAGAGTTCTCAAGGATAAAATTATAATCGGGGGCAAGAGGTGCAGTGTCAAACCCTGAAATAAAGATTGATTTGGGCTTATCATTAGGATCTGCGACAATATGATAGGGTCTTTGCCTTATTGCCGGCCAGAGCCCTGAGTTTAATAATTGATTTATTATCTGCCCGGCTGTAAGTTTATCAGGCTCCGCTTTTCCGAAATCAATATACCTGGTACCGTTCTTTTCGACTGTAACCTCAAGCATTTTCCTGCGTTCTCCCCTTTCAACCGATATTACTCTGCCGCTGACAGGTGAGGTGAATTGTATTTCCGGATGAAGCTTATCGCAAAAGAGCGGTGTGCCGGCAAGGACCTCAGAATCAGGTTTTACTTCCAGTTTTGGGATAAGCCCCGGGAAATCTGTNGGCCGGACTCCGAACATAACCGGATCTACAGTTGCTNCAAGTTTTTTTTCAGCAATTCCCTCCAACCGGATATCAAAACCTTTTTTTAGCTTAATCGATCTGGACATTGTAAAAAGATCTTATTTATATTATTCCTTGGGATCAGAGTACTGTTAATAAAATAACAGAATTGCAAATGTATAAATAGCTTAACAAATTTTTCAAATTATGCTGAAAATGATGAAATAAATTTCCACTATGTGTAAATTCGCAGATAAATTCCGGCAGATGTACGTTCCGCTGTTAATGGCACTCCTGATAGATGCTTTTCCGGTTTTACCGGAGAATAATGATTCACTTGCATTTACAAATCATATCTTCAATGACAGGATAAAAACCGTTCAGATNTATAAGGATGGTTGGAACCTATCCTATCCTGTGATCAGACTTAACAGCGATGAAAAACTTGTTNTCCATTTTGATCTTCTTGGCGACAATTCCGAAAATTACTACTATACTTTTGTCCACTGTGACAAGGACTGGAGAAAATCCGATATCTTCTATACCGATTATATTGATGGATTTTCGGAGAATCCCATAGAAGATTACACACCATCTTTCAACACCACTGTACATTATATTCATTACAAGCTTTCATTTCCGAATGAAAAGGCACAACTTAAAATCTCAGGNAACTATATTCTGCTGGTTCATCCTTTAAATGAGNCGGAAAAGCCAGTACTTTCACAGAGGTTTATAATAACAGAAGATTTAGCGGGAATTAGTATTTCGGCCCACAGGCCCAGAATGACAGCAGATGTCAACACAGACCAGCAGATCGATTTTTCGGTGAATATATCTTCTGTTAAAGTAAATGATCCCTTCAGGGATATCTATGCTAGCATCCTCCAGAACGGGCGCTGGGACAACGCAAAAAAGAATTTAAAACCCGAGTTCTTTGGCAGCAATGAAATTAAATACTCATCCTTATCAGAAAAGAACGTTTTCAGGGGGGGAAACGAATTCAGATATTTCGATATTAAAAGCATAAGGTACCAGTCGCAGTATGTGCGAAAGATTGATTTCCTTATCTCAAATTACAATGTTTATCTTTTCCCTTCAGAAAACAGGGAATTCAAACCATACTTCTACTGGGAGGATTTCAACGGTAAATACTATATTGCAATCCAGGAGGAAAAGAATCCCGAAACTGATGCTGATTATGTATATGTATATTTCACCCTGCCATCGAAATACCCTGTTGAAGGGGGCAGAATGTATGTTTCGGGAGCTTTGAACAACTGGTCATTTGATGCAAGTAACCTTATGAGCTACAATTACGCGGCAGGAGCCTACGAATGCATCATGCTTCTTAAACAGGGCTGGTACAACTACGAATATGTTTTCAGAAAAGACGGGTCAGACGACTCGGTGGCCACAAAATTCGAGGGGAGCCATTATGAAACGGAAAACGACTATACAGTCATGATTTATTACAGAAATCCTCGCGGGAGGTATGACAGGGTTATCGGTGTTCAAACAATAAACACGCTCAACCGCCTGACAGATTAGTGCTTATCATGCGAATCGATTCCATACTGCATTAATACAGTATGCCTCAGAGTCTTCAAAATCTCAGTTATATATTCATTTACTGCCCTTAAAGAACCGGGAAGGGTGTAGATCAATGATTTGCCGGTAATGCCCGCCACTCCTCTGCTCAGGAGTGCATTCGGTTTTTCCGAACCGTATTTTATCCTAATGTATTCCATGATACCCGGAATTTCTTTTGAAAGCATAGGTTTAATGGTTTCGACTGTTATGTCACGCGGACCGATTCCGGTGCCTCCGGTCGTAAAAATGATATTCACTTTTTTACACGCCTCATTTACAATCTCCTTAAGGGTCCCGGCATCGTCAGGGATAAGAGTCATATTAATATCATACTTCCACTTCTCATTATTGAAGAATTCCGACAGTCTCTCCTTTATCCCAGGTCCGCTCATATCTGAGTATTCGCCTTTAAAGGCCCTGTCGCTTAATGTAATTATAAGTACCTCAAATTTATCGGGAAGGTTCATCCTTTAGTTTTTTCTGTGACCATGATCCTGTCGATAACCATCATCTTATCAACTGCTTTGCACATATCATAAACGGTTATCAGCGCAACACTTACTGCAGTCATAGCTTCCATTTCTGCACCTGTTCTTGCATTGCAATGAACTTCACTTTCAGCAACTATACCCGATTCATCAGGAAAAAGCCGGACACTGATATTATCAAGCGGGATATTGTGACAAAGCGGGATCAGGGCCGATGTTCGCTTTGCACCACTTATACCTGCAATCTGTGCAACTGTGAGTACATCCCCTTTACTTACAAGGTTATCCTTAATAAGTTTCAGAGTCTCCTCTGAGAGCTTGATATGACCTGATGCCTTTGCGCTTCTGTGCTGAATTTCTTTTGATCCGACATCTACCATAACTGCTTTTCCGGTGTCGTCGGTATGTGACAATTTGCTCATTATTTTATCCTCCAATATTATAAAACTCATTTTTCAAATTATGCATGCCATGTTCGGGTTTCATCTCTATTGCCATTTTTATTGCTCTTTCATATCCGGTTTCCCGGATGTCATACTCTGCATTACTGAAGAGGCATGGTTTAAGCTTCCCGTTTGATGTAAGCCTTAACCGGTTACACGATGAGCAGCTTCCTCCCGAACCACCATCAACAGTTGAAAAAGTCCCAGTTGCCAGATCCATCTCTTTTATAAACCTCATCTCCAGTTCATTTGATTTACAGAACTCTGAAACCTCCAGGGCATCCTTTTCTGTTTTTGACTCTTTAATAACACAATTAATTTTTATAGGCCTAAGGTTTGCCCTTTTTGCTGCCTCGATCCCTTTTATTACGTCATTCAGATTTCCATTTCTTGTAATATGGGCATATTTTGAAGGATCAACAGTGTCGAGGCTTATATTAATTCTCTGAAGACCGGCTTTATACAGGTCATCGGCAAAATGCTCCAGAAGGGTTCCGTTGGTGGTCATCGACAGGTCCCTGATCCCTTTTATCCCGGCAATCATTGACGTCAGTGCAACAATCCCCTTCCTGACAAGAGGTTCACCTCCTGTAATCCTTACCTTGTTTAAGCCGCAGGCAACTGCCGTTTTTGTAAAGTCCCTGATTTCATCAAAAGTCAGGATATCTTCATGCCGGAGAAGATGAATCCCTTCTTCAGGCATGCAATAACTGCACCTCAGGTTACATCTGTCTGTAACGGAGATCCGCAGATAATTAATAGGTCTGTTAAATTGGTCGTACACTTACAACTTCCCCCTTTTCAAAAATCTTCTTACCTACTGGCATTGAGATTATACCATCAGCCTCAGGCAGTGCTGAAATATGAGCTGATCCGTGATATTCAACGGGTAAAACCGATGCATCATCGGCTATTTTTACAGGAATAAACGCCATCCTGTCCACAGAACTCCTCATAAACTTCTCACCCATAGGCATATTAATATTCAATGGCTTCCATTCACAACCCATCATTATTGATAATAAGGGTCTGACGAGCATTTCAAATTGAATGAACGAAGATACTGGATTTCCGGGAAGACCGAAAATCACTGACCGGGAATGGAGCCCGAAAGTGGTTGGTTTCCCTGGCTGGACTGCGACCCTGGTAAAGAAAAACCTTACACCTGCCTGTTCAAGTACTGAAGGTACAAAATCGAAATCACCCATAGAAACCCCTCCGGTCAGGAGAACCATATCATTTTCCGGGATAGCTTTTTCAATAATCGAAAGAGTCTGGGCTTCATCGTCGGCTGCAATACCGTAATATTTTCCCGAGGCTCCTGCCCGTTCAATTTGTGCCATAAGCTGACTCGCATTGCTGTTCCTTATCTGCGACATTCCGGGAATTAAATCCGGTTCAACAAGCTCGCTGCCCGAACTTATTACTGCAACCCTGGGTCTTTTGCTTATCGTAACTGAGGTATGTCCAACTGAAGCCATTACAGCTATATCCTGCGGTCTGATCCTTTTTCCTGCCCTCAATACCAGTTCTCCTTTACGGATATCCTCCCCTTTTTTTGCAATGTTTTCCTTTATGAATGAACTCCTGAACTTTATAAATCCTTCAGAAAGCAATTCAGTATCCTCAACCATAATAACGCAATCTGCCCCATCCGGGACGGGTGCGCCGGTCATAATCCGGGAGCACTGATTCTTGCCTATGAATTTTGAGGGCCAGTTACCTGCCGGTATTGTTTCGAGTATCTCCAGGTCGTTTCCAAGGTCACTCTTTCGGCAGGCAAAGCCGTCGACAGATGATTTATTAAATGGAGGCATATCCATATCACTTGCAATTTCTTCTGCAAGGATTCTATTCAAAGTATCTGTATATGAAACAGTTTCGGTACCCGTTCTGAAGCTGGTGTTCATTACGGTTTCGAAGGCTTTTTCGAAAGAGATCATTTCCATGGATAGTACAATAGATATTTCTTTTATTTTATTAACCGCTTTGCCAACTAACCTCAGCCTGATCCGGGAAGGGCTATGGCAGAGCTTCTGGAAAAAGTAATCCAGACAGTTGATGATTCCCTGATCTGTAATAACTTAAATTCATCAACCGGCAGGCAGGCATAGAATGTCTCACCGGCATCAACAGTTACTTCCATTCCATATTCTGACGGGTTGATTTCCAACACTGTTCCTCTGAAGGAATTATCAAACCTTTCCACAGGTTCCGATGTGACAATTTTAATATCGCTGCTTTTCAGGATAATAAGCCCCTCAGCGGGAAATCCGTTTCCTGCAATATTAAAAACAAAGTTACCATTACAGACTGCTTTCCAGAAGGCGTTCTCGCGGAAGAATTTCACCCTGAAAAAGTTTCTTATTCCGGCATATCTTGCAACAAACCTGTTAACCGGCTCATTGAATACCTTCTCAGGAGTCCCCTCCTGAATAATATGGCCGTTGTGTATTACTCCTACCCTTCCGGCCAGGCTGACAGCTTCCCTATAATCATGGGTTACATGAATAATTGTCAATCCATTCCTGTTAAGTTGTCGAAATGTTCTTTTGAGATCATCTTTGAGACTGGCATCTATTGAAGCCAGAGGTTCATCGAGCAGCAGCAGCCGGGGCGAATTTACGAGTGTTCTGGCAAGAGCTACCCGCTGAAGCTCTCCCCCTGAAAGATTCTGGGTAAAGCGGTCCAGAATATTTGAAATATTCATCTCTCCGGCGATACGGTTTACTTTCCCTGTTATCACTTCTTTTTTCATTTTACGGGAATGCAGTGGGTATGCAATGTTCCCGAAAACAGTCATGTTCGGGAAAATCGAATAATCCTGAAAAACAAGCCCGACAGAGCGCTCCTGGATTTTTTTCCCTGTAACATTCTGATTGTTTATCCATATCTCACCTGAATCCGGAATACTCAGTCCGGCAATCAGCTCAAGAAGCAGGGTTTTCCCCGACCCTGACCTGCCAAGCAGAACATAATACTCGCCTTCGGTAATATCAAGGTTGATCTCCGACAGTGAAAAATCTCCGAATTTCCTGTTTATATTTTTAAGCTTCAGCATCAGGCGACAGATGTATTTCCTTTTTCTTTAAAGAGATTAACCTCAGCAATATAAAAACTGCAAGTGCAACAATAATAAACAGTACTGAGGCCGGTCTTGCATATTTAAGGCCGAAGGAGCTGAATCTTTCATAAATAAGGACAGGGGCAATAGTCGGATGATAAGCGACTATAACCACTGCGCCAAATTCACTCATTCCTCTGGCAAACATCATTACAAAACCAGTCATTACGCTTCTCCANGCCAGAGGAAGAGAAATTGTAAAAAATACCCTCGAAGGGCTGGCACCGAGTGTCAGCGCTGCTTTTTCGAGACGTTCAGGAACGGTTGCAAAGCCGTCGCGGGCAGAATTTATAAGGAAAGGAACACTTACAAAAGCCATAGCAAGGGCAATTCCTGCAGGATTATTTACAAGAGTTAGTCCGAGAGCATCTGCAGTTTTCCCCAGAAAGCCATCTCTTGAGATGAATCCAAGTACTGCGATACCTGCTGCAGTGTGAGGAAGAACAACCGGCAGGTCAATAACTCCCTGAACAACTTGTTTAAGAGGAAAATTCTTCCGGGCCAGAATCCAGGCAAGGGGAATTGAAGCAAATGCAAAGACGAATGTAGCGGCAAAAGAGACCCAAAGTGTGAGCCAGATACTGTCCTGAACCTCCTTATCTCCGACTGTTTGCATGAATTCAGAACTCCCGGTATCAAGAAACATCCCGGCCAGCGGTGCAAGAATAAAAAGCAATACCAGCGATGAAAGGATCAGTAGAATCCAACTGAAAAGATTATTATTCATCATAATATTTCACAGGACTGCCTGGTTCCAGATATTTTTTAAGTTTATCAGGTATCATCTCCGGCTGGTCAGTAATTAAAGGTATGATCGGATCCTGACCGTTTTTCTTAAATATATCCATCCCTTCTCTGCTAAGCAGGAAAGCGACAAAATCGATCGCATTTTCTTTATTTTCTGAACCAGTCAGGACAGAGAGACTGTAATTGATGTAATCGCCGTTTACTTTTAGCTTACTACCGGGAGTATTTCCGGTAACCTCAAGTGATACAGACTTATATAACTCAATCCTGGCAGGGTTCCCGAGATTTATATAATCAGGAAGCTCAATGAATTTTAAACCATGCTGTTTTGCAACCGATTTATACTGAAACATGTAATCTACAGCATTTGCCTCAATAAGTGCCACAAGATCCACCTCCTTCGGGCGGATAAATTCTTTGTCTTTTGATAAAAGCCTTTCCTCAAGGCCCTCGATTCCATAATATTTCTCTGCAAGCTTAAAAGCAAAAACGCTCCTGTAACCACAGGGATCTGCATCAGGGTCCGATCTTGCATAGGTGACATCATCCCGCAATAAGATATTCATCCAGTTAGCTGAGTCAATTTCTGATGCATATTTAGATTTTTCCTGGAATGCGATCACAATTTCATTTGTTGCAAACCTGATGCTCCATAAGGCATATTCCGGAACTATTAGTTTATCAATAACAAAATAGTCAGCAGAAGCAATTATGTCGCATGGTTTCTTAAGCTCAGTTATCTTTCGCGCACAGACAAGACTTCCAGCAGGCTCCATGAGTATTTTTGTTGCTGGATTCAGCTTTTCATATTCATCTGCAAGTTGCTTTAAAGGAACCGAAAGGCTGCCCGCATTGAAAATTATTACTTCTTTTTGATTTTTAGCTGGCTTGCTCCTGCATCCTGCAAACAAGACAGAAAAAACAGACATAAATAAAATCAGATTCTTCATTGATGACCGGTTTTTTAAGTTATTGCAGATTCTGCTGACTTCTTTTCAGCGATTTGTATAAGTGCATTTATAGTTTTCCAGTTTCTTCCGGTGCCTGTAACTTTCATTTTCCCCTCAAAGAAGCCGGTATAGATTTTACTTCTGCCGAAACCATTCGGACAATAGATAAAAATCTCTTTACCGGAGATCATAAATTTATCCGGAGGGTAACTGACACCCNTGACTTTTCCAAGCTGCAATTCTGAAGGTTTTTCATTCAAAAAAATAACTGCAAGCTTTTCGNGGTCGAAATTTTCCTCGTTTGCAAAAGGATTTCTGGAAAGAATAGCCTTTAATTCTTCAAGAGTTCGGTTAATTACAGGAATATCATACNCGAACTTTTTCCTGATAGCTTTCTCAATTTTTTCNTTCAGTCCGGTTTCAGACCCGGACTCCGTATCTGTAAAGACAACGTTTCCGCTTTGAATATAGGTTTCAGCATCATGAAAGCCTGCTTCCTTAAATAATGA
>JGI20214J51088_10000315_pt1 | contig 34757 bp, 30 predicted proteins | sample WetSurMetagenome_FD_51088 | JGI IMG/M metagenome (IMG submission 51088) | reverse complement strand
GTTGTGTTCAGCATGGCTGCAGTCTTCGCTGCATAAGATACCAGTTCAAAGCTTGATTTCTTGAACCTGCCATCCCAGTTTTCTGTAAATACTAAAACTGACATATAATTGTACTTTTTCGTTTTTTACTTAAATCAGATAACTTTTGCTTCGTTCTGGAGAAGCTCAATAAGCTGTTTTGTATTCTCAGCATCAATATATTTGCAGGCTGCACGTGACACCGGCTTCTCAAAAGAGACTATCTCGGTAAGCTTGTCACAAGGCTCTGCCTCATATACCTTTATTGGTTTTGTGCGGGCCATCATTATACCGCGCATGGCTGCAATCCGTGGCTCTTTTGCAATACCTTTCTGAACAACAGCCACAAAAGGTGCAGGGACAGTCACTGTCTCACGTCCGCCGTCAATTTCGCGGGTAAGGACCGGATTCCCGTTTTCAATTCTGATGCCTGATACTGCCGATACTGAAGGGATCCCAAGCAACTCAGCCAGCATACCGCCAACAAGAGAGCCATTGAAATCGCTCGATTCAATACCACATAATATCATATCAAAATTTTCTTTTCTTACTGCAGCGGCCAGCTGTGCGGCAACAAAATAAGCATCATCAGCATCAGCATTGATGCGTATTGCATCATCGGCGCCGATAGCCAGAGCTTTACGGATTGTTGGCTCCGATGCCGGACCACCGACATGTGCAACTGTTACACCTGTAACGCCTGCTGACGCATCATCTTTCAGCTCAAGGGCACGTGTAAGTGATAACTCATCCCACGGATTAATAACCCACTGAATGCCCGCAGTATCAAGCTTTGTATTACCTTCAAGAAACTTAATCTTTGTGGTAGTGTCTGGTACATTGCTTATACAAACAAGAATCTTCATCCTATTATTTTTTATTGATTTTGTTTAATTTTCTCCCATCAACGGAATCATGTCAGGTTCACCTTTTTTATAACCTGCGGCCGCAAATATAGTAATAAAACTATACCTACAAACTCTTTCTGATATCAATTTTCGAAGCGTTCGAAACGACAACCTGCTTTATGCACCTGTTTAAGTGATGTTTACAAGATATTTTTTGAACATTATTGTGAGACGTTCGAAAGGAGTCTGGTGATTTGAAGATTTGAAGATTTGAAGATTTGAAAATTTGTTGAAATAGGCTGACCATCTACAAAGTCCGATAACATGGACACCCTTCCCTCCTTTAGGGGGAAGGGTGGGGTTAGGGGCAGATTCTTTCAGGTGGGAAGGGCCAGGGTTAGGGGCAGATTACCTTTTCTAAAGCTTTTTAAATGCAGTTTCTTTAAACGCCTGAGCTCAAAATCCAATAACAATTATTAAGAGTTAAAATCCAATTATATAATTAACTTCGCCTGCCGAAAAGTTATCTCAAATAAAATCAATGAAAAGTTTTTTCCGGCAGTATGCCGCTGTCATCCTGTCAATGATATTCTGGGCTTTATCGTTCGTCTGGTTCAAAATTGCAAACAAAGCCTACGGGCCCATCACAATAATTTTCATCAGGTTATGCATCGCTGTACTCTTTCTTTCAGCTTACCTGTTAATAACAAAAGGATTTGTAAAGGTTGAGCAGGGAGACAAAAAATACTTCTTTTTCCTGGCATTCTTTGAGCCTTTCACTTATTTCCTGGGCGAAAGCTTCGGCCTTACATATGTGTCGTCCACAGTAGGGTCAGTTATTATATCCACCATACCGGTATTTGTTCTGTTGTTCGCATGGATCATTTACCGTGAAAGGCTCAAAACAATAAACTATGTGGGAGCTATTATATCTTTCATAGGGGTATTGATCTTTATCAGCAACCCAAACGGCACCATCTCAATTAATACCAAAGGGTTGTTATTGCTATTGCTGGCTGTGGTCTCCGCAGTCAGTTACGGTATGGTGCTTCACAAGCTTGCCCATAAGTACAATCCGGTCTTTATTGTGAATCTGCAAAATGCAGTTGGTGCGCTGCTGTTTCTTCCGCTGTTCCTGATCTTTGATCTCAGGCATTTCCTGGCAACAGGCTTTGTGGCTGAGAGCTTCTCGGTCATCGTGTTGCTTGCCCTGTTTGCATCAGGAGGAGCATTTGTTTTGTTTGCTTATTCGGTTAAATCACTCGGGATTTCAAAAGCCAATGTCTTCAGTAACCTTATACCTGTTTTCACTGCATTTTTTGCATTCCTGCTGTTAAATGAAAAACCAACATTCCAGAATATACTGGGGATGATAATCGTAATCACCGGGCTCTTCCTGTCACAAAGAGGCAATGGCACAAAAGCATACGAGAAAGAGATAGAACTCACAGGCCGGAGCGCCTGACATAAAGTAATATTGAAATACTATCGCCGTTAACCATAAAGATTATCTTTGTGCAACAGGGTTCTTCCCGGATGAAGCGGTTACTGATAATAATATATATATCATTTGCATGCGTGCGTTTGTTTTCACAAACCGGCGGTGACAATACCTATGAGTTTCTGAACCTCACCCACTCTGCCTTTGCTGCAGCCACAGGCGGCCTGACAGTGTCACAATCGAGGAGTGATCTCAGCCTTCCTTATCATAATCCAGCCCTGCTTAACTCCTCGATGAGGAATGATATCGCCCTTAGTTACAGCCGTTACCTGGCAGGCATAAACTATGGTTATGCAGCATATGGATTTGGAAATGATTCAGTTAATAATTATGCCATAGGGATAGGCTATGTCAACTATGGCTCATTCACTGAGGCAGATGAGGCAGGCAATATAACCGGCTCATTTACTGCTGCCGAGTACGTGTTTAACTTTATTTATTCGAGACCCGTCGACTCACTGTTCACCATAGGAATTGACATTAAGCCCGTCCTTTCTCATCTCGAAAAATATTTTTCTGCAGGCATCTGCGCCGACATAGGTATTACATATATTAATAAGGAGTCACTCCTCTCAGCTGGACTTGTAATTAAGAATGCAGGGTTCCAGATAAAAACCTATACAGGAAACCGGTCAGAGTCACTGCCTTTTGAGATACAGGCAGGGGTGACAAAGCAGCTGGCACACGCCCCGCTGCGATTCACCCTCACATTACGACACCTTGAGAAATATGATCTTACCTATGATTATAATACTTCTGATGAGACCGTCTCAAACAGTATTGGTGAGAATATACTAAGGCATGTGGTTTTAGGTGTTGAATTACTTCCTGGCAAAAACTTCTGGGCAGGAGCGGGATTGAACTACCAGCGCAGGGCTGAACTCAGGACGGCCACAAAAGCAGGATCAGCAGGCCTCTCCTGGGGCTTCGGGTTTAATGCCAGAGCTTTCTCACTTGCCTTTGGAAGAGACACATATCATCTGGCAGGCGCTGCAAACCACTTCTCACTGGTGCTTTATCCCGGAATGATATTTAAAAACCGCCACATCTGATTTTTTGCTCATCTTTTCCTTTTAACTTTGCACTCTTATGAATACAAAAAAGAGACTTACTATTGCCATAGACGGCTATTCATCGTGTGGTAAAAGCACATTTGCAAAGGCTATTGCCGTAAAACTGGGTTATATATTCATTGACTCCGGCGCCATGTACAGGGCTGCAACACTGTTTTTTATGAGAGAGGGGCTGGCAAAAGACGGCATAGCCAACAGGGAGGAAATTATTAAAAGACTGAACGAAGTGAATGTCAGTTTTGTTAATAACCCACAGACAATGCATAACGATATTTACCTGAATGGAGAAAATGTTGAGAGAGAGATCAGGGAGGCTCCGGTGTCAGGCAATGTCAGCTCTGTCAGTAAAATAGCAGAGGTGAGAGAAAAAATGGTTATACTGCAAAGAGCAATTGGCAAAGATGGAGGTATTGTGATGGATGGCCGCGATATCGGAACCGTGGTATTCCCTCAGGCCGATATAAAAATATTCATGACAGCCTCACCTGAGATAAGGGCAAAGCGGCGCTACCTTGAGCTCCTTGAAAAGAATATGGAGGCAGATATGGAAGCAGTGATGAAAAATATCACCGAACGCGACCGGATTGATGAGACACGCGCAGTCAGCCCACTGCGGAAAGCTGACGATGCCATAGTACTTGATAACAGCTATCTCACTCCTGAACAACAGATGGATTGGTTCCTGAGAATATACTCGGAGAAAGCAAATGAAAGTTGAAGTTGAAAAGACCTCTGGCTTTTGCTTCGGTGTGGAAAATGCAGTAAGAATTGCCGGAGAAGCTCTCGAAAAGGGAGAAAAAGTCTATTGCCTGGGCGAAATCGTGCATAACGAGATTGAGGTGGAAAGACTCCGGTCACTGGGGCTTATCACCATTAATTATAAAGACTTTGAAAAGCTGAACGACTGCAAAGTGCTTATCAGGGCCCANGGAGAGCCACCNTCGACNTATGAAAGAGCCAGAACCAACAACATTACTCTTATAGACGCAACCTGCCCCATCGTTCATACTCTTCAGGAGAGAATCAAACAGGCCTGGCTTAATGCGGCCAGAGAGAACGGACAGATAGTTATTTATGGGAAGAAGGGTCATGCTGAAGTAATAGGTCTGCTCGGACAGATTAAAGGTGATGCCATCCTTATAAGTGATGAGGAAGAGCTTGATAAGATAGATTTCTCCAGACCTGTTCATCTCTTCAGCCAGACTACAAAAAGCAGGGAAAGCTACGAGCACCTGGCAAAAAAGATAAGAGAGAGCCAGGAAATATATGCACAGCGAACTGAAAATAAGCCCTACCTGAAAGTCTATAACACCATCTGCGGACAGGTTTCAGGCCGTATTCCGAATCTCAGGGAGTTTTCTCATCAACACGATGTCATCATCTTTGTGAGTGGTAAGGGAAGCTCAAATGGACGAATGCTCTTTTCAATATGTAAAGCTGAGAACCAAAGGAGCCATTTCATCTCATCACCTGATGAGATTAAAAATGAGTGGTTCAGGGATAATGACAGGGTTGGTATCTGTGGAGCTACCTCAACGCCTAAATGGCTGATACATGAAGTTGCATCTTCAGTTGAAAAGATATAGCACTGGCTGAACCAAACGTTTCACGCTTTAAAAAATGTATTATCTTTGCACCTTGGAAAAAATTTTAGTTTAATCAAACATGGGGAAGATAAAAAGAATAGGTGTCCTCACCTCGGGAGGAGATGCTCCCGGAATGAACGCAGCAATCCGTGCTGTGACCCGTACTGCAATTTATAATAACCTGGAGGTAATAGGCATACGTCATGGCTACCAGGGACTTATAAATGCAAACTTTAAGCCTATGAAGGCATCAAGTGTCAGCGATATTATTCAGAGAGGCGGCACAATACTTAAGACAGCCCGTTGCCTGGAGTTTAAGACTCCTGAAGGAAGGAAAATTGCTTATGACAATCTTAAGGCAGCCGGTATTGACGGTGTAGTTGCAATAGGTGGTGACGGTACCTTTACCGGGGCCAGACTCTTCAATGAAGAATTTGACATTCCGTTTGTAGGAATACCAGGCACGATAGATAATGATATCTACGGTACAGATTATACAATAGGCTATGATACCGCTCTTAACACTGTTGTTGAGTGTGTCGATAAGATCCGCGATACAGCCAGTGCACACAACAGGATGTTCTTTGTTGAGGTGATGGGCGCCGAGGCCGGACATATTGCCCTTTACAGTGGTATTGCAACAGGTGCTGAAGCTATCATAATACCTGAGATAAAAGGTGAAGCAGAACATCTGAAAGAGAAGCTCGAAGGTAAAAACAAGAGGAAAAAATCAAGTAACATTATTATAGTTGCTGAAGGCGATGAGGAAGGCGGTGCCATTGCACTGGCCGAAAAACTCAAACCTGATTTCCAGGATTATGACATCAGGGTATCAATCCTTGGTCACCTCCAGCGTGGCGGGTCTCCGTCAGCCCTCGACAGGGTAAACGCAAGCCGTCTCGGACATGCTGCAGTGGAAGCTCTCCTCGATGACCAGAAGAGCGTTATGGTAGGCCTGCAGAACGATGAGATAGTTCTCGTTCCGTTCCGTAAGGCAGTAAAACTGCATAAAGATGTTAACAGAAGCCTTGTGGCTATAATTGACGTCCTTAACGTTTAATGACAATAAGCAAAATATAAGGCCCCGCAAATCGCGGGGCTTTTTTTGTACTCTTGTCTCAATCAGTTATTTTTTCTTTACTATTTTTGCGCAAAACAGTTCCGGATATGGCAAATTCAAAGGTGTATTTTACAGATATGAGCAGCACGGTATCGCTTAACCTGCTCAAAAAGCTTGAAAGGCTTGTTATTGCAGCCGGATTCGGAGAGCTGGATCTGAATAAAAAACTGGTCGCACTGAAGATTCATTTTGGTGAGCCCGGCAATCTGTCATACCTCAGACCAAACTTTGCTGCAAAGATNTCAGCCCTGGTCATTGATAAGGGTGGCAGACCTTTTCTCACTGATTGCAATACCCTTTACAGCGGCAGNAGATCCAATGCACCTGACCATCTTAACGCTGCCTTCGCTAACGGTTTCAACCCGTTGAGTGCTGGCTGTAATGTGATTATTGCCGATGGAATAAAAGGTACTGAATACCGTGAGATAGAGATAAACCAGGAATATACCTCCAGTGCAAAAATCGGTTCTGCCATTGCTGATGCAGATGTAATAATCTCCCTTAATCATTTCAAAGGACACGAGCAGACAGGTTTTGGCGGTGCAATAAAAAACCTTGGCATGGGATGCGCCTCTGTAGGCGGAAAGCTCTTCCTCCACTCAGGAAACCCTCCACAGATATACGAAAAAAACTGCACCGGATGCGGTATGTGCGAAGAAAACTGCGCCTATGGTGCTGTTCATGTTAAAGATGACATGATCGCCTTCATAGATACAACAATATGCACCGGATGCGGACAGTGTATAGCTGTCTGCCAGTACGATGCGGCTCAGGTGGTTTGGGGTGAAAGTGCTGACATCCTCTCAAAAAAAATTGCCGAGTATTCAATGGCTGTACTCTCCGGAAAGCAATCGCTTCATATTAATTTTATTATGGATGTCTCACCCGACTGCGACTGCTGGGGTCACAATGATGTTCCGCTTGTCTCCAATATCGGTATTGCTGCATCAACTGACCCGGTGGCACTTGATAAGGCATGTGCAGACCTGGTGCTTGCCGCTCCTGTAAACAGGGGAAGCAGAATTACTCCGTCTGACATCAAAGACGACCTTGCAGGCTCAGACAAGTTCAAACTGGCGCATCCTTTGACCGATTGGCATGTGGGACTTGAACATGCACAGAAAATAGGTCTTGGCTCAATGGGTTATGACCTCATAAAAGTCTGATCAGGAAACATTAACGGGTAACATTTATATTCAGGACATTAAACTTTTTTTCCTCCTTCACGCTTGTTGGGGCTGATTTAGTTGTAATTTTACTAAACAATATTTTTCCGGACAAAAATTGGCACCAGGTTTGTGTTCGTCAATTAGCGAGTATCGCAGACAATAGTATCAAATAATAATCAGGCTATCCATGAAAGACAATGATGAGGATATGAAGAGAGGAAGTGCTGAAAAGCAATCCGGAAAACAGGTAAAGAAGACGATACTTGTTGTAGAAGACGACTGGAACAGCCAGAAGTATTATGAGTGTCTTTTATCTCCCGATTATGATATTTACACTGCTTCAACCGGGGGTAGTGCGTTCAGCATGCTTGAGGAGTTCGGATTTGACCTCATTCTTATGGACATAATGCTTATTGGTGATGAGGATGGCCTTTCTCTTACCCGCAGGCTCAGGAGTAATCCAAAACACTCAAACATACCTATCATTGCCGTGTCAGCATATGCTTTCCCAGAAGACAAGGCAAAAGCTATTAAAGCAGGCTGCAACGATTTTCTGGCTAAACCTGTCAAAAAGGACGATCTGCTGAAAGCTATAAACACTTATGTAAAATAGATTGAAGGTATCAGGTAGTGTTTGAAAATTCCTCCTCAGCTTTCACCCCGATCTAATGTTCATGTTTTAATTCCATTATTTTCCTCCTTCTTTATAAAAAAATTTACCTTCCACAGGGGGTACTGCCCGGTATAGTTGTCTTAGACCATGTTTAAGGAAAAACATGAATGCTTATAGTATGCAGCTCTTTGCACTATTTGATGTTAATATTTACCTTAGCTATATAAATTCAGGGTTTTGTGTACTCAGATCTGGAACTGGTAACAGGATTACGGGAAGGCAATGAACTGGTTTTTGAATCCATCTTCAAAAACTATTATGAACGACTGTGCAATTATGCCAACACATTTATCAATGATATGACTGATGCAGAGGAGATGGTACAGGGCACGTTTATGACTCTTTGGGAAAAACACGATGTCATTGACGTTCACACATCGCTCAAATCGTACCTCTATCGTGCTGTCCACAATAACTGCCTGAATCACATAAAACACACTCATATTAAAAGGGAATACAATAATGAATACCTTCATTATGCTGATATTGAATATGAACAGGTTTCAAACGAGCTGATGGGTAAAGAGCTTGAATGTAAGATCAACACTGCAATCAACTCTCTGCCACCACAGTGCCAGACCGTATTCAAAATGAGCCGTTATGAAAACCTTACTTACAATGAGATTGCTGAAAAAATGGGCATTTCAGTTAAGACAATTGAAAATCACATGATTAAGGCGCTGCGGACTTTGAGGGTTGAGCTTAAAGAGTATCTCCCGCTTATCATCTTGTTATTATGGTTTAAAAACTTGAATTAAGGTTGGATAACAGGGACGAACATATTGAACGGCTGATTGTGCGCTACTTTAGTGGCGAAGCGTTACCCGAAGAGGCAATAGAGCTTGAGGAGTGGGTCGACGAATCTCCTGAACACAGGAAGTATTTTGAAGAATACCGCTTCATCAGTAATAATACCGGGCAGAAAAAAAAATATACCAAAGTAGACACTCTTGAGGCCTGGCAGAAAATATCTGGGCAAATGAAGCCACCTGCCATATCTTTAAAAAGGAAAGCCAGAGATCAGCGATCAATATATAATAGAATATGGCTTGCAATGGCTGCCTCTTTTACATTGATTATCGGGCTCTCTCTCTTCCTGATTTTTAATCGCAGGCCAGACAACATAAAGCTATTATCTTCATCTGAGCTTGTCAGCAAAGACAGTATAATCTTCAGGAAGGTTTCACCAACAGTTAAAGCTGCTTTAAACCGGAAAACAATTGTCATATATTCATCAGACAAAACAGGAAAAAAGAATGAGATAAATATTACTGGCGAGGCCTTTTTGGATATCAGACACTCAAAAGATACCTCAATAGTTGTCAGAGCTGACAAGACAATTATACGCGACATAGGAACATCATTTAATGTAAGGGCCTACCCTTCTGATAATGAAATAAGAGTTTTTGTTGAAAGCGGGAAGGTTGAGTTTTACACCGCAGGACTGAAGGGAATCATAATTAATCAGGGTGAAACAGGAATATATAACAAAACTGAAAAGAAATTCGTCCTTAAATCGGTGTCAGATCCGAACATCACATCATACAAAACAAGCACCTTTATCTTCAGGAACGATTCGCTGTCGAAAGTTGTAAGTACCCTGAACAGTGTTTATTACAGAAAAATTGTTCTTGCCGAAAAGGGTTTGGCTGACCAAAAGATAACTGTTACCTTTAGAAACGAGTCTGTTGATACAATTGCTGAGATAATTGCAGAAACCCTCAGTCTGAAAGTGAAATGTGACAGTACAACCATTATCCTGGAACATGAATAAACTATGCTTGTACAGAAAATTCCCTGTTGTAATTTTCCTTTTTGTTACATTATTTGGCGTTAAAGCGCAGAATAATGATATTCCGCCACTCGAGCGTATCGTAACCATTGATGCAGAAAATAAAACTGTAGAATCAGTGCTTGAAGATATCTCATCTCAGGCCGGGTTCATTTTCTCATATAATCCGGATATCATTAATTCAGGCAGGCTGGTAACATATAAGGCTGAAAACAAGTCAGTACGGTTTGTCCTTTCTGATCTCCTCGATAAATCAATCATCTTCAGAGTGATGGGTAAGTATGTCATACTTGAGTCCGAGAATGGTTTTAAAGAAAAGATGAAGCTTGAAGGATACCTTTACGATTCCCGTACCGGTGAAAGGATTTGCAATGCGAGCATATACGATAAGACATTGATGACATCAACAGTAACCGACAGGTATGGTTATTTTTCTCTTGAGCTCTCTCCCCTTTCATCCAATACATCCTTTCAGATCTGTAAGACTGGTTATGCCGATACTTCAATAACGAAAGCTGCTGTAAATAAAAACAACAGACTGATTGAGCTGATGCTGAACAAGGTTGAATCCACAACTGACAGTGCCCGAGCAAAGTTCTCATTGAAGATACCGCCATGGCTTGTTCCTCAGAATATATGGACTAACTCAGTAAATATCAGGGAGTCATGGTCAAAGGCTTTTCAGATTTCGCTTCTACCAGGTATCGGTACTAACAGGTTTTTGGGAGGGAATGTTGAAAACCGCTTCTCGCTCAATATAATTGGAGGATATACAAAGGGTGTGAGTATTATGGAGGCTGGCGGTATATTTAATATTGTTCAGAACGATGCGGGTTATTGTCAGATTGGCGGCGTATGCAATTTTGTAGGTGGTACATCAAGAGGAGCGCAAATAGCCGGTATATACAACTCTGCATCAACTTCTAAAGGGGCTCAGGTAGGAGGCATATTTAACGTTTCACATGGTAGTTCAGACGTTCAGATCTCAGGTGTTCTCAACAGAGCTTCGGACTCAAAGATTCAACTGGCCGGAGTTGCCAATTCTTCAGCTCTTTCATCAGATGTGCAGGTATCAGGTATAATAAATAGTGCCGGCTCATCCCTGGTTCAGATAGCCGGGTTAGTTAATATTTCAGGCCGCTCTAAAATACTTCAGGCCGGGCTTGTGAATATCTCCGACACCTCAAGAGGAGTAAGTGTGGGGCTTGTAAACATTTCAAAAAATTCTGATGGCGTCAATATTGGCCTTATTAATTTTGTTAAAAACGGGTATCATAAATTTGAGCTTTCCTCAGACGAAATATTATTTGCCAACCTTGCCTTCCGCAGTGGCACAAAAGCGTTTCATAGTATAATAACCACAGGCATGCGACCTTTTGGGAACGAGAAGGGCGTCTGGGGATTAGGATATGGTATAGGCACTTCAATCGGGAAACAGGACAGATTGACATGGGACTTTGAAGCTACATCTACTGAACTTTTTTACGGCAAAGGACTTAACACTGTTAGCCAGAATCACAGACTATATGCCGGATTCGACAGAAAAGCAACAGAGCACTTTTCTGTTGCTGCAGGGATCTCTTTTAACTTTTTGGTTGTTAACCGGGCAAAAGCCCAATATGATTACATTTATACTAATCTTCCTCCCTATTCAATTCACATTTTAGAAAATAGCGGAGGGTACAATTATGATTCCTGGATCGGGGCAAAGGTGGCCCTGAGATTTTTCTGATTTTTCATAACTACCACTAGGGGTACTTCTTCTTATGCTTGTCTTAGATCAGAACTTAAAATTTTGAACTATGAAAGCATTCTTTAAAACACTGATTACTATCCTTTTCTTTTTTTCTTTTCAGCAGTTGTATGCAAATGATGCATTAACAGGCAATAACAATACTACCGGACAGTCGGGCGACACAACAGGAGTGAAAAAGCGTGTTGCTCTTGCCCCCTTTGGAATAGTTAATATATTCAATAATCCTGCTGTTGCATGCCAGATAGCAGCAATCGGGAATATAACCCATGACAGATCATCGGGGTTCCAGGGCAGTGGTATCTTCAATACGGCAAAGGAGCACCATGGTGCGCAGGTTGCAGGGATAATAAACACGGCCGGAAAATCTTCTGGTATACAGATCGGCGGAATAATCAACACGTCAGGCAATGGCAACAGTGTCCAGATTGCCGGCTTGGTAAACACAGCTCAGTCTGATTCATCAGGTTTAAGATCAAGGCAACCGTTGCAAATTGCCGGACTGGTTAATACCTCATATGGCGCGAATGCCCAGCTTGCAGGCATAGGAAACATAACCTCCTCCCCTGCTGAGTTACAGATAGCCGGCATCTTTAATCGTTGTGCACAGGCATCACAGTCACAGATTGCCGGTATAGTAAATATATGCACTGTAAGTAATGGCGTGCAGATTGCAGGTATAGTAAACAAAAGCTCATATTTTAAAGGAGTGCAGATAGGTCTGGTGAACATCTCAGATTCATGTAGCGGTGTACCTGTAGGACTTATAAATATTATAGGAAAGGATGGATATATGAAGCTTGAGATATCTGGTGATGAGATGTTCTATACCAATATAGGTTTGCGTTCCGGTGTAAAGAAGCTGCATTTTATCGTATCGGCAGGGATGCAGCCCGATGATTTTAAGTTTCCGCTCTGGAATACCGGGATAGGAATGGGAAGCATGTTTGCCATTAACAATAAGACGTCATTAAGCATTGATGCAATGCATTATCAGGTTTATTACGGGCATCATTGCGGAGATAATTATTTAACCCGGTTGAATATTGGGATTGACCATGTAGTTTCATCAAAGCTGTCTCTTTATGGAGGTGTCACATTCAATCTTCTTTTTACTGATGATGACAGTCCGGAATATAATGATGTATACAGTTCAATTGCCCCATATCATTTCACAGAATTCAACTGGTTTGGCGACAATGTCAAGCCCTGGGTGGGTATAAAGGTTGGAGTGCGTTTGTTTTAGCACTATGTCAAAAAAACAGTTGAGTATGCTATTGAGTTATGGCATGGGTTCATGGCCGAAAGGGAGTGTCATTTTGAGGTGAGTTAAAAGAATTAATGTTGCTTAAAAATTTTTGTAATGCGTCAGGAATAGTTACTTTTGCAGCCAGAAAGCTTGCCCACCGAAGCTTTAGTGAAGGTGGACAATTTCCGCCTTCGCCAAGGCTACGGCGGATGCAACGGGGTGTAGCGCAGTTGGTAGCGTACTACGTTCGGGACGTAGGGGCCGGAAGTTCGAGTCTTCTCACCCCGACAAAAGAAAAAGCCTGTCCCCGCCATTGGGCGGGGCGGGCTTTTTTATTTTCACTGAGCGGTGACAGCATGCTGTCATAAGCGAAGGGAAAATAAAAAAGACCGTAGCGAACGCAGTGAGCGACAGGCTTTGGCTTTGCATGGAGCCCTCTGGAAGTCCGCGAGACCCTGCACCAGCAGGGACGAGCAATCTTCTCACCAGTCTTTGTATGAATTACGCAGTGAGCGACAGGCTTTGGCTTTGCATGGAACCCCCTGGAAGTCCGCGAGATCCTGCACCAGCAGGGGCGAGCAATTTTCTCACTATGATTTTTTTGGTACTGAAAATCTGATAGTTGCAATATTTGTACAGATTTCTTTACCAAATCAACAAAAACCCTGTCAGAATTGGCAGGTCTTTTTTTACTGTAAAATCACTCCGCACTGGTAATTAGTAAGAATGATTATTCCCCATGAATGTATTTTCGATGATTAATGCCCCAATCACTCAAAGCTTTTATAACATCTCCTAATGATTCAGCATATGGTAACAGAGTATATTCTATTAACACCGGATAATCATCAAAGACAGTTCTTTTTATCAGCTTGTTTTCTTCCAAATCTTTTAACTCTTTTGCAAGGACTTTTGAATTGATTTTTGGAATACTCCTTTCTATTTCCCGAAATCTTTTATTCCCAGCGGATAATGATATGAGTATCATTAATTTCCATTTTCCACTGATTACGTCAAGTGTATCTTTGACAGGAATCATCATTGCTGAGCACTCCATATGTTTTTTTCTTATTGGCTTTCCCATAATTATTGCTTACCTTTGGGTAACTGCTTACTTAATGAAAGCAAATTTAGGTATTTTTGTAACAATTTAAAAATAGAAAAATATGAATGTGGCAGTATGGATTATTCAAGGCGTTCTTGCATTAATGTTTTTAATGGCAGGAATAATGAAATCAGCTCAACCCAAAGACAAATTGGTAAAAAGTCTACCGTGGGTAAATGATTTTTCATTACAAACAGTTCGTTTTATTGGCATTTCGGAGTTACTTGGAGCGATTGGGATAGTTGTTCCGGAGTTAACTGGAATCATTCCAATTCTTTCACCTGTTGCAGCAATTGGCCTGGCAGTGATTATGGTGTTAGCAATTGCACATCATCTTCCAAAAAAAGAATATAAAGAAGTTGGGTTTAATGCTTTCCTGCTTATCCTCTCACTGGTAGTTGCTTATTACAGGTTCTAGATTTAGAAATTATGACAATTGCGGTTTTTGGTGCAAGTGGAGCAATAGGGAAATTGCTTATCAGGCAAGCACTTGATAATGGATATAATGTAAGAGCATATGTTCGTAATCCTTCAAAGTTGGCTTTAGAGCATCCGAATTTGGAAACAATCCAGGGTGAGTTAAATGATTTCAGCAAAATAAAATTGGCTATTTCAGGTGCTGATGTGGTGATAAGCACCTTGGGACCACCACTCAAGCGAAAGTATGATGATTTTTCAGTTCTTGAAGGGCATAAGAATATTATAAAAGCAATGGAAACTGAAAATATCAAGCGACTTATTACGATTGCAACTCCGAGTGTCAGATCAACTGAAGATATACCTTCATTGGCTACTAAAATGCCAACAATTATGGCAAAGATATTTTTCCCCAGTGCGTACAAGGAAATTGTTCAATTGGGAGAAGCTGTAAAGGCATCCCGGTTAGATTGGATTATTGTACGATTTATTGCTCCAAACAATAAACCCCCAACAGGAAAAGTTAAAATAACATTTGGGGATACAAAAATCAACTGGGGAATTTCAAGAGCAGACATTGCTGATTTTATATTAAAACAAACAAAGGATAATAAATACGTTCGTTCAATGCCAATAATTGGGAATTAATCTCTTCTCATCCCAACTGCTTAAAACATATAGCCTTGTAATTCAAATGCTTACAGGGTCATTTTCATAAATTGTACAAAACTCCATTCATTGAAGAATCTGCCTGGTATATAAACCTTAGTTTCTGTGCCGGAAACTAAATTTCATCACCTGGTTTCAAATAAAATCCTATTGCATTAAGAGAATCACTTTTTCTGTAGTATTCAGGATCAGTTAGTTTTGTATTTTCCAGCCGGTTAACTTTTATCATTACACTGCCATCCTTCGGTTTCATAACCTGAACGCCTTTTGTTGACCTGCTTCCCACAGCATTGATCTGAGAAGTGTTAAACAAAACAACTTTTTTAATGCTGCTCAACGCAACCAGATCAATATCATGTTCAATGAGTTCAATAAAGATCAAACGCGATTCGCTATTGAAAGCATTCCTGAGTTTTTTCCTTGCGTACTCGGTTTGATAACTATCCATAGAAATTTTCCCGATTTTGCCATTTTCATATGCCACAATCAGAAAGCCTTTATATCTCTTTTCTCCAGTCAGATAGATCGGTTTTTCCTCTGGTTCAGGATCAATTTTCTGCAGCGCCTGAAACTTGTCAGTAAGTTCCTTTCTCTGAACTTTATAAACATTACACAGGGAAGTAAAGACAAGTATCTCACTTGAATTAGAATCATCCCCTGCTTTAATCATTGAGGATCCGGAAGAAGATTCTCTTACAGAATTATTTCTTTCTTCCATTTCTATTCTCCTTTTTAAACTTTCTGCACTTTGCATTGCTATCAGGTTTTGATTAAGACCCAAATGTGGGAATTATTCTTTTTCTTCCTTAATAATTCATTGGATTTCTTCGCCGTGACCACGTGAATAGGAAATACCTGCCAATGGTCAGGGCGTTTGGATTATGTAATCTGTATAGAATAAAAAATGTATGGGGCACTCACCTGATCTGTTGATATTCAAATAAACTGGTTACTTAAAACTTTCAAATGCCTTGTCTATTACACCTGCAAGATCAAAGTCCAGTTTAGTTATACCCCTTGAGTCATGAGTGTTTAAATTAATCCTCACACTATTATAAACATTACTCCAATCCGGATGATGATCCATTTTTTCTGCTTCCATTGCAATAGCTGTCATAAATGAAAATGCCTCAATAAAAGTTTTAAATTTAAAGTCTCTTCTTATATAATTTCCATCATAAGACCAGTTCTTTAAATTGGCAGACAGGAATTCTTCAACTTCAATATTTGTGAGTGCTTTCATAATTAAATTTTTATTGCCAGTAATTAAACAAACCGGAATCTATTTCCCGCTATAAGTTGCAAAAAGGGTCAATAAAAATTCCAGGTTCAGCCTTGTCTCATAAAAACATTCCTGATCGATTAAATGTTCATTGAATGTTAAAAAGGTGATATAACGCGTGCAGCAATTAGCCTCCTTCCCTTTACACTTTTGTTCTATCTCGTCCACGGTTTAAAATAAAACATTCTGACTTTAAAATTTGTTTATATAGTGTAACATCAATAGTTTTCTTCAAAATGAGGTACTGTTCCGTAATCCAATCGCAATCAATTTAGAGAATCAACATCTCAAAAAACAGTTTTATGAATAGAAAATTATCTGATTCTTTGACAACAATAATTTGTGAACAATGGAAAATAAGAAATCATATCAAGATTACGAAATAGGCATGGTGGGTTTAGGTGTCATGGGGCGCAATCTTCTCTTAAATATGGCTGATCATGGTTTCTCTGTAGCTGGTTATGACAATGACACGACCAAAGTCGAAGTCCTTCGCAAGGAAGCAGGGGGAAAAGACATCTATTGCACTGATAAGCTTCAGGAATTTGTTTCAATTCTCCGTAAACCTCGTGCCGTAATATTGCTTGTTCCTGCAGGAGCGCCTGTAGATGCTGTCGTAAAGGATATGTTGGAGCATCTCCAGCAAAACGATCTTATCATTGATGGAGGTAATTCCTATTTTAAAGACACTAATCTGCGCACCATCAGGTTAAATGAAAAAGGAATACAGTTTATGGGGATGGGAATATCCGGAGGCGAGGAAGGCGCCCGGCATGGTCCCAGCATTATGCCCGGTGGACAAAAAGAAGCATATGACCGGGTTAAAACAATATTAGAAGCAATTGCCGCCAAGGTGAACGATGAACCCTGCGTAACCTATATCGGACCATCGTCAGCAGGTCATTTTGTAAAAATGGTACATAATGGCATTGAATATGGGCTAATGCAGCTTATCTCAGAAAGCTATGCACTGATGAAACAAGTACTCGGTTTCTCAGAGGATGAACTACAAAACATTTATAGCGAATGGAATAAAGGTGAACTGAATGGCTTTCTCATTGAAATAACCAGTCATATATTTGGCAAAGTAGACGAGAAGACGGGTAAACGGTTAATTGATGAAATCCTGGATGTAGCCCGGCAAAAGGGTACGGGCATGTGGACTTCCCAAAGTGCAATGGAATTACAGGTTCCTGTTCCAACAATCGATATCGCAGTTGCTATGCGCGACTTATCTGTGTTTGAAGAACAGCGCAGCATGGCAGACAAGATTTTCAAACACGCGGAAACACCTTCTGCTATTGACAGGAAAAAATTCCTTATACAATTACATAAAGCTCTTTACGCATCTATGCTCATAACTTATGCACAGGGCTTTGCAATTATGACAGTAGCTTCAGATAAATATGAATACCATCTTGACCTCAAAGCAATAGCCCGTATCTGGAGAGGTGGCTGCATCATCCGCTCCGCCATTCTGGAGGATATTCAGGCAGCCTTCCATGCCAAACCAGATCTGGCAAATTTAGTACTCGACCCTACCCTTTCGCAAAAAATCATTGAAAATCAGGAATACCTTCGTCAGATAGTATGTCTGGCAAGTTCCGTGAGAGTTCCTATTCCGGGAATCATGGCTTCCCTGGGCTACCTGGATGCATACTGTAGTTCCTGGTTGCCAGCTAATCTTATCCAGGCTCAACGCGACTATTTCGGTGCTCATACCTATGAACGTATTGATACAAAAGGAACATTTCACACTGATTGGCAAAAAAGCTGATTATGAAAGCAAATGAACAACCTCAACCAACCATTTTTGCCATTTTTGGGGGCTCAGGCGACCTGACCTGGCGAAAACTGGTGCCATCGCTTTTTGACCTTTTTCAGGATTTGAGTATGCCTCCATGTTTTTCGATTATTGTCCTGGATCGTATTGAACTCAATGATGATGAATTACGTCTTCGGTTTCGTGACGGAATTGAAAAGTTTTCACGAAAGGGTAAAGTTAACGATGACGTGTGGTCTCAGTTTTCCAAACATATTTATTATATACAAGGTGACTTCACTAAACCAGACATTTATTCATTATTAAAGCAGCAATGTGAGAAACTGGAAAAAGAATGGAATTCCAGGGTTCAGCTTATCTTTTACATGGCTACACCACCAGTCATGTTTGGTGAAATTCCGAATCGTCTTAAGGAAGCAGCACTGGCAAATGATTGTGAACGGACACGGATAGTGATTGAAAAACCAATTGGATATGACATCACTTCTGCCCGAAAGCTAAATCAAACACTTACTGATAGCTTCCTGGAATCTCAAATATTCAGGATTGATCATTATCTGGGTAAAGAAACCGTGCAAAATATTCTGGCCTTCCGGTTTGCGAATCCTCTTTTCGAACCTATATGGAACCGGCGATATGTTGATTATGTAACCATTACAGTAGCCGAGGATTTGGGTGTTGAGCACCGTGGTGGATATTATGAGGGAGCAGGTGCATTAAGAGATATGGTACAGAATCACCTGATGCAATTGTTGTGCCTTATAGCTATGGAGCCCATGGTCTCGTTTAACGCCGATGAAATTCGTAACAAAAAAGTTGACGTTCTTCATGCCATACGTCAAATTCCGCCTGACATGGTGCATCAATACGCCGTTCGCGGACAATATGGGAAAGGAAATATAGAAGGCAAAGAAGTATGTGGATACCGCGAAGAAAATGGCGTTTCGAAAGATTCTATGACTGAGACATTTGTTGCATTGAAGTTGTTCGTGGATAATTGGCGCTGGCAGGATGTACCTTTTTATCTTCGGACAGGGAAACGCCTGCCACGGCAGGTATCAGAAGTGGCCATACAATTCAGGGCAGTACCACATAAATCCTTTCCACCGGAAGCCACACTCGATTGGCAACCTGCATGTCTCATTATGTCTATTCAGCCTGATGAAGGCATTGTGCTCCGTTTTCAGGCAAAGCAACCTGGAACAAAGTTATTGTTGCACCCGGTGGCTATGAGATTTAATTATCAGAAAAGCTTTTCTATTCCCTTACCAGATGCTTACGAGACATTACTCTGGGATGTGATGCAAAACGATGCCACGCTATTCATGCGCGCTGATCAGGTGGAGGCAGCCTGGCAAATAATAATGCCAATCCTTGATGACTGGTCAGGCAAGCCGCCTGACAATTTTCCAAATTATTCTTCCGGCACCTGGGGCCCTGAAGCAGCTGACAGGCTGCTTGTTCCCGGACACCATTGGCCTCTGCCTACTGAATTAGATGAAAAATAATAAATATGAATCGACCAATTCCCATAACTACAGTTTTTCTGGATATAGGTGGCGTAATGTTAACCAATGGATGGGGACGAGACACACGCAAATTAGCTTCTGAAGCTTTTAATCTGGATTTCACTGAAATGGAAGAGAGACACCATCTTACTTTCGATACTTATGAAGAAGGAAAGCTCACCCTGAAGGAATACCTCAATCGTGTAGTGTTTTATCAGGAGCGCACTTTTAAACCGGAACAATTCAGGGAGTTTATGTTTGCACAGTCAACTCCTTATACCGAGATGATTGAGTTTATTAAACAACTGAAAGAACAATACCAGCTTAAAATAGCTGTAGTAAACAACGAAGGACGGGAGCTGAACGAACACAGGATAAAGAAGTTCCATTTGAACCAATTTGTCGATTTTTTCATATCCTCTTGTTTTGTTCATTTTAGAAAGCCCGATGCTGATATTTTCAGGATGGCCCTTGACATTGCCCTGGTACCGGCCGAACATGTAGTATATATTGAAGATCGCCAGATGTTCGTTGATGTTGCAAGAGATTTGGGCATTCGAAGTATTAAACATAAGAGTGTTAAATCGACATCTGAAGAATTAGCTGCTATGGGGCTAAAGATTGGATAAAAGAAAGAGAAAATATTCATGAATAAGATCACTGCCCGGATCATACACAATGACGAGGAATTGATGATTGCTAAAACGGTCAGCCAGATTATAAATATCACTAAGAAATGAAAACGAAAGAATTGTCTGAAAAAAAAACGAACGTTACTGATAATCCATTATCACCGGAGCTTCTTCGAAAAATGAATGCTTATTGGCGGGCTGCCAATTATCTGTCTGTCGGTCAGCTATTTCTTTATGACAATCCATTATTAAAACAGCCTTTGAAATTTTCACACGTAAAGCCAATGCTGCTCGGTCATTGGGGCACCACCCCCGGGCAGAACTTTATCTATGTGCATTTGAACAGGGTCATCAGGAAGTATGATCTGAACATGATATATATATCCGGTCCGGGACACGGCGGCCCGGCGTTGGTTGGGAACACATACCTGGAAGGTACGTACAGCGAAATTTATCCTGATATCAGTCAGGACGAGGCAGGATTGAAAAAGCTGTTCACCCAGTTTTCTTTTCCGGGTGGAATTCCCAGTCATGTCTCACCTGAATGTCCGGGATCGATACACGAAGGCGGTGAGTTGGGCTATTCGCTCAGCCATGCTTTTGGTGCTGTCTTCGATAATCCGGGGCTTATTGTCGCGTGTGTTATTGGTGACGGTGAAGCGGAAACCGGTCCACTTGCAACGGCATGGCACTCCAATAAATTCCTTAATCCTGTCACCGATGGTGCAGTATTACCAATCCTGCACCTCAACGGATACAAAATTGCTAACCCGGCGCTGCCGGCTCGAATCACAAATGAAGAATTAGAGCAATTACTCCGGGGTTATGGATGGACACCTTATTTTGTGGAAGGCGATGAGCCGGATAAAATGCATCAGCTCATGGCAGCTGCTTTGGATAAGTCAATTGCTGAAATCAGGCAAATACAAAACCAGGCACGGGCAAAAAACGATACCACCAGGCCGCGTTGGCCGTTGATTGTTCTTAATTCGCCCAAGGGTTGGACAGGACCAAAAGAAGTTGACGGGCTTCAGATAGAGGGCACCTTTCGTGCCCATCAGATCCCATTATTGGTTGATTCTGAGCACCCCGATCATCTAAAGCTACTTGAAAACTGGATGAAAAGCTATAAGCCGGAAGAGCTCTTTGATGCCGAAGGTCGTCTTCTGCCTGAACTGGCTGAACTTGCGCCCAGTGGAAATAAAAGGATGGGAGCAAATCCACATGCAAATGGAGGACTCCTGCTGCGCGATCTGAAAATGCCTGATTTCCGGAGCTACGAGGTTAATGTGCCGTCTCCCGGATCAGTTCAGGCTGCCGACACACACGTGCTTGGAGCGTTTCTGCGCGATGTGGTTAAACTCAACCAGGAGCAACGAAATTTCCGGATTTTCGGACCCGACGAAACCCTCTCCAACCGGCTTAATGCTGTTTTTGAAGCCACTGACCGGCAGTGGGTAGCCCAGACAAAAGACAACGATGAGTTTCTTGCATATGATGGCCGTGTCATGGAGATGCTGAGCGAGCATCAATGCGAGGGCTGGCTCGAAGGATACCTTCTTACCGGAAGACATGGTTTGTTTAACTGCTACGAAGCATTCATTCACATCGTTGATTCAATGTTTAACCAACATGCCAAGTGGCTGAAAGTCAGCGCAGGATTGGCATGGCGACGGGAAATTGCATCCTTAAACTATTTACTTGCCTCCCATGTCTGGCAACAGGCTCATAACGGATTTACCCATCAGGACCCGGGCTTCATTGATCACGTGGTAAACAAGAAGGCTTCCATAGTGCGCGTCTACCTTCCACCTGATGCAAACTGTCTGCTGTCAGTCATGGATCATTGTCTGCGAAGCCGACATTATGTCAACGTTGTGATTGCCGGTAAATATCAGGCTCCTCAATGGCTGACCATGGAAGCTGCCATCGACCACTGCACAAAAGGAATTGGGATCTGGTCATGGGCTGGTAGTGACCAGGGCAAGGAACCTGACGTGGTGATGGCTTGCTGTGGTGACGTGCCAACATTGGAGACCATGGCTGCTGTTTCTATCCTCCGTAATTATTTGCCTGATTTAAAGGTTCGTGTGATTAATGTTGTCGACCTGATGAAACTGGAACCGGCAACAGAACACCCGCATGGACTGAGCAACCTGGAGTTTGATGCACTATTCACCAGCGACAAACCGGTTATCTTCGCTTTCCATGGCTATCCATCACTTGTCCACCGGTTAACATATCGACGTACCAACCATGAAAACATTCATGTTCACGGCTATAAGGAAGAGGGCACCATCACTACCTATTTTGATATGACTGTCTTAAACCACCTTGACAGATTTCACCTGGTTCAGGATGTGATAAACAGGCTACCGCAGTTAGGGGATGCTGGAGCTTCAGTGAAGCAGCTGATGCAGGAGAAACTTGTAGAACATAAGCAATATATAAACAGGCACGGCATGGACATGCCTGAGATTCTTAACTGGAAATGGAGTCTACCCCAATGAATATGGAAAGGTTTGGGTCTATCTCAACATATGTAATTCAAATTTGATGACATGAGCACAAATCAATGGGCAATTGGTATTGATCTTGGAGGAACAAAGATCGAAGTAGCGCTTGTCAACTCATCCGGTATCGTCCGTGACAGACTTCGGTTACCAACAGAAAGTCAGCAGGGGTATAAGGCAGTTCTCAAACGTATTGCAGGCACTGTTCGCCAGCTCTCTGAACAAAATGGAGATGCTGCCCCATCCTCAATTGGTATAGGGGTGCCTGGACAAATCAGCAATTCATCAGGCATTGTGCATTATGCACCAAATCTGGATTGGCACGAAGTAGCACTGGAGGCAGACCTATCAGCCATGCTGGATAAACATGTCAGGGTCTGCAATGATGTGAAAGCTGCAACCTGGGGTGAATGGTATTTTGGGGCTGGTAAAGACTGTGATGATTTTGTCTGTATTTTCATTGGTACAGGCATTGGAGGAGGTATTGTCAGCGGTGGTCATATGCTGGTCGGATGCAATAATACTGCCGGCGAAATAGGACATATGACCATTGATATGCATGGACCTGAATGCCATTGCGGAAACAAAGGCTGTTTCGAATCATTAGCAGGAGGTTGGGCTATAAAGCGAGATGCACAGGCTATGATTGAGGCAAATAAGGATGCAGGTAAATTAATGCTTTCTCTTGTCGGAAATGATATCAGTAAAGTTACTGCCCGGACTGTGGCAGAGGCAGTACAAAAAAAAGATATCCTGGCTGGTAAGATAGTCGATGACTTAGCCAATGCTATAATAGCTGGTTCATCTGCCATCATTAATACTCTGGGCCCTCACAGACTCATTTTTGGAGGCGGGGTCATCGAAGGAATGCCCCAATTGTTGGATCAGGTAACTAAAGGAGTGAAAAAAAATGCACTTAAGGCAGCAACCAAAGGCATTGAGATATTTCCTGCAAAACTGCACAACGATTCAGGAGTTATAGGCGCTGCTGCGTTCTCTTTAGATTCATGGAATAAAACCCAAAATCTTCACTCAAAGGATTATGAAAAAAAGGGATAATACCTTGGAAGAGCAACGCATTGCTAGACAGAAAGAAAATAAACTTCCAACAGCCAGTTGGGGCCCATATCTTAGCGAACGTCAGTGGGGAACCGTACGTGAGGATTACAGTAAAGATGGAAATGCATGGGATTTTTTCCCGCACGAACACGCACGTTCAAAGGCTTATCGGTGGGGAGAAGACGGACTGGCAGGTATTTCCGATGCTCAATGTCAGCTTTGTTTTGCCCCGGCATTTTGGAACGGAAAAGATCCAATCCTGAAAGAAAGATTATTTGGGCTCACAAACCTGCAGGGCAATCATGGTGAAGATGTAAAAGAGCTGTATTATTATCTCGACAATACCCCCACACATTCCTACATGCAGTATTTGTACAAATACCCTCAGGAAGCTTTTCCTTATGAGCTGTTGATTGAGAAAAACAGGAAACAATCAGTCCTGGAAGAAGAATTTGAGTTGCTTGATACAGGACTGTTCAATGAAGGCAACTATTTTGACATTACAATAACATATGCTAAAATTGACCAGGAAGAAATTTGCATTCTTATAGAAGCAAAAAATCTCAGTAAAGATACAGCTCCTCTCAGTGTTTTACCAACGCTCTGGTATCGCAAACAATGGTCACCTGACCTGATACAGGGCAAACCGGCAATTCATCTGGAAAAGAACGCTGAAGGAGTTTATGTTTGTGCCAGTCATCCCAATATTGGGAAATATTACCTCTATTTTGACGACCCTGAACAATTGCTATTCACAGAAAACGAAACGAATAAGGAGAAAATTTTCAACATTGCTAACGAAACCCCTTTTGTAAAAGACGCCTTTCATACAGCAGTGATTAATAATGACTTTTCTGTTTTTAATGACAAAAAATCAGGCACAAAATTCTCACCGTTTTATAAAACACTGATCAAACCAGGTAAAACAGTCAGGTTCAGGTTACGCTTATCCAGAAAAAAAAACCTGCAAAAACCTTTAGGTCAGGAATATGTCAATGCTTTTAAAACTTCAAAAAAGGAAGCAGATGATTTCTATAAAAGCATATTGCCTGCAAAACTATCACCGCAGGAAGCCCTTGTTGCCAGGCAGGCTTATGCCGGGATGCTTTGGAATAAGCAATTCTATTATTATGATGTCAGGCAATGGCTGCAGGGAGACAAAGGCCAGCCACCTCCGCCCGTTGAACGTTTGACCGGACGAAACAGCAATTGGAAACACCTGAATAACCGGGATGTCGTTTCAGTGCCTGACAAATGGGAATTTCCCTGGTATGCCTCATGGGACCTGGCATTTCATATGATTGTGTTTGCTTACATAGATCCTGAATTTGCCAAAAAACAACAAATTCTAATAAACAGAGAATGGTATACCCGCCCCAATGGTCAGATACCTGCTTACGAATGGAGCTTTAGCGATGTTAATCCTCCTGTGCAAGCCTGGGCTGCAATGCGGGTATATGAAATTGATAAGAAAAAGACGGGCGTTGGTGATGTTGATTTTCTTAAACGCATTTTTCAGAAATTGACCATCAACTTTACATGGTGGGCTAATCAGAAAGATGCTGAAGATAATTATGTGTTTGAAGGTGGATTCCTTGGACTCGACAATATAGGAGTGATCGACCGCAATTCTATTATTGAGAAAGGACATATTCTGGAACAGGCCGATGGCACTGCCTGGATGGGTATGTTTGCTACATATATGCTGGAGATAGCCCTTGAAATTGCGCAACACGATGATACTCTTCAGGATGTGGCCATAAAGTACTTTGAACAATACACCCTAATTGCCGAGTCATTAAATACAAATGGACTTTGGGATGAAGAACAAAACTTCTTTTATGACGTGCTTAAATATTCTGATGGTAGAAAAGTACCTTTAAAAGTACGATCAATTGTTGGCTTAACTTCAATTTTTGCAGCACTGTACCTTCCTGAGAATGTGCTGAATAAGCTCGATCAATTCAGACATGGCATTGGTTGGTTCAGGAAATTTTGCCAGGAACGAGGCTTGTACCTTGCTGTTATTCAGAAACAAGAAAAGGAAGAGAGCGATAAACTCATTTCTCTTATCTACATAGAAAAACTTCAAAAACTCCTCAGTGCTATATTGGACGAAGAAGAATTCCTCTCTCCTTATGGCATACGGTCTGTTTCGAAAAAACTTACCTCGGGTTACGAAATTGAAATTGATAATCAACTTTTTTCTTTAAACTACAACCCCGGTGAATCAACTATTAAAATATTTGGCAGCAATTCCAACTGGCGCGGACCCATCTGGTTTCCCATGAATTACCTTATCATCCGTTCATTAAAAACATATTATCAGTATTTTGGTAATGAATTTAAAGTAGAATTTCCCAGCCGGTCAGGGAATTTTCTGAACCTCAAAGAAGTGGCCATTCAACTTAGTATGCGATTGCAAAAGATCTTTTTAACAGACCAGGATGATAACCGGCCAGTATTCGGACGATATAGTGATTTTTACAAGCGAGCTGAAAACAGGGAACTGATTCTCTTTCATGAATATTTTCACGGGGAAACAGGTATGGGGCTCGGGGCATCTCATCAGACAGGATGGACCGGGCTCATAGCCACATTAATCCAGGAAATGAACGAAGAGCCTGAAGTTGGGGTTGTGCAATTGTAATATTAAACCTGGCAAATTATATAAATATGAGTCATTATTTTCAGGGAGAATATTTGTCAGATGCTTTATTTTTTTTGCTTATATTTGGTTAAGTGATTGTTCTTTTATCAGATTTTTTTAATTGGAAGTTGAAGAAAAGTCAAACCCTGCACACCGGAAAACATTATGTTGGAACAAAATATTACTTTCTGGCCATTTATAGTATTTGCCTTTTCAGTTATTACACTCGTCGGAATTATGATTGGCCTTTCCTATGTCCTTGGAGAGCGCCACAAAGAGAAAGCCACCAATGAACCTTATGAATCAGGTGTTCCGCCCACAGGCGACGCCAGACTCCGCTTTTCTTCCGGCTTTTATATAATTGCCATGTTCTTTGTTATTTTCGACCTGGATGCTGCATTCATCATGCTGTGGGCCGTATCTTTCCGCGAGCTGGGACTCCGCGGATACATTGGAATTTTAGTGTTTATCGGATTATTGGTCGTTCTTCTGATCTATGAACTTAGCATCGGCGCTCTTGACTTTGGTCCTGATGGCAAAAAAATTCTGAAATATAAAAACAGACTCAAATGACCTCTTCCGGGAATAAAATGATCAGCATGAAAGGTGATATAAAAAATGATCTGACTGATGATAATTTATATAAATCGGTCCTTTTCGGCAAGCTCGATGAAATGATCTCGTGGGGAAGGAAGAACTCCATCTGGCCATTCGGATTCGGACTCTCCTGCTGTTTCGTCGAGATGGCAACAGCACTGACAAGCCGTTATGATATTGCGCGCTTTGGCGGTGAGGTTATCCGCGGCACACCCCGTGAAGCTGATCTGATGGTTATCGCGGGTACAGTGTTCATTAAAATGGCACCGATAATAAAAAGACTGCACGAACAGATGATGGAGCCCAGGTGGGTTATCTCGATGGGATCATGTGCAAACTCAGGCGGCATGTATGATATTTACAGTGTTGTCCAGGGTGTCGATAAAATAATACCTGTTGATGTTTACGTCTCAGGATGCCCGCCACGCCCGGATGCTTTCCTTGAGGGCCTGCTCCTGCTTCGCGAATCAATTGGCAGTGAACAACGTCCATTGAGCTGGGTTATCGGGCCTCAGGGCATTCATAAGATTGAAAAGAAAAGTATGAGGGACATAAAACAGGAAGAGCGATGTAAAATGGGAATTATCCGCCCGATGAATGAAGTATAATTAAGGCATGAAGTTCAACCGGTATGAGTAGTGACAACCATAATGTAATTGCTGACCTGGAGTCCCGATTTGGAAGCCAGGCAATATTGCATCAACAGATTACAAAAGATGGCACTGCAACCATCTGGACGGATAAAAATAGTCTGATCCCTTTATTAAAATACCTGAAGAACGATATCACCGGGCCGTTCAAAATGTTATATGATCTCACTGCGGTTGATGAGCGCACAAGAACAAACCGTCACGATCAACCTCAAAGTGAATTCACTGTAGTATATCATCTTACCTCTTTCATGCGGAATGAAGATATTCGCATAAAGGTGCCGCTCAGTGAGAAGGATCTCACTATCACGAGCATAACAAGTGTATGGGAATCAGCTAACTGGTATGAAAGAGAGGTATATGACATGTTTGGCATAACCTTCACCGGCCATCCGCGACTGACAAGGATACTTATGCCAAAGACATGGAACGGTCACCCTTTAAGAAAAGAACACCCCGCCAGAGCTACCGAGCTTGATCCTTTTGTTTTGACTGAACAGATAAGGGATGAAGAGGAAAATAATCTGAAGTTTGACCCTGAAGAGTATGGACTGGATAGGAAAAGTGAAGATACTGATTACATGTTCCTTAACATTGGTCCGCAACATCCCGGGACACATGGTTTGTTAAGGCTGATAGTTCAATTGAATGGCGAAGATATTGTAAACATTATACCTGAAATAGGGTTCCATCACCGTGGAGCTGAGAAGATGGGAGAACGCCAATCGTGGCATACTTTTATCCCATATACTGACCGTATTGATTACCTGGGAGGGGTAATGAATAACCTGGCCTATCTTCTTTCAGTTGAAAAACTGGCCGGTATAGACGTCCCTGACAGGGCCTCCGTTATCCGCATAATGATGAGCGAATTGTTTCGCATTGCCAGTCATCTGGTGTGGCTGGGCACTTTTGCTCAGGATATGGGTCAGATGTCTCCTGTATTCTATGCTTTTAATGACAGGGAACGGATATTTGATATAGTATCTGCCATTACCGGAGCCCGCATGCATCCGTCATGGTTCAGGATTGGCGGCGTTGCTCATGACCTCCCGGATGGATGGGAAAAGCTGATGCAGGAGTTTGTTAATTATTTCCCGGGACGCCTGAAAGAATTTGAAAATATTGTTATAAAAAACAGCATTTTCAAAGCAAGAACAGTTGGAATAGGTGTGTATACCACCGATGAAGCAATTGAAGCCGGAGTTACCGGTTCGGGGCTCAGAGCTACCGGCTATGACTGGGACTATAGAAAGAAACGACCTTATTCCGGTATTGAAAGATTTGAATTTGATATACCCCTTGGAAAGAATGGCGATTGCTATGACCGTGCGCTGGTTCGCATGGAGGAGATGCGTCAGAGTCTTAGGATCATACAACAGTGCATTAAAAATATGCCCGCAGGTCATTACAAATCTGATCATCCTCTGGCTATACCTCCACGGAAAGATAAAACCATGACTGATATTGAAACGCTCATCACTCATTTTGTGGGTGTTGCATGGGGTCCGGTTATTCCCGCAGGCGAGGCAATGGTACCAATAGAGGCAGCCAAAGGGAGCAATGGATATTACCTTATAAGTGACGGCAGCACATCGTCATACAGATCACGGATACGAACCCCATCATTTCCGCATATGCAGATGCTTCCATTTATAAGCAAAGGATACACTATCCCTGATCTGCTTGCAATACTGGGTGCTATGGACTTTGTACTGGCAGATCTTGACAGATGATTAAAAAAATAGAAAAATATAACTGCAATGCTGACTGACGAAGAAAAAAAAGAGATACTTGAAGAAGTCGAACATTATCCTTCTCCTTCGGTGGCATGTATTGATGCACTTAAAATTGTGCAGCATCACCGGGGATGGGTATCAGATGAGGCCGTCAAAGATATTTCTGAAATGCTGATGATGTCAAATGAAGAGGCAGACAGTGTTGCAACCTTTTACAGCCGCATTCATCGTAAACCGGTAGGCAGGAATGTAATTCTGATCTGTGACAGCATCAGTTGCATGATAATGGGATACGGATCTCTTTATGACTATTTGTCAGAGAAGCTCGGGGTAAAGTTTGGGGAGACAACGCCTGACGGGCGGTTCACACTTCTTCCTGTGTCATGCCTGGGCGATTGTGATCATGCGCCGGCAATGATGATCAACAATGATCATTTTAATAACCTGTCAACAGAAAAGATTGAAGATATCCTGAACAGTTATAAATAGCAGCTGATGGAAAAGCCATTGACCAAACATATCAGACCGGGCACTCCCCCTCTTAACCTGACAGAATATATTCGGGTTGGCGGGTATGACAGTGTAGGCAAGGCGCTGAAGGAGATGGCACCCGCTGATGTGACATCACTGGTCAAGGCATCAAACCTTCTCGGAAGAGGTGGCGCCGGTTTTCCGACAGGGGTGAAATGGAGCCTTGTTCCGATGGATAAAGAATGCCTGAAACCAAAGTACCTGGTCTGTAATGCTGACGAGATGGAGCCTGGTGCTTTTAAGGACAGGTATCTTCTTGAGGGCAATCCCCACCAGCTCATTGCAGGAATGATCATTGCAGCTTATGCTGTACAGGCTGAAAAGGCTTATATCTTTCTCCGTTGGGCTTACAAGAAAGCTGAGGTCATACTAAACAAAGCTATTGATGAAGCTTATGAGGCAGGATATCTCGGTAAAAACATCCTGGGATCCGGTTTTGATCTTGATCTGCATGTCCACTCAAGCGCCGGCAGGTATATCTGCGGTGAAGAGACCGCGCTGCTCACCTCTCTTGAGGGAAAAAGGGGAATACCACGTGCAAAACCTCCATTTCCTGCAAACAGCGGGTTATTCGGCAAACCGACTGTAGTCAATAACGTTGAGACCCTGTCGTGGATCTCCCATATTGTTGAAAACGGGGCTGACTGGTTTAAGAGTTTAAGCCTGACAGGCACCGGAGGAACAAAACTTTATGGTGTTAGTGGCAGGGTTAAAAATCCGGGGATATGGGAGTTGCCGCTTGGTACAACTATCCGTGAGTTGCTCGAAGAACATGCCGGGGGGATGATTGACGGCTACAGATTCCGGGGGTTATTGCCCGGTGGTGCATCCACTGATTTCCTGACTGAAATGCACCTTGATGTAAAAATGGACTTCTCAACAGTCGGGACCGCCGGAAGCAGAATGGGAACAGGTACAATGATCATCCTTGATGACAGGACGTGCCCCGTTGCTTTCATCCATAACATTGAAAAATTCTTTGCCCTTGAAAGCTGCGGGTGGTGCACACCATGCCGCGAAGGTCTTCCCTGGGTTGAAAAGATGCTGGCCTCCATCGAGGAAGGCACAGGTAAAATGGAATACCTTGATATACTGAAGTTTCATACAAAATATCTTGCCCCGGGCAATACTTTCTGCGCTCATGCTCCCGGCGCCGCAGAGCCGTTGCAGAGCGGGCTGAACTATTTTTATGATGACTTTGTAAAGCATATTACTGAGAAAAAATGTCCCTGGAGGTAACAATGACAAAGATCCGGATAGACAATATAGATTATGAGGTAAAGCCGAAGAAGAATCTTCTTGAAACATGCCTTTCGCTTGGCTTGTATATTCCTCATTTCTGCTTTCATCCGGCTCTCGGGTCAGTAGGAGCATGCAGACTGTGTGCCGTAAAAAAATTCAAGGATCAGGATGACAAAAGAGGCCGTATAGTAATGTCATGCATGGAACCTGTTACTGAGGGACTTATCATCTCCATTGATGACACTGAAGCAAAAGCATTCCGCGCGGCAGTAATTGAAAGCCTGATGACCAATCACCCTCATGATTGCCCGGTATGTGATGAAGGAGGTGAATGTCATCTACAGGATATGACTGTAATGACAGGTCATAATTACAGAAGATTTGATTTTAAAAAGAGGACATATAAAGATCAGAACCTGGGCCCGTTCATTAACCATGAAATGAACCGGTGTATTCAATGCTACAGGTGTGTACGGTTTTACAGTGATTATGCAGGTGGCCGTGACCTTAATGTTTTCGGATCTCATAATCATGTTTATTTTGGCAGACATGAAGATGGAACACTTGAAAATGAATTCAGCGGCAACCTTGTGGAAGTTTGTCCTACCGGTGTTTTTACAGATAAAACATTAAAGAAACATTTTACACGTAAATGGGATCTGTCAAACGGACCTTCCGTATGCGTGCACTGCAGTGTGGGATGCAACATCATTGCCAGTGAGCGCTATGGCTCGCTGAGACGCATAATGAGCCGATATAACGGTGCTGTAAACGGATATTTTTTATGTGACCGCGGCCGGTTCGGGTATGAATTTGTAAATGATGAGAAAAGGATAAGAAAGGCTAAAGCCCGTTATACAAAGAATAATATATTGGAAGAAATTGAGAATGAACAGCTGTTATCACTGCTTGACTCATCGCTCTCAAAAAATCCAAAAATCATCGGGATAGGCTCTCCCAGAGCTTCTGTTGAATCTAACTATGCATTGTCAGTACTTGTCGGAAATGAGAATTTCTATCATGGAGTGTCAAAAAAGGAACAGCATCTGACAGCAACAGTACTAAGCTTTATGCAAAAAAGCGGCGTTCAGATCCCTTCATTAAAACAGATTGAAAAGGCCGATGCAGTTTTAATTCTGGGAGAAAATCTAACAAATACTGCACCAATGATTGCTCTTGCAATACGTCAGGCATCACGCAATAAGGGATATGCCCTGGCCGATGAAAAAGGAATACCTCAATGGAATGATGCTGCTGTAAGAGAACTGGCGCAGAGTATAAAAAGCCCTGTGTTTATTGCAACACCTTTTAAAGATAAACTTGACGCGATTGCCGAAGAGACTTTAAGAGCCTCATATGAAGAAATAGCTGATCTTGGTTCAGCAGTTGCATCATTATTGAATAATAAAGCTTCTGCTCCGGAAAAGATAAATAAGGATAACCAGAAACTCGCTGAGAAAATATCAGATGTACTAAAGGAAGCAAAGAATCCTCTGATCATTTCTGGAATAACATCCGGGGTTGAGGGAACTTTGACTGCAGGGATGAATATTGCAACCGCCCTGTTATCGCTGGATGTGAATGTTATGTTCAGTGCCGTTTTACCTGAATGCAACAGCATGGGATTATCCCTTATTCCGGGTAAATCATTGGATGATGCAATTTCCCTTGCAGAAAGTGAAGAGATAGACGCGCTTGTAGTGCTTGAGAACGATCTCTACAGAAGAGCTGATAAAGAGGCTGTTGATCATCTTTTTGCCAGAAGCAAACAGATAATTGTTCTTGATCATCTATTAAACAGAACCTCCTTTAAGGCTGACATTTTACTTCCTGTTTCAACATTTGCTGAATCGGAAGGGACACTGGTGAACAATGAGGGCCGCGCCCAGCGCTATTATAAGGCGATCATAAACAAAGACAAGGTAAAAGAGAGCTGGCGCTGGATAAACGAACTTTCAAAAATCATTAATAGTCAATCGGAAATATGGAACCGGTTTGACGATGTTGTTGCATCATTGATTACGCGGATGCCTCTGTTTTCAAAGATGACACAATATATGCCCGGCGCTGATTTCAGGATGCTGAACACAAAGATCCCGAGACAAACGATGCGTTACAGCGGACGGACAGCAATGAATGCACAAACAGCCGTAAGCGAAACAAGGGTTCCACAGGATGTTGATTCTCCCCTGGGATTCACAATGGAAGGCAGAGAGGAGAACCCTCCCTCCTCACTGGTACCGTTCTACTGGACACCCGGATGGAACTCGGTTCAGGCAATGTATAATTATCTTGACGAGCCAAACGGTTCAATGAAGGGTGGTGACCCTGGTCTGAGATTGATTGAGCCTGCAGAGAAACAAACCAATACATTTTATGAGATCATCAGGCAAACAAATGAATATCAAAAAGATGAACTGATTATTGTACCTGTTTACAGAATCTTTGGAGGTGAGGAGCTAAGTTCTGTTGCCCCTGCCTTATCTCAAAGAATTCAGGAGCCGGCTTTATACCTTAATCAGAATGATGCAGAAAGATCGGGGGTAAAGGAAGGAGATATGACCCTGCTTGAGATAATGAACAATAAAATAAAAATAAAGGTAAAAATTGAAAATAGTCTGCCGGCAGGTATAGCCGGACTGACTGTAAACCTGCCAGGTATGCCATTCATTGACCTGCCGGGAAGAGGTAAGTTAAATAAATAATAACTGACTGTTAATGAAATATTTGCTTATCATAGCGGGAATTCTTTTTATAGTTTTATCCATCGCCGCGGGGCTGATATGGGTTGAGCGAAGGCTGCTTTCTGTATGGCAGGACAGGCTCGGACCAAACCGTGTTGGCCCGTTTGGCCTGGCCCAGGTAATTGCCGACACCCTGAAACTGTTTTTCAAGGAAGACTGGGTACCCTCATTTTCTGACAGACCGGTGTTTATTATGGCTCCGGGAATACTTATGATAACTATCCTGCTAACCTTTGCTGTCATACCTTTCGGCCCCAATTTTTATGTGTTTGATTCAAATATCGGGATATTGTTTTTCCTTGGCAACTCATCCCTGGGCGTTTATAGTATTGTTCTGGGAGGCTGGGCTTCAAATAATAAGTATTCATTGATAGGCGCTATGAGAGCCTCGGCCCAGATGCTCACCTATGAAGTGTTCATGGGTCTGTCTCTCATGGGTGTTGTGATGATGGCCGACAGCTTCAGTTTCTGCACAATTGTTCAGGCTCAGAAAGGCGGCTGGTTCATTTTACCACAGTTCTTTGGTTTCCTTGTCTTCTTAATAGCCGGGATTGCAGAGACTCACAGGCTTCCTTTTGATATACCTGAAGCTGAAGGTGAGCTTGTTGCCGGTTATCACTCTGAATATTCAGGCATGAAATTCGGTATGTTTTTCGTGGGCGAATATATGGGTATAACTCTGATATCGGCAATTATTTCCACATTGTTCTTTGGCGGCTGGCTGGGACCTTCATTCCTCCCTCCGGTATTCTGGTTCCTGCTGAAAACATTCTTTTTTATCGGCCTGTTTATTCTGCTTAGGGCGTCATTACCACGGCCCAGATATGACCAGTTAATGAAACTTGGCTGGAAAG
>JGI20214J51088_10000314_pt1 | contig 34762 bp, 31 predicted proteins | sample WetSurMetagenome_FD_51088 | JGI IMG/M metagenome (IMG submission 51088) | reverse complement strand
CGCTTCTTCATGGACTTCATCCAGCGCGAGAGCTGCGGGAAGTGCATTCCGTGCAGGGAGGGCACGAAGCGCATGCTGGAGATACTGAACGCCATCACCACGGGCCGGCGCGAGGAGAAGGGGTCCCAGGCCCTGGAGAGGTTCCAGGGCGTCATGCAGCTGGAGCAGCTGGGCGAGGTCATCCGCTCCACCAGCCTGTGCGGCCTGGGGCAGACGGCTCCGAACCCAGTGCTCAGCACACTCAGGTGGTTCAGGGACGAATACGAAGCTCACGTCTTCGACAGGAAGTGCAAGGCCGGCGTCTGCCAGAGCCTCCTCCTGTACTCGATAGATCCGGAGAAGTGCAGGGGATGCACCCTCTGCGCGAAGAAGTGCCCGGCGGGAGCGATACTCGGCACGCCGAAGGCGCCGCACCACATCGTTCCCGAGCGCTGCGTAGGATGCGGCACCTGCAGGGAGGCTTGCCCGTTCGCCGCCATCACGGTGGAGTGAGGAAGGTCCTGTCATGATCAACATCACGGTAAACGACAGACAGATTGAGGCCCGCGAGGGCGAGACCATCCTCTCCGCCCTGCGCCGCGAGGGCATCTCCGTTCCCACACTCTGCTTCGTGGAGGGTCTGCAGCCTTCCGGGGCCTGCCGGATGTGCGTCGTCGAGATAGAGGGGCAGAACCGCCTCGTCCCGTCGTGCTCGTTCCCGGTCGAGCCCGGCATGAGGATCCGCACGCATTCGAGCAGCGCCATCGCCGCGAGGAAGACGATCATCGAGCTCCTGCTGGCCAGCCATCCCGACGACTGCCTCTACTGCGTCCGCAACGGCGGATGCGACCTGCAGCTCCTGGCCCAGGACCTGGGGGTCAGGCAGAGGCGGTACAGGGGCGCGGGCACTCCGCAGAACATGGACCTCTCGAGCCCCGCCATCGTCCGTGAGCCCTCGAAATGCATCCTCTGCGGCAAGTGCGTGAGGGTGTGCGAAGAGATCCAGGGCGTCTCCGCGATCGACTTCATCGGCAGGGGGAGCAGGGCCAGGATAGGCACCGCGTTCGACGAGGGGTTGAACGTCTCGAGCTGCATCAACTGCGGCCAGTGCATCAAGGTCTGCCCGACCGGTGCGCTGTCAGAACGCAGCAGCATCGCCGCCGTCCTCGACGCCATCAACGACCCCGGCAAAACCGTGGTCGTCCAGCATGCCCCGAGCATCTCTGTGACCATCGCCGAGGAATTCGGCATGAAGCCCGGCAGCGACATCGCCGACATCATGACCGCCGCCCTCAGGCGCATGGGATTCGACAGGGTCTTCGACACCGCGTTCAGCGCCGACCTCACGATAATGGAGGAGGCAGGAGAGCTGGTTTCGCGCATCAGGAACGGCGGCAGGCTCCCGCTCATGACCAGCTGCTCGCCGGCCTGGATAAAGTTCGTGGAGACCTTCTACCCGTCCCTGATCGGGAACCTGTCCACCTGCAAGAGCCCGCAGCAGATGATGGGCGCCGTGGTGAAGGGGTGCTGGGCGCCCAGGGAGGGCATCTCCCCGGACGATGTCTTCAGCGTCTCGATCATGCCTTGCACGGCCAAGAAGTTCGAGGCCGAGAGGCCCGAGATGTCCCGGGACGGGAAGGCCGACATAGACGCTGTTCTCACCACCAGGGAGCTCGCCCAGATGATCCGCATGTTCGGTCTCGACCTCGCGAACATGAAGGGCGAGCCGGCCGATACCCCCTTCGGCGAGCGCAGCTCCGCGGGCAAGATCTTCGGCGCTTCCGGCGGCGTGATGGAGGCGGCGGTCAGAACTGCTCACTTCATGATCACCGGCAAGGAGATGGACAATCTCCGCATCCCCGCCCTGCGCGGCTTCGACGGCATCAAGGAAGCCAGTATCGAGGTGGGAGGAGTCGGGATAGGTGTGGCGGTGGCGAGCGGCCTGGGCAACGCCAGGAAGCTCCTCGACTCCCTGGTCGCGGGTCGCACGGACCTGCACTTCATCGAGATCATGTCCTGCCCCGGCGGATGCATCGCAGGGGGCGGCCAGCCCACGGGCACCTCCCCGGAGGTGCTGAAGGCCCGGATGCAGGCCCTCTACAACATCGATAGGGATTCGGCCCTGCGCACTTCGCACTCGAATCCGTCGGTGAGGCGCCTGTACGAGGAGTGCCTCGGAGAGCCCGGCGACCACAAGGCGCACGAGCTCCTGCACACTTCGTACGTGGCCAGAGACGTCCCGAGGTAGGGGGATCATGTCCGCCCGGACCGAGCAGCCGCTCGTCAGCACGATCAGCGAGAGATGCAAGGCCTGCTACACCTGCGTTCGCGAGTGTCCGGCCAAGGCCATCCGCATCCATTCCGGAAGGGCCGAGGTCCTGCCCGAGCGTTGCGTCGCCTGCGGCAACTGCTTCAAGGTCTGCAGCATGGGCGCGAAACAGGTCAGGAGCTCCCTCGACGAGGTGCGGGCTCTCCTCTCGAGCGGGAGGCAGGTGGCCGCGATCCTCGCACCCAGCTTCCCGGCCGAGTTCTCCGGCATTGACACGGAGGCACTCGTCGGCATGGTGCGGAAGCTGGGGTTCTCGACGGTCGCAGAGGTGGCCTTCGGCGCCGACCTGGTGGCCGACAAGTACCGCAAGCTCCTCGAAGAGGATCCGAAGGCTTCCTACATCGCGGTCAACTGCCCCGCCCTAATCAGTTATGTGGAGATGTACCATCCCGACCTGGTGGGGCTGCTCGCTCCGGTGGTCTCCCCGATGATCGCCATGGCCAGGGTTCTGAAGGCCATGCACGGCGACCAGCTGGGAATGGTCTTCATCGGTCCCTGCATCGCCAAGAAGAACGAGGCCGAAGACCGTGACGCGGGCCATGACATCGACGAGGTCCTGACATTCGCCGAGCTGAGGATCCTCCTCGACGAGGCCGGCATAACTCCTGAAGGGGTGGAGCCCTCGGACTTCGATCCGCCCGAAGCCGGCCTGGGCTCCCTGTTCCCTCTGACGCGCGGCATGCTGCAGGCCGCCGACATCGACGAGGACCTGGCGAGCGGCGATGTGATAACCGCCAGCGGCCGGCAGTCATTCGTCGAGATACTCAAGGAGTTCGAACAGGGCCATGGGGATATAAGGCTCCTCGACATCCTGTGCTGCAACGGATGCATAATGGGACCCGGGATGACCAGCGAGGACAAGCGGTTCCGTCGCAGGGGAAACGTCAGCAGGTATGCGCATCGCAAGCTCGAGAAGATGAATCTCAGCCGCTGGCATGTCGCCATGAGCAGGTTCCGCGACATGGACCTGTCGAGGAGCTTCACACCCAGGGACACCCGGATGAAGCGCCCCTCGCCCGAGGAGCTGAAGCCGATACTCGAGCGGATGGGCAAGACCGGGTCCGAGAGCGAGCTGAACTGCGGAGCCTGCGGCTACGACACCTGCCAGGAACATGCCGTGGCAATCTACGACGGCCTTGCCGAGAGCGAGATGTGTCTTCCTTACACCATCGAGCAGCTCAAGGAGACACTTTCCAGGCTGGCAGAGAGCCATGCGGAGCTGGCCGACGCCCGCGAGGCTCTGGAGCATGCCGAGAAGATGGCCAGCATGGGGCAGCTCGCCGCCGGCATCGCCCACGAGGTGAACAACCCACTGGGCGTGGTCCTCATGTACTCCCACATGCTGCTCGACAGCTGCGAGAACGACGAGGGGATGACGGGCGATCTCCGCATGATAGCGGAACAGGCCGACAGGTGCCGGAAGATAGTATCCGGCCTTCTCGACTTCGCCAGGCAGAACAAGGTGATCCACCAGCCCACGGACATCCCGGATCTCCTGAAGCGAACCATCGATGTCATGAACATCCCCGAGTCCGTCACGACCTCCGTCGAACTGGTCAGCGGCGATCCCGTGGCCGAGATCGACCCCGACCAGATCGCCCAGGTGATCACCAACCTGGTCAGCAACTCCGTTGCCGCGATGCCCGACGGGGGTAGGCTCACACTCTCCGTGGAGGGCGGCGAGGACCAGATGACGTTCAGGGTCAGCGACACGGGCATCGGCATCCCCAGGGAGAACATAAACAAGGTGTTCGAGCCGTTCTTCACGACGAAGAAGATGGGGAAGGGGACGGGTCTCGGACTCGCTGTCACATATGGTATAGTCAAGATGCACAGGGGCCAGATCAGCGCAACCTCGAACGCGGACCCCTCCGCGGGTCCCACCGGGACCACATTCACTGTAGTGTTGCCCCGCAAGGCGCTCGACGAGTAACGGGAACAGGCAGGAGATACCGATGGCCGATAAAACCAGAACTGTGCTGGTGGTGGACGACGATCCCGACTTCCTCGCGCAGATGTCGATGATGCTCTCCTCGAAAGGCTTCAGGGTGCTGGAGGCATCCAGCAGACCCGAGGGCGAAAAGCTCCTCGAACAGGAGCGCCCCGATCTCGCAGTGCTCGATCTGATGATGGAGAACGAGGACGACGGTTTCGTCCTGAGCTTCCACCTCCGGCAGAAGTACCCGGATGTGCCTGTCATCCTCGTCACGGCGGTCACGCGCGAGACGGGTCTGCAGTTCAATCCGGTGGAGGACAGGCACGACTGGATAAGGGCCGACGCGATCCTCCCCAAGCCGATACGGTTCGAGCAGCTCGAGAAGGAAATAGACAGGCTGGTCCATGACTGACGCTCCGCAGAGGCTGAAGCTGCTCGTGGTGGACGACGAGTCAGGCATGCGTGCCGCCATAGCCAGATCCCTGCGCGATTTCACGGTGTCCCTTGAGAGTGTCGGCGGCGAGGTCACACTCGACATCATCCAGGCGGCATCCGGTGAAGAGGCTATCCTCAAGCTGGAGTCAGAGAAGCCCGATATGATGCTCCTCGACCACAAGCTCCCGGGCATCAGCGGTCTGGACGTCCTGGCCTGGCTTTCTGATAACCGTCCCGAAGTCCTGACTGTGATGATCACCGCCTATGCCTCCCTCGAGACAGCCATCTCGGCCACCAAGAAGGGCGCATTCGACTTCCTCGCCAAGCCCTTCACTCCGGCCGAGCTCAAGGCGTCGGTCCGAAAGGCTCTCAGCCATCTCATGGCGTTGAAGAAAGCCAGACAGCTCGAGGAGGAGAAGAAGCGGGTCCGCTTCCAGTTCATCTCGGTGCTCGCCCATGAGCTGAAGGCGCCTCTGGGAGCCATAGAGGGGTATCTCTACATCCTGCAGGACAGGAGCGCGGTGCAGGATCCCGCCGCCTATGACAGGGTCGTCGAGAGGTGCATGGTGAGGCTCAGCGGTATGAGGAAACTGATCATGGACATCCTCGACCTCACGAGGATCGAGTCCGGCCAGAGGAAGCGCGAGCTCGTGCAGGTCGATCTGAGGGAGCTCGCAGGAGCTTCGATCGACACGATGGCGTCCGATGCATCCAGGCGAGGCATAACCATGTCGCTCGAGGCCCCCGGGGGGCAGTGCGTCCTCGAGGCGGACAGGGGCGAGATGGAGATAATCCTGAACAACCTCGTGTCCAACGCGGTCAAGTACAACCGCGACGGCGGCATGGTGACGGTCAGGCTGGAGAGGCAGGATGGCGCTGTCAGGATCAGCGTGTCTGACACAGGCATCGGCATGACCGCCGAGGAGGTCGCCAAGCTCTTCGGCGAGTTCGTCAGGATCAGGAACGAGAAGACGAAGAACATCCTCGGCAGCGGCCTGGGTCTTTCCATCGTGCAGAAGCTGGCCAACGCCTATGGAGGAACCGTGACCGTGGAGAGCAGGCCTGACGAGGGCTCCACATTCACGGTCACGCTGCCGGTCCGGCCGGCGGCCGCTGGCTCCGGGGAATGATCGTGGAGAAGCGCAGCAGGGAATTCGCAGTTCCTCACGGCACCGAAGTCATCATCCGAAACTCGAACGGCTCGGTGCTGGTCCGCGGAGGGGCCGCGACGGGCGTGATCACGGCCATCAGGAGGCCGGGCCCCGAACTGCCCCACACCAGGTTCTTCGAACCCGAGGTGGAGGAGGGTCCCCCGCTCGTCCTGAAGTGCAGCTATTCCTGCAGCAGGGTGCAGGCATCGGTCGACCTGGAGATAGACCTCCCTGCAGGTGTGAAGTCCGTGATGGCTGAGACCGTCAACGGCAATATCGTCCTCGTCGCGCCCGGCTGCCCTGCAACAGCCGCCACGCACAACGGATTCGTCAGGCTGACAGGCCCTGCCGGAGAGGTTTCCCTGGCCACAAGAAACGGGTCGGTGGACGTTTCCGGGCGCTGCTCGATATCCAGCATCTCGGTGCTGAACGGCGAGATCAGGGCGGACATATCCGACATCGCGTCGTCGGGTGCCGCGATCTCCACCACGACGGGCTCGATCTCTCTCAGGATCGCGGCAGACCTCCCGGCCGAGCTGGACTCCTCCACCGGGAGGGGAGTGCTCTCGTTCGAGGGTCTGAACATCGGCTCCCCGTCAGTCGGCGCCCTGCAACTCAGGGGCCTGCTCGCAGGAGGCGGTCCCCAGCTTGCCGTCCGCGCACGGATCGGCGACCTCAAGTTCTCGAAACTCGAGTAGGACATCCTCCTCTGAAGGGATTCCGGAAGAGGTGCCGGTGAACGGGGACACCCCCTATCTGTCCTGGCTGACCTCCGTCGGCATGACGCCTCCGGATGGCATGGACGAGGAGGCCTGCGCCCTCGCCGCCGCTCCTCCACCGCGCGAAGTCTACAGCCCGCTGGAAGACGTGCGCCGCCTCGTCATCCATCACTCGGCGACAAGGGACGGCTGCGCCGCTCTCTTCAGGCTTGTCCACAGGGGCGTCTGGGGCTGGGTCGATGTCGGATACCACTATGTGATCGGTAACGGCACCTGTTCGGGAGATGGCGGGATCGAGAAGGGCAGGCCCGACTGGGCCGTGGGGGCCCACGCCCGGGGAGCCAACAACGATTCGCTGGGCATCTGCCTCGTAGGCGACTTCGAAGTTTCGCAGCCCACGCGCAGGCAGATGGCTGCTCTCCGCAGACTCATACGAAGGCTGTCCTCGCGATACGCCCTTCGACCCCCGGATGTGCTCCTCCACCGCGAAGTGAGGAGCTGTCACACGCTCTGCCCCGGGAGATATTTGACCGCGTTGCTGCGCGGGCCGGACTGCACGCCCGGCCCGCACCACCCCATGTCCGATCGAGGCTAGCGCCTGATAAGAACGACCTTTCGCGAAATACTCGTCCCGGGGGCCTCGAGACGCACGAAATACATCCCGGAAGGAGCCTGATTCCCGTTCTCGGTCGTGCAGTCCCAGGTCAGCAGAGCGTCCCCCGCGGGGAGGCATCCTGTATCGAGTATCGACACGACCTTGCCCGATATGTCGTAGATCTGCACCGCCATCGCAGGAGCTCCTGCGGGCACGCTGACGGGTATCGAGAGGACGGTGGCAGCAGGGTTCGGGAAGGGGTCGCCCAGATCCAGGCGGGCTGGTGCCCCCGGAGTCCCGCCCAGGCCTTCAGGCGGATCGAGGGTCAGCCTGAACGACCAGTCGCCTGCAGTGAAACTCACCCAGCCCTGCGCCGTGTTGTGCCACCAGCTGCGCCCCGCATGCGGCATGCCGAGGTCCGTGCCCACCGCAAGGGCTTTGGCGTCGGGCCAGTGGGTCACGAACCAAAGATCGCCCGATCCCGGGATGGGGACGCTCATCGGCACGGTCAGCCACCCGGGGGCGGAGGGCGCCGAGAGGTTCTCGACCGAGTAGAGGGGATTGTCCAGGTCGGGCTTTCCCGTGCCGTCGTCAGGGCAGAGGGCCGCCCAGGAGAACGGCTCCGTGGAGTTCACGTAGACCCTGAACTGTGTGGCGGTGTACGGTGCCGGGATCGTTGGCGTGAAGCGGGTTGCGAACATGTCGTCATCAAGGCTGCCCACCCAGTAGTAGGTGTCCCACGTACCGTCCTCGTAGATGATCTCGAAGACGATCTGGAACGAAGGGATGTCCACCGCGTTGTTTCCGGCCACGAAGTCGTCGGCCACGGCGACCGTGGCGACTGCGGTGTATTCACCGGTCTCGACCGGCGTCCACGAAGACATCGAAATCGAGGCCTCCTGCCCGGGCGTCAGGGCGGGCGACGTGAGTGTCTGATCATAGACGACGCCTGAAGTGCCGTAGATGGCAAGGTTCACATCGAAGGCGTCGGTGTAGGTTCCGGCATTCTTGACCTTCACCACCGGCGTCATCACCATGCCGACGGTGTTCTCGGCGTAAGGACTGGTTATCGAGACCGCCTGGGCGTCGTGATATGCCCTGACTGCGGTGCCGAGGCTGTCGTTCGCCGGGTAGCCATCGCCTGTAAGACCCGTTTCGGCAGAGAAGATCCAACTCCCGTAGGCAGGCACCGTCCACGAGGAAAAGGTCGCGTTGGCCGTGGCGCCGGGAGCCAGGGAAGTGACAGTCGCCGCACCGCTCCATACCTGGATGAGGGTCTCGGCGTCTCGTATGGAGGCGCTCACCGGGAATGTCTCGGTCGACTGCCCGAAGTTGCCCACCGTCACCTGCGGTGTGATGACGGCGCCCACCTGCTGGTTCTCGATGGGTGAGACGACCGAGACCACGCCGACATCGTGGGCCTGGGCGTCCATGATCTGGATGCCGTAGACCTCGCCGCCGCTGCCCATCAGCCTGGCGTGCACCGCCTTGCCCGAAGCCGTGGCGAAGGATCCATCGGCGCTCACGGCCACGCTCAGGATCGAGCCCGGCTCGTCGACGTCGTCGAGGAGGTGGAAGATAACCGCTCCGTCATGGTCGAACGCCGTGAAGACGTCGCCCGAGGTGGAGTTCATCTGGCCCCATGATCCCGCGACGATTACCGATCCATCGTCGCAGATGTCGATGGAGCTGACCTCGTCACCATACTGGCCGTATTGCCACATGGTGGCGGGGGTGCCGGATGAAGGCCAGTTGACTGCCAGCACCCTTCCGGCATAGGGGCTGAATCTGAGAGTGCCACCGGCGACCGTATGCCCGTCGGCGCTGATGGCGACAGAGGTCACCCAGCTGTCGCCCGTCGTGATCGAGGCGGTGAGGGTCCATGCCGAGCCGGACCACTGGTACATACGGATACGACCGTTGAAGTCGCCCGTGACGATCCTGCTTCCGTCTGCGGAGATATCACCCTTTGTCTGACCGTAGTTGCCAACGGGCGTCCCGACGAGGCTTCCGTCGGTCATACTGTAGACCTGAGCGCCCGAGCCGGTGTCGTACGCACTCACCATCACCCTTGTGCTGCTGCCGCAGATCTCGACTCCATAGATGCCGTTCCCGACCACGGAGATCGGGGCCTGCCATCTGATGTCCCCTGCCGTGATGTCGTAGCAGACGAGCTGGTTGGACGCGTTCGCGTACACCAGGAGGCTGCCGTCGTCCGAGATGTCCTGCTTCGTGCCGGCTGGTAGCTGCAGCGATGGCTGGGAACCGCTGCCGAGCCAGACCAGTGTGCCGAGCAGGGGACCGGTGGCCGACCATACCGGGCTCGTGCCGCCTGCGATGTCGAAGTTGTAGCCGCCCGCCCCCGGCGCCAGGAAGGTCCACTGGGGGATCCCGGTGCCGAATGTGATGTAACGCGAGACTCTGGGGTTGTTGAGGTACCAGCTCGCGAAGATGGACGATCCGTCACCCGAGATGGTCGTCTCGTCCGAGATGGCGTTCTGGTGGTTCCTGTCCACCCAGAGCTTCTCGGCTCGATGCTCGCGGCTCGCCCTGGCAGGGGAGTCCGGCAGGGGCAGGATGGCGGCCTCGACCATGCCGGGAGCTGCCTCGGTCGTGGCGATTGCGGCAGTCGAGCCGTCGTCGAGAGGTACCGTCTGGAAAGAATGACCCGGCAGACCGATTCCGAGCACCGTCAGCAGCACAACGAACATGGTCATGCCCGCCCCTCCCTAAGGTCGGCGTTTTCGGTTATTAAGAATGGTTATGGGTTGCTTGTCAACGGCCTCGGCAGGGTTGCCAGCCCGAGGGCTCGAAGTGTATATAAGCGGGCGTCATCGCGCGGAAGGATTTCTCAACATGGCTGCTGTGCTTTCGTTTCTGCATGTGCTTGTCTGCATCCTCCTCGTTGCCGTGGTGCTGATGCAGAAGTCCAAGGGCGACGGGCTGTCCGGAGCGTTCGGCGGAGGAGGCGCGCTCACCGCGTCCTTCGGCTCCCGCGGCGCCGTGACCCTGCTCTCGAAGCTCACGACGATCTTCGCGATCGTCTTCATGGTGACTTCGTTTCTTCTCGCCCTCGTGTAGAGAAAAGATGCCGGGGTGGTGGAATTTGGCAGACACGCTAGGTTGAGGGCCTAGTGGGCGATTAGCCTGTACGGGTTCAAGTCCCGTCCCCGGTACCACTTATTGCCGCCGGATCGAAGGTCCGGCGGCTTTTTTTACTTAGGACGGGACCGGTCCGAAGATCAGGGCCAGTCCCCTGTGTCGTGCTGAATTGCCGTCAGGGTTGACGGCTGTTCCTGGCATAAACTTGGCGGTCTTGGCGTCTTGGCATGAGGCATGTCGCTTCCTCTCCCGAAGGCACGGCGGCAGTCGAACAGCACTCACTTGACCCGGAAGGCAGCTTCGGGAATACTGCGGAGGTGCCATTCTCCTCATCGCGAGAAGCCAAGAAGTATCGGAGGTTTGTCGAATGGCCCCGAGCACATGCTCCGGCTGTGGCAAGGAAGTTGACGATCAGACTCCATTCTGCCTGAACTGCGGCCGTCCGGCGGGATCGCAGTCCGGGATCCCGGAAGGATCAGCGGTCTGCCCGGTGTGCGGGATGGTCGCTCCCAGGAGCAGCGCATGCCCGGCCTGCGGAACAAAGCTGACAGGATCTTCGCCGTCGCCTCAGAAGGCAAGAACCAGCGTCCTCATAGCGATCGCCATTTGCTTGATGGCGGCGGCTCTCATGGGTCAGGCACTCTGCGCGAAGCCCTGACGCGCACTTCCGTGCCGTCCGCATCAAGAAGCCCCACGGCTCAAGGTACCAGATGAGCAAGCGAAGGATGACATTCCGGGAAAGGCCGGGGTCCGTCCGGCAGGCTTCTCTTCGCAGGGGAGGGTCATGGAGACTGGCAGCGGCAGGATCGAAGTGCCTGATGAACTGGAAGCCGCCCTTTGTGGAGAGCACGAAGCAAGAGAGTTCTTCGAGAGCCTTTCTGACGGGTACAGGCGAGGCTATTGCGACTGGGTCGGTGGCGCCAGGCAGGCTGCAACCCGCGAGATCAGAGCAGGAAAGGCCCTGCAGATGCTGAAGAGGAAGTAGAAGACTCTGAAGACCTGACCATCCAGGACGGACAGGCTACTCCTCCACGAAGCCCGTCCCACTCCATGAGAAGGTCCTGGAATCCTCCTCGGTGGTGACATAGCCTCCGCGCGCGTCGTCCCACTCGCCGAGCGTGGATGTGATGATGACGCTGTTAGGCGCTCCACCCGGATCTGAAGGCAGGATCATGGTCTCCTCGAAATGGAAGAGTCCTGCCTCGGAGACGAAGTCGGCGGCCGGGCCGGGGACGAGCCTCTCGCCATCCCAGACGATGAGCTGGTCGCTGTTCAGATAGCCGCAGGCCTCGTACCTCAGCGCCAGCTTCACGGCATCTGTCACGCCTCCGAGGCCGTCCGCGACAGCCGGCATGAGGTCGACGCAGTATCGCCAGGTTCTCGTTCCGGGGTCTTCGTCGAACACTGCCGGGAGCTGGATGGGGATCGAGTCGAGCAACGCTCCCTGCTCGTCGAGCACGACGGCCGAGCCCCCGAATCTGGGTTCGCCTGCGGCTCCGCCGTCCTCGAGCAGGATGAGGAGATTGTCCGCAGCGCCAATTCGGATGAAAGCCATCGCAAGATCGGTGCCCTGTATCCAACCTGTTCCTGTCGATGGGGATGAGACGGGGTACAGGATCGGGTCGGATCCCTCTCCGTCGGCGTTCACCGGCGGGCCTGTTATATCGAGAAAGGTCCCGCGCGGAACGCACGCTGTCGTCACGGCTCCGATCGACGGCCCGGCAAGCAGCGCTGCAACCCTGCCCACGACAGTCGTGCCCGGGGAGAAGATGCCGTAGTCGTACCTGGAGGAGGTGACGGGCACCGGGACGGATGTTCCTGCGGCCGATGCGGCAAGGAGACAGACGGGGAGCAGGGGAAGAAGACGTTTCATGATCCTCCTGAAGGTTCCTGCCGGCGCCCTGCGGATCACCTCGTGGAACCCCGACGGGCTTTCGCGTATAACAACCAAGTATAGCACAACCGGAACGGTCAGCCCGAGGCTCTCGGCACAGCGGAGGACTGCAGATGATCATGATCCAATGCATGTCGGTGATCGCCGCCGCAATGATGATCGGCATCGCCGGGCAGGCGGATCAGGCTTATGAGGCTCACGCGGACGATTCCCTCATGCCTGACGGAGCAACCGCATTTGCCGAGAGCATCGTCAGCGATGCGATGACATGGGTGGGCACGCCGTACGTATATGGAGGCACCGGCCCCTCCGGCTTCGACTGCAGCGGCCTGGTCTGCCGGGTCTTCTCGGACAACGGTGTCACCCTGCCCCGGACCGTGACCGGGATGATGGAGCTGGGCAGCGAAGTGGCGGTGGATAGTCTGTTGCCGGGAGATCTCCTGATCTTCGACAACCCGAGGCATGTGGGCATCTTCATAGGTGACGGGCAGTTCATCCACTCCTCGTCGTGGCAGGGGAGGGGTGTAGTCATAACTCCCCTTGCGCAGGAGAATTATTCTAGACGCTTCACCTGCGCGAGAAGGGTCATCTGAGCGCCCGAAAGGCGTGGGAGGGAGGGGAGATGAGCGACTCGAGCATGTCCGCGGCCCAGAGCGCGATGCCGGCGGCCCAGCCTCTCGATCTGGCCGGGCTGGTGTCCTATCAGGGCGGATCCGTGGTGAGCCGCACCCTGTTGAAGAAGAACGGCGGCACGGTCACCCTTTTCGCATTCGACTCCTTCGAGGGGCTCTCCGAGCACACCGCACCGTTCGACGCCGTGGTGCTGGTCCTCGATGGAAAGGCCGAGCTGACGATCGGTGGCAGGAGGGTGACGGCGGGAGCAGGCCAGTCGGTGCTCATGCCCGCCGGTGTCCCGCATGCGGTCTTCGCCCGGACGCCATTCAAGATGCTTCTAGTGATGATCCGCGAGGTGCAGGGCCAGGCTCAGGACGGCGCCTGAGAGCGGAGCCGCGCCCGGGGTCGCACATGCAGTAAGCTTACGCCTCGAGTGACCTGCCTCCGCGTGCCGGACTTGCACACTGCAGTGATCTCGAAAGCTCACCCAGCCTGCTCACCTCCACCAGCGCCCGGACTCCGGATCGCCGAAGACCTTCCCCGCCAGAATACTGCGGGGCGGGTCGGGGGTCGGCACCGAGGACGAGGGGGGATGGCCTGCTGACACCCCCGGGTGTCCTCGAAATCGTCGCGGGAGAAGGCATCAGGCTGCAGCCGGAGGCCGAAGGGGACCAGGCCAGTCCGACCTTGGCAAGCTAATACGATGTATATAAATAGGGCTCTGGAATGGCCCTGCGGATCGGCGCCGAGCTATATATCACGGACACCGGAAGGTGGCTTCAGGTATTTCAGTGCATCGGTCAAGCTTTTCAACCAGGGAAGGGAAGCACTCAGGCATGAAGAAGACGACCGTCCTCAGGCAGGGCATCATGGAGCGCCGTGCTCTCGTGTGCCCCGGCGCGCACGATGCGATGAGCGCCAAGGTTATCGAGAAATGCGGATTCGAGGCGATCCAGATATCCGGCTACGGCGTGGCCGGCTCCTTCCTGGGCAAGCCCGATGTCGGTCTGGTCCAGATGAAGGATGTCCTCGACACCGCATGGAACATCGCCGCCTCAGTCGAGATCCCCGTGATGATCGACCTGGACACCGGGGGAGGCAACGCCGTCAACGCCGCATACAACACAGAGCGCACCATCATGATGGGCCTGGCCGGCATGAACATCGAGGACCAGATCTTCCCCAAGCGCTGCGGCCATATGAGCGGCAAGGAAGTCATCTCGGCCGAGGAGATGGCCGGCAAGATCACGGCGTGCGCAGCCGTGCGTGACAGGCTCGACAAGGACTTCATCATCAACGCCAGGACGGACTGCTTTGCCTCCATGGGCCTGGATGAGGCCATCCGCCGCTCCAACCTGTACCTGCAGGCCGGAGCCGACCTGGCGTTCATCGATGGCATCAAGACCCGCGCCGATGTCGAGCGTGCGGTCAGAGAGGTCAAGGGTCCCCTGTCAGTAAATCTCATGGATGCCATCTCCGGCATGAAGACCGAGCTCATCCCCATCCCCGAGCTCGCGAAGATGGGCGTCGGGAGGGTATCGATCCCCGTTGCCTCCATCATGGTTGTCCACAAGGCTCTCATGAGCTTCTTCACCGCCCTCAAGGCCTCCCCGACTGGCACTCTTCCAGGCCAGTTCCAGTGGGTCTCCAACTTCGAGGACTACACCGACTTCGTGGGTCTCAAGGACTACAGGCAGATGGAGGACAGGTATCTGCCCAAGGGCCGTCTCGACGAGAAGTACCAGGGCAAGGGCAAGATCGTGGAGGGCGAGGGCAAGCAGTAGGATGCGTCGCAGCCGGAGGGGCGCCGCCCCTCCGGCACCGCCCCGGCACGACTCAAAGGAGTGCAGTCGATGGGTATGACGATGGTCCAGAAGATCCTGGCGCGGGCGTCAGGACAGTCTTCGGTGGCCGTGGGCGACGTGGTGGAGCCCCGTGTGGACCTGGCCATGTCGCACGAGAACGGCGCACTGGTGATCAACCAGTTCGCCGAGATCTACAAGGACACCGGGATAGANGCGAAGGTGTGGGATCCCTCGAAGATCGCCATCATCTTCGATCACCGCGTNCCGGCCGAGAGCTCCAAGACCGCTACGAACCAGAAGAAGATCCGCGATTTCGTGGCGAAGCAGGGCATCTCGAAGTTTCATGACATCAGGGGCGACGAGGGCGGCATCTGCCACCAGATCCTCCCCGAGAACGGCTACGTGATCCCGGGCAGCGTCGTCGTGGGGACCGACAGCCACACCACGAGCCACGGGGCGCTGGGCACCTTCGCGTTCGGCATCGGCGCGACCGAGATGGCCTCCGTGTGGACCCTCGGCAGGGTGCTCAACGTCGAAGTCCCGGCGACCATCAAGGTGGTCGTGAACGGCATTCTGCCCAGGTTCGTCGAGCCCAAGGACATAATCCTGAAGCTCATCGGCATGCTCACGGCAGAAGGCGCGAATTTCAGGGTGATCGAATTCCATGGCGGGACCATCCGCAACATGTCCACATCGGGAAGGCTCGTGCTGTGCAACATGTCGGTGGAGGCCGGCGCCACCAGCGGCATAGTCCCTCCCGACGAGGAAACCCTCCGTTATCTGCGCGAGGAAGCCGGCGTCGCAGAGGCACCGGAGATCTGCAGNCCCGATNCCGACGCAGTCTATGACAGAGTCGTGGAGATCGACGCCTCGACCCTCGAGCCGCAGATCGCGTTCCCCCANACCGTGGACAATGTGAAGCCGATTGGCGAAGCGGTCGGCATAAAGGTGCAGCAGATCGTGATAGGATCGTGCACGAACGGGAGACTCGACGACCTTGCGACAGCCGCAGGCATCCTGAAGGGCCGCAAGGTGGCCAGAAGCGTGAGGATGCTGGTTTTCCCGGCCTCGTTCCGCATCTATGCCGCAGCTCTGGACAGGGGATACATCGGCACATTGATTTCGGCCGGAGCCGTCGTGATGAACCCCGGATGCGGGCCCTGCCTGGGTGTCCATCAGGGTGCGCTTGCCGACGGCGACAAGGCACTCGCCACGACGAACCGCAACTTCAAGGGCAGGATGGGCAATCCCGGCGCAGAGGTCTATCTGTGCTCGCCGGCAGTCGCGGCTGCCAGCGCCATCACGGGCGAGATAACCGATCCGCGGAAGCTGCAGGCCGGGCCTGCGCCTGAAGAGAAGGCGAGGTGACGCGATGTCCAGGGTCGTGCTGAAGCTCGGTGCCGATATCTCCACGGACATCATCTACCCCGGCAGGTTCATGGCTACCGTACTCCCTACGGAGACACCGCAGTTCTGCTTTGCGGACATGACGGAGTTCAACGCGAAGCTCAGAGCCAGGGAGATACTCGCGGGATCGGTCATAGTCGCCGACAAGAACTTCGGTTGCGGCTCCTCCCGCGAACAGGCCGCCTCCTGCATAAAGGGACATGACTTGAAGGTCATCGCGAAGAACTTCGCGNGGATCTTCATGCAGAACGCCATCAATCTGGGTCTCGACATGGTGATCTGCCCGGGCATNGAAGCTTCGGAGGGGGATGACCTGATCGTCGAGGNNGGCGTCGTGAAGAACCTCACCACGGGCCGCTCCTTCGAGATCGATCCCATGCCGAAGGCCCGTCAGGCGATCATCGACGCNGGCGGGCTGATTCCCTACACGCGCAAGATCGTCCTGGAGTCTCACGGGAGATAGCAGGCGCTGTTCGAGTGACATGAGGCCCCGCTCAGGCGGGGCCTCTTCGTCTGTAGGACCCGCCCCGGGTCGGGCTCCCGACCTCCCGGCCATGGAACCAGTCGCAGGGCCTCTCTCGATGGGATGATTGACACATGACCGCGGGATGAGGTGCGGGAGGTCGGCGAAGGCAAGACATCCTGGCAGGTGCCGCATCGCATGGGGAAATAATCCCTGCATGCAGTAAGACATCCCCGAAACAGTGTTCCGAGGCTTTGGCGCTAGAACACAAGTTGTTAAACAGCAATTGAATACAAACTGGAACTTCGCTTGCTTACGATATTGGAGGACATCTGCAAGGGAGGTTTCATGAACGCGATCGCTCTGCTGATCCTCGGCTCTCTCGCTGCCGGAGGGAATCTGCTCCTGGACAGACCGGTGGTGTGCCCTTCCGACAGGGACGTTCTCCAGTACGATGACGGAACGGCCTACTGGCTCTCATGGGGCGGCCTCTACCGTGGCGTCTTCTTCGACCTGGGAGACTTCTACGGGGATCCCACAGGCTTCTGGGCCGACTCCGTCGAGTTCTGGTTCTACCATCACGCGAGCTACCCCTGGGATACCGCCAGCTTCTATGCCGAGCTCTACAGTGGGACGGAGGCGGCTCCGGGGACCCTGCTGTCCCAGGAGTCGGTGACAGCCAGCCACATGTCACCCAGCGTGGGCAGCTACTATCCTCCGATATACCTTCCAGTGCAGTTCTGGGTGATTCTGAACTCGGAGATGTCGGCCGGAGGCTGGCCTTCTCTGCTCGCCGACAATTCGCCGAACTTCACCGGCTCGCCCCACAGCTTCTACAGCGAGGACTTCATCGTCTGGGAGCAGATGGAGCTGGGCGACTATTTCATTCGAGTCCACGGCACGCCGATGCTGGGTCTGGAGCAGTGCACCTGGGGCTCTCTCAAGACATTGTGGGATGCAGAATAGGAGGGAGGACGCCGCGGGCGGCATGACGCTGGACCGGGACTCGTCACTGCGATGCTGCGATCGTGAGGTCCAGGCAGGAGACTCCGAACGACCTCTCGAGCTCCTCTGCGAGGAGAACTCTCGAAGTTGCGTCCCGGCACAGGAACTGAGCGGTGCCGTCGCCCTGCGAGCCCACGCCCTTGCCTCCATGGGCGTACTCGGAGGCGGCCGGGCAGGCCAGTACACGGTGCAGGACGGGGGCCGTCAGCTGTGAGGGGCAGCAGGGGGCGACCTGCCGGTCGAATATGCCCTGGGCCTCCTTCATGGCCGCACCGAGGGCAGGCAGGTCCCCCGACTCGACAGCCTCGGAAGCGAGGGAGAGTATCCTCCTGTTAGAGGGACCGAGGGCATCGCGTATGCCTCTCTCGCCCGCAAGGAATGCGCTGTTGAGGTCTGCGAGGATGCGCCGGGTGTCCTTTNCTGCGCGGAGATCTACGATGAGCATGTGAAGCTCGGCTGCCGGGTGGAGCTTCCGCACGCCCAGGGAATCCCCGTCCATCTCGAGAACCACGGGAACCCCGCCGAAAGCGCATGCCTGGTCCATCCTGCCGCATGCGGAGCCAGCCAGCAGCTCGCCCCGGTAGGCCAGATCCATCTCTTCCTCGACGGAGAGGCCGAGGCCGTGGACGATGTTGAAGGCCCGGGCGGTGAGCACGCAGATCGCGGCCGACGAGGACAGACCTTTTCGAAGGGGCAGGGTCCGGCGGAGTATGTGCAGCTCCANCCCNAGCCCNGGAAACCGCTCGAGCAGGACCGCAGCAGTTCCCGCAGAGTACGAGTCGAACGAACCGGAGGCCGCCACCTCGCACAACAGGCGGGGATCCACCGCATACTGCACCGGTCCTGCCGCACGGCCAGAGACGTCGATCTGCTCCAGCACGAACGACCCATCGGAACCTCCGGCTTCCGCGAAGATGCCCTGATCGGTTCCTGTGATCATGCAGAGGCCCGGATCGACTTCGAGCCCTGATTTCCTGTATCCGCCAGCCCAGTCGGAATGCTCGCCGACGATGCAGAGCCTGCCCGGAACGAAGAGTCTGACTCTGTTCATCGCGCCGGGATGCAGATTGCGGCTCCTGCGCTGCGAACGAGGACCTCGAAGCCATCAGGGATGAGTGAATCGGATGTCAGGACGACCTCTTCGCAGCCGGCAGGCACCCCGGGCTGCCCCTGGCCGTATCGCGGATCGAGGCAGGCCTGCACACCCCTCTTCTGCAGCGTGTTGACGATTCCGTCCATCAGGGGCCAGAGCTCGTGGTCTTCGAGCCTCATGCAGACGGGTCCGCCTTCCTGAACCGCTTCGAGCCCGTGGATCTCGGACGCGAACAGCCATGCTCTCCCGTCTCTCTCCTCGAGAGTGAGAGCATTCAGCCCGGCCTTGATTCCAGAGACGGATGCGAGTGCGGTCAGGGCGAGGACGGCAGGTCCCAGGAACAATCGTGCCCGTCCCAGGCCTGTCACGAGCAGGAGAGTGCCGCCGATGGCAAGCCATGAGAGCGGGGCGAGAATGGAGAACCAGAGGAAGAGGTGCGGGTGGAGGCCTTCGCGAATCTGCAGCGCGGAAATCAGAGTGGTGAGATGCACCGCGAGGGAGAGAACGCATATCGCGATGAGGAGCGTACTCCTGCGCAGCTTCCTGAGAAGCAGGAGGCAGGCGGTCAGGACCGCCGCCCGGACCAGGATCGTCAGCGCAAAAGACTGCCAGAGGAGGTGCATTCTCCTCATCAACGAGGATGCCAGGGGAAGGCTCTCGATGTTTACCACCGCAGCAGACCACTCCCTGTACCCATCGAGCGGATCGACAGTCGGCTCCGAGGTCGTGAAATAGGACAGGAGCTGCGAGATGTTGCCCCCGCCAGGCGTCGTCACTTCCTGGATGACGACGGGCAGCCACAGCACAGCGAAAACCGCGGATGCCGCCCCGATGGAGCGGCCGTCGATCCTCCTCCGCATCACGATTGCTGCCGCACCCGCCACGATGAATGCGGAGATGACGGTGGGCACAGTCCCGACATGGCTTTGCGCGGAAAACGATCCGAATGCTACGGCGGCTGCCAGCCAGATGGGAGTCCCGCCCGCGAGGAAGGCTCCGAGCGAGATGAGCATCGCCAGCATCGGGAGCACCAGCACGAAGGGGTTCCAGTCGCTCAGGAACAGGATGGGATTGATCGCCCTGATGTAGGCCGCCAGCAGCATGCAGAGCAGGAGATGCATCCCTGGAGGCCCGTGCCTCCTGACTGCGGCATGCATGGCGAGGATGCTCAGGACAGCTATCGCGCAGACCGTGAGGATGGAGCTCGAGGCGGCCATGCCTGTCAGGTAGTAGAGGGGGATCCTGAGGTAGAAGTACATCGGACCGGGATGGAAGAACTCCAGACGGGAGTATGGTCCGGTGAGCGTGTGCCCTGCCTCGGTACTCCGCGTCATCACCTCGAGCAGCGCGATGTCGCCCACGACGGGGTAGTCGGGCACCCCGCCGACAACTACGACGAGAGCCGCCGTGAGAAACGGCGACAGGACGAGGAGGAGCCCCAGGGTCGAGAGCGCCCCGTCGGTCCAGTGTCGGCGGAGGCCTGAAGCGCCTCTGGAGCATGACCGGCCGGCGTCCTCTCCAGTGCCGCGGAATGGACAGCTCGGCATGAGGCTGTTCAGCGCTCCCCGGAGGCGCCGTACAGCGCCCGGGCCGCCCCGGAGAGCCCGAAATCCTCCAGCGTCCTGCGAGTGGGACGGCCATCCGCCGGATCCCATCCGCGCAGCCCGTAGTACTCGTCCATCACCGCTCCGAATCTGGAGGCATCCATCGATACCGGGGAGCCGATGAAGGGGTTCACGAGGTGCTCGGGCTTCTCGTAATAGGGTATCAGTGACTCGTCATCGGCCCTTCCCCGGTTCCAGTTGCGCACCAGCAGAGCTCTCTCGAGCTGGATCACCCTCTCCGATGCCCTTTCCATCTCCCTGTCGCTCCAGCCGATTCCTGTCAGGGAGGTGAACATGTGCCTCTCGAAAGAGGGGCCCTCCATGTCCCCGGCGCGCGCAAATCCGTCCTCGGTCTTCCTGGAGTAGATGCGCGGGAAGACCTGGTCGCCGACCGGGAGGGAGTCCTTCATGACGGAGCGGTTGCCTTCCCACCAGGCAGGGAAGGCCTTCCCCTCGTATCCGCTCCTGGGGTCGGCGCAGATCCTGCTGCCGTATACGCGAGATGAGACATCCATGATCCCGTCCCAGTCCATCCCGAAGTCCGGAGAGCATATCCTGCTCCATCCCATGATGTTCTGGGCATATCCATGCGCGCTGGAGATGGGATCCCTGGTGTCGACCGCCCACTGCACCGCGCTCACAATCCAGTAGGGGAAGAAGACGTAGTTGATCCTGTCCCCATGGCCGTCCCAGTGGCCTGCATACCCCCAGGCCGGGAAGTATCTGCGAAGCTGTTCGCCACCCAGACCGAGTATCTCCGAGGCCCGGACCGTGCCCTCGGCCAGGGCGCTCCTGACCGACCCCTCCCTGCGGGAGATCCCCATCAGCAGATGCTGCCAGAACCCGGGATCGTCGAAGTCGATGCGTACTCCGTCGATCTCCTGCATGACCCCTTCGCTCGACAGGTCGCGCAGCCAGGGGATCATCCCGACCAGGAGCTCCCAGTGATTCAGCCCTTCGTCGTTGGCAATCCTGCCGATCTCGAAACCTGCCTCGAAGCCGAGCCTCCAGTCGTAGAAACTGCCCTCGAGCCCGGGGAAGAGGCCGGCGATGCAGTCCATCTGCCCGGACAGGATCTTCCCCCTCTGCAGGACAGCCGGTACCGTCGTGTAGAAACGGGCGTCGAAGCAGCGGACGGAGCAGCCCTCCGTGCAGGCCTGGAATCGCTGCCCGTATCTGCATACCTTTTCAGGATCCAGTTTCGGCTCGTGGGGCCAGCCGTGGGATCCGTGCGCCTCCTCCCGGATCAGGGCGCAGACACTCGCGAACCTCACGGGGTCTGACACTGGAACGGGGGTGGACCCCATGACCGAGACGGCCTTCAGGTTCTTCGAACCCATCACGCCGCCGAATCCCCCCTGTCCGGCGGCGCTCTCCGTCTCGGTGGCGGCAACCGCGATCCTGGAGAGGTTTTCACCGGCTGGTCCGATGGCGAGAACGCGCCGTGGCGGGCCGGAGGCATCCATGAGCAGCTCCTGTGTCCGGTAGATTCCGAGGCCCTGGAGGTGCGAGGCATCCTCGATGGTGCATCTCCCGTCACGGATGTCCAGCCAGACCGGGCGGTCGGCCCGCCCGGTGATCACCATGCCGTCGAAGCCGGCCCGTTTGAGAGTCGGACCCCAGTGCCCTCCGAAGGACGACCTCGTGTAGACTTCATGCGGATACCCCTGCGCCGACAGGCCGCAGATGGTCGTCCTGCCGGAGAACGGCGCAGCCGTGCCGGCCAGCGGCCCCGCGAGGATCATGAGTGGCGAGGACGGATCGAAGGCGCCCATGCCGGGTGGTATCTCGTCCCATGCGATCTTCGCGCCTAGCGCCCTTCCTCCGTACCACTCCGGAAGGTAGTCGTCGGTATCCTGCTGATGGACCGTGCGCTTTCCGAGGTCCACCCTCAGGAGCCTTCCCGTATAACCTCCCATCGCGTTCCTCACGGCGTGCCGCCCTTCCGGCTGCGGCCGAGCGACGGATCCTGCTCGGACCCGGGCATCCCGACTTCACCGAAGGCTGGATCGTCCTGCTCGAGAAAATGTATGGCGCCGAACCTGCAGGCTTCGGCGCAAACGGGAGCGCCCCCGCAGAGGTCGCATTTCAGCGGCGCACCATGAGCCGTATCGGGGAGCATCGCCGAGTACGGACATGCGCGGATGCACTCTCCACAACCAGTGCAGACGGATTCCGACACGAGCAGCGCGCACGTGTCGGGGGAGCGGGAGATGGCGCCGGCCGGGCAGGCGGAGGCGCAGGCGGCCTGCTCGCACTGTCTGCAGTAGAGGTGGCTGTGGCGTCCCCCGAACACGTCCAGGACCACCCTGATGAGCGCAGTTCCTCCAGCATGGGGGCCGGAGTGAGCCAGGGCGCAGGCGCTCTCGCACGAGAGGCATCCGGTGCAGGGGACGGGATTGATGGTGAGCCGTTTCATCCCGGAATCATAGGGAAACGGGGGAGACGCAGCCCTGGCAAGGCGAGGAAGGGCTTGACAGCCGGACCATTCCGGTCTCTAGTTGACGAGGGTGGTTGATATGAAACTGGCCGCCTTGATCTTGGTTGCATCATCACTTCCAGCCCTCTCATCCACAGCTTCACAGAGCGACTGGTCCGGAGGGCCTGGCTTTCCCGGCCCCGTGGCCTCGTGGGGCACTGTGTTCCAGAAGGGCAGCGCTTCCGACTGGTCGGGTCAGCCCGGCTTCCTCAGCCTGGAGGCTTTCGGACCCCATGCCATCAGCCAGGACTTCGAGAGCGCGAACTCTCTTTGTGGAGCCGATTTCGACGGCGACGGAGACCTGGACATCCTCGGCGCCTCGTTCAGCGGGGACGAGGTCGTGTGGTGGGAGAACTCCGGCGGCCATGGCGGAGCATGGACCGAACACGCTCTTGCATCGGGCTTCGACGGGGCCTTCTGTGTCTCCCCCGGCGACATCGACGGTGACGGGGATATCGACGCGACAGGCGCAGCCTATCTGGGGGACGAGATCGTGTGGTGGGAGAACGTCGACGGGGCAGGCGGGAGCTGGGTGGCACATCAGGTCTCCGATTCGTTCAACGGCGCGAGGAGCACCTGTGCCTCCGACATCGACGAGGACGGCGATCTCGACATCCTCGGGGCCGCATACGGCTCCGACGAGGTGTACTGGTGGGAGAACGGCGACGGCGCAGGTACCGCATGGTCGCTCCACCAGGTCGCGATCAGCTGCAACGGCGTGAGGACCGCGGTCGTGGCGGACATGGACGGCGACGGCGATCCGGACATCCTCTGCGCCGCCTACCTGCAGAACAGCGTGCTGTGGTTCGAGAACACCGACGGGGCGGGATCGGCCTGGACGGAGAGGATGATCAGCGACTCGTTCGGACATGCATCCGCGGCCTCCGCACACGATCTCGACGGAGACGGCGATATCGACGCGATCGCGGCCTCCGAGTCCGGCGACTGCGTTTCCTGGTGGGAGAACGACGGCACAGGCTCCAGATGGACCGGGCACGCGATATGCACAGGATTCACCAGGGCGCAGAACGCAGAAGCCGGCGATCTCGATGGCGACGGGGACATGGACATCACCATGGCCGCCTATGGCGCCGACAAGGTGGCGTGGTGCGAGAATGTCGACGGAGCGGGGATCTCATGGATCCAGCACACCCTCGACGACTCCTTCGACGGGGCCAGGTGGGTCGACTGCAACGATGTCGATGGCGATGGAAGGCCTGAGATCGCAGCCGCCTCGCTTCTCGGGGACGGGCTGTCCTGGTGGGACGCGATTTCCTTCCAGCCGGCGGGATGGATCGAGTCGAGCGTTCTGGACACGGGCGTGAACCCGGTCTGGGGGACGCTGCTCTGGTCGGCATCCATCCCGACGGGCACCATCGTCACCCTGCAGGTGCGCTCTTCTCCGGATCCGGCCGACATGGGCGAGTGGTCCGACTCGATCTCCGCGCCATGCTCGCTCCATGGGGTGCTCGGGGACGGCGAGAGATATCTCCAGTACAGGATCAACCTCTTGTCGAGCATGATCGAGGCCACCCCCGTGCTTCAGGACCTGACCGTATCCTGGACGCCCGAAGGCGCTGGCGGAGGGGAGCCTGAGTCCCTGCTGCTCCTCCCGGTGTCACCCAATCCGTCCTCCGGCGGAGCCTCGGTGGCTCGCTTCGCTACGCCGGGAGCGGCCCTCGTCACGCTCTCGGTGTTCGACATGTCGGGAAGGTGCGTGGTCAGCAGGGATGTCGATGCAGCAGGTGCCGGAGTCCACACGGAAGCTCTGCCGTTTCTCCCTGCAGGAATCTATCTCCTCAGGATGACTTCGGGGGACTTCGCCGGATCGAGCCTGTTTGCGGTCCTCGACTGACGGCAGGATCTGGTTTCCCGGTCCGGCAGCGCCGGTGAGGAGGATCGCCGTCGACCGGAGATGTGGCACTCGCGCTGCGCTGTTGCATAATCCATACCGGGCCGGACGATATGTCCCTCTGTTTCCTCAGCGGTTCCACCAAACTGCAGGAAGGTGCATATGAGGGCAGCAAGTCTCGTTTTCGTTCTCCTCGCTCCAGTCGCATTCGCGAGCTCCGCATACCAGTCGGACTGGTCCGGAGGGCCGGGATCCCCCGGCCCGTTCAGCTCCTGGGGCGATAGCTTCTCGGTCGATTCAGGAACCTCGTGGGCTCTGACTCCGGGTTCCCTGCAGCTGCTGCCCGGCATCTACGAGGTGATCGACGGGGCGGTCGACGGGGCAAATTGCGTCGATGTGGCCGATATCGACGGAGACGGCGATCTCGACCTCTTCGCGGGCTCCAGATACGCCAACGACATAGTCTGGTACGAGAACGAGACCGGCAACGGTGAGCGGTTCGTCCTGCACATCATCAACGGCAGCTTCGGAACCGTCCGCTCCGTGCGCACCTGTGACATGGACGGCGACGGCTACCCGGATGTCCTCGCCACATCTTCGAGCGGCGACGATGTCTACTGGTGGGAGAACAACGGCACGGGAAGCACATGGACCCAGCGGACCGTCAACGGAGTATTCAACGGGGCGCGCTCGGCATGTGCCGTGGACATGGATGGAGACGGCGACCAGGATGTTGTCGGAGCCGCATACAGCGGTGACGACATAACCTGGTGGGCCAATGCCAACGGCCTCGGAACGTCCTGGGTGGCGCACGTGATCGACGGGAGCTTCGACGGAGCGATATCGGTCGGTGCAGCAGACCTGGACGGCGACGGGGACAAGGATGTCGTCGCAGCGGGCTACAACGCCAGCGACATCGCGTGGTGGGCTAATTCCAACGGGATCGGCACGACCTGGGTCGAGCACGAGATCGACTATTCCTTCCCGTACGCCTCGGGTGTGTCTGTCGCCGACGTGGAAGGTGATGGCGACATTGACGTGGTGGGCACGTCGGGAGACGCGAGTCTCCTCACCTGGTGGGCCAACAGCGGCGAGCCCTTGCCGACCTGGACCGAGCACATCGTGGACACAACCGTGCCCGGTGCGTCCTCGGCGGTGGTCTGCGACCTGGATAGCGACGGGGACATGGACATCATCGGAGCCTCGTACGGCAACGATGCGGTCTACTGGTGGAGGAATGCGGACGGTGGCGGAATCTCCTGGACGAGGCACAACGTGGTGACCGGCCTCGACGGCGCTCTCTCCACTGTTCCCGGGGACCTGGATTCCGACGGGGCGATGGATATCGCCTGGACCGGTGAGATAGCCGACGACGTGGGCTGGAGCAACATGAACGGGTTCCCTGACGACGGCTATCTCGAGTCGAGCATCCTCGACACGGGCTGCGACCCTCTGTGGGGCGTCATACTCTGGACGTCACAGACCCCTTCGGGAACCAACCTCTGCTATCAGGTGAGAGCGTCCGACAATGCATCATCGATGGGCGCATGGTCGGACACCCTGTTCGTGCCCGGCTCCCTCGGGGACTTGCTGGCCGACGGGACGAGATTCTTCCAGTACAGGATCATCCTCAAGTCCTCCAACTCGGCGGTCACACCTACGCTGCTGGACATGACCGTGACCTGGAACCCTCTGGGAGCCGGGGGCGGGACAGCATCGGAACCGGCGGTCCTCATGCCTGTCAGCCCCAATCCGTCGGGCTCATCGGTCTCCATCCGCTTCGAGCTCGCGGCACCGGGTGCGGTCGAGATCGCGGTGTTCGACATCTGCGGCAGGCTGGAGGCATCGATCCCGGCTACGACATTCGATGAGGGTCGGAGCGAGCTGCTCTTCGACGGATTGTCCGCAGGCGTGCACTTCTGCAGGATGACGGCAGGGGACTACCAGGCGGTGGAGCGTTTCGCGGTAGTCGAGTAGCCTGGAGGTTCAGGTTGGGAAGAAAGGCGGGCGGCGGGCGGCGCATGCGGTCTCGTTGAGCCTGGGAGGTGGTTTCATGCGAATTGCCATTGTCCTTGTGCTTTGTGGCGTGCAGGCGGCCCTGGCGAATTCCGCCTACCAGTCGGACTGGACGGGCGGACCCGGGCTGCTCGGCCCCGGGGCCTCCTGGGGCGACAGATTCCTCGCAGATACCAATGCCAACTGGTCCCTCGTCCCCGGGCAGGTCATCCTGTCGTCCGGCCTGGGTCTGGACATCGGAAGCCTCTCGAACGCTACGTCGATCAGCTGTGCCGACCTCGATTCCGATGGCGACATGGACATCGCCGCTGCGGCCTCGGGAGCCACGGGCTGGTTCGAGAACCTCTATGGAACAGGCCAGCGCTACCTCTGGCACTCCATCAGCACCACGTCAGGAGGCATCCGCTCCTTCCACTGCATCGACGTCGACGGTGACGGAGATGCAGATATCCTCGAGGCGGCCAAGACTCTGAACGACATCGGCTGGTGGGAGAATTCCACGGGTCAGGGCACCGCATGGATCCCTCACGGAATCGACACGGACTTCGGAGGGGCGTCATCGATCCGTGGCGCTGACATGGACGGAGACGGCGACGTTGACGTCACATCCTCGGGAAACAGCGTTTCGGACATAGCCTGGTGGGAGAATGTCGGCGGGGGAGGCACCGCCTGGATCAAGCATACGGTCGACGTGAACTTCGAGGGTGCCCTCTGTGCAACCTGCTTCGATATCGACGGCGACGGCTCGATGGACATTCTCGCAGCCGGCAACGGAACATGGGCCAAGCAGGTTGCATGGTGGGACAACCTGAACGGAACTGGCACCGCCTGGACCGAGCATACCATCGACTCGCGCTTCAACGGGGCCTGCAGCGTGACCGCAGCCGACCTGGACGGTGACGGAGACCTGGATGCCGTGGGAGCCGCCCAGATCGACGACGACATAGCGTGGTGGCAGAACGGCGGCGGCGGCCTCACCTGGGTCGAGAACACGATCGACGGCAGCTTCGACGGCGCGCAGAGCGTTGCTGTCGGTGACCTCGACGGTGACGGCGACATTGATGTCCTGGGCGCCGCGACGACTGCCGGGGATGTCGCCTGGTGGGAGAATGCGAGCTCCGGCTCGGGCTCCCTCTGGGCCGACCATCCTCTCGACACCGGGTTCGCAAGCGCCTATGCGGTAGCGGTCGCCCAGTTGAACGGCACCGGTGACCTGGACGCAGTCTCCGGCTCCTATACCGGATCAGGGTACCTGAAGTGGTGGAACCTCGATAACTTCTACTCGGCAGGCTACCTGGAGTCGAGCATCCTCGACACGCAATGCGACCCCGACTGGGGTGTCATCCTCTGGGCCTCGTACCTGCCGTCCGGCACGGTGATCGGGATGAGGATGCGCTCCTCGGACAACTATGCGGCGATGGGCGACTGGTCCGATACAATCCTGGCGCCATCCTCGCTCCAGGGCATCCTGGACGACGGTGACCGCTTCTTCCAGTACAAGGTCACCCTCATGACGACGAACCCCCTGTCCACTCCATCTCTCCTGGATCTCACCGTGACCTGGGACCCGCTGGGCGTAGAGGGCGGGGCGACCGCACCGGAGACGCCCGAACTCGCAGCGGTGTTCCCCAATCCTTCGAGGGGTTCGACGACCATCACGTTCGGCCTTCCCTCCCCGATGGAGGTGACGGTCTCGGTCTTCGACTGCGCCGGCAGGATGCTGGCAGTCCCCGGCTCGACGGGGATGTTCGGGGAGGGTCTCCACGAGTTGAAGATCGACGGTCTTGCGCCGGGGATCTACTTCTGCAGGATGTCCGCAGGCGGGCTGCAGCTCGAAAGGACCTTCGCGGTCATCGAATAGCCTGTGACCGGGGCATCCCGGGATGAGAGAGCGTGAAGAGGGCCTCCGTCGTGGAGGCCCTCTTCACGCCGGGCGTTCGCCCTATTCCTGGCTCTGGTAGATCATCGGCAGACCGTTCTCCGTGTTGCCGATGATCACGAATGTGGTGTTGTCTGATTGTGCGAGCTGCGCGGTAACCTCGATCGCCTTCCATGCCAGGAGCTGCTCGGAGATCCCCTGGGAGACGATCTGCTGGTAGTCGGCCACGCCTCTTGCCTCGATGCGCATCCGCTCGGATTCCAGCTCCTGCGACTGGAGGACATACTCCATGCGCAGGGCCTCCTGCTCGGCCTCCTGCTTGGCCACGATCACGTCGCGGAGTGTCTGCGGAAGGTCGATGTTCTCGATGGGAGCCTGCTCCAGGATGATCCCGAGAGGGGCGAGTCTCGATCTGAGGCTGTCCTCCACCTGGGTGTTCACCAGGCCGCGGCTCATTGTATAGAGGGCTTCGGCATCGTACAGCACGAGGATATCCTTCGTCGTCCTGTTGATGTAGGGCTCGATGAGGATGTTGTAGTAGTCCGGTCCCACGGTCTGGTAGACGTGGGGGGCCATCGAGGGCTCGAGCCTGAACACGAGGCTCATCGAGAGGTCGACCGTCACGCCCGTCGATGTGGAGGCGTTCATCGCCATCCGCTCGGCCTGACGCCGGACCGACATCATGTGCGCGTCGGCCCATGGCAGCTTGGTGTGTAGGCCTTCCGCTATCGGCTCGTCAAGCACCTTGCCCATGATCGTCATCACGGCGACGTGTCCGGGAGGGACGATGACGAGGCATGACATGAAGAGGAACACGGCGCCTGCAACGATGAACAGAGGTGACAGGATGCGTCGTGTCGAGCGACCGTACCCATACGCCTTTATTACGTTGCCGTCATCGTCGTGCCTCTTCCTGGCCGACCCGACCCACCCCAGGCCGAACAGGAGCAGGACGATGCCGATTATCAGGAGAAACATGGGAACCTCCTTCAGGAGGGTTTGTGCGGGCTGCGCGGGCCCTCCCCCCCGGGGAGGGCCCTGCAGGTTCCGTCAGCGCACGAGGACCAGCCTGCCGGTCCTGACTCCGTCCGAGTCGGAGACGGTCACGAAATAGACCCCCGCAGGNGCGGGTGCTCCTTCGAAGATGCCGTCCCATGCCACTTCGTGTCCGCCCGGAGAGAAGCTGCCTGATGCCGGGGTTGCCACGAGGCGGCCCTGGATGTCGTACACCCTGACCGATACCTCTCCGGCAGAGGCGGTTTCGAAGGCGATCGAGACGCCCGAGAAGGCGGGGCAGGGCCAGATCGAGATTCCGTCGGTCGCGATGGGCTCGACTTCGGACCCTCCCACTCCGACTCCGTAGTACCACCGGTAGGTGGCGCCTCCATTGGTGCCGGCGTAGATGAACTGCGAATTACTGATGGCAAGACAGTTCACGCAGGTCTCGGGGAGCCCGGTGTTGAAGGCTGACCAGCCGGAGCCTCCATCGGTGCTCCTGTAGACCCCCTGCGATCCTGTCCCGAGGTAGACGGTGGAGGGGGATGAAGGGTCGACAAGCACGCTCTTCACATAGCCGATCGAGCTGGAGACCTTCGTGAAGGATGCTCCGGAGTCTGTCGATCTGAAGATGCCGCTGCCCGTACCCGCGAAGATGACCGCCGGATTGTCGGGCCGGACTGCGATGGAGTACGGCCAGTTGACTAGCCCGGCAGCCGTGAGCTTCGTCCAGGTGACCCCGGAGTCGGTCGTCCTGTAGATGGCGGGCTGGCTGTTCTCGTAGCCGCCGACATACGCCGTACCCGGAGCGCCAGGGCTCAGGGCAAGGCTGTAGACATAGGAGGACGAGGTCCCCAGGGTGTCCCGAGCCCAGGTCGTCCCCCCGTCGGTCGAACGGGAAACAGCCATCCGGTACTGCGAGCTGCTCGAAAGGTAGAGGGGCCCCGCCGTCCAGTAGCAGTTGGCGGTGGAGGGGTCCGCAACGATTCCGGCACCGTCGGCATAGTACGTGTCGATCTGTGTCCAGACGGAACCTCCGTCTGTGCTCCTGAAGAGCTCGGCGTTTCCTCAACCGGATCCTTCGAGCGCCAGGATGGTGGCGGGATTCGCCGGGTCGAATACGATGCCGCAGAAGTCCCCGCAGGAGAGGGGCATCGTCAGGGGAGTCCAGGCGGCTCCGTAGTTGGTGGACTTCCACACGCCGGCCCCCTGCATCTGCTTGAAGACCAGGGACTGCTGCGAGGGGGCCACCGCGATGGCCATATCCCTGCCAACCACGAGACCGCTGTTAGACAGAGTCCAGCTCGAGGCGGTGTTGACGCTCCTGAAGAATCCGGCTGTGCTGCCGGTGAAGGCTTTCGTCTGATCTCCCGAATGGGCGACCACGTCGCACAGCCCGGTGCCGGTGATTCCGGAGGTGGATGTCGTCCAGGAGGCGCCTGCGTTCGTGCTGCGGTGCACGCCGTTGTATCCGCCGGCGATGACGATGTCGGAGTTGGCCGGCGAGAAGGTCAGGCTGTAGTTGTAGACGGTGCTGGAGACGTCGCTCCAGCTGGTGCCGCCATCCGTGGAGCGCCAGATGCCNTACAGCGTTCCCAGGAGGACGATGGATGGATTGGTGGGATGGACCGCCACCGAATAGGCGTAGTACTCGGACGAGCATCCGGAGGGGGTGACCTCGGTGAAGCTGACCCCTCCGTCGGTGGATCTGAACAGTTTCGGGGCATATGTGGAGGAGCTGTAGAGGTAGCCGCAGACATAGATCGTCTGGGGATTGGATTCGCTGACCGCGATCCCGTATCCGTAGGAAGTGTCGGATGTGTTGATCAGAGGGAGATATGTCCAGCTGGCCCCGCCGTCCGTGCTCTTGCAGAAGGTCATCTGCCAGTTCGTGCCGTTGTACCTGTACGCGGCGGCATAGACTGTCTGGGGGTTGGTGGGATGCGGCGCTATGTCGTTGAAGATGGTGTTGGCCTGGTAGACCGAGCTCCAGGAAGCCCCTCCGTTCGTGGAGTAGTAGAAGTAGCTGGATGCTCCGCACATGAGGGTGCCGCTCGGGTTCATGGCGAGAGAATAGGGGGAGCCGTTGAAGGTGCCGGCCATGTTCCATGTGAGACCGAGATCATCCGACCGCATGACCTTTGCGGGCGATGATCCGGAAAGCGCAAAGATCACATCCGGATCGACCGTGGATTGGGCCAGGTACGAGATCTGGCCGCCTTCCGGGCCCACCGACTCCCAGTCGGCCGACAGCGGGGGCGACAGGAGCAGGAGGAGAAGGAATACCCAGCAGCCTCTGTTCAAGCGAGCCCTCCCTTCGCTTTCCAGATACCGGTCAAGACCTGTGGCACGCATGGAACATATCGACGCTCCAGCGGGGGCGGGAGTGTGCGCCTGAGCCCGGGGGGCTATCTTACGACCTTCATGGGAGCTGCGGGAGACAATCGGAGGGAGAGAGCATGGCGAGGTTCGTACCCGAGATGAACGAAAGGCTGCTGTTGAAGAGCTCCTTCATGATGCCGCAGGGCGGAGTGAAGATCCAGATACCGGTGTCGGCTCCATTGTACCTGACGAGCAGACGGGTCGTCTACGAGGACTTCGGGAAGTGGGCATTCCTGCGGTCGCAGATGGGGCTCCTCCCGATGCTCCTCATGAAGGGCAGGCTCCGGGAGATGCCGCTGGGGAGCCTGAGGATATCGCGGGGGAGATACGGCCGCAACTCGAAGATGACCCTCCTGAAGTCGACGGACGGCGGAGAGGCGCTGCTGGGAGGCTTCGACAAGACGGTCAAGCGACTGAGGGATGCCCTTCTGGACGGCGGGATAGGCCTGGTCGAGCTGGCTCCGGAGGAGTGGGAAGTCAGGGCCTGACCCCGGACCGCGACTCCGGCTGCAGACCCTCGGGCCAGACGTAAGGCAGGTCATCCGGCTCCCTCCAGCCATACTTCCCGTAGAACGCGGGATCCTTCCTCAGCAGGTTCGATCTGTGAGAGGCGTGGAAGGCCGGTTCGCCCAGCCAGGGCGGCATCCGGACCGGACGGACCGCGCGGGCCAGGGGCATGCGGTTGACGAATCCGCGATTCCTCCACTCCCGGATGCAGGCGTTCATATAGAGCCGCAGAGCCCCTTCGCTGCCCCTCCACATCAGGACGGCGGGATGATGGACCCATCCTCCGGATCCGCGTGCGAGCGCGTTCAATATCTGGAGGGCCTCGACGCGCTGCTTGCCAAGCCTTCGGCTGTCGAGGCATCGGGCCGATTCCTCGAATCCGGGATAGGGGAGGAATGTATTCGTCGAAGGACCGCCGGCGGGCGGTCAGCGGAGAGGAGGGAGCCGGAGCGTCCTGGTTTCGCCCCGTGACCAGACGAGCGCTTCGAGGCTGTCCACGGCGGAGATCAGAAGCCCTCTGAGCGTTTCCGGATGATAGACCCGGAAGCTGTCGACCTCCGTCACGAGGTCGCCGGGTCTCAGGCCGCATTCGCATGCCACGCTGCCGTCGTCGACGGCCACTATGAGGATCCCGGAGGGTCGCTCGCCGTCGTTGATCGAGGAGAAGGAGGTGGCCGTGACGCCGAAGGAGGTCTCGGCCCGCCACCTGTTCCTCGTGGTCAGATCGGCCCACACCGCCCACATGGACGACGGGATCATCGCCAGGTAGTCGACGCTCGTGCCGGGGCGGTTCTCCATGCTGCAGCTCACGATGCCCCGGATGAGGCCGAGGAGGTTGCCATCCGAGTCGAAGGCGGCTGCACCCATCAGGCCGTCCATGCTGGGCGCCGCGATGAGCACGGCCCCGTCTCCGTACTGACGGATGATCCGTCCTCCTATCGAGACCGCGCCCGTGACCCCCTGTCCAACGAGACGGATGGGCGAATCCTCTTCCGGGAATACTCCGGAGGGGGGGGACCAGGAGTCGAAGGGATGCCCGGAAAAGGCCAGGATGGCCAGACCCAGGTCGTCGCTGAAGAAGATCGTATCGGGCTCGAGGAGATCTCCGTCGATTTCCACGATGGGCGGGGCCTCGGGGCCGGCGAAAGCGCTCAGCGTCACGACGTGCCTGCTCGAGATGGCCACGCCGGCCGACAGCTCCGTCACGCCCGGAGAGCCTTCGCGGCGGATCGTCACGACGGAGGACCCGTCTCCCGCGGCAAGGAGCGCCGCGATTGCCATCCAGACGGAGAGCATCACCCTAGAAGCTGATCAGGCTTGCCGGCCTGGCATAGGCCGCCAGGGGGGCTGTTGTGACCGTGTACTTGAGGGATCCTTCGGCTGCGAAGATGACCTTGTCGGCGGCCTGCCGGACGGCTGGCGCGGGCTGATGCCCGGTTCCCGCGGCGATTCCTATGACTATCATGACCGCGGCGACGAAGGGGATCGCTATGGCGAGGCGGTGCCAGCGCACGGGTCTGTGGATCTTCTCGAGGGGCTCGGCTGCGAGTCGCCGGCGGATCTTCGCTTCGAGATCCTGAGGGGGCTCGGGCCTGGAAATCTGGCGAAGGACCGACTGCAGGTCGCGGCTCATGGCCATGGCCTTCCGGCACCGCGCACAGCCGGAGAGGTGGAAGTGGAGCATCTGCTGCTCCTCGCGGGTGGCCTCGCCGTCGAGAACGGAGCTCATCAGGCCGGTTGCTCTGCTGCAGTTCATTTCCAACGCTCCCAGGCTTCGCTCAGGGATTCCCTGAGCAGCGCCCTCGCCCTGTTGATGCGGGATTTGACTGTTCCGATCCTCACGTGGAGGACTTCAGCTATCTCTTCGTAGGCCAGCTGCTGGTCCTCCCTGAGCAGGAACGGCTCCCTGTAATGTGGCGGGAGCTTGTCGATGGCCTCCTCGAGGGATGCCTTCAGCTCGCGCCTGCCGGCTTCGTAATGAGGCGCCGTGGAGAGGCCTCCGGCCAGGTTGACGCTGTCGAGCGGGACCTGCACCCAGCGGGATCTCCTTCGCCATTCCTTCTTCGCGAGGTTGCTGGCTATGGTGAAGATCCAGGTGACGAGCGGGCGCGAGGTATCGTAGTGCTCGCGGTATTTGTGCACCCGGCAGAAGGTCACCTGGAGGAGTTCCTCGGCTTCGTCTTCGTTTCCCAGCATGCGGATGAGCAGGGAATACACGGGCCCCTGGAACCTGCGGATTATCTCGGTGAAGGCGGCTTCGTCGCCCTGACAGAGCGCGGTCATGAGCTCGGCGTCGTCCCTGCTGTCGGGTTGAGCCCTTCTGCCGCGAACCAGTCTGACGGCCACTATGGCACCTCCGGTATGATGAACTGCCCTACAGGCATTATACCGAAGCCCCACCCCGTTGTTCCAGCCCACCCGCATGCGGAGCATGCGGGCAACTGCCAGCAGGCTTCAGGAGCCGCTGGCGCTCCTTCGACCGCATGCGGAGCATGCGGGCAACTGCCAGCAGGCTTCAG
>JGI20214J51088_10000313_pt1 | contig 34823 bp, 23 predicted proteins | sample WetSurMetagenome_FD_51088 | JGI IMG/M metagenome (IMG submission 51088) | reverse complement strand
ATCTTCATATCCATGGCCCTTGCAATGCGTATCATTTTCAGTGCATTACTCACACCGCCGCACTTCATAAGCTTAATATTTATTCCGGAATAAAAACCTTTAAGGGGAAGCAGATCCTCAATACCCTGAAGGGCTTCATCAGCAACAACCGGAAGAGGACTTTTCTGTGTCAGCCATCCGATATCGTCCTTTCTCTCCTTTGGCATAGGCTGCTCAATGAATACAATGCCCCTTTCCTTCAGCCAGTAAATCATGTCAAGCGCCTGCTCCCTGTCTGTCCATCCCTGGTTTACATCAACATAAAGCGGCTTGTCTGTAACTGACCTTATTGTTTCAATCATCTCCTTGTCAGTGCCCCTTCCAAGTTTTACTTTTAATACCTTATATATATCGGCCTCCATTGTTTTCTGTCTTACAACTTCAGGAGTGTCAATACCAATAGTAAAGCTCGTATCCGGCGTCTTATCAGGGTTAAGACCAAAAATCCTGTACAAGGGCTGGCCCATCATCTTGCCCCTGAGGTCATTTAATGCTATATCGACAGATGCCTTTGCAGCATGATTACCAGGCTCAACACCTTCAACATAATCAAGGATATCTTCAATAAGAAATGGGTCATTGAATTGGGAAAGATTAAGCTTTGATAAAAAATCAGAAACAGATTTCTGATTTTCAACAAGATATGGAGGAAGCGAAGCCTCACCATAACCTCTTACACCGTCGCACTCAATCATTGTAAGGATGACTGGTGTGGTAGTCCTTGAGTTTGAGGCTATTGTGAAAGCATGTCTTAGCTTTAATTCAAATGGTATAAAACTCAGCTTCAAAGCAGAACCTTTAAATGCATGTTTTTTCTCTTTTTGCCTGCCGGACGATGCAAAAACCGATGATGTTCCTGCAACTACTGCTCCCATTGCAAGCCCGCTGTATTTTATAAACTCTCGTTTGTTCATCTTTTAGAAATACCATGGGTGATCAATAACTCTTTCAAAACCTTTTCCATATGGCTGGCCGAGAAAACGCTTTGCCACCAGGAGAATATCATGGAGGTGCTTACTGTAGTTCGGCTTGGTTGGATCCAGACTGCTTATTTTAACCATCCCCGAAGAGTGTATTACTTCATCGTTCCCGATATACATCCCAACATGTGTTATAGCTTTCTTTCCATCTCTTATGTGTCCGAAGAAAAGAAGATCACCGGGTTCAAGAGCTGCATATGAATTTGTTATGTCAATATTCTTCCCATAAAGTGCCTGCGAATCTGCGTCTCTTGTAATAATCATCCCTCCTGAAAAATAGCAGGCATGAGAAAAGCCGCTGCAGTCAATTCCCTTACACGATATACCACCCCATAAATACTGTGTCCCTAAAAGCGAACGTCCGAACTTAATAAGTTCATCGGCACTCTTCGCCGGTGATGAAGCCCACTTACTGAAATCGGAAGCACAGTTCCTTTTTATCTTACCTTCCCTCCCGTCGGGAAGCACAACATCATATAAGCTCAGATTTTTACCTTTCAGCTGTAGTATTGATCCGGAAACAACATCAGTGACCACCCCTCCATCGTCGCCGGTGATATCAGTTATTTTTTCTGTAGCAATAACTCTTTCTGACTTTTTCCATTGCTCAAACTTTTCCTCTGTAAGCAGATACACGGCATCATCATCAACCCAACCTATATATAAGTCAGGAGTCTGAACAAGATACCAGTCACCACTATTATGTAATACTTTTACGGGTGTTCCCATAATTGCCTGGGTAATAAGTTCAGCAGCGTGGCGGGGGTCTTTCCTTATGTTGCAAACGCTTACTGTCACAAGCCCCCATACTTTGTCACCTGCCGAAGCATCAGGATACAAAGTGATGCTATCGGTGTATTTTACACCACGGGAAGTAAGCAGATCAAGTATATCTTTCTTTGCTTCCGCAAGGTTTGTCTGGCCTTTTATTACTATCTTGCCTTCACCGGCATCTGAAATAGTTGCAGAACATATGCTCTCAGATCTGACCGGGACCCATTTCCTGCATAACGAATCTATTTCGTTCTGTGTCACCACCTTTACCGGACCGTGTGAGCAACCGGCCAGAAGGAGAATAATAACNGGGTAAAATAACCTTTTCATACTTTTTTATAAATGTTGTATTACATCTTACAAATCCAAATATATGCAAATATTTATAATTACAATATAGACATATACAAATTATGGGTTAAATTTTGATAACTTTTTTATTTTGTACTAGTTGATTGTTATTATGATGCTTAGCAAACTTCTTAGATGAAAATAAGAAGAAATATATTGACTCACATATGTCAAAATGTAATAGTTTTGTGTTAACCAGAAATACATAATACATGTGCATATATATTAAAGAAATTACAGGAAAGGGGCTCTTTCCCTTTTCATTGTTTTTGATGCTTCTGTTTCCTTTTAGCCAAAATGCTCTGTGTCAGAAGACAAGGACAGGAATTGAAATGCTTGAAAAGAGCGATTTCAAAGTATTAAAAGGCAAGCGGATCGGATTAATTACAAATCCCACCGGTGTTGACCATCAGCTTAGATCAACTGTTGATATACTCTACAACACCCCTGGTATAAATCTTGTTGCCTTGTTTGCTCCGGAGCATGGCATCAGGGGTGAATATGCAGCAGGTGAATATGTTGCCTCACAGGTAGATGCCAGGACCGGACTGCAGGTGTACAGTCTTCACGGACAAACGCGCAAGCCGACACCTGAAATGCTTAAGGGAGTTGAAGTGCTCGTTTATGATATCCAGGATATCGGTTCAAGATCATACACATTTATAAGCACCCTTGGCCTGGCAATGGAAGCAGCAGCTGAAAATAACATTGAGTTTGTNGTTCTTGACAGACCCAATCCGCTGGGAGGNAAAAAAATGGAAGGACCTGTTACCCGAAAGGGATTCATTTCTTTTGTGAGCCAGTATGAAATCCCATATGTACACGGGCTGACTGTTGGTGAACTTGCCATGTTTCTCAATGGCGAGGGTCTGCTTAAAGACGGAGAAAAATGTGATCTCAAAGTTGTAAAGATGGAAGGGTGGAATCGCAACATGCTTTTTGAAGATACAGGGCTGCCCTGGATTCCCTCTTCACCAAATATCCCGGAGGTTACTTCTCCGCTCTACTATCCGGCCACAGGTATTGCAGGAGAGCTATATACAGTAAGCATAGGTGTAGGTTACACCCTGCCATTCAAGCTCTTTGCAGCAGACTGGATTGATGCTGATTCCCTGTCCGGGGCTCTTAATAACTGCAATATACCCGGAGTCATATTCAGACCGGTGCATTATAAACCATACTTCAGTGTCTATAAAGACTTGATGATCAACGGCGTACAGATCCATTTCACCGATCCGGCAAAAGCGCCACTTTCACTTATACAGTTTTATATAATGCAGGAAGCACACAAACTGAGACCTGGAAAGGACTTTTTCCGGATGTGTGATCAGTCGCGACTTTCCATGTTCGACAAAGTATGCGGCACGGATAGTGTGAGGATTGAGTTCGGGAAGTCGTTTAAAGTTGATGACATTAAGGATATCTGGAATCGTGATATACCGGGTTACAGGAAAAGAGCAGAAAAATATTTTCTGTACAAATAGTAGTAACGCGATGCATCGCGTTGCTACAACAACATATAACCAAGGTTAACAGAATGAAACAAGCAGAGCCGCGATAAATCGCGGCTCTGCATTTTACAAAACAAACTCCTTAAAATATTAACCTCTAAACAGTTAATCCAAATTTCAATTTACCAATCTTTAATTATAAAACCTATTATTAATTGTTAATTACTAATTGTTCATTGTCTGAAGTACTCCGCTTCACTTTCCAGGTTTGTATAGCTCTGTGATGTTACAACATACAAGAATTTCTGAGGATCAGTCTTTCTGTCTCTTTTAAATGTAACTGACGTTGAAGACGTTACTTTAAAGATATTTGCCGGATTGCCCATGTCAGCAGTTTTCCCTTTCCTGAAGCGGTAAATAACGAAGTTTTTGGTGTTGTTGCCCTTTGTCCAGCTGAGTGTAACGTCTTCTCCTGATGAAGATATTACAGCATTTGCCGGTTTCTCAGGTATTATCGGGGTTATCCTGTTATTTGCAGGTGTAAGAGCCGGGTACATGTAGAGTGAACGTGTAAGCTTCTCCTTAATGTGAAGCGGGTTCTTTACAAACGACTTGCCGCTGAAGTACATACTTCCCAAAATGTTGGGGTAAGTGCGGTTAAGCTTTACCTGGCTGATGATTTCACCTGCTTTCCTCCAGCTCTTACTGTTTGATTTGNGTGAAAGTCTGTAAGGAGCCTGTCCGATATATACCTGGCAACCNTAAGAGTTTTTACTCCACCAGTCGGCAAGCACCGTATAGTTGGCAGCTTTCATTTGTCTGTCCCAGTATAGCTGTGGGGTTACGTAATCTATCCATCCTTCACGCTGCCACTTAAGNATGTCAGCATAAAGATCGTCGTAGTTTGTCTGGCCCGCCCTTGTATCAGACCCTGTTGAATCCTTATCAGCGTTTCTCCANACTCCAAAGGGAGAAATGCCAAACTCAACCCATGGTTTGATGACCTTGATGCTGTCATGTATCTGTTTGATTATCAAATCGACATTGTTTCTTCTCCACTCCTCTTTCTGATCAGGATTAAAGCCATTCGGATTCGCACGGAAGGTGCTGTCGTCAGGAAATTCAACCTTTGCGATTCGATACGGGTAAAAATAGTCATCCATATGCACGGCATCGATGTCGTATCTGCGAACNATATCGCTTGCAACCCTGGCAACAAAGTCGCGTGTTTCCTGCAGGCCCGGATTAAAATAAACTGTCTTACCATATGTCAGAAACCACTCAGGGTGTTTCTTTAAGATATGATCAGGTGTAACAGACTGTGAGGTATCTGCCAGAGCCCTGTATGGGTTGAGCCACACGTGGATATCAAGCCCCTCCATACGGCATTTCTTTATTGCGTAGTCAAGTGGATCGTACATCGGATCCGGAGCTTTACCCTGCTCACCGTTAAGCCATCTTGACCATGGTTCAAGGGTTGAAGAATAAAATGCATCAGCGCAAGGGCGTATCTGGAACACTATGGTATTAAGCCTGTATTCTTTAAAAACACTGATAAGGCTGTCAAACTCATTCTGCTGTTCCTTAACTGTGAGCCCTGGTTTGGATGGCCAGTCAATATTTGCCACAGTAGCCACCCAGACACCTCTCATCTCTCTTTTTGAAGAGTACTGACCCGACGCTGTAATGTTCAACAGAAGTAAGAGCGCAACAATGGGATAAAACTTTTTCATTTCGTATGCTATTGACTTTAAAGCAATTCACCTTCGACACTTTTTTCAAGAGCGCGTGCATGGGTCAGAAACTCTGTTAATGTCATTTCTTTATGATAAACCATTCCATGTGTTGCCCTCATTTTCGGGCTGTCGTTCTGATAAAAGAAGTCTTTCCCCAGAACAAGCTGAACCAGCTTAAACTGTTCAACCCAACGCTCCTGTGACAGATAGCTGAAAGGCCCGTCATAGCTGTAACTTGGGAATGAAGCATTTACCTGGCTTATATAGCAGTCCTTAAAGGAACGTTCAAGCACCGCCATTGAATTAAGCGAGACTGGTGTAAATACGTTAGCCTCTGCCGGGTGGAATTTAAACCATACGTTGCGGTAACCTATGATTCTCAGCTTTGAAAGATCTTTCTCTTCGCTCCATTGACGCAAGGCTTCGGCAATTGCCTGAAGAACCTTGTAGTGCGTATCAGGACCTGATCCCTCCGGGTCAAACGCAAGACTGACAATATCTGGTTGTATCTTCCTGAGAGAGTCAAGGATCGGAAGTACATCCCTGTTCTTATCAGGTTGTTCTGTAAAAATATCACCTGTATAGAATCCCAGGCGTTTATGTTCTATATCCTGTACTTTAACCCCGTAATGAGCCCATACAAGTTCCTCTTCATATTCGCGAAGCATTCCCTTTAGTTTCTGAATATCAGGAGCATTCTTTTCACCGCTATAGCTGTTTTTCATGATANCGATTGCCCTGCTGATCTGCTCAATGAGCTCTTCCTTTGAATGAGGATGGTATATATCTACAATTGCTCTGGTTATACGGTGGCATACACCGCGCAGTTTGCCGTTTTCATCATTGTTTGCAATCATATCAAGATAGTGGCTTACATCCTTGTCCCATTTGAATTTATAACCGCTTTCAAAGAAGTCAGGGAACTTAAGCATCTGTATCTTGCCCTGGGAAATGAAACCGAGGGTTGATTCAAGTAGATGGATCATCATATCGTTGGTAACAGCATTAAATCCCGATGTCATCACTGAAAAATGAAAGCTGTTTGTTTTCTCGCGAAGCTGCGGAATTATGTTCGGGAAGATGCCCAGCATTATGTCATCATGATGAGGTCCGGTATGTAGAAATGATGTGTTATGCTCCCGCACAAGGCCTTTTTCAATCTTCTTTTTTGTCGACTCAATAACCTCGTTTACTCTTTCCAGGCTGAGGTCAGGTATCATTGAACAATACTTATCGTTCTTCAGGTCCTCAATCACAAGCTTATGAGCGTATTTGTCAATGCGTTTACAAAGATCAAACACAGCTCTTTCCGTCTTTTCAAAAGCCCACCCGCCTTCTGTATAGTATTTCCTGATTGAATCATCAAGCATTACAGATGCGCCTTCTGTGATGTAGAAGCGAGAGTTTTTCTGTCTCTGAAGCACTGTGGCAGGATAAAGATTATCAGGCTCGTTTTCAAGAGCGTTTTTAAGCACTTCTGCTTTTGCTTCTCCTGCAGCAAAAATAATTGACACACCTTCAGGGTTTCTTGTAATTGTACCAAGCCCAATTGTGATAACCAGTCTGGTTCTTGAAACCTCAATACCTCCAAGATCGCTTGCCGAGGCAGCCTGTGTCTCAAAGTTTGTCGCTGTCAATCTTGTAGTTGAGTTATGGTCGCTGCCACGGGTGTTGAAGGCGATGTGACCATCGGGTCCAATACCTCCGAGGAAGAATCCGATGTTGCCCATTGCTTCAATTTGTTTTTCATAGTTTGTGCACCAGTTATCAATTCTGAAAATCGACTTCTGCTGCACAGCTTCCAGCTTACTCAACGGCTCTCTGTTTCGAAGTGAGAGGTCGATAATCCCATCAGGAAAGACCTCTGAATAATGAAGTCCGTCAGCAACAGGTATCTCATCCGAATTGATGAGCAATGCATTTTTTGGATCAATGCCGAAGCCATCGATATAAAACTTGTTTACATAGTCATAAAAGCTGTTATGCTGCTTCGGGTTTATAGGATAAAACTCATCTATCTGTACAAATCGCAGTCCGCTCAGATCGGGCTTTTTTGTCAGCAGCAACCCGTTATCTTTTCTCTTTGCTTCTGCCTGAGGGTTGTTCCAGTTTGAGAGCAGATATTTTGTCCATTTAATAAAGTACTCCGGCGTTTTACCAGTCGGAAGGCTTATCACTCCCTGCGGATTGTCAGCAACCCATTCAAGGAACCTCAATGATGTCAGTAATCCAAGGTCCGGAAAATTGCTGACCACAATGTACGGATTACGGGTTGTCATCATCCCCCTCTCAGAGCGATCAAAAAAGCTCTGTTCAACACTTGTAAAACCTTTGATTTTCATAATTATATATTTTATAAGTTTAAAGTCGAAAGTTTAAAGTTTAAAGTCAAAAGACTTGATGATTAATAAAGCGCTTATAATCATCAACTAACAATTGCATCATACAGAACTTCAACCGGATGAAATGCCACACGTCCCGTACCATCCTTTATCTGATGCCGGCATGAAGTACCAGGTGCTGAAATAATGGTATCGGGATCCGCATTTCTTACAGCCGGAAGAAGAACCATTTCTCCTATTTTCATACTTAAATCATAATGTTCTTTTTCATATCCAAACGCTCCTGCCATACCACAGCAACCGCTGGGTATCTCTTCAACGCTATAGTTTTCTGGCAAAGAGAGCATCTTAATGGTAGTATCTGTTGATGCTACTGCCTTCTGCTGGCAATGGCCATGGAGAAGTATTTTTGCAGGCCTGAGAGTGAAGTTGGCAGAGCTGATCCTGCCTTTTTCAGCCTCCCGGCAAATGAACTCTTCAATAAGCATTGTACCTTCCGAAAGCTTTGCGGCTGACTCCTTCAGATCCTTATCTACCATCTCAGGGTACTCATCACGGAATGAAAGTATTGCTGATGGCTCAAGACCCAGTAAAGGTGTTTCCCCGCTGATAATGTCCTTTAGCATCAGCACGTTTTTATTTGCAAGCTTCTTTGCCTGTCCAAGCATCCCTTTTGAAAGGAATGTTCTGCCACTCTCCAGGTGGCGGGGTATAACAACCTCATATCCCAGCTTTTCGAGAAGCATGATTGCTTTGATGCCAATCTCACTCTCGTTATAGTTTGTAAACTCATCGGCAAAAAGATAAACCCTGCCATTCACTGATGCTTCAGCCCTATGATGTGAAGCCCATCCTGTAAGCGTTTCCTTTGATATGCCAGGGATGGACCGCTTTGTCGAAAAACCGACAATATTTTTGAAAAAGGCGGTACTGGTTATAAAATTTGTAGCGGGTCTGAATACTTTGCCAAGTTTGTAAAGCCTTGGCAGGTAAGCAATAAGAAGTGTTCTGAAAGGTATCGGGTGCGATTTGTAATAATGATTAAGGAACTCTGCTTTTAGCTTTGTTACATCTACATTTGACGGGCACTCCGATTTGCATGCCTTGCATGAGATACAAAGATCCATGACCCGGTAAACCTCTTTACTATCAAATCGGTTCTTTTTATCTGACCTGGTAAGGTACTCCCTCAGTATATTTGCCCGTGCACGGGTTGATTTGTCCTCATCCCTGGTTGCCATGAATGTCGGGCACATTGTACCTCCAATCATCGAACTTTTGCGGCAGTCTCCTGATCCGCTGCACTTTTCAGCTGCATACAGTATTCCCTCTTTCTCCGGGAAACGGAATGTTGTCTCCGGCGCCATGAACGGCTCATCAATGAGGTACCTCAGACTTTCCACCATCGAAGGAGTATCGGTTATCTTGCCCGGATTAAGAACATTATACGGATCCCAGGTACGCTTTATCTCCTTCAGGAGAGAGTAGTTATGTTCGCCCAGCATAAGAGGTATAAACTCTCCTCTTAACCTGCCATCGCCATGTTCGCCGCTGAGTGAGCCGCGGTACTTCTTAACAAGCCTGGCTATATCTGATGCAAGGCTGTGATAAGTCTCCACATCCTTTGAGTCTTTAAGGTTAAGCAAAGGACTGAGGTGCAGTTCGCCTGTTGCTATATGAGCATAATATGCGCACTCAAGGTTGTGCTTTTTAAGAATCTCCTGAAACTCGGCTATATAATCAGGAAAGAAATCAGGTAACACAGCCGTGTCTTCAATGAGCTGAATGCTTTTCTTAGGCCCGGGTATTATAAGTAATACTCCCAATCCGGCTTTTCTAAGCTCCCAAACCTTTGCAATATCCGCACTATCTGTATATAGTGGGAAATGATAGCCGTATCCTGCAGCGCGGATGTCGGTTTCAATTGACTCAGCTGTCTTTTGAACCTCCTCAATTGTATCTCTGAAGATCTCAATTATGAGGATGATCTTGGGTTCGCCCTTGACAAAGAACCGGTTCCTGTTCTGCTCTATATTTTCCTTTGTGCAATTGAGGATATAATCATCTATCATCTCAATTGAAGCCGGTTTGTGTTTCAGGGCAATTATATTTGCCCTGACAGCCTCATCGAGACTTGAAAAGTGAGCACACATAATGCCACTCTTCTTATCAGGTAACGGAAGCAGATTAAGCTTCATTGAAGTTGTAAAAGCAAGGGTGCCTTCAGAGCCTGCAAGAAGCTTGCATATATTTATCTTTTCTCCGTTTGCTGTAAAGGGATCAGTCTCAAGAAGGATATCAATTGCATATCCATTATTCCTGCGCTTAACATCAGGATGAGGAAACTCTTTTCGTATCTCCTCAGCATTTTTCTTATCTGAAAGTATCTCTTTGAATTTGCTGTATATTCTGGTTTCAAGCAGCGATGGATCACCATTGCACTTATCATTGAATTCGCTTGTTGACAAGGCTTTAAAAACAGTCTCTGAGCCATCTGATAGAATTGCTTCTACCTCAAGAATATGGTCCCTTACACTCCCGTAAATTATTGAATGAAGTCCGCATGAGTTATTACCCAGCATTCCGCCAAGGCAACAACGGTTAGCAGTTGATGTCTCGGGGCCAAACTGCAGGTTATAAGGAGCAAGATATTTATTCAGTTCAGCTAGTGCTACCCCGGGTTGAACACGAACCCAGTGTTCGGCGGGGTTGAGCTCAAGAATACCGGTCATGTATTTTGATACATCAATCACAATACCCTCTCCGACCACCTGACCGGCAACCGATGTGCCCGCGCCTCTCGGGATCACAGATGTTCCGACAGAACTTGCAAATGATATTATTTTTTTTACATCATCCTTGTCTTTTGGCCTTGTCACAGCCACAGGTAACTGTCTGTATGCCGAGGCATCAGTTGCGTACAGTATCCTGTTTGTTGCATCGGTGAAAAGGTCACCCTTAAGCTCTTTTTTCAGATCAACCAGTGTCATTTCAAATAATTCATTTAACGCCAGACTCTTTCTTCTTGATCCCGAACAAAGGGTCAATCTTAAGGAATTTTATTGCTAAAAGTCCGGGTATTGAGCAAAGTATCACATAGATAAAGAAGTGCTGATAACCCAGCATCTCTTTCATATATCCTGAGATCATTCCCGGGAGCATCATTCCAAGTGCCATCAAAGAGGTACAAATAGCAAATTCTGCCGTCTTATACCTGCTCTCACCAACAAAATGGAGCATGTATAATGTGTATGCTGTAAATCCGAAACCATAGCCAAACTGCTCACATGCAATAGCAGCATAAATTGCTATATTACCAGGCTCCGGTTGGAATGTGGAGAGCAATATGTAAACCGAGATCGGTATATTCATTGCAAAGGCCATGACCCATATAAGTTTCTTAAGACCGAATTTTGATGCAATTATTCCGCCCATGATGCCTCCCAATGTAAGGCATAACATTCCTATTGTACCATATGCTATTCCGTATTGTGCCATGGTAAGTCCGATTCCGCCCGCACCTCTTGAGTCAACAAGAAAGGGAGTTGCAACTTTCACCAGTTGTGCCTCTCCAAGCCTGTAAAAAAGGAAGAAACCAAGAGCAGGTATTACACCGGGTCTGGTGAAAAACGGGACAAAAACATCTTTGTACACTTTCCATCCTACCTTTTCCTTAACAACATTATCAGCAGGGTGTGGAAGCATAACACGGTTATAAATAGCAAGCATAAGAAGAACCATACCAAGGATAATCAGTGATACGGTCCAGCTGAATGCAATATTACCCGCTGAAACTGAAAAATCGGCAGTTGCAGTTTTAGTAAGATTATGATCAGCTTTTATTGAAGCAGCAACAGGTTTATTCCAGTTTGAACCTGTAAACTCATATCTGCCTACCCTGCTTCCGGACTTATCTTTAGGAAGATCAATGTCTTTGGTTCCTGACTTACGGGAGAGGTTTACTACAATTGTTTCCCCCTCCTTCGGTGGTGCTGACAGTGCAATATAAACAACCGCAGAATCAAGTTTCGATTCACCGGCTTTGTATAAAGGCACATTTACCTTTTCAGGAATAACCAGAATTTTTGGTTCACCCGGAGTCTGATTTATTTTTATATCAGCTGGGTCAATGGGTGTATATTGAGAAGCTGCAATTGATTCGGCTTTAAAATCTACTGATTTAAGTCCTGTATTTTTCTGAATTGTTCCAGCAATAAGTGGCAATAATCCAAGCGCGGTAAGCATTGCAAAACGGTAGAAAGTGCTTCTTATTCCTACAAAGAAGGCCTGTTTATGCTGATCAAGAGCAAGCATATAAAAACCATCAGCAGCAATATCATGACTGGCAGATGAGATTGCTATGACAGCAAAGAGAGCAATTGTTGCCGGATAAAAGAATGTAAGTGGCATCAGCATGCCCACGGCAATGAAAGAAATCCCAAGAAGTATCTGGGTCCATATCACCCAGTTACGCTTTGTTGAGACAACATCAATATATGGGCTCCAGATTGGCTTGAGAGCCCAGGGAAAGTATAGAAGGCTGGTCCAGAAGGTAAATGAAGCTATTGAAATACCCATGGTCTTGTATATAAGACCTGATGTTATCATCACAATGCTGTATGGGATCCCCTGGTAAAAATAAAGACTGGGGACCCATGCCCACGGGTTTCTGTTTTTTGTTTTATCTGCCATTCTGTTTAAAGCTTATAGAAAGTGTATCCTTTATCTGAGAAGTATTGAATTATATCGTCAAGTTTAAGATAGAATTTATCTGTACGGGCAGGATCAGTTCCGAGATGGATCAGGAGAAAGGCCCCGTTCATCCCGTCCTTCTGATCAAAGATTTTAAGTCGTGTCAGCAGCTGATCTGAAGAGATGTAGTTCTTCATTTCCGGTGTGGTATAATCGGCATTGGTTCCGGTACCCGGAGTGAAGTTTATCAGTGTGATCCCCATATCGCCTGTCCACGAAGTGATAGCCCTGTTGCACCATTCATAGGGAGGAAGAAAAAAACGATCAGTCAGTTTATACCCGGCCTTTAAAAGAACAGAATAATTTGCCATCAGGTCATCCTCAAACTGCTTCCTTGTAACCAGCAGGGAGTCTCTCTTTTCCCATGATGCATAAAGGAGGTGACAGTTGGAATGAGGTCCTATAAAATGGCCTTCTTCCACCATCCTTTTTATTATGCTTTTGTTTGCTTTGTTCCTGAGATAGTTTCCTGTCAGGAAAAATGAACCTTTAATGTTTCTCTTTTCAAGGGTGTTTAAAATATGGTCTGCTCCCTCTCCAAAGCTATCGGCAGAAAAGATGAGGTAGATGATCTTCTTATCTGAATTCTTTCTTATAACAGCCCCTGTGTTATCAAAAATGTCATTTGATGTATTTGTATTTTCTTTCCTTCCCTCCTTCTCAAGGGTGGAGAGGTAATAGCTAAGGCTGGCCGTTCCATCAAGAGTAGGTTCATTGGTGCTGTAATCGCCCATATCATCGTGGTAAACAACATTTCCGTTCTGGAAAGCAGAGTATGGATCGGGTTTTAAAAGAGTGAGCCCGCTCAGGTTTGAGTTAATACGTTTATAAACCGGCCCGTCAACCAGTCCACCGGGAGGCGGCATATGCATGAATTTTGTGACGGCTGAATGAGGAAAAAGAGGATAGTCTCCGCCGTCCGGAATTCCTGAAATCATTGAGGTGCCCCACGGATTGCATCCAAATAGCCAGTCGCGCATGGATGCCTCCATTTCAGAGAATCTCGAATCGCCTGTTGCTTCATAATATAGGTGGCATTGCGTCAGAGCTGCTGCGATGTAATTATTTGAGCACCATATAAATGGAATAGGAATATGGAAAGGATCCTGCGGATTGCGACTCTCAAGGATTTTGAGTCCTTTCCGCATAAATGCACGGTATTTTGATGCATAAGTAGTTCCTGAGAGAGCCATGTTAGCATGACCCAGATTTACAAACGGGTAATACTGATAATGTCGAGCAGTATCTCTTTCGATCCATGGGGTCACAGGCTCAAGAGTGCCCCAGTAATCGCATCGTGTAAGGTACCGGCTGTCATTGGTGAGCTTGTACATCTCCCATGCAGCCAGTTCAAGATCATCAACATAATTATCTTCTTCATAAAAGTATGGAGAGGCAATGCATGCTGTCTGCGTTGTTCCAATATCTGTCAGCCCGAACTCCCAGGCATCGCCTGCTTTAACTGCAAGTTTTTTTGCAAATGCTGAATCAAACGGCATGAATATCCTTGAACCAATAGCAAATGCAGAGCTGAATTTGCCGGCTGTAGATGATACGCCGGTGGTGCGGTTCTTATATTTACCCAGTCCCTGTGGTTTGCCGGTGGCGAAATAAACAGGTCTGCATTTCCCCAGTCCATAAGTTACGGTGTCCTTGTCTGGCAGGCGAAATCCCTTGTGATCGCGGTCATCGGCAACCTGGTTATACATTATGCCGCTGTCCGGATTCATTTTCATAAGCCACTGCAAACCCCAGCGTGCTTCATCAAGTATGTCAGGTATTCCATTCTTTCCTTTCCGGCCGTTTGCATCATATTCGTCTTTATACACCTCCGGAGACCTGCTCCAGGCATAGAGGAGCTGATAAACCGTATTTGCCGAAGTGGCAGTATATCTCAGGTGATCGCTTGCATCATGCCAGCCGCCAACAACATCCACATGTTTTCCTGATTCAGTAGGGTGATCCACCAGAGCACCATCATGAGTATGGCAAGAATCATTCAGAAACGGATTGTAGCCGCATCTCTGCTGGCGCAGGTAGTTCAGAATATAGTCTGCTGTCCCGTCATAGACGTCGTCAGACACCCTGAATGATTCGGAAGAAATATCTCCCGCTTTAATATAATAGCCTCCGGTAATTGTTAAATCTGTAAAATCAAGCCTGGCAGCTGACTTCATGCCCCAGTAGTTTCCACTGCAAACCGATGCTTTGCCCTTAAAAACCACCTTTCCAGTAACTGCATCACAAATCTCAAAACCGGGAGTTTTGATGTCATCGGTTGATATCATAACGGCCACCTTGACAGAGTGAGGATGGTAGCCCAGTTGGTTTATTCTTATCCACGACTGGCCACGGGCTGTTCCAAGGAAAGAGAAAAGTATAAGTATGCAAAACAACCTCGTTTTCATCATTAATAACGTTTATTTAATGCTGCCCCACGAAAATAATGTTCAAGTATCTGTCTGTAGGAATATCCTTTAGATCCCATCACAGCTGCTCCTATCTGGCAAAGGCCAACACCATGGCCCCAGCCTGCCCCTTTCAGAATGAAGGTCAGCCTGCCATCTTCCAGCTTCTTTTCGACAATAAAAGCCGAGCTGTAGAGATGACTCTTTGAGAGTGCTTTTCGAATCTCGAGCTCTTTGCCTATTATCATGGTGGTTTTTGTTCCTTTGATCTGAAGACGTGTAATTCTGCCTGATGTACCTCGTGAGAGAGGTATAATATCGGTTATCTGTCCGAAATCTATGGCTGTGCGGTCAAACACGAGTCTGCTCAACTCGGTCTGGTCATATCTGACAGTCCACCGGTAAAAATCGTTTGTTTCCTGATCATAATCATTAAGTATCTGTCTAAGTACTGCAGTGTCGGTTGTATTGCAGAAAGCATCAGGTTTGCCATTAATCCATTTCTCTGCATCTTCATGGTTTTCGAGGTTAAGCGAAAAACCTTCAGGCTCAACTGTGTTATCGGCAAGCTTCTGAAGATATGGATGATTAACAGGTTCCCAGGTGTTCTCAAACACTTCTGTGACACCGCCACAGCATTTTGAAAACCTGGCATCACAGATTAAATTGTCGTACATGAGAACTTCACCTGAAGTCTCTCTTACAACCTGTTCAACAAGAGGAGTCGAAGCCCTTGTAATACCCTGGTAACGCTGGCAATGATCATCGGCACATACATCAAACTTCTCATGATCCTCGCGATCATACCAGCGCGTTATCTCGGTGTCAGTCCTGTAAAAACTCTGATACTTTTCAGGAAATTTGTTAAGATTTTTGTTCTTCTCAATCTGTGCAAGCAGCCAGCTCCTTGATATCACTGCATGAGCCTTTAATAACTCAGCAGAAGAGGTGGCGCTCATCTCAGAGGAGATGACACTTATAAGATAATCTTCAAGAGGGAGAATATTTATTGCAGTAATTCTGCCTTTATCAATAATGAGCCTCAGCTTACCGCGGAAGGTCTGGTCCTCTTCACGTTGCCAGTGAAAGTTGACTCCAATTGTAACAGAATGAAGTGTAAATGAAGATTCAGGTGACAGAGGTGTAAATAATATTTCTTTACCCGTCAGAGGCAGGTGTTTTTCACTATCCATTATTATAGTCCCTTCGCTGTAAACAGCTCTCCATTCAGAATCAATAATGTCTTTATAGGCAGAACACGAAAATTTGCCGTTAAAGGTAAAACCTAGCTCCTTCTCCGACATTATTCCTACCTGTATGACCGGTGTTTGCTCTTTAGGGCTCATAATAAATTTTCAATTAGCTTTAACAAAACTGATTTATCAAGAGAAACCTGTCTGAAAATATCGTCAAGATCCTCCCTTTTAATTTTCAGATAGTCTTCTTCCCGCGGAGTAATAACCACTCCACCTAAATCTACCGAAGCCGGGCTAATCAATATTTTACAGTGTCCCTCTGCAAAAAACTGTGTCGGCCTGTGCACCTTCCGCGGGAAGAAGTGAACTATCCAATCCCCATCTGAATAAGAAGCCAGAATGTTAAGCATTGGTTCTGGTTTGTCACTTTGTATTTCAGAAAACCTGTTGTAAAAAGAGTTAAATGCCTTAATTAGTTTCTCCCTGTTATTTCCTTTGAATGAAAAAACCGTCCTGCTGTAACCGGGCCAGGTCCATAATTCAATGCCCGGAGATGAGGAATGCAAATTGCAAAGACGTTTACCCTCAAAATCCTTCTCAACAGGCAGGAATCCTTTGTTTCCTGCCTGGAAATGAAAATGATCAGGTGCGGAAGCGCCACATTGGGGACCATTATAAAATATCTGGTAATCAGTCAGTTCTGCAGCCAGATCAAGCATAGTGCCGAAATTTTCTGCAATACGCTGATCTATATGATCATCCGAAACTATAGTAAGATGCTTTTTAAAGATGGGAAAAGGATTTACCAGTACCGTCATCCCGGGCTTATATATAAGTCCCTGTTGAAGTGCCGGTCTGTTTTTCGCGCATAAAAAGCAGGGACGTGTCTCAATTGACTTACTGTCTACCTTTGCAGCTGTAGATGTTATCCTGCCCGGGTTGAACTGGACCAGCACTTCAAAATCACCAAAAGAGACAGAACGAGTCATGACATTCTCCAGCTGTCTGTAATTTACGTTTGCCAGGTCCCAGTCGCTTATCTGACCATTAAAAAATCTTTCAGTTTTTTCAGAATAATTCATCACATTCCCCCTTTACCTGTCATTTTTTTGTCCTGGCAATTTTCTGTTTTCGGGCCAGAAGCTCAGTTGTCCTTATTTTATCTTTATAATAGTTATAGTTGTTTGTCTTTGCTATGTCAAGCGATGCATCAGAGTTCTCATCCCATCTGCGGCAAAGGTATAACGGGTCATAAATGCGGCCTATCTGGTAATTGCGGCTGATGGCAAGGCCCACGGCATAATCTTCTCCATAACTTACATTTGGTATTCTTATCTTACGGAGGACCGGAACGTAAAACGCTCTTGGGGCACCAAGACCATTGATCCTTAATGCATTGTTGCGCCCGTTTTCAGGAGTCCACTCCTTGTGATTAATGATCCCGGGAGGTATATCCTGAAGGTTAAAGTTCACCATCTTATAGGTGCCAACCACCATTGCGCACTCTTGTGCATAGAATGCGTCAACCACACGTGTTATGACACTGTCATCAATATAGAGATCATCACTGTCAAGCTGGATGGCAAATTTTCCGCATTTATCACTGAAGATNCCCTCATTCCAGCAACCGCCTATGCCCAGATCCTTTCTTTCAGGCATGATATGGATCACTCTTTCATCTTTCTCTGCAAAGGAGCGGATCACCTCTGTGGTACCGTCAGTAGAATAATTGTCAATCACAATGAGATTAAAGCTGTATGCTGACTTCTGAGACAACACTGAGGTGATGGCATCACCAATTGTTCTGACCCTGTTCCTTACCGGAATAATAACAGAAGCTTCAGTGGAAAAACTGCCTTCACTGAAGGATATCGGTTCAAATTCAGGTTTGAGCCAGCCTTTAATCTTTTTAAGATGATCAGTGCAGGCAGTCTCCATCTCAACCTGTACCATCCTGTTTTTTGGATCGACATAATCAAACTGCTTTTCTCCGGTCTTACGTATATCAGGTTCAATTTCAGTATAAAGTGGCTCCTGTATATGTACTAAATTTCTCTTCTGTGAAACTTTAAGCCTGAGGTCATAAAAACCGGCAAAGAGGAAATTATCAACAATGTTTTCTGCTGCATCTTTTAAAGCAGAAGTGCGATAAAGTAAAACTGAGCCAAAATTAAAATCATCGCGAAGGCTTCCTTCCTGGTAATCTATAACCGGATGGAGAGACATTACATTATTCTTGTTCTCATAATAGTCTGAATATACCATCCCGGCGTCAGTATCTTCACATACCTGGATCATACGCTGCAGACAAAATCGTCCAAGGTCGAGCGGAAAGCCTTTTAAATATATCACGGTATATTCAGTAGCAGCGATTTCTGCCATTATCCTGACTACCGAGGATGAAGAAAAATTATTTGCTTTTAAATAAGTAACATCGTTATGCTTGTAGTCAACAGGCTGATCTTCCGCTGCAACCACTACCATTTTACTTACAACGCCGCTTTTTTCAAGTGAATTGATTGTTTCCTTTAGAGATTCAATATCCTGATAAGGCATGAAGCATGTCACTCTTTTTTCCATCTGGTATCTGTTATTTTATTTTAAAAAAATCAATTATCTGTTTCATAAGCTCGTTTCTGGAATCCTCTGAAACTATTGTCTCAAATGGGAAGCCCACAACAAGTGTTTTATAGTTTCCGTTATACATCACACCGGCTGAAGTGTTGTTTTCATTGTACCTGAAGGCAGTAACCGATTGTTTATCTGCAGGTTCAATAGCATCTGGAGCTTCAGCTGCATATATCTCTCCGCTGTTTTCAGTGTTAAAGTTAAATCTATCTTTAAAAGTGAGCTTTGAATAATCAGTCGGATATACTCCACCTGTCTTTACTGCATGACCTGTGCCGGGTTTAAAGTGAAGATATTCTGCTGCAAACTTCAAGGCAATTGTATCCTTCAGGTTTGAGATCTCAGAACCTACATAAGATCCTGAGACAAAGATGCCCTTACCCTGGGTTGCAAAAGCAGCAATTTTTTTCATAAAAAGCGGTGTATAGATTCTGAAGTCAGACTGGCTAGGGTCGGTCATTGATTTTGTTGATTTCTCCTCTCCAAGAATTATATCAACTGCATCAAATCCGTCGGTTATGTAGTCATTTGATGAAAATACCTCATTGCTGACTGAGATAAAGGATCTGCCGGCATTCATCAAAGCCTTTCCATGAATGAAAGGAAAGTCAAAGCTGTTTCCGGGAATTATGGTTCCTTCCCTGTCGGAATAAGATGCGCCCCATCCTGCGTTGTCGTCAGTAATCCATTGTGAGCTCCGGTCAAAATTATACTGGTCGCCAAGCCCTACTATATCATAATGATCGGCAACGCCTCTGTCGTCCCACCAGGCTATGCCAGCCATTCCCCCTTTGTCAAACCATGAGGGGCCTGAGACACGATTAAAAGCATTGACAATGAGCACCGGTTTGTCATTTGTTTCACAGAATCCGGCCGAAAGTATTTCTGAGCTGAAGCTCTCGCCGCCATCATTAAGGGCAGTGACTTTGAAGCTGTATATGCAATTGTATTTTTCAAGTGAGAGTACAACAGCTGTATCCTCAACAACACTTCCGTTGTCAAAACCGCCATCGGCGATGCGCCTGTAAACCCTGTATCTCTCAGGTGTGGCAGTTGGTTCAAGAGGGTCAACCGTTGGTTTCCAGCTTAACCTGATAGTTTTATTACCTACTACAGTCATTGCCATGTTTGATACAGGCAGAGGTTCCACTTTGTATGGTTTATTATTATTGAATGAGATAAACTTAAGCATTCCTTTATAAATAGCCCGGCTTACTGTAAACCTGAACCGCGGGTCAAGTCCAAACCTCTGATCTGCAAGATTCTGATGTGAAAGAAGCTCGAGGAGCATTGCCGGTACATCAGGTTTTCTTGCCTCCGAGTAAGGCTTATCCCACATATCGCGCCTGGTCCAGTTAACTTTATATAATGTTGTCACATCATTAACAACCTGTGTCTGCACAATATCTGTATAATCACGGCCGGCCATCCTTGACCTGCCACCAGGATAAAGACCATTATTTGCTGCTGTAGAATAAATACCCAGCGTTCCGACAATCGAGCTGTCAGGCGTAACACCTGCGTCAGAATGAAATGCAAAAGATAGTTCTACAGGAAGTCCCAGTCCTTTCTCTTCCGTCTTTGCCGATGTATTATTTTGCTTGCCGGCAAGATAGTTTACCCAGTTTCCCCTCGACTGATAATCGTCATTATAATCATTCTTGTTGTCATTCGGGCTATAGACAAGTGAATCAGGCATTCCTGCATATTGAAGNAAATAACGGGCGCCCTCCAGGAAACGGGGTTTACCGCTTATCTGCCATGTGTAACTGACAGAGTCATTTGAAGCTTTTGCGTCAGAATGCATTCCGTCCTTCACTGACAAAACATTAGGAATAAATTCACTGGCAGGCCGGCGGGCAACATTACCCATACCTCCCCCAAATTTTATGGCATCAAGTCCGATATACCCGTCATCAGCTGCGGTCACCTCAACTGATGAGGAAGAACTGTCCTTTCCCTTATTAAATAAGAAAGTGCCAAGGTAAATCCACGTCTCGCCACCCATGGTCTGGTTGACTATAAAGGATGTCTTCCCTCCTGCATGTGTTACAGTATATTTAACAGCCTTGCTATTGTCGCTATCGCACGGATATGATATATAGACAGCATAATCTCCTTTTGCAGGAATATCAGGTATATATAAGGCACTATTGTTTTTAGCCCTGATGGAGGTTCCTTCCTTAAACGGATTCACTCCTGTAAAGAGAGTGTCTTTTAAAAGAAAACCTTTGCCTGACTTAACATTGTTTTTTGCAATTTGTAATACAAATTCTGAACCAGCCGTAGATCGGTCGTTGTCAACAATGACTTCATTTGACTGTATGTCACGTTCGCGCGGCAGGAAAACCGTGGCACCGGCATTCTCAAGCATAGGCGTCAGATATGGAAGGACATAGCCCATTACAGAGAGATCTTCAACTGTACCGAAAAGTATTGCCCTTTGCCACTGCCAGCGGTCAAGCGGCTGATTAAAATAAAAACCGTGACTATGCCATAAGGCAATAATATCATTTTCCAGTCCCGAGGTGTACTGACTCTTGTCGGCCCTGGTTATAAAAACCGGCTTGTTACCNGCATCAGNTAATATCCTGGAGGAATCAACAGGTATATCTTTTCTGTAAATATTTGGTATAAATTGGCCCGATGAAAATCCATTTGAATAAACATCAATGTTAAAGTGTCTGTATCTTCGCCCAAGTATCTCTTTTAATGAATTAATTAATTGCGAATTAGTCTCTTCTCTGAATGGTTTATACGACAATGAAGCCGGAAAAAAAATGTCAATTTTGTCATCAACTATTTTAACTGAATCAGGTTTGAATTTTGGTGATATATTCCACTCTTTTACAGGATTTTCCCATTTTACAAGCCTCTTTTGCGCCACCTTTTCAAGATGCGTTTTTCCCTGAGAAAACAATGATTCAGAAGAAATCAGCAGAGTTAAAAGCAATAGTAAAAGTAACCTGGATACTATTTTTTTCATGGCAGTTAATTGTTTTCAAAACAACATAAACATGCATCAAAAATAAGAAGTTTTTTAAAATATATCATACATCTGACAAAAAACCTGAAAAATCAAAAATAAATACATATGTTTGCACTATATTTGATACAGTTTGATATAACCGGGAAACGCTTATCATCATATCTTAAACAAAGACAATTAATTAACATAATTTAATCTNAAATGATAATTATTGCCGACAGTGGTTCAACCAAGACAGAGTGGAGNGTTATTGGGGGTGAAAGAGCTGAGAAGTCATACATCACATCTGGTTTGAATCCATATTTGCTTACCGGTGATAATATTTATCAGCTACTGAATGAGGAGCTGCCAGAGCTTGCCGGATTGTCAGTCAGCAATATCTACTTTTACGGAACAGGATGCAACAACAGTGAAAAGGAAAATGTAATAAAAAGTTCATTAAGCAGATTCTTTTCAACAGGTGATGTGAGTGTTTCAAGTGACCTGCTGGCAGCAGCAAGATCGTTGTGCATGAATGAGGAAGGTATTGCGTGTATCATAGGCACCGGGTCCAATTCATGCTATTATAATGGTAAAACCATTGTTTCAAATGTATCGCCGCTGGGATACATTCTTGGTGATGAAGGTGGCGGCGCTTTTATTGGAAAAAATCTGTTATCCGGAGTATTAAAGAAACAACTGCCGGGATATGTAATAGATAATTTTTACAAGGCTTATCCGCTTACCAGAGCTGAGATTCTGGATAATGTCTACTCCCGTCCTTTCCCGAACAGGTTTCTCGGGCAATTCACACGATTTGTATCGGATAATATTCATGTTCCCGAGCTTCAAAATTTAATAACATCAGGCTTTGATGATTTCATAAAAAGGAACGTACTGCAGTATCCCGAAGCTAAAGAGCTTCCGATTCATTTTACAGGCAGCGTTGCATTTTACTTCAGGAGCTATCTTGAAGAGCTCATTAATAAGTACAGATTGCACCTGGGGAAGGTCACCCTGAAGCCGATGGACGACCTTGTTAAGTATCATATCAACAATCAGATTTCGTAAGATAATGTCAAAATCAGCTGAAAAAAACTATAAGTTAAGCATCACCGAAGCACCATCTCACTTTGAGAATCTGGATAAGATGTCAGTAAAAGAGTTGCTGACCAACATCAACCAGGAGGACTCAAAGGTGCACCTTGCTGTCAGGGATGCTTTACCGCAGATAGAGGAATTGGTTAACAACATCTATAAAAGGATGCAGAAAGGAGGCAGACTGTTCTATCTCGGGGCAGGTACCAGCGGAAGACTTGGGGTGCTGGATGCCTCAGAGGTACCTCCTACTTTTGGTGTTCCTTACAATATAGTCATCGGACTGATCGCCGGAGGAGAAACTGCTCTCAGAAGATCAGTGGAGTCGGCAGAGGATGATACTGAAAAAGCATGGAAAGAGCTGGAAATATTTAAAATCAACGAAATGGACTCTGTGATTGGCATCGCAGCATCAGGTTCCACCCCATATGTACTGGGAGGCGTCTCGACCGCAAGAGGAAACGGAGTTCTTACAGGATGTATTACATGTAACCCTGAGAGCAAACTTGTTGAAATATCTGAGTTTCCTGTAGTCGTTGTTGTGGGTCCGGAGTTTGTTACAGGCAGCACCAGACTCAAGGCAGGTACAGCACAAAAAATGGTGTTGAACATGATTACCACAACCCTTATGATTAAGCTCGGAAGGGTCAAAGGGAACAAGATGGTGAACATGCAACTCACTAATAAAAAGCTGATTGACAGAGGAACCAGGATGATAGTGGAGGAGCTGAATATTCAGCATGAAGCTGCCCGGCTGCTTCTCCTGCAGCACGGTTCAGTGAAAAAAGCCCTCGAATTTTACAAGGCAAACTCAGGTACTTTGACCAAAATCTGAATATTTCTGTAATTTGTTTCATTTATTTATATCTTTGAGAGGATATAAATATGTATGATATATTATGGATGACATCTTTAGTAAAATTGGAACCGGACTTACCTTAAGTCAGAAAATCGAAAGGAAAATTGAAGAAGCAATCAGACAAAAGAAATTGCTTCCTGGTTCCAAACTGCCAACTGAAAAAGAGCTTTGTGCCCAGTTTGCAGTTAGCCGTACGGCCCTCAGGGAAGCACTTCGTCGTTTGAGCGCACGTGGACTGATTGATATCCGGAAGGGTAGCGGCATGTACATCACCGAACTGAAAATAGAAGATGCCATTAATTCTTTGCATCTTTATTATGACCTCAACTTCAATTCAAAGCTGATCCTTCAGATTATAGAGGCACGTCGCCTGTTTGAGCCTGAAATTGCCAGGCTGGCTGCTGTTAACAGGACAGATGATGACATAAAGAAGCTGCAAAAGAACCTTGTTGATCTTGAAAAATGCAACCCTGATAATACCCAGCTGGAGGTCGACCTTATTAATAAGTTTCATATGACCCTTGCAAAATCAACAGGAAACCCGATAATAATAATAAGCCTTGAACCTGTTTATTCACTTCTGCCAAGACTGAGAAACCTTATTTACGGCAACATTGAGGGAGAAAAGGACTATACAATAAAGTACCAGAGTGAAATACTGATAGCCCTTAAGAATAAGGATCAGCAGAAAGCTTACGAATCATGTATAGCTCTCCTTGAAAGAAATATGGAGATTTATAACAAATATCTCAAGATAGACTAATTACTTTTTTTGATGATTTTATAAAAAAAAGCAGAGCCGTTGGATGCAACGGCTCTGCTTTTTTTATCTCTTTGTAGATCTGTTGCATGCAACAGATCTACTGAGTTTTTTTCTTCTTAAGCATGTTTCTTACAACATCTGAAAAGAGAAGCATACCCAGACCAAAAACAAGCATCACAACGCCTGAAATCAGGTTCATGTTAAGATGAAGTGACTTGGCATACATTTCTGCATTTCCCATGGTCCCAAGACCATAGCCTGTAACTATCACACCAAGAATTGTGAACATCAGGCCAATCGGAAATCTTATATCAATCATAGTTATTTAGTTTTATTATTACCAGAACATTATTGTTAGTGCAATACAGATTGCTCCCACGATGGTGGCAAGAAACCAGGGTCTCTTATACCATTCAATGTCTGAATCATCAAGTTTAGGTGTAAGAGCATATACCAGACCGTTAAGCTGCTCATCACTCTTTTTACGTTTCGTCATTAAAGAGATGCTGATTGTAAGCACGGTACTTACTGTGCAGGCAATTATTGCAGTCCAGAAGTTCTGTGCCATTTCAACAGGATACTGATGCAGAACCGTTATCCATCCGCCTTTAAATACTGTGTCAGCACCCATCGGCTGTGTAAGTCCGTGGTGCGCCAGTGCGGCAAGGAAACCGACAAGGAGACCTATGAAAGCACCGTGACCTGTTGATCGTTTCCAGAACATACCCAGGAATATGACAGCAAACAGAGGAGCATTGATCATTGAGAATATTGTCTGGAGGAAGTCCATGATATTCCCGAATTTTGTAGCAATATATGCAGTTCCAATGCTTAAAAGAATACCAACAATAGTGGCATAACGTCCGACTTTAAGATAGTGTTTCCCGTCAGCTTCCGCATCACTGGTTGTAGGTCTGATGTAGCTCTGGTAGATATCATAAGTCCATACTGTATTGAATGCCGACACGTTACCTGCCATACCTGACATGAACGAAGCAAGAAGAGCTGTTATACCGAGGCCAAGAACACCGGCAGGCAAATAATGCTGAAGTAATGCCAAAATAGTATAGTCGTAATTCAATGGTTGTGTGGGATCATTATGCATATGAGGTATTGAAAATCCCATTGAAGGATTATTCATCAACGCCAGGGCAGCGATACCCGGAACAATTATAAGAAAAGGAACAAACATCTTTGGAATTGCGCCAATAAGGGGCACTTTACGTGCTGCCATCTGCGATTCAGCCGCCATGGCTCTCTGCACAATAAGGAAGTTTGTACACCAGTAGCCAAATGAGAGAACAAAACCAAGACCTGCAGCAATACCATACCAGGCGACACCCATCGGGTTCTGACCGGCACTGGCGGTATATTTCCATGTTGTTGTATATACGTCCTGTGCATATCCTTTGGCCGCAGCAATTGGAGCAAGGCTTGCCTGGAGGCCATGCCAGCCGCCAAGATCTTTAAGCGAAAGCAATACCAGCGGGAAAAGACCTATGCAGATGATAAAGAACTGTAGTACTTCATTGTATATTGCTGATGAGAGTCCTCCCAGATAGGTATATCCAAGTACAATTGCACCTGAAATAACGAGTGAAACGGTAAAGTTCCAGCCAAGAGCACTCTCAAGCAGTATTGCAAGAGCATACATTGAGATACCGGAAGCCAGCACAGTCATTACTGCAAAAAGAATGGCATTAAGTGCCCGGGTTTTCTCATCAAATCTCAGCTTAAGATACTCAGGAACCGAACGTGCTTTAGATCCATAATAGAAACGCATCATGAACAGCGCCAGGAAAATCATTGCAGGTATGGCTCCTACCCAGTAAAAATGGGTGGTAAGCATTCCATACTTGGCTCCTGATCCTGTCATACCCATTACCTCAAGCGCGCCAAGGTTAGTTGAAATAAAAGCCAGACCGGCAACCCATGCAGGTATTGACCGTCCTGCCTCAAGGAATGCATTGGCATTCTTCATATACTTTTTCAGGGCCCATCCGATGCCCAGAACAAAGATGAAATAGACTATCAAAACAAGTTTGTCAATCCATCCCAACACGAAAATAGTGTTCATTTAGTCTTCGATTTAGGTTAGTAACACACAAACATAAGTAATTTTGTCAAAACGACACATTCATAGGAAAATTTAACTTTTCAACAAAAAAAGTTTAAAGTTTAAAGTTATCAGGGCCCCTCACCCGACATCTCCCCGGCACGGTGAGAGGTGTCCAAACTATATTGAATGCCGCAACGAGGAACACTGAACTATAAAGATTTTTTGTTATCTTTGCATCTTGAATTTTTAAAACTTAAATAATGATCAGGATTACGTTTCCCGATGGTTCTGTACGGGAGTTTGAGAAAGGTGTAAGCAGCTATGATGTTGCCATGGCAATTAGCACCAGGCTGGCTGCAGAGGTATTTGCTGCAACTGTTAATGGAGAAATACGCGACATAACACGCCCTATCGACACAGACGCTACCCTGAAACTTCATAAATGGGATGATGCCGAAGCAAAACATGCTTTCTGGCACTCTTCATCACACCTCATGGCTGAGGCCCTTGAAGCACTTTATCCGGGGATTAAATTCGGTATCGGTCCGGCTGTCGAAAACGGCTTCTACTATGATGTTGACCCCGGGGAAGGCAAAGTGATAACTGACGAAGACCTCCCTGTTATCGAAGCTAAGATGAAAGAACTTGCTTCAAAGAACCTGGTATTTACCCGCCGTGAAGTAAGCAAGAAAGAAGCGCTTGAATTTTTCATAAAGAAAGGTGACGAATATAAGACCGAACTTATCGGTGAGCTTGAAGACGGTACCATTACTCTTTATACACAGGGTAACTTCACTGACCTGTGCCGTGGGCCTCACCTGCCCGATACATCAAACATCAAGGCTATAAAGATAACAAGCCTTGCAGGTGCATACTGGAGGGGTGACGAGAACCGCAAGATGCTTACCCGTATCTACGGTATCACTTTCCCTAAACAGAAGATGCTTGATGAGTATATGGTGTTTCTCGAGGAGGCACGTAAACGCGACCACAGACGTATCGGCAAAGAGCTTGAATTATTTACCTTCTCCCCCAAGGTTGGTCTTGGACTGCCATTGTGGCTGCCAAAGGGCGCTGACCTCAAGCAGAGACTTATTGATTATATGACAAAAGTGCTGCGTAAAAGAGGCTATGTCATGGTTTCAACACCCCATATAGGGAATGTGAATCTGTACAAGACCTCTGGTCACTTTGAAAAATATGGTGCAGACTCATTCAGGCCCATCACCACACCTCAGGAAGGTGAGGTATTCATGCTTAAGCCAATGAACTGCCCTCATCATTGCGAATTATATAATGCAACACAACACTCATACAAAGACCTCCCCCTCAGAATGGCGGAGTTTGGTACAGTATACAGATATGAGCAAAGCGGTGAACTTCATGGACTTACAAGGGTAAGGAGTTTTACCCAGGATGATGCACATCACTACTGCCGGCCTGATCAGCTTCTTGAGGAGTTCATGAGCATAATAGATCTGGTTCAGTATATTTTCAAGATCGCTGATTTTAAAGAATACACTGCACAGATTTCNCTGCGTGACCCTGCAAACAAGCAGAAGTACATTGGNACCGACGAAAACTGGGAGAAAGCAGAGAGCGCAATCATTGAAGCTGCAAAACGCAAAGGCCTTATCACTACCGTTGTACCGGGNGAGGCAGCATTTTACGGACCAAAGCTCGACTTNATGGTAAGAGATGCNATCGGACGTAAATGGCAGCTTGGCACTATACAGGTTGACTATAACATGCCCGAAAGGTTTGAACTGACATATATGGGAAGCGACAACCAGAGACATCAGCCCATAATGATACACAGAGCCATCTTTGGTTCAATGGAGCGGTTTGTGGCTGTTCTTATTGAAAATACTTCAGGTAAATTCCCGTTATGGCTTACACCTGATCAGGCTGTCATCCTTCCTATCAGTGAAAAATTCAACGATTATGCCAAAAATGTTTTGAATTTGCTGAATAATTCCGATATTCGCACCCTGATTGACGAGAGGAACGAAAAGATTGGTAAGAAGATAAGGGATAATGAGTTAAAGCGAATACCCTACCTTCTTGTGATAGGAGAAAAAGAAACTGAAAGCGGAACAGTATCAGTCCGCCGACAGGGTGAAGGCGATATGGGAGCAATGAAGATTGAAGAGTTCATTAGCCTTGTAAAGGCAGGTGTAGCTTCTGAGATTGAAATATAAACTATTGATTTAAAAATATTTACTAACTTAATTGGAGGACTAAGCCATAGCAGGACCAAATTATCCGAGACCGTCAAGACCCATGAGGAGACCGGAACCGGAACACAGGATCAATAACAGGATCACCGCCAGAACGGTAAGAGTTGTTGGTGACAACCTTGAACCTCAGGTATTGAGCATTCAGGAAGCACTGAAACTTGCCGACGAAATGGAACTCGACCTTGTTGAGATCTCCCCTAGCGCGGAGCCCCCTGTATGTAAAATTGTTGATTATCAGAAGTTTCTTTATCATCAGAAAAAGAAACAAAAAGAGATTAAGGCAAATGCATCAAAGGTTGTAGTCAAGGAAATAAGGTTTGGTCCGAACACTGATGATCATGATTATAACTTCAAGCTGAAGCATGCAATCAGTTTCCTGGAGGATGGAGCAAAGGTAAGAGCCTATGTGTTCTTCAAAGGACGCTCCATATTGTTCAAGGAACAGGGTGAAGGGCTTTTACAGAAGTTTGTGGCTGATCTCGATGAATATGGCAAAGTAGACCAGATGCCAAAACTTGAAGGGAAAAGGATGATCATCACCCTTACGCCTAAAAAGAAGAAATAGGTTTTTTTTATATATATAAACAGTACAAAATGCCAAAAATGAAGACAAATCCGGGTGCAAAGAAAAGATTTTCTTTGACCGGTACAGGTAAGATTAAGCGTAAACATGCCTTCAAGAGCCACATTTTGACCAAAAAGACCACCAAGCGTAAGAGGAATCTTACATATGACGGTCAGGTTGAAAAGAGCGACCAGAACAATGTAAAACATCTTCTGGGGCTGAAGTAGCGAAAGCCACCTGTCAGTGTGATAATTAACTAATTATTAACCGGAATGTGAAGCATAAAAGACCAATCAGGGCGCTTACATTCAAAAACAATTACAACAATGCCAAGAGCAACAAATGCAGTAGCATCAAGAGCGAGGAGAAAGAAGATCCTCAAGCAGACAAGAGGGTACTTTGGCAGCAACAACAACGTCTACACAGTTGCTAAGAACGTACTTGAGAAAGGCCTCGGTTATGCATACCGCGACCGCAAAGACAAAAAAGGACAGTTCAGGGCTCTCTGGATCCAGAGGATCAACGCAGGAGTACGCCAGTATGGCATGAGCTATTCTGAATTCATAGGCAAATGCAATGAGAAGGGCATCACATTAAACCGTAAAACCCTTGCTGATCTTGCAATGAACAACCCCGAAGCTTTCAAAGCTATCGTAGACCAGGTTAAGTAATAAAAATCTTAAACCAATAAAAACAGGGTGCCTCATTTGAGACACCCTGTTTTATTAATATTATATCGTATGATTCGTTGTAAAATCGCCCAAATTGGGCGATTCTACAACAACAAATTTATTTTACCTGATTACACGGAACATCCGGTTAAACCTGAACTTTTTCAGACCCTGTCCGTCTTTATTTACTGACAGCCAGATCACCTTTGGTTTTCCAATGATATGATCCTCCGGAACAAATCCCCAGTAACGTGAATCGGCTGAACTGTGACGGTTATCCCCCATCATCCAGTAATAATCCATTTTAAAGGTATAACTGTCGGCCACCTTGCCATTAATATATATGACGCCATCCTTTATCTTAAGATCATTGTGCTCATAGTTTTGTATAATCATATCATAAAAACAGATATTGGCAGTGTCTATCTTGACTGTTTCTCCCTTTGAAGGTATCTTCAATGGTCCGAAATTGTCCTGGTTCCAGGCGATAGCAGGGTTATGAGGAAAGATACCGGAATTATATTCCCCGGGTTTGGCAATTTCAGGGGCCACTGACGTCACATTAACAAATCCCGAGATCTTCGAGGCATTGCTTTTTGTCATCGGAAGCCAATATAGATTTTGCTTGGTTTCTACCCTGTCAGATACAGAAATATCAAGTCTTTCAAATGCATTGTTTGTTATATCCGTTCCGTTGGTTGTAACCCAGTAAGCAGTCTGTTGAGTACCGTTGTCGCCCTGTACCCTATCATTTACATACAACTGCCCCTGTTTGATTGTTATAACATCCCCTGGTATTCCAACGCATCTTTTTACATAGTTATCCCGCCTGTCAACAGGGCGATAAATAACATGAGCATTTTTCCAGATAAAAGAACGGGCTTCTGCCAGGTACTGTTCCCGTGTTCTTGTTGCTTTCTTTGCTACCTTATCCTCTTTCAGCAGGTCATCTGCCTTACTTCTTACTATTTCATAATAGCTGACCTCGGTCAGTTCAAGTACTACAGTGTCGCCGGCAGGAAAGTTAAAGACAACAACATCATTGTTTTTTACCCGGTTAAATCCGGCCAGTCGTTTATATGGTCTTATGATGAGATTTGACCATGATTTCCCCCTTCCGTTTGTAAAAGGCAATGTATTCTGGGTGAAAGGCATTGCGACTGGTGTGTTCGGCAGGCGCGGGCCATATGCCAGTTTACTCACGAAAAGATGATCTCCTACCAGAAGCGTCTTCTCCATCGAGGGCGTCGGGATACGGTAATTCTGGAACAAAAAGATATTAATAATTGTCACTGCAATTACAGCAAAGATGAGGGCATCAAGCCATTCAATCACTACGCTGTTCTTGCCATCGCGTTTTTTCCAGAAGGCCCAGTTGACCTTTTTTGAAACGTATATATCATAAACTATTGGCAATCCCAGCAGAAACCAGTAATTGCCAAGCCATATAACCCATAAAAGGTAAAGAATGGCAACGATGCCAAATTTTACATAGTTGTTTTCCAAAAACTTTTTCATGTGCACTTTATATAATAAGTATTTAAAAGTCAAGAACATTATTCATTGAAAAAATGCCGCGCTTGCCCACAAGGAAACCGGCCGCCATAACTGCTCCTGCTGCAAGGCCCTTGCGGTTTTTGGCTTCATGCCTCAATGATATTGTATCAATCTCCGAACTCCACTCAACATCATGTATACCGGGTACAGAATCTTCCCGCACAGCCTTTACAGGTATGGCCTTATCCGGTACAGGTGACGTTCCGTCATTAAGTATCCACTCCGTATAACCCGGGTGTTGGCTGATTATCTCTTTTGCAAGTGTTATTGCCGTCCCGCTTGGGGCATCAAGCTTCTGAATATGATGCACTTCTTCAATTTTCACCTTGTACAGGTCTTGTTTGCTCATAATTCGTGCCAATTCTGAATTAAGGTGAAAAATTATATTGGCACCTATACTGAAGTTGGATGCATAAAGAAATGCCCCGTTATTTTCATTGCAACATTCTGAAACCTCCTTGAAGCGATCTTGCCAGCCAGTTGAACCTGATACTACAGGCAAGCCTAAAGCGATAGCCTTCATAATAAGGTCAGGGGCAGTCTCAGGGCCGGTGAACTCAATAGCCACATCGGCACCTGAAATATTTTCACTGTTTAAATCACCAGTATTGTCCTTATCAATTTTAAGGATCACTCTATGTCCGGCATCAGCAGCCATCTGCTCAATCTCATGACCCATACGGCCATAACCTATAAGTACAATATTCATTATTCCGCTTCGAGCTTTATTTTCGGAACCTTGTTCAGATCCTTTATATAATAGAATGATCCGGCAAAGAACAGTCCGGCAGCCAGTAAAAGGACGAATGGTAAAACCGTAAATGCCGACTCAATTCCATATTTGTCAAACATATGCCCTACGAAAATAGGGGCCAATGATGCTCCCAGAAGATTCTGAACAACAACTGCTATTGCATATGAAGTTGCTCTTAACCCGGCATGTACGACATCCTGGGTTACAGCAGATGCAGCGGAAATGAATGCTGTAACAGTCACACCCATGAGAAGAAAAAACACATACTGGATAATGCCTCTTGTAAAAAAGAGAGCGATAGTAAGAAAAATAGCAGCCATTAATGATGTAATTGTTGGCATCAGTAATCTCGCTCTGGGGTTTCGCTTTCTCCAGATATCTGTTATTATACCTCCCAAAGGTGCGCCCACAATCGCCAGAACCATAACAATGCTTGACAGTAAGCCTGCTTTTGATGACTCAAGTCCCCTTGTGGCTTCGAAATACCTTGAAAGCCAAGTTATCAGCGATGTTGTGACAAAGACAACTGCAGTAATTCCAAGATATGTAAGTACAAGAGATGGACGTGTAAAAAACTCTTTGAAGATATCCTTTACCTTCATCTGAGTCTTTTGATTCATACTGTTGACATAAGCTAAATCAACAGTTTTATAATCTTTTACAAAAAAGAAAAGCAGAGCTATGAAAAACCCTGGAATAGCAACCAGTCCGAAAGCATGCTTCCACCCAAGATGAGTCGCAATAATTCCTCCAAGCAACACTCCTATTGCTGTTCCAAGCGGAATAGAAGCATTCCATAGCCCCATCATCTTTGATCGTTTTTCCTGTGGATACATTCCAGCAATCATAGCTGTACCACCTGGTGCATAACCTGCCTCTCCAATTCCAATCAGAGCCCTGGTAAAAACAAGCTGAATAAAATTACCGGTAAGGGCACAAAGAGCCGTTGCAATACTCCAAAGCAATGCCATCAGACCTATAGTCTTGCTTCTGCTCCAGCGATCTACCAATCCGGATGCCGGAATGGTCAGTATTACTATTGACCAATATACTGCTGAAATAAGTAACCCGCTCTTGGTATGCGAAATCCCGTAGTCAGCTTCAATATATTTTGTCATTGAAGTAACTACAACCCTGTCAATATAGTCAAACATATATAACAGGAACAGAAGGATGAAAACATAATTCGTGTAGCTCCTTGAAAAGAGATACCCAGATTCAGACGTGTTTTTATTCATGAAAATAGTCTTAGAGTTTCATAAGTTTTTTATGGCCAACTAAGGTAGAAAAATTGATTCAGGTGAACGCTTATGTAAGTGCATTTTTTATATCACTCGCGCTATTTTGTTTAAGGATTGGTAATCCTGAGTGGTATTTATACTTAAAAGGTTTAACTTGCAAAACCCTTACAAAGAAAATGAAAAATAAAATGTTAACGATATCATTGATAGCTCTTACAATGATAATTACGGGATGTGCAATGCAAGAGACAACAGAAATTGTCATAGTTAACGGTAAAATTCTGACAATAGATAATCCGGAACCATTTATTGGCGGAATTGCAATAAAAGACGGGATCATTATTGCCGTTGGATCTGATAATCAGATAAATCAATATATTAATAAAGATACCAAGGTTATTGATGCCGGCGGCAGACTCGTAATACCAGGGTTCAATGATGCGCATGTTCATTTTATGCCTGTCGACCCTGATTTTATTGAACTGAGATATATCACTGATCCGGCAGTAATAAGAGATAAAGTAAAGGCCCGCACTGACAGGGCTTCCAGGGGAGAGCTTATTACCGGCGGACACTGGGATCATGAGCTTTTCCCGGGAAATGAATGGCCAACCAGAGAACTCATCGACCCTGTTTCAAAAGACAACCCTGTGGTCCTGGAGAGAGTTGATGGTCATAGTATGCTTGTAAACACATGGGTTCTTAATGCTTCAGGCATTACAGCAAAAACCCCTGACCCGGCCGGAGGAGAGATAGTGCGTGATCATGTCACAGGTGAACCTACCGGAATATTGAAAGAGAGCGCCATGTCACTTGTAAAATACGGAGATAAAAAGGTTGAAAGAAGTGAGACTGAAAACGCTCTGAGATTGCGCAAGGGTTATCTTATGGCTATGGAACAGGCTGCTGAATACGGAGTTACTTCGGTGCAGATTCCGGGAGAAGCTGATTTCAGGGCCTATAAGAAATTATTGGATGAAGGACTTTTAACCCTCCGTGTTGATATCGGAGGCAAACTGACTGCTGATAAATCACTCCTTGAAAAATATGACAGGGAGCGTAAGGAATATCCGGCTACTGGAAACTGGCTGCGGTTTGGTTACCTGAAAGGTTTTATGGACGGCACTCTTGGCTCCGGAACAGCTATGATGTACGAACCTTTCAGCGATGACCCCTCAACCTCTGGTCTGCCTCAGATGCCATACGAGACTATGGAGAAAGAAGTCATAGCCGCCGATGCGCTGGGCTTTCAGATCGGTATACATGCCATAGGGCCAAAAGCGAATACGTGGATCCTGAATGCCTACAGCAAGGCGGCTGAAATTAACGGCAAGCGAGATAGCAGGCACCGTTCAGAGCATGCTCAGATACTTATCGGGCCGGACATTAAA
>JGI20214J51088_10000312_pt1 | contig 34850 bp, 28 predicted proteins | sample WetSurMetagenome_FD_51088 | JGI IMG/M metagenome (IMG submission 51088) | reverse complement strand
TTCTGTGATTCACGTGCATTGCCTTTCACCATCTCATCCTGGGCATTTTGTAATGCATTATATTTTGCAGTTAGTCTTGAGACTTCATCCCTTGCTGAAGCAAGGTCACTATTCAGTTTGTCAATCCTGGCATTAACACCCTTTGCATCATCAGCCAGCTTTTTTGTTTTTGACTCCAGCTCCTTATTAGACATTGTGAGCCACAGGTTCTCCGCTTTCAGTGAATCACGCTCTTCAAGCAACGTTTGATTCTTATTTGTAAGCGTGTTATACTTCCTGCCGGTCACACAAGATGTCAAAGTAAGTGCCATAAGCAGCACCGGTATAAAGCTCTGTTTTAGTGTCATATCTCTTTCTTTTAGATTCTACTCCTTAAATGCGAATTAAGGAATAAATGAGAAACAATCCTGTTAATTAAAAAGAGAGTAATTAACAATTTGAAATTTTTACCACCACCGTTGAACAACATTTAAATAACGCTGTTTTTAAAATTAAGTATCTTTGCCAATCTAATTTTCAGGTAATTTATGCCATCATCCGAAAGGCTTCTAGACAGTATAGAGACACCAGAAGATCTCAGGAAACTTGACCGACTGGATCTTATAAAGGTCAGTGATGAGCTGAGGCGTTTCATTATTGATGAGCTCAGTTCAAACCCCGGGCATCTAGGGGCCAGTCTTGGGGTAGTAGAACTGACCGTTGCCCTGCACTATGTTTATAACACTCCTTATGACAAGATTGTTTGGGATGTAGGCCATCAGGCTTACGGACACAAGATACTTACCGGCCGTAAGGCTGCCTTTCGCACTAACAGGCAATATGGTGGCATTAGCGGTTTCCCGCGTATGGATGAGAGTAAATATGATTCCTTCGGAGTGGGTCACTCCTCCACATCAATATCTGCTGCTCTTGGTATGGCAGTGGCTGCCCAGCGCCTGGGAGAAGACCGCAAGGTTGTGGCTGTCATTGGAGATGGCTCCATGTCAGGCGGACTTGCTTTTGAAGGGATGAATAATGCAGGTAACCAGAAAGCTGACCTCCTCGTAATCCTGAATGACAACAACATATCCATTGACCAGAGCGTAGGTGCACTGAAAGAGTACCTGCTCGATATAACAACAAGCCGTACCTACAACAGATTCAAGGACAAAATCTGGAATTTTCTGGGCAGGCACAGGAGAGGCAGACGGGCACAGTCATGGGCTTCACGCATTGAGGGGAGTCTGAAGGGAACATTCCTCCACCAGAGTAACCTGTTCGAGTCACTTAATTTCAGGTATTTTGGCCCTATCGACGGCCATGACATACTTCACCTCACCAGGGTTCTGGAGGACCTTAGAAATATTCCGGGGCCAAAACTTCTTCATTGTAAAACCATAAAAGGCAAAGGATTCCCTCAGGCAGAGCAGAACCAGACTGTATTTCATGCTCCCGGCAAATTTGATAAATGCACCGGAGAACTCATAAAGCCAGAAAAGTGTTCTCAGCATCCGCTCTACCAGGAAGTCTTTGGCAACACCTTATTGGAGCTGGCACGCATAAACAGCCGCATTGTCGGAATAACCCCGGCCATGGTCTCGGGCTGCTCTCTAAATATTATGATGAAAGAGATGCCTGACCGTTGCTTTGATGTTGGTATTGCCGAGCAGCATGCCGTCACCTTTTCTGCCGGGCTGGCTGTGGAGGGAATGGTACCTTTCTGCAACATATACTCATCTTTTCTTCAGCGTGCTTATGACCAGGTAATACACGATGTAGCACTTCAAAAGCTGAAAGTTATATTTTGTATTGACCGTGGCGGACTCGTTGGCTCTGATGGCGCAACCCACCATGGCTTCTTTGACCTGTCATACATGCGCAACATTCCCGGTATGATTGCTTCTGCACCAATGGATGAGATTGAGCTGCGTAACCTCATGTACACAGCCCAGCTTGAAAAAACCCCCGGCCCGTTCAGCATACGCTACCCGCGTGGCACAGGAGTCATCTGTGACTGGCAACTGCCATTTGAAGAGATTCGTGTTGGTAAAGCCCGCAGGATAAGTGAAGGTAAAGACCTGGCTGTGTTAAGCATAGGCCATCCGGGAAACTTCGTTGCCGAAGCAGTTAAGAAAGCGGCAGAGCAGGGCATCTCAGTTGAACACTGGGACATGCGCTTCATAAGTCCTCTGGACAAGGAGATTCTCCACCATATTATGAGTAGCTTCAGGAAAATAATCACTGTTGAGGATGGATTTATTAAAGGTGGTTTCGGCACAGCAGTCCTGGAGTTTGCTGCCGACAATGATTATCATCCTCATATTGAAAGAATGGGCATTCCCGATTACTGGGTTGCACATGGCACTCAGAAAGAGTTGTATCGCGAGTGCGGATTTGATGCTCAGGGTGTATTTGAAGCTATCACCAGAACTGCATCGAAATAGTGATCCGGTAAAAAAAACATCCCGGCGTAAGAATTACCACCGGGATGTGACTCAAAATGGGGGGAAAAAAGTTTAACCTGAACTACCAGTTTTGTAAAAATAATTATGGTAAAATTATACCGCTTGTCTTAATAGCAAAGCCGGAACCATATCCGGTCCCTTCCTTATTAGTTGCATAGGCTCTTACATAATATGTGGTGAAAGCGGCTCCGGTATAGGTGTCAGTAAAAACCCCCTTACCTTTTCCGCTTATGACAGTATCATCAGCAATTGTTGGAGCAGTATTGGTTTTACTAAAACAGAACCCACGTCTTATAACACCAGCTCCTCCATCATCTGTTACATTACCAGAGCAATTTATAAAGATAAGAGCTATGGAAGGTGATTCTGTTGTTACAACCGGGATATCCGCAGACTTTTTGCATCCTGATGCAAAAAACAAAGCAACAATTACGGTTGATAATAAAAACATTACGAAAATCTTTGAACTCTTTTTCATTTTAGTAACTATTTAGAAATTATTCAACATTGACATCATTAGTACCGGTGTAATTTCAGACGGCTGCACTACAAATAGTACCGGGTTAAAAATATGGAAAGCCGGAATACTGGTATTGGAAAAAACCGACAAAATGCGTTTTATGAAGATGTTTCTGCATGGATAAAAAAGGAGCATGGCGTTTTGACGCTAACCATAATTTTCCTATTTTCGCACTCCCTACCAAAATAAATAACGCCCGGATGGCGGAATTGGTAGACGCGCTGGTCTCAAACACCAGTGGCAGCAATGCTGTGCCGGTTCGATCCCGGCTCCGGGTACACATAAAAGCGGGAGTGAGAGTAAGAACGATAAAGTTCCGGCTATTACTCCCGCTCTTTGTTCCATACTCTTTCTCTCACATTAACCACTGTTTGTTTTACAATCAATTTGAATTGGAGGTACAATGATCTTCAGATATTTTTACATTTATGAATTAATACCGATATGTAATGAAAAACTTTTTTAAAGAATTTGGCTGGATACTTGTTCTCATTTTGATATTTCTCGCATTGATGGTACCGGGTACTTTATTAACCAAAACACTGATTAAAAACCCTGTCACTCTTCAATTGGCCAATGAGGCACTGAGCCTTTTTGCGATACTAATGGTAGTATGGGTCTTATTCAGGTTTAAAAAGCATGAGCCTGTAAAAATGATTGGTTTTACAAAGAAGTCAGCCGGACAGGATATTCTCAAAGGCTTCATTGTGGCTTTATTGATTTATGGAATAGGATTTGGATTATCTGTTGCTGCCGGGTGGATAAAAATTGAGTCTGTTTCTGCAACAGCGGTCAGTGTTTTGACGGGTTTTCTCTTTTTCTCACTTGTAGCCTTCTTTGAAGAGATTGTGGCCCGCGGACTAATCCTTGGCGGGCTTATGCGCTGTACCAACAAATACATTGCTTTAACAATCAGTTCTGTAATATTTTCAATGGGGCATTTCTTTAATCCTGATTTTAGCCTGATATCATTTATTAACATTTTCCTGGCAGGTGTTATTCTTGGCTCAGTATATATTTTTACAAAAAGTTTATGGTTCAGCATATCACTTCACCTTTTCTGGAACTATTTTCAGAATCTCCTTGGGTTTCCGGTCAGCGGTAACTCATTCGAATCAGTATTAAAGTTATCAGAACCAGGGAATAAGCTATTAACCGGTGGCGACTTCGGATTTGAGGGATCGATAATCTGCACCGTATTGATTATTGTTGCCATTGCAATTATACTGGCATCAAATATCTCTAAAGAAAAAAATATGACTGTTATTTAGTAATACCCTTAGCAAAATGAAATATGCAATTGTCATAAACAAGCCTGCCTGCAAGAATTGTCAGTTGTGCGTTGAAGTCTGCCCGAACAAAATCTTTTTTAAGAATGAAGCAAATGAGGTAGTAATCAGATCTGAACGGGCAGGCCTCTGTTTCAAGTGCGGTCAATGTATGGCTGTCTGTCAGTCAAAATCGGTTGTCATTACAGGACTCTCCTATGATACTGATTTTTTTGAATTGCCTGGATTAAATCAATCAGTCCTGGAAAAATCATACTTCGATTTAATTTATACGAGAAGAGCCATCCGCAACTTTAAGGATAAACCCGTTCCAAAAGAGTTGCTTGAAAAAATAGTTGAAGCAATATCATTTGCTCCTCCCGGATTCCCACCACTGAAAACAAAAATTATTGTTGTTCAGAACACTGATGTGATAAAGGGGTCGCTTCCCCATATGATAAGGTTTTATGATAAGCTTCTTGTCATGATGAGAAACCCATTATACAGGTTATTCATAAGGAAAGATGCCGGTGAAAAGAAATTCAGGGTCATGGAGGAACACCTCGTTCCGTTGCTTAAAGTCAGAATGGCAGCCCTGAAGAATGGCACCGAGGATACAATCACCCGAAACGCTCCGGCGATGATTTTATTTCTGGCTGATAAAAAAGGTGAGGATATCAGTACTGATATATCTATTGCAGCCACCTACGCCATGCTTGCTTCACACGCACTGGGTCTGGGAGGATCAATAATGGATCTGATTCCTCCTGCTATTAATAAAGTAACGGAATTGCGAACTGTTTTCGGCATTCCGGATGATCAGGAAGTTGTTTCTTCTGTTATAATAGGTTATCCCAGATACAAGTATCAGAGAGGAATAAAGCGGAGCTTAAAATCGGTTAACTGGATTTAAATCTGTCATTTTTCATTCAGATTTTTGTTACTCCTCTACCACTTATTGTAATGAATATTGTCAGTTTTCCATTTATCCTTTGGTGCCTGAGGTCCTTTTGGATATCCGATTGGTATAACGTTCAATGGAATAATGTTTGCAGGCAGGCTTAAAACTGACTTCACAGCCTCTACCCTCTTCGTGTTTGGATAAACGCCAGTCCATACGGCGCCTAAACCAAGACCATGAGCAGCCAGCAGAAGGTTTTCTGTTGCAGCAGATGCATCCTGGACCCAATAGGTTGAAGTTTCTCCTTCAGCTCCTTTTGAGAGATCTCCGCAAACCACAATCGCCAGAGGCGCTTCGGTTAGCATTTTAGCATACGGAAGAGAATCGGCCAGTTGATTGAGAACCGCTCTGTCATTTACCACAACAAAAGCCCAGGGCTGCCTGTTATTGGCTGTAGGAGCCGACATAGCCGCACGTAGCAGCTGTTCTACCTTTTCCTTTTCAATATCCCGGCTAACATAACTCCGTACGCTGGTGCGGGTGTAGATATTTTCAAGTACCATTTCAGTTGGATTTTTTGTTTCCTGATTTTTTCTGCCCTTCTTCCCTGACATATTCATAACCAATAAAGCTGCTACTGCACCTATTAGTATCAGATTTAAAATTATCTGTCTGTTCATAATTAATCATTTTAATAAAGAATTTTTAAAAAAGACAATTCTATTTAAAAAGCTAAATTAAAAAACTTCTTCAGTTCACAGGCTGGCAAAAGAAATAATGATAACCTGTCTGAAAAAACCCATATACCTTAATAATTTCCGGATCTGATTTCATTTCCCCCGCATATGATGATAACTATGGTAAAGATATAACGCCAATGTTTTGTATTTTTGATATGATAAACATTTAAGTCATGAGATCAGCAATATTCATAATTTTAGCTTCACTGTTACTCTCTCAGTGCACATCAGAAAAGAGACAGGCACCTGTTAAAAGCTGGGCAGCAACTTACCAGATTGCGACCGGCAAACCGGTGGCTATGGCTATGACAATTTACAAAACCACAATGATTGCCAATGGAACAGATAATATGCAGGCACGTGTGGCAGCTATTGACAGCGCAGGCAGGGAAATAAAAGATGCAGCCATCCCATTTACAATACACATAACAGGTGATGCAACTATTTCCGGGGAGGGGCTCACTATTGTTAAGACTGACAGCACAACATATTGGCAGGCAAAGCTCGTAAATGGTTTGTTTAACTTTACTCTCCGTGCCGGAACAAAACCAGACAAGATAAAGTTGGAGGTAAGGGGAGAGAAAACCTGGCCTGCATCACATGAAATACACACCCTGCCGGCAGATTTTAAAAACATGACACCTACCGCATCCCAGTTGAAACCAACAGGCAGAAAGGTTGACAGGATGCTGGGTGCCGATATATCTTTCCTTCCGCAAATGGAAAGCAGGGGGGCAAAATTTACAGTAAAAGGCAAGGAGACAGATGCTGTTAAGGCATTGGCTGACAATGGTTTTAATTATATACGGTTGAGAATCTTTGTCAACCCCGAAAATGAAAAAGGCTATGACCCAAAAACAGGTTTTTGCGGACTTGAAGCCACAAAAAAGATGGCAAAAAGGGTTAAAGATGCCGGCATGAAACTGCTGCTCGATTTCCATTACAGTGACTACTGGGCCGATCCACAACAGCAATATAAACCTCTTGCATGGGAGAACATGAACTTTGATCAGCTGAGGGCAACGGTTAAAGAGTATACAAAGAGTGTACTGCTTGCTTTGAAAGAGCAGGGAACACTGCCAGACATGGTACAGGTAGGCAACGAAATAAACCACGGACTTCTGTGGCCCGACGGACATATTTCCAACCCTGATAATCTTGCATCACTTTTAAAGGCAGGAATAGAGGGAGTAAATGAGGTTAATCCCTCTATCCCGGTAATGCTGCATCTTGCCCTTGGAGGACAGAATGAAGAAGCAGTATTCTGGCTTGATAATATGCTGGCACGTGATGTAAAGTTCGACGCCATTGGGTTATCATATTATCCCAGATGGCATGGTACCCTCGATGACCTGCAGAAGAACATCTTTGACCTTGCAAAAAGATATGGCAAACCTGTTAACATTGTTGAATATTCACAGTATGCTGAACAACTTAGTGATATTGTTTTCAGTCTGCCGGATGATCTGGGTAAAGGTACTTGTAACTGGGAGCCTCTCCGGTCAATGTTCGGGAAGAGTGGTGTGGCAAATGAAAACCTGTTCGTTTACAACAAAATATCTGAAAAGTATTTCAACAAAAACCGAAAATGAATTTCATCAGGATCTAATTGTGTAAATTTGTTAAATCACTGTTGAATAATAGACAACAATCATAAAAATTACCGGTATGGAAGACAAAACTAAAAAGGAACCGCAAGAGGAAAAGGGAAACCTTTTTGACAAAGCAAAAGAAGCAATTGACAAGGCTGAGGCTGCTGCAAACCAATTAAAAGAAAAAGCCAAAGAGCTGGCCGATAAGGCTGATGGAAAGTTTGATGAGCTTGAGGAAAAAGGTAAACAAAAGCTGGCAGAAATAAAAGGAGAGGCAATTGAAAAAGGTGGCGATCTGAAAACAAAGGGTAAAGCCCTCGCCGACAAAGCTGATCAGAAATTTGATGAGCTTGAGGAAAAAGGCAAAGTAAAGCTCCAGGAGCTGAAAGACAAGGCAGCCGGGAAAGCAGGGGAAGCTCTTGCCGACCTCAAAGAAACGACAAAGGACCTTGCTGACAAAGCCGACAAGAAAATAAATACCCTCATCGATAAAACAAAAAAGAAACCGGAAGAGCCAAAGTAATAAAGCACTTACTATAAAATAATAATTCCCCCTGCACAAACCGTTAACGTTTTTACAGGGGATTTTTAATTGCTGCCTCTGAATGGCATGTGCTATAACGTGGGCATTGTGATCGCTTTCCTTCCATCTTTGGCCGATTTTTTGTAATAGTCATAAAAACAACTAAGTTTGTTCGTCTCAATTAAAAGACAGATGACGAAGAAAGATTTATTGCACCCATACGGGCAGAAACAGAGTCAGTTTGACAAGCGTTATCTTGAGATGGCCGGTATCTGGGCACAGAACTCATATTGCAGGCGTCGTCAGGTTGGGGCTCTCATTGTGAAAAACAAGATGATAATTTCAGATGGCTATAATGGCACTCCATCGGGTTTTGAAAACATCTGCGAAGATGACAATAATGTCACCAAACCTTATGTGCTGCATGCCGAAGCCAACGCAATAACAAAAGTGGCGAAATCATTTAATTCAAGTGAAGACGCAACGCTGTATATCACCTCCTCCCCCTGTATGGAATGCTCCAAACTTATTATCCAATCAGGCATACGTCGCGTGGTATACTCAGACAAATACCACAACACTGATGGTCTTGAACTCCTGAAGCGGGCAGGCATAGAACTCGTATATATTGATCTTGAAAAAGACACTTATGAAGTACAATAAAGCATATCTCCCATTAATAATTTCAATCGGACTGGCAGTAGGCATACTTATTGGTTTTTACATGCCTCATCCGGGTACGGGCCTCAGTTCCGGCTTTCCTTCCCCAAACGATAAATTAGACAGGATACTCAATAAAATTGAGACTGATTATGTCGACTCAATTAACCGCGATAAGCTAATAGAGAGTGTGATTCCGCTTGTGCTTCAGAAGCTCGACCCTCATTCAGTATATATTCCGGCAAAGGACCTCGCCAGGGCAAATGAGCCCCTCCAGGGTAATTTCGAGGGCATTGGTGTCTCATTCAACATGATAACAGATACTGTTCTCATTATGAGTACCATTTCAGGAGGACCATCAGAAAAACTCGGTATTCAACCGGGAGATAAAATCATATTTATTGGTGACTCTCTCGTAGCCGGTAAAAAGATACCTGATCAGAATATAATAAAGATGCTAAAAGGCCCACGGGGCAGTAAAGTCTCAATAAAAATACTCAGGAAAGGATCAGCTAGCCTCATCCCGTACACAATTACAAGGGATAAAATTCCTCTGTTCAGTGTTGATGTGGCTTACATGATGTCTAAAGAGACAGGGTATATTAAAATCTCAGCCTTTGCAGTAACCACTTACGAAGAGTTTAAAAACAGCCTCGACCAGCTTAAAAAGGATGGTATGACAAAACTAATTCTGGACCTGAGGGGTAACTCGGGAGGTGTAATGGAGGCTGCCACTATGATAGCAGATGAGTTTCTGCCCGATGGTAAACTTATTGTGTTTACAAAAGGAAATTCAAGACCAAGAGAAGACATAAAGGCAACTTCTGACGGTGATTTTGAAAAAGGCGACCTGGTTGTTCTTATTGACGAATGGAGTGCCTCTGCCAGTGAGATTCTTGCAGGCGCCATTCAGGATAACGACCGCGGTACAATAATTGGAAGGAGATCTTTTGGCAAGGGGCTTGTTCAGGAACCAGTGATGTTCCGTGACGGATCAGGCATGAGACTTACCATTGCGCGATATTATACCCCTACCGGAAGATCAATCCAGAAGCCTTACTCAGGAGACTTTGAAAAATATTACGAGGAACTCGACAGCAGGTTTCTCCATGGCGAGTTAGAGCAGGCAGACTCAATCCATTTCAAAGACTCACTCAAATATGTAACACCGGGAGGTAAAGTTGTTTATGGTGGCGGAGGCATAATGCCTGACATATTTGTCCCAATGGATACCACAGGCGTTTCAAAATATTTTATTGCTGTACGTAATGCCGGACTTATATACAGGTTTTCAATCAAATACACTGAAGACAACCGAGACAAGCTGAAAAACTTCAGTGACAGCAAATCACTTGATAATTATTTGTTGAAGCAGGGGCTGATGGAGAAATTTATCAGCTATGCTGCAGCTAACGGAGTGAAGCCTGACTATAAAGGTATTAAGCTGTCACAGGACGTTCTTTATGTTCAGTTAAGGGCGTACATAGCACGTAACATGCTAGACAATGCAGGGTTTTATCCTATCTGGCAGAACATTGACAAGACTCTTCTTGAAGCCGAAAAATATATTGAAAGCAAACACTGAAAAAGTCTGCCTGTTCTAATGCACTAATGCATTACTCAGCTTAAGCTCACCCTGTGGTCCGTAAACAGCCATCGACAGTATTTTATCGCCGGTGCCCTGGAGGAATCCCACATTCAGTTTATGATAGCCTGTTCCCAGGGCAATGCAGCCGGTCTTTGTAACCGGGCTATGGAATCCGTCGTTGTCTACCACAATGGCATCGTCAATGAACAGCTTGCTGCCGTCATCAGAGGTAAGTGAGAATGTATAAACCCCGTCGGCGGGTATGCTCAAATAGCCATTAAGCTGCTGGGCAAAATTTTCGGCACGTGATCCGGGAATAACCCCAACATTTGGGTAAATGCCCTCTGAGGTGTGCTTTACAGTTTTAAAATCAGGAACACCTTTGAACGATCCTTCACAATAAACATAATTCAATCCGGCTTCTGCCTTTTCGAGCTTCAGGCCGGGAGCAGGGCTAACTTTTGTGTAGCTGCATTCTGTAAGCCTGCCAATAGCGTGTCCCTTATAAAAGTATGCTGCTTTAAAGCCGGTTGTGTTGCTAATCTCTATGGGGGCTGAATATTCCGGCGAATTCATTGCAGGTTCCGTGCCATCGAGTGTATAATGAACCGAGAGGCCTGCAGGAATATCTCCGATTGTCACCTTTTCTCCGTTAATAAACATACCTGAGACAGGATCGGCTATAGGAGCGTCAAATACCAGCGGTTTGCCCTTGATCTTAAGCACGACAACCGTGTTTTTTTCATCCGGACAGGTTGCCGGAACTGAAATAGAGACTTCCGTGCCATTTGATTTTGCCTTTAACTTCTTTCCGCTTTCAAGCAGATATGCTCCCCTGACCTTATTCATAATGCCGGGCACTATAAGGTTGCCATCAGCGGGCCATTCAAAAACATGAAGATAGAGAATGGCGTTTTCACCATCAGCTTTTGATGTGCACCGGCCCCACTTAAGATTTGCGAACGGTGATGCGCTGGTTCCGTAAATTGAGCTGCTGTTCTTCTTCATCCACTCTCCTGTCTCGCTAAGAATCTTAATACTCTGCTCAGGGAACGTGCCATCGGGTTTAGGCCCTATATTTAAAAGAAGATTGCCTCCCTTGGAGACTATGTCTGTAAGCATTCTTATAACAACCTTTGACGATTTCCAGTTATTGTCGTTTTTCACATATCCCCAGTTATTATTTAGCGTAATGCAGCTCTCCCAGTATGTCCCGGGGAATCCGGTTGCCGGCACCTCCTGTTCGGGTGTTCCGAAGTCGCCTACAAACTCTTTTGAACTGTTCATCCCTGCCATTCCGCTCCTGCCGGTGTCAATGCGGTTATTCACTATTATCCCCGGCTGAAATCCGATCACATATTTGTATAGGTCAAGAGCACGGTCATGTGTCCACGTACTCTCCCATTCTCCATCAAACCAAAGCACGCCTATAGCACCGTATTTTGTCTCCAGTTCTTTAAGCTGATTCTTAAGATATGTAACATACCTGTTGTAGTCAGCGTTCCCGATAGGTCTGTTTGTCTCCCATGCGCGTCTGGGCAGATAATCAGGGTGATGCCAGTCCATGATAGAATGATAAAAGCATAAAACAATCCCCTGTTTGTGGCAGGCGGTAGCAAGCTCCGCCATTATATCACGTTTGAATGGCGTTGACATCACATCAAAATCAGTGAATTCAGAATCAAAAAGACAGAATCCGTCGTGATGTTTTGTTGTAATTACAAGATATTTCATTCCAGCATCTTTTGCCATGCGAACCCATTCATCGGCATTGAAATTCACCGGGTTGAAATGTTTCACCAGAGTATCATATGTCTCCAGCGGAATATGTGCAGAATTACGTATCCACTCAGCATATTTTACTTCTCCGTTCCATTCTCCTTCGAGAACTGAGTAAAGCCCGAAATGAATGAACATTCCAAAGCGTGCTTCACTCCACCATTGCATCTTGTCTGGAGCCTGTCCGGCGCTCTTTTTCACATCAGGTCCTGAGCAAGCCCCAAGGGTTAACAGAATGATAAGAAGAAGTAATGACAGACTGCGGATAATCGTTTTCATTGCTTTTAGCTTTAAAATTTTTATCTCATAAATATTGTATCGGCAAAATCAGAAATAACCTGGCATGAAAGAGCAGTCTCTTCCACAAATCCGAGATGCCCTGAGTTTTCAAGAATTATAACTTTTGCATTTTCCGGAAGCATCACTCCATCTGTTGCTGCTGAAGGAGAAAAATACTGGTCGTCCCTGCCCAATATCCATAGCAATGGGCGCTCACCTTTTTCAACAAGGCTTCTTCTGGAAGGCCTAGCTATCATACCATTTAGTAATGCAACAATGCCATCAGCCGGTGACCCTGATGCAATCATTTTTGAACGCTCAAGCGCCTCCTTCATCTTCGGGAGGTTCTTCTTTGAAAACATGCGGGTAACATTGTCGGGGTACATCAGGCTTTTTTTGCCTGCTTTCACAACTCTTTTTTCCCTGTTACGGTTTTTAATTGTTGCTTCACTGTCAGGGTTCGGATGTGAATGAAAAAGACAATATCCAGCAAGACACTGAGGATAAAGCTCAAGAAAGGCCAGAGTGACATAACCCCCCAGAGAATGTCCGGTCAACATGATCCGTGTTATGCCAAGTGAATCTATGACCGCTTTTACAGCACCGGCCAGAAATTCCATTGAATGAATTTCAGAAAGAACACCAGATTTACCATGCCCCGGCAGATCAATTGCAATGACCCGGAATCTCTTCCTTAGCATCTCTGTAAGAGGATCCCATATCTCTTTCGATTCAAGATACCCGTGAATAAGTACTATTGCATCTCCGTTTCCGCTATCTGTATAGCTTACATTTAGTCCGCTAAATGAGAGAGTTTTACTCATAGTAATAATAATTGTCGCCGGCAAAAATATTTTATAAATTTACTCAGAAGATGGCAGGTTTAATTAAACACTCCATCCGAATTTTTCCGAAACTTAAGCAAAAACTGATGAATAAGCTACTTTACTCATCCATTTCAAAGAAATTTGTCATGGCCCTGGCCGGGCTGTTTCTTTTGCTTTTTCTTCCGGTGCATCTGGGGATAAATCTTATGCTTCTTAAAAGTGATCCGCTCCCGTTCAACAGGGCGGCGCATTTCATGGCAACCTTTCCGGTTATAAAGGCTTTCGAGATATTGCTTTTTATCACACTGCTGATTCATGTGATCTGGGGTGTGATGGTTCAGATTCAAAACTGGTTTACAAGACCAGTCAGGTATGCTGTCAGGAATAGGTCTGAAACAGTATTTTTCTCCCGTTTTATGATATGGACTGGTGGATCAGTATTAATATTTCTTGTGATTCACTTTTTCAATTTTTATTTCATCAAGCTGGGGTTTGTAAAAGGGAATGCTGAAGACTTCTATTCAGTTGCCTGGCAGCTGTTTAAGATACCCGGTTATGTAATTCTTTACTGGGCCTGTTTTCTTCTGCTTGGTCTTCATCTGTACCATGCTCTCCAATCGGCTTTCCAGACTCTTGGCCTAAACAATGAGTTCTGGACACCGGTGCTAAAAGGGCTCTCTCTTATTTATGCCGTAGTAATACCGGCAGGATTTGCTTTAATACCCTTTGTGATCTGGATAATTAAATGATTGTGCGATGATAACTCTTGACTCAAAGATACCTGATGGCCCTCTGGAAGAAAAGTGGACCAGATACAAGAATACATCACGTCTTATCAATCCCGCCAATAAAAAGAAAATTGACATAATAATTGTCGGAACAGGCCTGTCGGGAGCCGGAGCTGCATCTTCTCTGGGGGAGATGGGCTATAACGTAAAGGTTTTTTGCTATCAGGACTCACCAAGGAGAGCTCACTCGGTGGCTGCCCAGGGTGGGATCAATGCGGCAAAAAATTACAAAAATGACGGAGACAGTGTGTACAGGCTTTTTTATGACATGATCAAGGGAGGTGATTTCAGAGCCAGGGAAGCCAACGTTTACCGTGCCGCTGAAGTAAGTAACCAGGTAATCGATCACTATACGGCTATTGGGGTACCTTTTGCACGTGAATATGGAGGTACTCTTGATAACAGGTCATTCGGAGGAGTGCAGGTCTCACGCACATTTTATTCAAGGGGGCAGACAGGTCAGCAGTGCCTGCTTGGTGCATACTCATCACTTAACCGCCAGATAAAGGCCGGTACAGTAACCATGTTCCCGCGTCGTGAGATGATAGACCTGGTGGTGGTGAACGGAAAAGCCAGGGGCATTGTCACACGCAATCTGCTGACAGGAGAGATCGAGAGACACTCTGCTCATGCTGTTGCACTCGCCACAGGAGGCTACGGAACTGTCTATTATCTCTCCACTCTTGCCGTGAATTCAAACGCTTCGGCAGCATGGAAGGCATATCGCAAAGGAGCAGCGTTTGCAAATCCCAGCTTCGTACAGATACATCCTACAAGCATCCCGCAGCTGAATGATTTCCAGAGTAAGCTGACACTGATGTCAGAATCATTGCGAAACGATGGCAGAATTTGGGTTTCCAAAACAAAGGGTGACCAACGCAATCCTAACGATATTCCTGAAGAGGAGCGCGATTACTATCTCGAAAGACGATACCCGACATACGGTAACCTTGTGCCACGCGATGTCGCCTCCAGAGCAGCAAAAGAGAGATGCGACGCCGGGTATGGTGTCGGCAAGACAGGATTGGCAGTGAACCTCGACTTCCGTGATGCAATTAAAAAGCAGGGAAGGAAGGCAATTGAAGAAAAATACGGGAACCTGTTTGATATGTACAAGGCAGTAACAGGTATTGATTCATATGAAGAACCGATGCGTATCTATCCCGCAGGTCATTATACTATGGGAGGACTATGGGTTGACTATGAACTGATGACTACCATTCCGGGGTTGTTTGCCATAGGTGAATCTAACTTCTCGGATCATGGCGCCAACCGTCTTGGAGCAAGTTCTCTTATGCAGGCTGCCGGCGATGGCTACTTCATCCTGCCCTATACTTTGACAAACTATCTGGCAGGCGAGATAAGGACACCCCGCCAACTGACAAATACGCCGGAGTTTGACGAGGTAGAAAGATCAGCCCGTGAAAGAATTGATAAACTCATATCAATAAAAGGGAAACATAATGCAGCATCGTTCCATAAGAGGCTCGGTAAAATAATGTGGGACTACTGCGGAATGGTTCGAAACGAAACCGGACTGACAAAAGCACTTGAGATGATAAGGCAACTGAAGAAAGAGTTCTGGAGCGACCTTCTGATTCCTGGTGCCAATGAGGAGCTGAACCAGGAACTTGAAAAGGCGGGCAGGGTAGCCGATTTTATTGACCTCGGCGAGCTGATGGTTACTGATGCTTTGAACAGAAAAGAGTCGTGCGGAGCGCACTTCCGCGAAGAGAGCCAGACAGAAGATGGCGAGGCAAAACGCATCGATGAAGAGTATGCTTATGTTGCAGCATGGGAGTTTAATGGCGAAGGAAATGCGCCTTTGCTTCACAGGGAGCCATTGAAATTTGAATTTGTTGAGCTCAGGGAAAGAAGCTATAAGTAATAATAAAACGGGACCAGATATGAGAGTTAAACTGAAAATATGGAGGCAGAAAGACTCAAAGTCAAAAGGCAGCTTTGTAAACTATAACCTTGACAACGTTTTTCCGGAAATGTCTTTTCTTGAGATGCTTGACGCCCTTAACAAAACTCTGACGGAGAGCGGTGGCGATCCTGTTGCATTTGATCACGACTGTCGCGAAGGTATTTGCGGCAGTTGCGGCATGTACATTAATGGTCATCCTCACGGACCCGTAAAAGGACTTACAACATGCCATCTCTCAATGCGATATTTCAAAGATGGCACAACGATAGTGATTGAGCCCTGGAGAGCAAAACCGTTTCCGGTTATTAAGGATCTCATTGTAGACAGAAGCGCCTTTGACAAGATTCAGCAGGCCGGGGGTTTCATCTCCGTTACTGCAGGCTCTGCACCGGAAGCTAACTCTGTTTATGTCCGAAAAAAGAACAGTGATCTGGCCTTTGACGCATCAATCTGTATTGGGTGCGGTGCATGCGTTGCTTCGTGTAAAAACGCATCGGCGATGCTTTTCGTTTCGGCAAAAATATCCCAGTATGCGCTCCTGCCTCAGGGCAAACCCGAAGCAAAGGAACGGGTCAGGGCAATGATTGAAGAGATGGACCGTCAGGGGTTCGGTAACTGTTCCAACACCGGAGCCTGCGAGGCACAATGCCCGAAACAAATTAAACTGGTAAATATTGCAAGACTAAACAGGGAATATTACAAGGCATTCTGAAATAAACGTAGTAGAGCCGTTGCATGCAACGGCTCTACATATATAAAATTATTGGTTGGAAATTATACGTTTGCACACGTCTTTTCAACGTCATTAACCGTTTTTGGCGCCAGCGGCCCCAGTATGCGACTGCCTTCTGCAGTTATGAGAAGATCATCCTCGATCCTGATACCTCCGAAATCCTTGTATGTTTCAAGCTTGTCATAATTGATGTACTCCCCGAATTTCTTCTCAGCCTTCCACAGGTCAATCAATTCAGGAATAAAATAAATGCCCGGTTCAACAGTGAATACATGGCCGGGTTTATATGGAAGCGCAAACCTCAGGAATGCCAGTCCAAACTGTTCACTTCTTTTGACTTCATCATTATAGCCGACATAATCCTCACCAAGCCCTTCCATATCATGTACATCCATACCAAGCATATGTCCAAGGCCGTGAGGAAGGAACATGGCATGTGCACCTTTGGCAACTGCTTCAGAAATATCGCCCTTCATCAGGCCCAGGTTCTTAAGCTCCGTAGCAATTATTCTGCAGGCATTCAGATGCAGATCCCGGTTTGACATTCCGGGCTTTGCAAGAGCAATAGACTCAGTATTGGCCTTAAGTACAATCTCGTAAATTTCTCTTTGTCTCGTGCTGAATTTGCCTCCTACGGGAGTTGTACGGGTGAGATCAGAGGCATAATGCATAAGAGACTCAGCACCACAGTCGCAAACCATCATTCTTCCTTCGCGAAGAATATTGTCATGGCTGTGGTTATGAAGCGTCTGTCCATTGATGCTTAGTATTGTTGGAAAAGATGGCCCATGTCCCATTGCCCAGGAGATACCTTCCACCCTGCCGAATATCTCACGTTCAGATGCGCCCGGTTTACACATTTTCATTGCGGCAACCTGCATAGCATATGCCACCACTCCTGCTTTTTCTATCTCTTCTATCTCAACCTTTTCTTTAACGGAACGGAGTGATACAACGGCTTTTATAAGATCTGCCGATGCCATGCTCTTCATCTGGCAGGGGTTCTCATGTAAAATTGAACCCAGCGTCATTTTTGTCTCGCCCCTGTAGGGTGGAAGAAAATGAACCTTCCGTCCTTTTGACAGTGCATCACGTACTACACCTTCCAATTTTGAAAAAGCAAAACTCTTCTTTATCCCAACCTTCTCTGAAAGCTGGGCAATCGTAGGCTGAGGCCCCATCCAGATAATGTCGTCAAGATCTACATCATTACCGAAAATCACGCTTTCACCAGAGTCAAAATCAACCACTCCGGCCAGACCCGGAAGATCAAGTCCAAAGAAATAGAGAAAATCGCTGTCCTGCCTGAAGTGAAAGGCATTTGCAGGATAATTCATAGGTGATTCAACATTACCTGTAAAAAGAGCAACACCACTCTTCATTATTGAGGTAAGTTTGCTTCTGCGGTTTATGTAAATTTCGGGATCAAACATTGCTTTGAGTTTTAATCGTTTTAACGGTAGCCTAAATTAGTAACAGCTATCGATAAAAACAATGAAAAACACCATCTTCGTTTATATCTGTTACTGACTGATTGTCTGCACTTTAACAAAATATCACTGATGGAAATTAATGCTCTCCTGATAACATGTTGATATCTTTTGAGTTATGAACAATATTTTATTGCGAAGGGCGTTATTCATTTTAAATTAGGATGTATATTCGCTAGTGTTATTCACCTAACTTAAGCTGTGTTATGCCTTATCGTCGTTTACCCAACACTGATTCTGCCCGGGTAAGAGCCATGAAGAAGGCTCTTGAGATCGGGAAGGAGACGCCTCCTTTTAAGCTTGCCTTTTCAATGAAAACCCTTGTAAAAATACAGTCTTTTTTACCGCAGTTTGAAAATACAATCAGCATACAGCGTCAGACAACGAGCAATCAAAGTGATAAAGGTCAGGAGTACCAGGAGGTGGCGAGGAAAGCAAGGCTATACATAACACATTTCATAAAGGTGATGAATATGGCAATACTCAGAGGTGAACTGCCGGCAGAGACCAGGTCTTTCTATGGTATTGCCCCCGATGATTCAACCGTTCCCTCGCTTGCAACTGAAAATGAGCTTATAGGATGGGGAAAACGGGTTATTGACGGGGAGGAATACAGGGTAAGAAAAGGGCATACTGCCATCACAAATCCTACTATTGCTGTCGTTAAAGTGAGGTATGTTCAGTTTATGGATGCCTGGAATTTTCATAAGACCATAAACAAAAGAGTTGCAGAATGCGCAAAGAAGACTGCCGATCTGCGAAACGAGGCTGATGATCTTATCACCATACTTTGGAATGAGATTGAGGCAAAGTTTGCTGACCTGCCTGATGAAAAGAAAAGAGCTGAGGCTGAAAAATACGGAATTGTTTATGTCTATCGTAAAAACGAACTGCAACAGGCTGCCTCTCTGAAGCTCTTTTAATTTCCCGTGTCTTAATTCACTGCTCTCACATATCTGCCATTACCCACAGGTAATTAATCGGCCTCGTAAACAACATTTATCTTTGTTTTCCTATTTTTGCGCTGAAATTATACAGTGAGAACTCAAATTTTTATGAAGCTGGGAAATACGATATTAAAAGACAAGCCATTGTTCCTTGCTCCAATGGAGGATATTACTGATCCTTCTTTCAGATATATCTGCAAGATGTTCGGAGCCGATTTCATGTATACAGAATTCATATCGTCCGACGGTCTTATACGTGATGGTGCCAGCAGCGTTAAAAAGCTTGACCTGTTTGATTATGAAAGACCCATTGGCATCCAGTTATACGGACACATAATTGAATCTATGGTAGACGCTGCCCTTATTGCACAGGAGGCAAACCCTGACATTATTGACATCAACTTCGGTTGTCCCATGAAGAAGATCGCCAATCGTGGTGCCGGCGCCGGCATGTTGCGTAATATTCCGCTTATGATAAAAATGACAGAAGCTATTGTAAAGGCTGTAAACATACCTGTCACTGTCAAAACCAGACTCGGATGGGACGAGGAAAGTAAGAATATTGTTGAGGTTGCAGAACGTCTCCAGGATACGGGTATTGTGGCAATAACCATTCATGGACGCACAAGGGCCCAACTGTACAAAGGTGATGCAGACTGGACTCTCATAGGAGAAGTCAAAAACAATCCCAGGATGACCATTCCTGTCATTGGAAACGGTGATATAAACTCGGCTGTAAAAGCCAGGCAGATGTTTGACAGGTATGGCGTTGACGGGATAATGATAGGCCGTGCTACTGTAGGGCGTCCCTGGATATTCAGAGAAATAAGGCATTACCTCGATACCGGTGATTTCCTGCCCGAGCCAACGGTGACTGAGAGGGCCGATCTTGCTCTTCTTCATATGGAGAAATCCTTTGAGCATAAGGAAGGCAAGCCTGCCATTCTTGAAATGAGAAGACATCTCTCAAATTATTTTAAAGGTCTTCCTGATTTCAAAGAGACAAGACTTAAGCTCCTGACATCAATGGATGACGAAGAGATAAGGACAATTATAGAATCTATAAAACAAAGATGGGGTGGTTGCCAGACTCCTCCTGCAACGGGCATCTATGGAATTTAATTATACGGACGTACTCTCATTAATTATACTGACTCTTCCATAAAGTTTACGCATATCCTTCCACCTGAAAATAAGGAACATAATTGTAAGAAATAAGAGTGAATTCACCACCTGTCCTGAAAATTCCTTCCACGGATAGCTGGTCACCTGCATATATAAAGCAGGAGTCTGAAGAGCAGAAACCTTTGTTGTAAGAAATATTGAAAGGAAAATATTATTTGCAGCATGAGCTCCAATACCTATTTCAACGCCATCATCAAGCATTGTCGGAATAGCAAACACAATACCGAACAAAACATATTGAGGCAGCATAGTCCAGAAACCATATGCCTTCATCTCCGGATTGATTGAATGCATGAGGCCAAACAACAATGAAGTTATAATAATCGGCATCCACCTGTTTTTTGTAAGTATGGCAAACCCCTGCATAAGGTATCCACGGAACAGTATCTCTTCAAATGCAGCCTGAAATGGAATCATCAGAATTGCCAGAAAAGCTATCACAAATAAAGATCCGGTTGTGTTATTTATCACAAAATCCGATGGATGTTGTTTTATGGAAGTATAGAGATACAGGCTTGATAAAACAATCCATACCAATGCAGAAGTAAAAACCCTCTTCCATCGTATTGCGATGCCTCCATTGATAACTGTACCAAATTTTCTGTTATGTAATGGCTTCATTAGCAGAATGAAGGTGAGCAATGCCATCAGAAAAGGGAAAAGCATAAGGATAAAAGTGACGTTGAGACTGATGCCCGATGCAGCAAAGTCAGGGGCTGAGCCCGAATAAACCATTTTACCACTAAAGGAATATATGGCCCATACAATGAAGTAAGGAATAAAGCCCACAGTGTTTGACGCCAGGAAAGGAGCAATGCTCATGAGGATATATCTCCACCACCTGTTTTCCCCTTTTAAAGCTGATGAGATAAAAGGGTCCGTCTGTTCTGACCTCTCTTCATCCCGGCGGTTAATATTTATCATTTGCATCTGGTTAAAACTCTGAACCGGGACGGGCCGGGTAATCAATTGAATAGTGGGCTCCAAGGCTTTCCTGCCTGTTCTGGGCCATTTTAATAACAAGATAGCCTACGGCAATAAGATTCCTGAGCTCACACAGCTTAAGTGAAATTGTGGAACGTCTGTAAAGATCTTCTGTCTCCTGGTATATAATTTCAAGGCGGGTGCGGGCGCGTTGCAGCCTGAGGTCGGAACGGACAATACCGACATAGTTACTCATGATGGCCTGTAGCTCTTTATAGTTCTGGGTAACAAGTATCATCTCCTCCAGGTGAGTTGTTCCGTGGTAGTTCCAGTCAGGTATCTCTTCCTGATAAGTCAGCTCATTAAGGCGTTTCCCTGCGTCAATGGCCGCGCGATGGCCGAACACGGCAGCTTCAATAAGGGAGTTTGACCCAAGCCTGTTCGCGCCATGGAGCCCTGTTGAAGATGATTCACCGATTGCATACAGGCGCTCGATAGAGCTGCGTCCATTCATATCAACTTTAATTCCTCCACAGGAAAAATGTGCTGCCGGAACAACAGGAACCATCTCTTTGGTTATATCTATTCCCTTAAGGGCCAGACACTTTTCATAGATGGTTGGGAAGTGACCCTTAAGATCTTCTGAATTCAGGTGGGTGCAGTCGAGCCACACAAAATCATCACCCGTCAGCTTCATCTCGTTATCAATGGCCCTTGCAACCACATCGCGCGGGGCCAGGGAGCCGCTGGTATGATAACGGCGCATGAATTTTTCTCCTGCATGATTGCGCAGCTCTGCCCCAAAACCCCTTAACGCCTCAGTAATCAGAAATGATGGTCTGACTCCCGGGTTATAGAGAGATGTGGGGTGAAACTGAACAAACTCCATATTTTCAATTATCCCGTTTGCTCTTTTTACCATCGCAATACCGTCACCTGTAGCTATCTCAGGGTTTGTGGTGGTCTGATAAACATTGCCTATGCCTCCGGTAGCAATTACTGTTATTTTAGAGAGGAAGGTCTTTACCTTTTTGCTGTTAAGGTCCGCCACATAGGCTCCAAAACATTTGATGTCAGTTCTTCCGCTTCTTACAATATCGCCCATATTATGCTGGGTAAGGAGGTCAATCGCAAAATGGTTTTCATATATAGCGATGTTGCTGTTTTCCCGTACTTTCCTTGCAAGTACGTGTTCCATCTCCGCCCCGGTGGAATCCTTATGATGAAGAAGGCGATGCTGGGTATGTCCTCCTTCCATGGCAAGGTCCAGTGTACCGTCAGGTTTCCTGTCGAAATCCATCCCCATCTCAATGAACTCCTTTATCCTTTCAGGTGCCTCTGTAACAACCATACGAACAACTTCCTCGTTACAGTAACCTGCACCTGCCACCAGGGTATCCTGAACATGCTTTTCGAAACTGTCGGGAGGATACATCACAGTTGCAATGCCACCCTGTGCATAATGAGTGTTTGTNTCTTCAAGGTTTGTTTTGGTCACAAGGCATACTTTTCCAAANTTTGCTGCTTTAAGTGCAAAATTCAGACCTCCCATACCGGAACCAATAACAAGGAAATCACATCTTACTTTCATATCCTCAGTTTTTGAGCAAGTGAATGCAAAGATACAAATTGATTATCTCAGTGAGATGTGCAAATTGTAAAACAAGAGATTTTACGTATTTTTGCGCATCATAATCATCATATTAAAAAAGAAAAATGGCTCAGGAAGATATTTTCAAAAAGCTTGTTTCACACTGCAAAGAGTACGGTTACGTTTTTCAGTCAAGTGAGATATACGATGGCCTCGGTGCGGTCTACGATTACGGTCAGTACGGTGTTGAACTGAAAAACAATATAAAAAAATACTGGTGGGACAGTATGGTCCTTCTTCATGAGAATATTGTCGGAATTGACTCAGCCATTTTTATGCATCCGACTATCTGGAAAGCATCAGGCCACGTTGACGCGTTTAATGATCCTCTGATCGACAACAAAGACAGCAAGAAACGTTACAGGGCAGATGTTCTCATCGAGGAGCATCTTGCAAAGTACGAAGATAAGATGGATAAGGAGGTTGAGAAGGCCCGTGCCCGCTTTGGCGAAACGTTTGATGAAGCTCTTTACCGCTCAACCAACCCGAGGATACTCGAGGTTAGAGAGAAATATGATGCCCTCCACTCACGCTTTGCAAAGGCTATGACAGACACAGACCTTAATGAGCTCAGGCAGATAATTATTGACAATGAAATATGCTGTCCTGTTTCAGGGACAAAAAACTGGACAGAAGTAAGGCAGTTCAACCTTATGTTTGCGACAGAGATGGGTTCAACATCTGATGGCGCCATGAAAGTATATTTAAGGCCCGAGACAGCACAGGGCATCTTTGTTAACTTCCTGAATGTGCAGAAGACCGGCCGTATGCGTATACCGTTTGGCATTGCACAGATAGGCAAGGCATTCCGTAATGAAATTGTTGCCCGTCAGTTTATCTTTCGCATGCGCGAGTTTGAACAGATGGAGATGCAGTTCTTCGTTCAGCCCGGTTCTGAACTGCAATGGTTTGAAAAGTGGAAAGTGGCAAGAATGAAATGGCATCAGAACCTTGGTTTTGGCGCAGAGAATTATCGTTTCCACGATCATGAGAAACTGGCTCATTATGCCAATGCAGCATCTGATATTGAATATCGTTTCCCGTTCGGATTCAAGGAAGTTGAAGGCATCCATTCACGTACTGATTTTGACCTCAAACAGCACCAGGAATACAGTGGTAAAAAGATGCAGTTCTTTGATCCGGAAAAAAACGAATCTTATGTCCCATATGTTATTGAGACCTCAATCGGTGTCGACAGAATGTTCCTCCAGGTTATTTCAGCTTCATATTATGAAGAAGACCTCACCAAAGAAGATGGGACGCCTGATAGCCGGGTTGTGCTTCGTCTTCCTGTATGCCTTGCCCCTGTTAAACTTGCCGTTCTTCCTCTTGTAAAAAAGGACGGCCTTCCGGAGATAACACGCACTATCATTGAAGAGCTTCGCTTCGATTTTAACTGCCAGTACGATGAAAAAGACAGCATAGGAAAACGTTACAGGAGACAGGATGCCATTGGCACTCCTTATTGCATTACTATCGACTATCAAACAAAAGAAGACAATACAGTTACAATCAGGCACAGGGATACAATGGAGCAGGAAAGGGTTCCAATTGCAAGCCTTAGAGAAATAATTGCTGACAAGGTAAATCTCAGAGAGCTGCTTAAAAAACTATAATGCCGGGGAAAGTACTGATAATCACTTATTACTGGCCACCAAGCGGCGGAGCCGGGGTACAGAGATGGCTTAAGTTTGCCAAATATCTCCCCTCCACCGGATGGATCCCAGTAGTTCTGACAGTACAGCCCGAATATGCTGCCTACCCTTTCAGGGATGAGTCTCTTATTGATGAAATTCCGGTTGACATCGAAGTAAGGAAGACAAAGGCAACAAACTATTTCTCCTTCTACAGCAAAGATCAGTCTAAAATTCCTTCAGGCGGTTTTGCAAATAACCAGGGCAAAGGGATTAAGAGCAAAATCAGTCGTTTTGTAAGAGGAAATTTATTCATACCTGACCCGCGAAGGGGATGGAATCGTTTTGCAATTAAAGAGGCATCTGAAATAATCAGGGAGGAAGGAATAACACATGTTATAACAACAAGCCCTCCTCATTCAACTCAACTGATTGGTCTTAAGCTTAAAAAGAGGTTCCCTCACATCAGCTGGATTGCGGACCTTCGCGATTCATGGACTGATATCTACTATTACGATATGTTTTATCCGACTCTTCTTTCAAGAGCCATTGACAGCCATTTTGAAAAGAGTGTTATCCAGAATGCCGATAAACTAATAACTGTGGGTCATAATCTTGCTGAGATCTTTTCATCAAAAGCAGAAAACGTTTCATCAAAATTTATTGTGGTGCCAAACGGATTTGATGAAGAGGATTTTGAGGGTATCAACAGCTCCATTCCGGAACGTTTTACTATTACATATGTCGGTACATTCTCTGAAGTCTATCCGATAGAGGGATTGTTCAGTGCATTAACCAGTCTTGAAAAAAAGGGCAGGGATTTCCTTGTAAGGTTTGTTGGCTCATTCCCTGACGAAGTTAAGGAGAGAATAAGTAAACTGGTCAGTAGAGATAAGACTGAGTTCATTGGATATATTGAGCATCCAAAAGCAATAAAGCTGATGGCCGCCTCATCACTGCTTGTCATAATCATTCCGGAGACAAAAGAGAATCAGGCTATTACGCCTGGCAAGGTCTTTGAATACATTGCATTGCAGAAACCGGTGCTTTATATTGGCCCGACGAACGGGGATGCGGCATTTCACCTCAGACACTGCGGTTATAAAGGTATTTTTGAGCCGCGTGATTTTGAAGGCATGCAAAGCTTCATAATCAAAATGATGGACAGCAATAGTTCAGGCAAATATTATCATCATTTTGAATATTCAAGGAGAACCCTCACCAATACGCTGGCAGGAGTATTGAATGGCAAGTAACTTCCGGAACGTTAAAGTTGCTGTCAGGCTGATATTATTAAGACTCAATTAACTGCAAAGTTATCCAAATGATGAACCAGGGATTACAATGAGGCAACAGCTTGTTTCATGCTTTTAATCTCAAATCCCAACTCCTTACATTTCATAATAACATCCTCCAGGTATTCCGGTGAACAACCTCCCGCTGAAAAGTTCTCCTGAACATCATGTGTATAAAAAATCAGCCATCCCCCTTTATGATCAAACTGGTCAAGAAGAGAGTCTATGTCTTCCCGGGAGCTTTTTTTTTCGTACAGTTTAACAGCTCTGAGGCTGTTTAGGTCTGCCTTCCCATAATTTATGCCACTGTCTGTTCCCCTGCATGATTTGTACATCCCGGATACGACTTTTTTAGAAATTATGGTCTGTTCTCCATATGGACAGGAAAAACTCTCAAATGAGGTATTTAAACCCAGTTCTTCAAGAATGTTACGGTTCTTAATAAGATCCTCTCTGATTATGTCAGTATTCTTTGTCTTAAAAAAATGAATGTGGCTGTATGAATGGCAACCCAGTTCATGACCATCCTCAATACATTTCTGAAGATTTTCCCTGGAATACAGATCTTTACCTGAAATCCCTTCCATCAATGACAGAGCTACATAAAAAGTTCCGCTCAGCTTGAATTTACTCAGAATTGGAACCGCATTTTCAAATGTCGATTTTGGAACATCATCAAAAGTAAAGGAGACTATTTTCCTTTCATTTCCGATGTTTTTAACTGATTTAAAAAAGATACGTGCGACTATTTTTCTTGCATTGTTATATAAAGTCTTTATGTTCGCCATTCTTCTGACGTTTTAGGGCATAATTTACTATTAATGCTTTTATGAAATAATAATGATATTATCGTTAAGTACTTTCTTATCCTTTGGGAACCTGAGGTTTTGGATGTTCCCCTGAACCCCTGTTGTCTCGAATTCAAAATCATTAAATACCTGGGCAGAGTATTTGTTTTTTTCAGTTAGTGAATAGGTAACCAGAAAATCACCAAAACTGAGATATTTGTTCAGGCAGAAAGTCATAAAGGCATGCTCAACTCTTTTGCTTTGGATCCGGCAGCTAAACATCAGGTCAATAAGCCTGTTCTCAGATTTTTTTATAATTGCAAAACCTATGATTCCGTAATCTCCAAAATTGTCTGTACATCTTAATACATACGAATCCAGATCGGCGTTACCAGCAATTGCCTTTATATCCTCTTCATGATAACGTGTTCCCGAAAAATTCATCTGGTTAGTTCTCTGGGTAAGCTCGTAAACGCGTGAAAAATAATCTTCATTAAGGCTAAGTATTTCAAGCTTTATATTGCTTGAACGAAGAAAGTCAAAGTATTCGCCCTTAAAGCTCGTCGATTTTTGCTTTCTATCTGAATCTTCGAGATAGAACTGTTTTCTCTTTTTACCTTCACTGGTAACCGGCACATTAAGCTCTTCCATGCTTAAAATAGTTTGATATCCCAGTGCATCCATAACTCTTATCTGTGGCAATGCGGCCTGCACCTCAGCTCTTTCAAAAGCTGAGTCATCAACAAACAGAAATGTGTTCGGATTAACATTTAAATCAAGAGCTATCTCCTTAACAGCTATGCTTTTGGGCTCCCATGAGATCTTTGGAAAAACAAAAAACTGATCAAGGCCAAAGTATTTAATTGCATCCATTGCAGTATTGAAGTCATTTTTGCTTGCAACCGAATTTAGTATCCCCCTGTTTTCAATCGCTTCCAGAATTTCTTTTATCCGTGGTTTAAGTTTCAGCTTATCCAATCCTCCCTCAACCAGAATGCCATCCCAAATGGTATTGTCAAGGTCCCACACAACACACTTTATCTTATCTGCTTTCTTTTCAGCCTTTATTGAATGTTTAAATCTCACAAATTCAAGAAGCCCAAAGTAAAGAGGGATGGTTTCCGGAATGTTATCCGGTATAATACTGATACGATAGCTGAGTTTAGATTGTATCCTTTTGTCAATCTCATCAAAAGGAATTATCTCTTTATTATAGCCGGGTTTTAATTCCATTCTGAACTGAAATGGCATCTTACGATACTTTTCATCCTCATTTCTTATAGTCAGATTAATATAAATAATATGATCAGCCGGGTTAAATATTTCAGTCACAAACGCATCCGGGATAATCCCGGATTTGTTTTGATGATTCTTTATATACTTCTTTTTAACACTGTATCTTTTCTGTGCAAATTTCTTTTTAATGTATGCAGGATAAAGCTTATGAATAATAAAAGCTATAGCTAAATCCCACTTCAGAACCTTGCTATATCTGACTTTACTAAATAATTCATTATTACCCTGTGAAGAGAGTACACCCCATTTTTTAAAGCTTATTTTCAGTATTCCCGGAACATCTTCATTCCCGGATTTTACCCTTTCAATCCCTCTTACAAACCGCTGACACTTGCCATCAAATCTGGCTGAATAGAAATCGCAAGTTGTGAAGCATAATGGCATGGAGCACTCAGTGCAATGTTCAGACCAGTGAAGAATGCTTCTCAATTCAACATTTTTCCATGTCTCTTTGAAGGCACTAATTACATCATCAGGTAATTTATCATCAACAGTATTGATATATATTTCACTTTCGTACATCTTTTCTGATTAAGTTATCCGTACTAATGTCAGTAATCCGTAAAAGTTATACAGTTCACAAAAATACCAGAATTGTCAATGAATGCTGTCGAATTTCCATCAGCATACTATGCATTCCATTAATATTAACAACCTGCTATTTCCATTGGTTCAATGTTGAGCTTTCATTCTGATTCTAAAATTAAACAGATAAATAAAATATTTCTTCCAGCTCATTTTCCAGATTTTCAGATTATTGACTGAGGTAGCCTTGTTTCTGATCCTTTTATGAATTTGAAATTCTGAAAGATCAGTCAGTCGCAGAACAGGAAATCCCCTGAAATCATTTACAAAGTTATTTTCTGAAATCAACTCTATACAATATGGCCTGTCAGCTATCTGAATTGATGGAATATCGAGCCATTGTCTGTCTGAACGGCAATAACACCCTTTAATACCTTCGGGAGTGATTTTTTCGATTAGACTAATAAAATGATTTGAAAAAATATAATCAACAAAAAGCTTATCGTTACTTTTTGGGCTCAGCATCAGGATCTTTGTAAAATTTACTGTCGTAAAATCCTGTCCGGCAAATTGATTCTGAATTCTCTCAATAAAATCAGAGTGTATAATATCATCATTGTCAAGCCTGGTAGTAATGACATGAGAAATGTTTTTGGGGCACAGAGACAAAATATCTGAGCTATATCGTTTTAAAAAAACGTCGTACCCATCAGCATAAACAATTTTAAGAATATCCGGATATTTTTTCTCAAGCAACTGATTCTTAGACCTGACTGATTCTGACGTGCTCTCATCAAAATAAATAAGCCATAAAAAATTGCGGTTGGATTGATTTATTACAGAGGGTAAACAATAATTCATAAACAACGAAAATCTTCGTTCCAACCATTCAGCAGTGAGCACTTCATTCCCAGATTTATCTTTGGACATCTCTGCCCCTTTAATCCTGAGGTTAAACCTGGTAATTAAAAAATGCCTGTAATTCATGTGGGTTGATTAATCAGCGAATATATCAAAGACTGGAATATTTTAATTGTTTTTAAAAAACATATTTCACTTTTTTGTAGTTTAGCATGAGTGAAAGTCTAAATTAATCCCGAATGAAAAAGAATTATTTTCAATTAATTATACATCTTAGTTTTTGCATTTTCATGTGAGAAAGAGATGGTGCCTCCTGTGATAACAGAATCAACATTTACTGTTGCAGAAAATGCAGCTAATGGTACACAAATAGGCTCGCTGTCAATTGCAAATAAGGAAGGAAACCTTGATTATGTGTACAAGATAACAAATGGTAATACAGCGAATGCATTTACTATTGATACTCTTACCGGTATAATTACAGTTAATGATTATAAAGTAATAAACTTTGAGAGTACCCCCACTTACAATCTTGAAGTTTCAGTTACCATAATAGGTCATCCAAGGTTATTTGATATTGGAAATGTTACTGTCAATGTAACCAAAGTCAATATGGTCCCGGTAATTACTTCTGCTTCATACACTATCCCGGAGCATCTTGCCAACGGGGAAATTGTAGGAACTCTCTCTGTTTCAAATATAGACCCAAGGTTTAGCTACAAGCTTCGGATCGTTGAGGGGAATGCCAAAGGAGGTTTTTCAATTGACAGCCTCTCAGGAAAAATTACTGTCAGAAATTTCTTTATGCTTGATTATGAAACGACCCCATCTTTCACTTTAAAAATAAAATCATTTTTAGTCGACCGTCCCGATGAATTCCAGGAAGCTACGGCAACAATAAATTTAACAGATGTAGTTCCAGTAACTGATGGCCTTCTTTCATTTTACAAGTTTAACGGAAATGGCACCGATCAGACCGGCTATAGCAATGCCAGCATATCTGGAGGATCTTATATTATTGATAATTCATTCCCCAATGAACAGATACTCTCTCTCAGTGGTTATGGGCTCGCCGATCTAAAGGAAGGCTTTAACTACAATCAGAGATCAGTAAGCATCTGGTTTAAAGCTACCTCTATTACCTCTTCAATGACAATAATATTTAACAATGATGATCCGTCTAACCTGTACGGGCTCTCTTCGCTTGGTGTCAAAGAAATATCAGGAGCTGACTATCTCGAATTTAATTACAGCGGAGTAAGCTTTTATGCCCCCATATCAGTTAATGAGTGGTATCATGCTGTTGAAGTTTTTGATAATAAAGTATGCACCTATTATTTAAATGATAATCTGGTCTATTCTTCCACTGCTGTTAGTTACCTGAACTCAGGAGAAGGATATCCGAACAGTGTCATTGGAGCAAACAGATATTTTGACAGAAGCTTTACAGGCTACATCAGGTATGCTAAAATTTACACCAAAGCATTAACAGCAGAGGAGGTGCACAGTCTTTTTGCAGAATAAATCTGACCAATTAAGGGTTGTTTTGCAGTGTTCAATACAACCTGAATAGTAATTGTAATTTTAATAAAAAGGGTCATAAATAATATGGCCCTTTTTCGTTGGCAGGCTTATAAACGTTATTAGCGTTAAAACTGCACGTGTTTGGAAATATGTTTTTACTTTTATACCCAATATTTTTCAAAGGCTTCCGGGCTATCATTAATTATCTGAAAAGCAGATGCAGAAAGAGCTCAATAGTTTTGCCAAGAGCATTGTCATTTACGGCTTCGGAAATGTTTCAATTAAGATTATCGGTCTGATTCTGCTGCCCCTGTACACAAATGTGCACTTTTTGTCGGTGGGAGAAAATGCAGCAATGGGCATACTCGATATCTCATCGCAGATATTGATCTCTCTCTTCAGCCTCTCACTAAGCTCCGCATATTTAAGATGGTACTGGGATAAGGATTATTCCCACCTCAGGAAACAGATCTTTTTCACATGCTTTGTCACACTATCAGTTCTTACAGTTACACTGGCTGTGTCAGGAACAATGTGCTCAAAGACTCTTGCCGTTCTGCTTTTCAATAAACCGGATTTCGCCTATGCCATCGCGCTTATGATAGTCGCTACCAGCATGCAGCCTTTGATAGATTTTACAATGACACAGATGAGAGCCGACAGTAAAGCGTCATTTTTCGTTTCATCAAATATAATAAGACTGGTAATAAGTCTCTGTGCAACTATCTATTTCGTTAAATATGCTCACAGAGGTCTCGCAGGTATTTATGAAGCGCAGATAATAGGAAACGTGTCGTTTTTGATTCTGACATCAAAATTCATTGCTAACCATATTACCCTGAAGTTTTCGACTGAGATACTCCGTTCAATACTGCAGTACAGCATTCCTCTTGCACTTGCATCATTTTCAAATGTTTTGCTCGTCGTGCTCGACAGATATGTTCTTAACTTCAAAGCCTCTGAAATAGATGTGAGCGTTTATAATCAGGGCTTTAAAATTGCCAATACCACAAAAGTCTTTGTTGTGAGCTCAATACAACTGGCATTGGGACCCGCTGTATTCAAGATAATGAACCGGGCCGACAACAAGGAGATCTATTCAAGGATTATGACATGGTTTACAATTGCCGTCGTTTATTTTTCGCTTTTTATGTCGTTGTTCGGACTTGAGATTACCAAGCTCTTTACTACAGACAAGGTCTATTTTGATGCATATAAACTGATCCCGCTATTTTCGCTTTCAATCATTTTCAGCATGATGAAAGATGTGTCAATGATAGGGTTACAGATAACCAAGCGAACTAAGATAATAGGGCTTTTGATAGCTTGCATAGCGGCATTTAACCTTGCTCTGAATATAGCCATGGTGCCATTGCTGAGGACATATGGTTCAGCCATTTCATCAATGACATCACAACTCATATTTTTTATTCTGATTTTTTCACTGGCACAGAAATATTATAAAATACCCTATCGTCTCGACAAAACAGCAATTATTATTGTTACCGGATCCGTGCTTTTTATAATCGGCAGCTTCTTTAACCACAATGAGCTGATGATCAGGATAGTTGTTAAAACAGCAGCTTTGCTCCTCTTCCCTGTTATCCTTTTCTTATTTAAAGTATTTGATCACAGTGAGCTGCTTATGCTGACATCAATGATAAATAATATAAAACAATTACTTACGTCATATAAAAAAGGAGAAGAGGCTGCATCAATACCGGAGAATGACAGTGTTTAATCCTTTGAAAACCATATGCAAAAGAATATACTGATGGTCCTTGAGACCCCGTTCCCTCCTGATGAAAGGGTAGAAAATGAGATCCTCGTCCTGACAAAGGAAGGGTTTCATGTAACACTGGTTTGTGCTGCAAAAGAAAGGAACGGCAACATTACAGTTGAACAGATAGAGAACCTTATCATTTACCGCATCCCGGTATCGAAATTCATTTATAAATCAGGAGCCATCGCGCTTATTGTTCCTTTTTATTTCTCATTCTGGTCTAAAAGGCTTAACAGAATCATCAATGAAATTAAACCTGACGCCATACATATACATGACCTGCCTCTGGTAAAAGTTGGTATTCGTCTTTCGCGAAAGCATAAGATCCCGGTTGTTGCCGATTATCATGAAAACCGGCCCGAAATAATGAAGATGTACCATCATGTACAGTCATTCCCGGGGAAATACCTGATATCAATAAAAGGATGGTACAAATATCAGATTAGGCAGACACCCAAAGTTGACAGGCTTATTCTTGTAACAGATGAGGCAAAAGAGTATTATGCTGAGTATTACGGCATAGATATCAAAAAGATTACAGTGCTGCCGAATTATATCTCCACTGAACGATTCAGGGCTTTCGGTTTTTCTGCTGAAGCTGCTTCTGAGAATGCAAGGCCTTTTACTGCAGTTTATTTCGGAGAGACAGGTTTAAGGCGTGGAACAATGACCATCCTGGAATCGGCAAAAATACTTCATGAAAAGAACATCAAATTTATAATTATAGGGAACAGCAGAGAACAGGAGATTCTTGAAAAAACCGTAAGAGACCAGGGTCTCGATAATGTTACATTGACCGGCAGACTGCCCGTTCCACAGGCTATGAAAATAATTTCTTCCTCAGACATCGGACTTTGTCCCTTCCTAAGAAATATTCACCACGACACAACCTATGCCAATAAGATGTTCCAGTATATGGCACTCGGGAAACCTGTGGTAGTTAGCAATTGCACTGCACAGGTTAATGTGGTAAAGCTTGAAAACTGCGGAGTGATATTCACATCAGGAAATGCATCCGATTTAAGTGAAAAAATTCTAAGCCTTACTGAAAAATCAGGTTATGAACTGCTTAGCAGAAATGCAAGATCATGTGTTTATAGTAAATACAACTGGGAAACCTCGGGCGTAAGGCTGACCAACCTCTACAATGAACTCATGAAATAAATACATAGGCACGAATGGCTGATTTCTGCTTTGTCATATTACACTATCAGACTTTGAACGACACGGTTAATTGTGTCAATTCAATTCTTTCAAACATAAAGTTCACTGACTACAGGATAATTGTTGTTGACAACGGGTCTCCCAACAAAAGCGGAGAAACCCTGAAGGAGCTGTTTGAAGGCAACCCCGTTGTAAAAGTCATCATCAGTAACAAGAACCTGGGATTCACTTCAGGCAATAACCTGGGGTTTCAATATGCCATGAAAGAGTACAGGCCGGATTTCATTGCTCTTATAAATAACGATACAATCCTGGAGCAACCTGACTTTATAAATATTATAAAAGAAAAATTCAACGAGACTGATTTCGATATCCTCGGTCCTGATATTTACACACCTGAAGGCAAACATCAAAGTCCGGTATTTAACAAAATGTCAAACCTCAGGGTAGTTAAAAGGTATATAAGATTTTACAGTAAAATCTTGCTATTAAATTATCTGGGGCTTGATTACATCTTTGAAAGAGTAAAAAAACGCTTTTCTCCAATCTCAAGGCTACATGTTGAAAATATAAATGTTAAACCAGATAGTGCCACAGAACAGACAGGCGTAATGCTTCATGGGAGTGCCCTGGTGTTTTCAGCTAAATATATTTACAAATATGACGGCCTGTATCCCGGTCCATTTATGTATGGCGAAGAGGCAATACTTGACTTTGTTGCAAAAAGAGATAATCTGGTTGCAATTTACACACCGGAAGTTAAGATTATCCACATGGACGATTCTGCAACAAACTCGGTTTACAGGAAGCCATTATTTAAAAGAAGGTTTTATTTGAAAAATTTTATCAGATCTTCACAGATATTGAAATTATTAATGGAAGAACAGGAGAGCAGGTAATATGAATTATACATGCAGGATATGCGGTAACCAAAATAACAATAAATCGTTTCTTATAAAGGAAATGTATTTTGGTTCACAGGATCAGTTTGAATATTTCGAATGCAGCAATTGCGGATGTCTTCAGATAAAAGAGTATCCCGAAAATATTGCAAAATACTATCCTGAAAATTATGGTGCGTTCAGACCNAAAAACCTTATTAAACCGGGNCGGTTTGTTGGCTATCTGAGAAGCCAAAAATTAAAACATGCAATTAATGAAAAGAAAAGCCTGACCGGTTTCGTGCTCAATTTGTTGTTTAAGCCGGGGTT
>JGI20214J51088_10000311_pt1 | contig 35133 bp, 30 predicted proteins | sample WetSurMetagenome_FD_51088 | JGI IMG/M metagenome (IMG submission 51088) | reverse complement strand
GATTTTCAAGGAGTGGTGGACCAAAAAATCAGGTACTACTGCAAAGGATGGAGTTTTTTCAACCCCGGCATTCTATGGTAAGTACAAAGTAACTGTCAACGGTGTTTCAAAAGAGATTGATCTGACAAGTAAGACAGGAAAAACAGTAGTTGATTTCAGGAAATAGTTTCTGATTTTTATCTCCTATTTAAAGAATGGCATTAGTCATATTTGGTTTTCCATTTATGCCTAATGCCATTATGCCTTAATGCCATTCTGCCTTTATGCCGTTATGCCTTTCTGCATGTAATTGAGCAGCGGTTTATTGAGCGGGAGATCATACCCCACGACTACATACACCGGTATAATATAAGAATAACCTATTTCTGTTTTTCGACACGGTATTCTCCCGAAGGATCGATCTGTTTTAAAGCTATTACCTCACCATTCTCTATAATGAAAACGAAACTAAAATCGGGAAATTCCTTTATCCTGAATGTATTCGGCTTCACCGGGATCAACATAACCCGGGGTTGTCCGGGGGCAATCAGATAAAGATCCTTTTCAATAATTTCTACATTTATACTACTTCCTGCGATTGTATATTTCCCGGTATATTTTGCCAGCACACCCGGTTCGCTTAACGAAGCATCTGCTTTTCTTGTGAAAGTTGTCTGGGTCTCATCAAGAGAACTATAAAGACCATCGATGGTACCCTGAGGATCCGTGGTGAAATTAAGAGTCCAGAGACCCCATTGCTCATCATTTGGAGTATCAAACCGGTCATAATGATAATGTTTAAGAGGCAACTTCATATTATGGAAATCGAATTGTAAGGTTGTGTCTGCCAGGGTAACATTAATAATTCCATAGGCCGGATTCTGAAATTGCCCAACGTAATCTGACAGTGGATGTGATGGTTTAGTACCTGATATACGATCAGCACCTGATTTACTTCGACCTTCCTTCCCTACTTTTTTCCCTTCAATCTGATCTTTCAGGTTTCTTTCACTCCACGGAGTAAGATCAAGCCCAAGTAATCTTTCATATATATTATAAGGGATAATATTACTCAGAGGAGAACCCTGATCACCAATAACAAATACTATTACACCGATACTGTCATAAGGCATGGCAGAAACCTGAGAATAAAAACCGGGAAGAGCTCCACCATGATTTGTCATGAAATGGCCTCTGTATGACATGGTATACCTTCCCATTCCATAAAAGGAATTCAGGATTTCTTTATACCCTTTGTTCTCCAGCCCCCTGTTCGGAAGTGCAACCGAAGGCTCAAGAGTTGCTTTTACTACTTTTTCAGGAATGACCTGCCTGTTATTGAATTTTCCATTATTCATAAGTGTTATCAGCCAGTTCGACATATCCTCAATATTTGAAATTATTGAGCCTGCAGGGCCAACAGCCTGTTGATCCTCATAAATCGGAATCCTGTATAAAAGAGTTGTATCGCGCTTCTCATTGTAAGGGACACCATGATCGGGATTTTTCTCCATCTCTTTTACTGTGAAAACAGTACTTTTCATTTCAAGTGGATTTAATATATTATCCTGTACAAAGGTTTCCCATGGCTTTGAACCCAAGAGCTCAATTATATAACCAGCACCTACATACATCAGATTATTATAAAGAAGTCCTTGTCTGATTGGCTGACTAGGTTCAAGATATTTTAACCGGGCGAAGAGCTCCTTACGGCTGAAATCAGATTTGTACCATATCAGGTCATGTCTGGAAATCCCAGTCCGGTGCGATAGCATATCCCGCATGGTGACAGAATTATTCAGTTCATCATTATAAAACTCAATTGATGGCACATAATTACGAACAGGCTTATCCCAGTCAAGTTTTCCCTGGTCAACAAGTATTCCGGCGGAAACTGCTGTAAACAGCTTGGTGTTTGAAGCAATCTGGAATAATGTCTTAGGCGTCACAGGAAGTTTTTGCTCATACTCGCGGTATCCGTATCCTTTTGCAAAAACCAGCCTGCCTTTATATACAATTCCAACGCCCGCTCCGGCAATATTCCAGTCTTTTATGATCTTATCCATATACAAATCAAAACCCTTAAGTCTTTTGTTGATATCAATAGTCTGAGAGAACAGGTTTATTTGAAAACTGACAATTGTCAAACACAGTAGAGAAAGCTTTAACATGAACCGTGACGGAAGGAAACGATTCAAACTCATTTTTCCATAAACTGATTTCATCATTTTGTTATTAATTGAACACTAAAACTATGCGGATAACTCATTATCACTTAATACATCTAATTTACAAATTATTAGTCAATTATCAAACCAACGATTATTCCGATATTGTTCTAAACTTCTATTTTAGATCGGCAAAACAGTTGAATATCTGTATGTTGAATAAAGTTCGAAAATAACTTATTGTCTCTCTTCATAAGCTTAGCCGGTCTTAATGGAATATTTTTCAGAGATCTGGAAGTAATAAAAGGTGATAAATGCAACTTCAATTCCCTGTTTGTTTTTCTGAACAATTCCTTAAAACATATTGTTATTTGTTTCTGGAACTTTTGATATAAAAAAGCTTCAAACGGACAGTAGAATAAAATCGGTTTTATTATGTTCTTTCAGCAGCTTAAAGAGTAAGTTAGAATTTCAGGCATAATGGAGTTTAGCTTGCTAATCCAGCTAATACATCACCGGGTGGTATTGAAAAGCTCTGTTTATAAAGATGATTGGATTAACATTAACAATGTAAAATTATTATTATGGCAACAATAGATAAGAAGATTCTTACCGTGGAAGTTATAATTAATGCTCCGGTTGAAAAAGTGTGGACACTTTGGACAGACCCAAAGCACATTGTCCGCTGGAATAACGCTTCGGACGACTGGTATACACCAAGAGCAGAAAACGATTTACGTGTTGGCGGAAAATTCTTATCCCGCATGGAAGCTAAGGATGGCAGCAACGGATTTGACTTTTCAGGAGAGTATGATAAGATTGAACTCCTTAAACAAATAGAATATACTTTAGCAGATGACAGAGAAGTAAAGGTATCCTTTGTTTCAAACGGACACGAAACAACTGTTACGGAAATCTTTGAAGCAGAACAGATAAATCCTGCAGAAATGCAGCAATTTGGCTGGCAGTCAATTATGGATAACTTTAAAAGATATATTGAAAAGTCTGGCCACCTGGAACTATTACATTTTGAAATAGTTATAAATTGCAGTGCAGAAAGTGTATATAAAACCATGCTTGGCAAAGAAACATATACAGAATGGACATCAGAGTTCAACCCTACCTCACATTATAAAGGCTCCTGGAAAAGGGGTTCAAAAATAGTATTCCTGGGAACTGACGGAGAGGGTAAAACAGGCGGAATGGTAAGCACAATAAAGGAGAATATCCCAGACAGGTTTTTAAGCATTGAACACCTAGGTATCATTCAAAATGGGAAGGAGATAACCAGTGGTCCTGAAGTTGACGGATGGGCCGGCATGCTGGAAAACTACACTTTTGCTCAAGCCGGGAGAAAGACATTGCTTTCAGTTGATATAGATTCCAATCAGGAATTCAAATCTTACTTTTCAGAGACATGGCCAAAGGCTCTGAAAAAACTTAAATCGATTTGTGAAAAACAGTAGAAACTTAAATTCTAAATATCATGGCAAAAGTAAGTACATATCTCAATTTCCATAGAAATACAGAGGAAGCATTTAATTTTTACAAGAAGGTTTTTGGCGGAGAATTCACTGGTGGTATTTCGCGTTTCAGGGATATCCATCCTTCGGACAAAGTGCCACCTTTAGCTGAGGAAGACAGAAATCTGGTAATGCATGTGGTATTACCTATACTTGGCGGACACAATTTAATGGGAACAGACGCGCCTGAATCAATGGGATTCAGAGTAAATTTTGGAAACAATGTCTATATTAATCTTGAACCGGATACAAGGAAAGAAACAAAGAGACTTTTCGATGCGCTCTCAGCAGGAGGACAGGTGGAAGCGGAGCTACAGGATATGTTCTGGGGCGATTACTATGGGAGCTGCAAAGATAAATATGGAGTTCAGTGGATGTTCAACTGTTCTGAAAAGAACAAATGAAGGATGAAGATAATACCATGAAGTAATAAAATATAATGGTTATATAATGAAAAAGTTATCAGTATTTAACTTCATAACACTAGATGGATATTTAAATGATCCTGATGGAGATATTAGCTGGCACAGGCATGGCCCTGAGGAAAATCAATACGCAGTCAAAAGCCTGCAATCGGGAAATACACTCCTTTTCGGCCGGAAAACGTATGAGATGATGGCAAGCTATTGGCCAACACCAATTGCTGTTCAGAATGACCCGGTCGTCGCCGCTGGCATGAACAGAGCTGAAAAAATTGTATTTTCAAAGACACTTAAAAATGCCAGTTGGGAAAATACAAGAATAATAGGAGACAATGTTGTTGAGGAAATAAGGAGATTGAAGGGATTGCCGGGGAATAATTTTACTTTACTGGGCAGTGGCACCATTTTAACACTTTTTGCAGAAAATGGTCTGATTGATGAATACCAGATAATGATAGATCCGGTTGCAATCGGGCTTGGAACATTTTTATTTCATAATATTAGGCAGCCCCTGAATCTGAAACTTACCGATGTGAAAACGTTCAAAAGCGGTGTAGTTCTCCTGAGTTATATAATCTGAGAGGCTTTTGAACTTCACATTTTTTTAAATAAACAGCTATGAATAACATGATATATCCTTGTTTGTGGTTTGACGGAAAAGCACGGGAAGCAGCGGAATTTTACTGCACTGTCTTCAAAGGACCTGTCATAAAAGCCGATAACCAGTTGGTAGTCACCTTTGAGTATGCCGGGCAAAAATTCATGTGTCTGAATGGCGGACCGGAATTTACTTTTAACCCCTCGATTTCATTTTTTGTGCTATGCGAGACTGTGGAAGAAATTGATAAGGCATGGAAAGCCCTTCTTGAGGGCGGTTCAGAATTAATGCCGCTTGACAAATATGATTGGAGTGATAAGTATGGCTGGGTACAGGATCGTTTCGGAATAAGCTGGCAATTGTATTTAGGTAAAATGGAGAATGTTGGTCAGAAGTTCACTCCTTTATTAACATTTTCAGGAGAACAAAAGGGCAAAGCAGAACAGGCTGTCATGTTTTACACTTCAGTGTTTAAAGGATCATCTGTCGAAGGTATTCTGAAAAATACCAAAGATGATAAAGAAGAGGAAGGGACAGTGAAACATGCCCAGTTCAGACTGGGTAACCATGTTTTTATGGCTATGGATAATTCCCTGGAGCATGAGTTAAACTTTAATGAAGCCATTTCATTCGTGGTAGACTGCGAAACGCAGGAAGAGATTGATTACTTCTGGAACAGACTAACTGAAGGTGGTCAGGAAGTTCAGTGTGGCTGGCTGAAAGATAAGTTTGGCGTTTCGTGGCAGATAGTACCCACAATTCTGGATAAGCTTATGAGCGACCCATCGAAATCTCAACGGGTTATCAATGCCTTCCTTAAGATGAAGAAATTTGATATTGCTAAATTGATAGATGCCTGAACCATCCATAATGTAACCTTAAAAACTCCATCACAGACTAACTAATTACAGGTTAAGATAAATCCCGCTGATAATCCTTAAGCCTGATAATATAATAATTTGAGTGAAAGCCGGTCTATTTGAATTTTAAGGTATCCAATTTAGTTACTACAGAAGTAGTAACTTTAATGTTCTGCAGTGTAGTGTCGTTATAGGGGCTTAATGGTAAAAATGAGAGTTTATAAATTCCTTCAGTTAATCCTCTGAACATAAAATTCCCGGAAAGAGTATCTGCTGATGCAGAAACTGAATCAAGTTGTTCTGAAATTGCATAAATCAAAGGTCTTGCCTCTAAAGGCGAAATGACACCCTTAATCGCTCCTGAAACAGCTTTAGTAAATACTTTTAATACCGGCTTAAGGATAAATTTGCCATTGCCTGTATTTACGATTGATCTGGCAGCATCAAAGTCAATAATGTATTCATAAGCAATGCCCTGTAAAAAGTCAGCATGGACATTGAGTTTGAGTCCTGATTGTTGAGCGCTTGGAGTTTTGAGATCAAAAGTTTCTGCTACACTCATAAGTGAATTGTTATCACCTAATATCAATCTGATCTGGCTTAACACACCTGCAGGAATCTGCTGATCTACAATAACTGTGTCCTTACCATTAACAAAATCGAGAAGATTGTAAATCCCGGCATTTACTTCCAGGTTAATAATTGAATCGTTAATTATGGCCTGGGCTCCGACAATATCAATATTTACTTTATCATATGATGCAGGTGCATCTGTAAGCCGGAAAGTTAATCTGGCTGTTTGAGAGTTGTCAGACGCGTTATCCTTTTTGCAGCTAAATAATGCAGCCGTAGAAATTATAATAAGAATAATAAGATTTTTCATGCCGACGAGTTTTAATTGTTTAAAAATTACATCTTTCAAAATATCTGACCACAAAGAGGATTATTTATCCTTAACTTAAGTTTCTATTTGGAAATTAATTATAATGTTATCCCACCACAAAATTATTTTATGGAAGGGAATGCCAAAATATATTCAGCAGATACCTGAAACAATTCACCCAAATGGCACTTTTTATATGCAGGCATTTTCAGGATTGAATAATTTCAATATGATAAAACGCAGATTTCCCCTGGTGTTAGTGACCTGAGAAATTTCATGAAATGGTTCGGTATGCCTGGATAATTATAAGTTAAAAAAGAAATTGTCGTGTCCCGGGACAATTATATCTGCAATTGAATTAATCTTTTCCATAGTACGTTTTGATTCTTCTATATCCAGGACATTATAGTACATGCGTCTTTCATCCCAGAAGTCCTTTGTAGCTACGGAATCACCGGCAATTACTATGGACAAGCCCCTGTAGTCGAAACGAAGACACTGGTGATCGGGTGTGTGTCCGGGTGAAGGAATGATATCAATAGCATCAAACAGAGTATTTCCTGCATGATCAATTTGTTTCGTAAATTGTGCTGAACTATTAAGACCGGAGGCTACTGCCGGACCTGCAAGCCACCTTGCTTCAGGAAAATGTCTTAATCCGGCAACATGATCTCCATGCTGATGTGTGATAAATACAGCATCAATCTTGTCCGGGGTCAGGCCTGTTCTCCGTTTAAGCTCTGTGGTCATTGCAGTTTCATCTCCCAGTGAGGGATCAATTACAATATGGAAATCCTTTCCTGATATAACCGTGCAGGTGCAAATAGCACTATGCAATGAACGTTCATCACTTTCACCCCAATATCTGTTCCTGGATAGATTACCTATTGTAATAATATCCCAATGTGTAACCCTGGAATTTTCTTTTCCTTTTAAGATGACGGTCTTTCGCGGTTCATCTGATCTCCCTGTTTTAAAAAATGTATTTTTTGAACAGGTTATGTCGAGGCCTGCAAAACCGATGACACTTGCAGCCGATCCAATGAATTTACGTCGTCCTATATCTTTCACATCATCAGATTTTCGAGTTTGATCTGTTCTTTTCTGTTTAATGGATTCATATCCCTGGCTGCAGCGACGTTTATCTCAAGTTCTTTTAGCGATTTCATACCTATATCAGCACATGATACCGGCATACCGAGTACATAACGTATTAGTGTTGATGCGTCAGCCTGGTGAGGAGTCACATCCCAGTACCAGTTTCCGTTTGCAGGTTTTACCGGAGGATTTCCGGCAGCCAGGGCACCTTCTCCTCCTCCCATTATTTTCATGGCTATGACACCCATGTTTTTTCTGATCGCATTTGGCAGTACAAGTTCTCTGAAAGGTTTTCTCCTGGGTACCGGGTTGAATGTCGTCAGAATTGTATCAAATTCGAACCTGTCAATTGCCTGATTCATTGCTTCTGCTGATTCATGGCCTGTTACTCCGATGAACCGTGTAACCTTCTCATCCCGCAATTTGTAGAAAGCTTTCATCATACCATCCGGTTTGTTCCACAATGTAAAGTCCTCATTATAAGTAACACTGTGAACCTGTAAAAGATCAAGATGATCAGTCTGTAACCGCTTAAGACTCTCTTCCACCTCACGCATAGCACCGTCGTATGTCCGGTTACCAGTTTTGGTGGCAAGAAAGACCTCGTTTCTTCTTTTGGCCAGCACTACTCCGTAATTAATCTCCGATTGTCCGGCGCCATATGAAGGAGCAGTGTCGAAATAGTTTATTCCGGCATCCAGTGCAGCATTTGCCAGTTCAGCGGGATCAAAGGCTGCCGTTGGCTTTTGTATCATTCCTGACACACCACCAAGTATTAAAGCAGTGACTTCGACTCCTGTTTTTCCAAGAATACGTCTCGGAATTCCAATCTTCTTTACCTCTTGTTTTATATCTGAACCTTCAGAAAAATCTATCTGAAGACCGGCAACTCCGGCAACTGTCATTGTTGCCATTGTTCCCATGAATTTTCGTCTATCCATGCAATTAATTTTTAGAAATATTCAATTGTTTAAAATGACATCTGGTACCTTGAATTTCATTACAATATCATGATTTTTTTTATTTAAATGTTTCTGATTTCCCAATTTACAACTTTTGCAGGAAATATTAAATTAAATGACAGAATTCAATATTCTATGTTTTTATTGGTTCATATACTCGTCCGAGCAGGATATATCCGTAATAATAGAAATATCGACTCTGGGTTTATAATGAAAGCATTTTTATGCTTTATAAGTTACGGATCTGAGAAAGATGTAACTTATTCTGATAATTATGTAACATAATCGGGTTCTTTAAGCTGTAATTTTGAATCTTAAATTTTAACTATTAATCAATAATTTCAGTTATGAAAAAGAATCTGGTTCTTGGCTTTTTAATATTATTTGTATTAAGTACTACAGCATTCGCAGGATTGATTGATCCTAAAACGGAGTCTGATAAGCCTGCAGTTGCCAACACGAAAGAAAATAGATTATCGGATGAGGAATTAAGTCGCATGACAAAACGTGCTGAAACAGATAACCTGGCCGCATCAGATCTTTCGAAGAGTAAAAAATCCGAACTGAAGAAAAACCTGGACGCTTCCAAACAAGTTGGACACAGACATGGGGGTTATTACGTATATGGTGGTGGCGGACTTCTTCTGCTTATTCTTATTATTATTATTTTACTTTAATCAGATAGCGAATCCGGTTTTGTGGTTTTTAACAGTCATTTTTAAACATTTGATTTTTAGTTTAACAGGCAATATCAGTATTTAAAAGCTGAGCGTATTTTAAATCTGGGATATATTTTTCCGGGAGAAACACATAATTATAAGGGAAAATTTTTAAGAGTCATTAATTAATTACATAACCAATAATTAACTCCATCACCCGGAAAAATTCAAAACCCCGCTGATTTTTAATCTTGCGGGGTTTTCGATTTAAAGTATTTTGTACTATCCTCAAAATGTTCTAAATTTGAAACATGCTGAATGCCAGGGGAAATATCAGAATCTTAAACTTACATTCAATTATTTTACTGTTGATTGTATTTTCCGGACTATTGATTTCCAGTGCCAATTTCAGAAACTCAACCAAACGATGCCTGGAATCAGTTCCTGTCAGCGAAACAATCAGTCAGAGCAGTGCTGTTTCAAGTCCCGGGATCAGGTTACAGGTCTTTCAGCAGATTTGGGTATTAAATAAAGACAACTTTGATCTTCTGGCTTTTAACAGGAATCCATTGTCAGACGACAAAAAGATAATTCTAAAAATTTCACTTCTTCAGAATATCAGGCAAAACTCATTCAGAGTTCCTTTATACATTTTTAGCTATCATCTGTTTCCTTCCGAAATGGATGAACCACCTCTTTTAAGTTAATATTTAAGGTGTTTCCTGAAAAGTAAATCATTCTATTTTTATTTTATTGTGCCTCACAGAGGCACCGGAATGACTTTCCAGTTAACACCAATAAATTAATCATTCAATTAACTTAATAATCAAAAATCATGAAAAGCTTTATATATCTTATTATCACTATTATTATAAGCATAACTCTGACCTCTTCCTTACAAACAACTTCTGAAAGAACCAGAAAAATTATGCTTCAGTCAACTGGCAATAATGTTACACCTGCTTTATTAAAACAATCGGCGGACATTATTTCTGCCAGATTGAATCTGTATGGTATTAGTTTAACAGAGATAAATATTTCATCAGAAAAAAGACAAATCAGCGTTAAGCTTGCCGATGATATTGAAATTTCTGAAATTGAAGGACTTCTTACATCTCCGGGTCAGCTCTCTTTCTTTGAAACATATACACATGAAGAGATTGCCGGTATACTAAAACCCGGTAATAAACTTTTTGAACTTCTGAAGAGTGATCAGGTAAAGAGTTCTTCGGATCCAAGAGTCGGATGTATCAACGCCGGGAACCGCGAGGAAGCTGATGAATACCTCCGGTCAATGAGACCTGTCGATAATTGTAAATTATCCTGGGGAATTGCACCGGAAAAATCTGAGTACTGTTTATTTGCATTGAAAAGTCATGAATTGCTTGTCAGGTCAGATTTCGATACAATTAAATCAGATGTATCCAGTGGATCCGGAATCCGGGTTACCCGGTTCCGGTTAAATCCTTCAGCAGCAAGAATCTTTGCTGAGGCAACAAAAATCAATCTGGATAAAGCAATTGCTATAGTAATAGATGATCAGGTTTTCTACTGGCCAATTGTGAGAAATGTCATAGATGGCGGGAACCTTGAAGTAACCGGTAATTTATCTGAAAAGGATGTGAATTATTTTCTTGCTCTGATTAACAGTGGCATTCTTCCTCTGAGTTTTACTTTAGTTAAATAGTCTGCATCGGAAGAGGGTGTCTCAAAAGTCCTTTTTAACCGCAAAGCACGCAAAGTAGTCGCAAAGAGCGCGAAGTTAAAATATTGGTCTATAGTTCTTTGCGACCCCTGCACTTGCCTGACGGCAGGCAGGGTTAATGGATTTTTACTTTTAAGACACCCTCTTCTTTAAATTATATCGTATTCGGAAGCAAACCTTAACTCCAATCCACAACTTACCTTACGTGCAATGTCATTGCGATCCCTCGTAGAGGGAGAAGCAATCCTTAAGTCACATCCTGAATAGAATTTCATTTACATTCAAACTCGCTGTTTCGTGTTTCCAGCTGAATGGTCAGCTATTTTTTAATCCTGACAACAAGAGATCTTTTAAAATCAGGTAAGGTGATTTTCATATCTTCCGGAATGACATTTTTCCACTTATCCTGCCATGGATCATAAATTTCGATTTCACCTGAAGAAGCTTCGATTCCAAGTTTTTTCAGATCAAGCTGAATTCCGGTAATTATTAAAGGAGGCTGACCGTCCCTGAGCTCGGATTCCCAGTTATTCCTTTTATCGCGAAGCCAAAGGAGTATTGTTTTAGTGCCATTTAGCTGGTATACTCGTAATTCACCTGTTTCAAATCTGGAGGCTGCAAATCTTTCTGTAATCGGATTGATATCTTTTACAGCCTCACAGAATCGCTTATAATGATACCAAAGATTATTGTTATCAACATAAGATTCCCAGTGCCAGCTCATCCCTGTACCTGCAGAGCCTGAAAAAAACGGTGCAAACAGAATATCATGCAATAAAATACCGGCAGTATCAAGAGGATAAAATTTGCTGGGACCGGAATGGCTAGGTTCTACAGCTCCTGTTTCAGCGAGCATAACCGGTTTCCCTGTTTTATAGGATATCAGTTCTTCCACAGCTGATGAGCAGATGATATCCATTGGCATGTGGCAAACTTCCAATCCGGCACCCAGATCAAGATAGCGATGAACCTGTGCAACCTGGTTCCCGGATAATAGCATCATCTTTTTATAAGTTGGTCTGACTTTCTCCGAATCAAAACTTCCCAGGCTCTGCATCACAAGATTTTGAGGAAACCGTTTTTTAACCTCTCCAAGCATCTTTTCATTCCAGGCAAAGAATAAGCTGTCAACAGGAACACTCATTGCATTCATCTCGTTCCACAATTCCCAGCCAAAAAACAATGTGTCGCTTCCATATCGTTTTTGATAGAAATCTACTTTATCGAGGAAAAGACGTTGTCCTTCGGTTGAAGTCAGATACTGCCTGATACTGTCGAGAGGTCCACCTTTCGATGTATGATAAATAAATTTTGTTGCCCACGGTTGACGATTTTCTTCCAGTGTGAGGCTCCGGAAATGCTCAAGGGTAATTTTTATCTTCAGATTGTTTTTTCTTGCCATTGCAATGAAGCGATCGATTCTTTCTGTTTTTTCATCGCTGTATTTTCCTGCCTGTTTATCTTCCATATCCCAAAATGACTCACTGAGCCACACCCTGATATAATTGCCGCCATTATCTGCAAGGTTTTTCATCCAGTTTCCAATCTCGATAATTGCAGAATCAGGATTGTTCCTGTATTTTCCGCTTGGATTGATCATATTGATCCCGACAGGAATATAAGGTGTACCATCAGAATACTTAAAATAGGAGGGATTATCACCACTTATTTCAATGTATCCGCGGGATTTAGCCGATTGATCATTTCGAAACGAGTGAGAATTCCTGCAGGCTGTACAGACGATTACCAGCAAAGCAATAAAAAGAAGGAATTTAATTGATTTCATCGTGACCTGATATTTGTATTATTTGCTGTCAATAAGTTAAATTGTCACTCTGTTTTTCATTCCAGAGACCCTTGTTCTTTTTTCGGGCTTTTCGCTCTAAATTAAGAAATATTTTCGCATACCTGACATTCGGAGGGACTGTCATAACCATTGCATACCCTTTTTTTATCAGTTCAGCATTTACAAACGTCCCATCAGTCAGGTAAACATAAGCAAGTATCCTGCTGTATTGATCTTTTCTCCCGATGTCGTATTCAAGCCTTACCTTTTTGTTTGCAATAAGTTTTGTCAGGTATGCTTTTGACTGCTGGCCATAATAAGCTGTCTTTTTTTGCCCTGAGTTTCTTGATTCCGGTGCATCAACACCAATAAGCCTTATTTTAATCGGATTATGATTTCCGTCATATGCCCAGAACGTATCCCCATCGACTACTTTCATAACATTCATATAAACAGGTATGTCACTCCTGTCTCCGTTTGAACTAAAAGAAAAACCATGAACAGAAAGTCCGATAATTGAAATAAGGATAAGTATTAATCTCATTTTTCAGTAATAATTCAGGTTTCGGCTAAATCGGGGAACCGGTTCTTTATATGGTTAAAGGATAAGAACCGGAATATTTGAAACACCGGAAAAGTATAATGGTGATCATTTTATTATCAGAATCAGTTTCTCCCATATATCATCCAGAAACAAAAAGGGAACAGGGACGCTTGACGGATCATCTCCCATTCTGATCATAACCATATTCTTTGAAGGTATAATACTTACATACTGACCGTTTTTCCCGATACCGGAATACATATCAGCCGGTGCATTGGGAGAGACACTTCCAGGAATTAGGAGCTGCGACTCAGGTGCCATGAATGATTCCTTTCCGTTCAGCCAGAAAAGGTATCCGTAGCTTTTATTCAGATTCTGGGATGTGGTAATCATATCATTTATATAGGCAGCATTTGTCATTATTGTTTCACTTCCCCATTTCCCTTTATTGAGCATAAGCAGACCGAATCGTGCCATTGATCGGGCAGTACTGTAAAATACATGATCATTATCTGTCCACTGCCATGTCCCATCCATCCCTATTCTGTCGCAAAGAGCAGAATTAAAATATACTTCAAAATCAGCTCCTGCTGCGTTCTTTACAACTTTCTCCAAAAGCGTATATGGTCCATTGTGATATGCCCAGCGGGTACCTGCATCACTTTTATAGATAAGATCCTTTGGCAGGAAACTGTGATTGTCAGTAACACCGTCATCGAGACCTGTGGTCATTGTCAGCTGATGCCTTATCGTTATCATCGATTCTTTCTGTAATGTTAAGGATGACCACCCTGTACCAAGATAATCAGACGATTTATCGTTAATCTTTAAGAATCCGTCTTCCTGGGCTTTGCCGACCATAAATGCTGTAAGTGTCTTTCCTGCGGATGCCCAGTACCATAGTGTATTCTTGTTGAAAGGAACCGTACCTGCCAGATTATTTCCAAAATATTCCTCCATGACTATTTTACCATCTTTCAGGAGTATAAATGCCCTGGTTCCATTGTTTTGTAAAACGGATAGAAGGGAAGGAATTGCAGATATATTCCAACCTAAAGAAGCCGGAGTAGTTGTTTCCCAGGTGTCAGAACCTGTCGGGGGAAAGTATAGGTCACTATTATCAGGCTGGTCATTTTTAATGCATGATTGAAGGAAGGTCAACAATGCAAAAAGCACAAATAGTCTGGTCATATAATGTTTCAGAGTTTCTGATTTATTAAAAAAATAGCCCGGACAAGTCGGGATCATGAATGATAAATATTCACTTACCTGTTTTAACCCGGGAATAGATCAGTTCGATACCTTTGCCATTATTAAGGTTCCGGCTGTATTTCTTTTCAGTTGGATTGTTCCAGTGTTCTGAAACACCTAGACTTGTCAGTCTGGTACCGTCCCGTTCAGGATCATAAACCGTTCCGGAAGGGGGATTGTCCGCCAAAGCACTTTCATTCAGGTAATAATCGCTGTACTTCATATCAGGTGCATCGGGCCATTCTGCAAGGACAAAGTCGAGCACAACCGCATCAATAGCCACTCCATCCTGTGAGGCAAACAGACTGCCGGGCCAATTGTTATTGAAAGGGGCAAGTGCCCATTTAAATGCTGGTACTTTGTCGACAAATTTATTGCTGTAAATACCATCGATTAAAAACAACATGGTTTTTCCGCCGAGATCTTTATGACCCATGTAGTCAGTGAAAACCAGATATTTATATGAGCCATCCTTGTTCTGGCTAAATCCGCCGGAGTGTGAATTCTTTCGCCAGTCGGCTTCGATGCTGGTGCAGCCGAAATAGTTTTTAGCACAAAGCGTAACTCCCTGACTGACATGGCCTTTCATAAGTGCCATGTTGATTATATAGTCAGCTTCAACTACACAGGTAGCCAGTCCTGTGGCGACTTTTCCATTGTCAACAGAATAAGGAATGGCATTTTCGGCAAAAGTAGCCTGTTCGCGGCCATCTCCGCCAACATGATCTACATAATGTACTTCCGGATAAGCAGTATGGCATTTGTCAAACACATTATTTGTAATAAACCTGCTGGGGTCGGTTAAAGTAATGTTTTCCGGCGGAATTCCGGCTTCGGTCACAAGGCTTTTAAGTAACGACAGGATCAAATGCGGATTGGCGTTAATTTCATTGTTGCTTTCGTGAGCATAGGTATTGTTTTCATTAATTTTAATTGTCACCTTTTCACCTGCCTTATATCCGGAGTCAGTATTTCGTTTCGTTTTGTTGAAAAAACGGAACAATACATCCCAGGATTTTTTCTCATTTTTAGTATTGGTTAAACTGAACAGAGTTTGAGAAAGGAGTTTGTCTGTTTCTTCCTGTTTATTGAATCTGTCCTCCCACCAAAATCCGGTTTTTCCGTCCCATGATGCAATTTGAGTGTTATGTCCCCAGGCTACTCTGCCCGGATAGATGCCTCTTGCTGTTCCAAGAGGGATATTTGGTTTGTACCAGATTTCCAGATTGGTTGCTGCCTGTGTTTCTGTAGCTGATTGCGCTGAAAAAAGATAAGTAGCAGCAATTCCCAGAATTATAAATATTACTGCCCCAATATATCTGGTTTCCAATAACTTATATTTTGCTTTTTTGAATGCAAAAACTGCACCTGTCAGGGAGAGGATCCAAATTACAAAACCCGACATAATCGGGGCTGCTACCTGCATGCAGGGATAGGTGGCTCTCGATGGCTTGGGAATAACACGAATCAGGAACCAAATGGTTACCAGTAAGGAAATAAAGATGTAAACTATTTTTCCGGGTACTCTTATTTTCCTTAAAAAAATCATGGTTCTTTTAAGCCAGTCAGGGAGTTTCTGAAATCTTTCTTCTTGAATCATATTCCGGGTTTTAATATAAGTTAATATTTCTCAGCTTTCCAAAAGTAGGGAAAAAAGTGAATATATGGAGGCAGTTCAAAAATCTATTGTAAACTTCAGATATTTTCTTAACTCCTGCCCTATTAGGAGCTTCTGCCGGTTTCGCATTAGAATTAGTGCAACAGGATATAAAGTGAGTTTTATATTACCCTATTAAGAGTACCCGGATAAAGGGAAGGATTATCATATAAACTTAAAGCAGTACTTTTATCATATACTTTCATATAAAATTGACTTAAATGAAAAAAGTATCCAGGAGAAGTTTTCTTAAAACAGGTTCGATTGCTACCGCAGGATTGAGTTTGTTACCGGTATCTGTCAATACATCTTATGATGATGAAGCAATTGTGAGGATTGGGATTATTGGTGCCGGCAATCGCGGAATGAGACATGTTAATACCTTGCTTACTATTAACGGAATAGAGATTATTGCAGTATGTGACATTGTTGAAAGCAAAGCAGTGAATGCAGCTAATATGTGCGAAAATGACGGAAGAAAACGTCCCGAAGTCTATTCTGGGAATGATAATACTTATAAGGAAATGCTGGACAAGGAGAAACCAGACGCAGTTATCATCGCGACATATTGGGATTCACATGCCGCCATTGCATTTCATGCCATGAATAGTGGAATATATCCGGGTATCGAGGTACCTGCCGCATTAACAGTTGATGATACCTGGAAGATGGTGGAGATCTCAGAAAAATCAGGGATTCCATGCATGATGCTCGAGAACAGGAGTTTTCGCAAGGAAAACCTTGCTTTACTGAATATGAAACGTCTTGGGTTGTTTGGAGAAATAGTTCATTGCCATGGTGCCCATTCACATGACTTGATAGATTTTTGGTTCTTTGACAGTAAATTTGGCGAAGCGAACTGGGCAGTAGAATACCTCATTAAATATAACCGGGATCAGTTTCCGACACACAGCGTCGGACCAATAATAAGTTGGATGGACATAAACCGTGGAGATGTTTTTACGGAGATATATTCCACGGCAACAGCTTCAAAAGGGATTAACGCTTTTTTTAAAAGAGAGTTTGGAGATGGTAATCCTAACGGTAAACTGAAATACCGTCAGGGAGATATAGTTACCTCAATACTGAAAACAAAAATGGGAAAGACTCTTGTTATCAACTCGGATATGCAACTGCCCAGACCTTATGCCAACAGATGGATGCTTCAGGGAACAAAGGGCATTTACGATGAGGAAAAAAACTCAATCTTTCTCGTAAATAAGAGTCCGGAATATCACAAGTGGGAACCTGTTAACCCTTATATTGAGAAATATAACCATAAATGGTGGCTGTCTGATTACTCATCAAAATATAATGAAGGTACCGATTTCGTCATGCTCGATCAGTTTGTAAAAGCGGTTAGATCAAAAGGCCAGACACCACTTGATGTATATGATTCTGCTGTGATGACTGCAATTGTTGAACTGTCAGGGATATCTATTGAAAAAGATGCGCCTGTACCATTTCCCGATTTTACGAGAGGAAAATGGCAGACAAACAAACCATATTTTGCTATGGATAAATTTATTTGACCCGGTACGATAGCTAAAAAGGTAAGAATGTGCCGATGCCATTACAGGAACTGTCTCAATTATTATTCAGCTAAGGTGAGACTGAACTGATGCTATCAAGTCCTGGTCATGATAATTCATGTTCCAAGCAGCTGCTTTACTTTAGCTGAGATCTCTTTTCCGTCAGCTTTCCCCGCCAGCTCTTTTGTGGCGACACCCATGACTTTTCCCATGTCAGCCGGTGATTTTGCTCCTAAACGAGCAATAATCCCTTTTATAATGTTCAACAGCTCCTCATCGCTCATTTTTGCAGGCAGATATTTTTCAAGAACCTCTGCTTCAGTTATTTCTTTCTCAAAGAGATCAGGTCTATTTTGCTCCTTATAAATAGCTGCAGATTCCCTCCTTTGTTTGACTAATTTCTGAATTATTTTCAGTTCTTCCTCAGGGCTTAGCACTGTGTCTCCGCTCTTCTCTGTTCTGGCAAGTGTAAATGCAGTTTTGGCAGCTCTGATTGCTTCAAGGACAACCTTATCTTTTGCTTTCATAGCGTTTATGAGATCGCTTGCAATTTTCTCGGTAAGTGACATAATGAAAGGTTTAATTTATTATACATGAGTAAAGATTCATGATATAAAGATACTGGAAACTGATCAGAAGTAAATAATGAATTCTTTTAAACAATTAATAAAGCAGTATTTAACTATTCACCTGAGTTGTTAATTTTCTGAATTTTTGCAAATGTTCTGCTGTTTGTCTGACCAGCCGCTGAACAGCCAGACCATGTTCAATATCAGGTACTACCGGCTCAAAGTTACTACCGTTTAGAAAAACATAATGTGCATGTATCATAGATCTCAGCCAGCCAGGGGGAACATGGCCTGAAGGGAAGCTGGTGACCGGTTTGTAATTGCTTCCGACCATTTGTCTGTTCCAGAGACCTGACTTTTCAAGGTAAAACTCAAAAAAATCAGGAGATAAAGATGAGTACCGCAACGAACCTTTTTCAGCAAAGAGCTCAAAAGAGAGCTGATCGCCCGAACCTGAACTGATACGGCTTGCTGATAGTGTCCCTGCTGCACTTGAGGAATAATCATAAAGAGAGATCTGGCTGAAGAGGTCGGAATCCGGAATGACATATTCAAAGTGGCCTGCCTGCAGGGCACTTGTAATTTGCACCTTGTTGCCGAGGAAGGCCAGAAGCAAGCTTATTGCATGAGACCCAAGGTCGGCCATGGCACCTCCGTCGGGAGCCGCTGTAAGTCGGGAAACCCTCCGTTCTCGGTAACTTTTCTGCAGGTAATCGCTGTGATAATATTTCAGTTCAAAATGTACAGGTTTCCCCAGCTGCCCTGATTTCCAGAATGATAATGCTTCACGGATTGCAGGTGAAAACAGATATTGAAAACCAACCTGTATCTTAATCCCGGGATGCTTCAGGATCAATTGAGCTATAGCAACCTCTTCCTCCAAATTTGAGCACACAGGTTTTTCAATATAAATCCGTTTCACAGCAGTCATTTCAAGAGAGGCTTTAAGATGTTGATAATGAACCTTATTAGGTCCCAGGATAAAAACAGTGTTTATCTTTTTATCAGAAAAAAATTCCTCTATATCAGTTGATCTGTTAAATCCGTATCGTCTTGAAAACGATTCCCGGCTCTCACTTGTTACTGAGCAGACAGCCTCAAGTTCAATTGCGGGTGCATTGTCATAAAAATAGCGCATTGAATTGATTGAGAAAACATGAGAGCGTGCGATACCTCCGGCTCCTATAAATCCGACTATGGCTTTTTCCTGGTTCATAGGTTAATTTTTTAATTCAATAGATTATACTTCTGTTCGAAGAGAGAGTATCGTGAACAGTTGTTCCACTGTTTAGTTTACCCTTAATTGCATCGGATCTGAATTCCTTACTGGCATCATAATATTTCGCTTTAATATCAATGTCAGAAATCAATATTCCGGTTATGTTTTCAGGAAGTTTATTTTGTATCAGCCCGTCGGGAGTAATGAAATGGCATGGCCAGCTCTCCGGTGCTGATGAATTGGTAAGCGACATATAGAAGTAATTAGTAGCAGCATGCGCCTGTGCACTGACAGGCATAATAAACGGATGAATGCTTCCTTTATCCTGACGTGCATTGTAAAAGGATTGGAAAATCACATCACATCCCAGCTTTCTGTACTCACGGTATAGCTCAGGGAAACGGATATCATAACATATAAGAAGTCCACAGGTAACCCCATTGACCTTAAAAGTTACAAAATGATCGCCAGGAGAGCTGAACAATAAATCTGATGAGGTGCAGAAACGTTTATCATACCTGTCTGATAGCTTTCCTTCAGGAGTGATCACATACAAACTGTTATGCGGTTTATTGTTTCCGCTTAACCTGTGCAGCGACCCCAGAATAACCCAAATATCCAGCCTGTCTGCTAAAGAGATAATTGAATCTGTCAATTGATGCAATTCTGCCCAGTTAAAGCCTTCAAGAGATTGCATATCAACACCAGGATAACCTGATAAAGCACATTCACAGAAATGTACAATATCTGATTTTTTAAGTTTTGCTTCTATAATCTGATCTTCAATAAAATGATAATTAGCCATGATGTCTGCCGATACAGGGAACTGGCAGGAGGCAATCCTGAGTTTTCCGGGTTCGGGATGATCTCCCCTGATCTGAGCATTAACTATATCGAGGCTGGAGCTGATGATTGAGACTATCAGAACAATCAAAAAAACAGAGGTCCCTTTATACATAATCAGATTACTTAAGTTTAATCCTGTCAGTACCTGTTGTAACCAGACAAAGAGCTTCTTTAAAAAGGCTCGTAATGAAATACAGGCCTGCCTATTTTAATATCCTGGCAGCATTATCGTGATAAAGTTTTTTCAGCACTTCCTTTGGCAGTCCGAATCCGTTCAGTGCCCAGTGGTATCCAAACTGGGCGATTTCATAAAAATGTTCATCATTAGATTCCAATACCCTGAAAGTTATCCTGTACATGGATGAATCGTAACTCATATCTGTCCCATATAAAAGCCTGTCCTGATATTTTTCATAAAATGCCTTCATGTATCGTGGAATAGGAGCAGACTCAGCATAACGTGCGGATATATCTGCATAGAAATTCGGGTATTTATCAAAAAGGAGACCCAGTTTTGCCATATCGTGGTTGAGATTGGCAAAATGACATGCAATAAAAGTTGTATTCGGATTATTTTTGACAGCATTTTCAAGTGTCTGAACCAAAGCATCAAATCCGATTACTCCGGGTTTTGTCATATCAATCCGCCATTCCTGTGCATTCATAAGTCCATCGTTGGTTGAATCCATCTTCTCATACATCCAGATAGGATCTGCTACATGAATACTTATAGGCATATGTAGCTGGCCGCATTTCTCAAATAGCGGTTTCATACGGGGATCATCAAAATGCATTCCCCATGCTTTTACAGGATCGTTAAAAAACAGCCCTCTGCCTTTATCTCCCTCTTCACCGACCCCTCTTGCTCCCAATTTGAAGCAACGTTCGAGCTCCTTTACAGAAGCCGGTCCAAAACCTGGTTTGTCATATCCGGTGTAATCAAATCCACACCAGATCTCAAACCTGTTGCCATATTTGGAATATAATTTATAAATTGAATCGAATTGGGGACCAGAGGTCTGGGTAAGGATAATGGTCTTCTCAATTCCACAGGCATCCATGTTTTTTATCCATTGCACAATCTCTTCATCAGTTTTTGCATAATCATGCGAGTGAGCATCAATTACCGGATATGCTGCCCTGTCAACACGGGTAACAGGTATATTATAAATTGAAACAGGTCTGAAGTTTTTAAGAAGCAGATTATCAGCATTTTGGGCTGTTAATGGTGAGCCTGTAAATGGCAGGCAACTAAAAATTAGAATTGCAGAGATCACTCTGATCCGGATTATTTTTGTTTTCATTCTTTATCAGGCTTGATGAATGATTTTCAATTTTTGACTTATCAGATCGACAACAGCTTTTGTTGCGTCAGGAAACACAATACGCAGGTCAATCTCACTGTTATTTTTTAACCTCTCTTTCAGAGCCAGCATAAATGTATTCTTAGTCTCGGTGGCCAGATTTATTTTACAGATTCCTTTGCGTATGGCTTCCTGCAGCATATCATCAGGTATACCCGAGCTTCCGTGAAGTACAAGCGGAGTTGAGATATTTTCACTGATCCGGGCCAGCAATTCAATATCAAGTTTTGGGGCCTGCTTATAAAATCCATGGGCTGAACCTATTGCAATTGCAAGAGCATTTACACCTGTGCTTTCAACGAAACAGGCGGCATCTCCCGGTTGAGTAAACTCCTGTTCGTTTTGTTTCTGGCCGAGTTTTGCCACGAACCCCAGTTCGGCTTCAACGTTTGCATTATAACTTTTGGCAATTTTTACAACCTTGCTTGTGACTCTGATGTTTTCATCCATCGATTTTTCACTGGCATCGATCATAACTGAATCGAATCCCTCATCAAGACATTTCTGCACGATTTCCACAGAGCTGCCATGATCAAGGTGAAGCCATCCTTCAACGTTGTATTCCCTGAGGGCAGTTTTAGCCATTACAGCAGCTATCGGCAAACCCATATAGCGAATTGAACTCTCTGAAAGTTGAAGAATTACTGGCATATTCAATTTGGAAGCAGCCTGGAGTACCCCTGACAGTGTCTCAAAATTGTAAAAATTCGCAGCCAGGATTGCCTTCCTTTCTCTTTTCAATTGTTTAAGCTTTTCTTGTAATATCATTTGCTATAATTTAAAATTGAATTTTTCAAAAGCAATTCTCCTGATGACTTCAGTATTTTCAAATGCATTGGTTCCTCCTGTCATGGTGGTACTTATTGCACCAGTCAGTGCTCCGGTTTCGAGACATTTTTTCAATGGCTTATGATTTATAAAATCTTTTATAAATCCAGCATTAAAACTGTCACCTGCACCAATACAATCCACTACCTGGTTATTTTTAAATGCAGGCTGGTGAATTAACTCCTGCCCATCCCAACACATTGCGCCATCGCTTCCATTTTTAATTACAATATAATGTGCAAAACTTCTGAGCGTCTTAATACCTTCTTCTACTGTATTACTTCGTGTAAGAAATTTAAATTCCTGAATATTAGGAAGAAATACATCAACATAAGGCAATAATTTAGCCAGGGGCAGATCCCATTTTTCTTCGGGATCCCATTGAGTATCCAATGAAGTGGTCAGACCCGATTCTTTTGCCATCCGGAAAAGCGCGGTAATATCATTCCTTATACCGGGTTGCATGAAGCAGGAAGAAAAATGCATGTGCCTGGCCATTGAAAGCACATTCTGGTCAATATCTTTCAGTCGAAGATCTGTCATCGCTCCGGGGTAAGTAACCATGGCCCGGTCCTGGTCATAATTAAGTACGAGGGTTGCTCCTGTACTCAGAGATGTAGATTTTATTATATAGCTGGTATCAACATTCTTTCTTTCAAGTGTATCAAGTACAACTCTGGCGAAATTATCCTCACCAACTTTACCGATAAAGGCAACACGGGGACCAAGTGAGCTGAGATTACTCGCAAATATTGCCGACGAACTTCCAAGTGTAACAGACATTGTATTGGCAATGATTTCCTTACCAATAACCGGGAAACTTTCAATTTCATTCAGGATAATGTCGACATTTAACTCTCCAATGACGATTACGTCAAATTTGTTTTCAGGTAAATTCATATTGATTACTTATATGCTTAGGTCAGCAGGTAATACTTGGTTTGCATGATGTCAGGACAGGATCAGTATTTACAGGGATGAATCAATAATTATAAATATTTACATTCTCAACCACCCTCGAAATTGCCCCGCTTTCAGAGGGAGCATCAGGCTTCAAGCCCAAAGCAAGAGACTTAAAGAAACCCAGAAGCTGTCCTGGCAAAATATCACATATGGTAAGCAATTCTTCATCCAGATGAGTTCCGGAATCCGAAAGTTGAATTCCAAGGTCAAATTCCAATCCATTTACCTGGCATTCATATATACCTATTGTGAAAAGTGCTTTTTTGCCCCTTTTCATCGAAAGTACAAGATCTCTTTCATATTGTTGCACATAGCGATTATTTGAAAAGATGAAGACCAGGAGGGTGTTTTCATTAGTAACAGCTTTGGGTCCATGGCGGAATCCCAGATAAGAATCATTTTTGCAGATAATAATACCATCAGTCAGTTCCTGAAGTTTTAGCTGCGACTCTGTTGCTGTTCCATAAAAAGGTCCTGAGCCAAGGAATACAACCCTGTTAAAATCAAGAGATGCAATCTCCTTGAGCCGGGGTGCATAGTGATCCAGAATTTTCATCCCATATTCATGAAGAAAATCAATTTGAGGAGCTAATGTCTCTATATCTTTCAATCGTGCTACCAGAAATCCGCACAAGAGCATTCCCGAATAGCTTCCTGTCATTGCAAGGCTTTTATCGTTTGCCTCAGGAGGCAATAATATGATAAATTTTGTTGATTTTGACTGGCATCTGGCGAGCCTGCCCTGTGCATCACATGTGATCACAAGGTGGAAACATTTTTTACAAAGCTTATCTGCAAGAGCTACTACTGCAGTACTTTCCGGGCTGTTTCCTGAACGGGCAAATGAAACCAGCATTATAGTCTCATGGTTAAAAAAATAATCTTTCGGATGAGAAACAAGGTCAGTTGTTGCCACTGCATCTGTATGGACTTTCAAATTCCGGCTAAAAGATCCGTTAAGCGACAGACCAATGTAGGCGCTGGTTCCTGCCCCTGTAAGAATGATTTTCGATACGCCGGGAAGTACATCGTTCAAAAAAGAGGAAATCCGTTCTTTATCCTCAATTATTTGCCGGAATATTTTCAGCCATAATTCAGGTTGTGCTGCAATTTCATTTGCAGTATGCTCAGCACCAAGCTCTTTCAATAAAGAGTCTTCAGAGTTAAGTGGACACATATAGGAATTGTTTATAGTAATTCTCAGGTGCAAAGTTATTTAAATTGAAAATAAAAACAAGTTTAATGAAAGATAGATTAAAATATATGTAAGTATTTGAAAGATAATGCCTGTAATTATCAAAATATTCTATAAAGGTGTTCTTTTGAAATAGATTAAGATTATTATCTTTACTATCAAAAGAATCAAACCATTTAACTATTTCCTATATGAAAACGCGTAAAAGAAGTTCTACTGTTGAAAGGAGAAAGAGCATTTTGCATCAGATCAATGAGGCAGGCCAGGTATTGGTTCCTGAATTATCCAGGGAATTTGGTGTAAGTGAAGTGACCATAAGGAACGATCTTGAACAACTGGAAAAGAAAAATATGCTGATCAGGGCTCGCGGTGGTGCGATCAAAACAGAAGGGGGTGTAGGGATAGACTACAGGTTGTCGGAAAAGGACAAATTGAATATTGAAGAAAAATCAAGGATAGGAAAGAAAGCTGCACAGCTTATAAAAGAACATGACACCATCATCATTGATTCCGGGACTACTACTATGGAGGTTGCCAAGATGCTGGGTCAGCTTAGTGATATTACTGTGATTTGTAATGCATTAAATATAATCAGTCAGCTAATCCAGTTTAAAAACCTGAATCTTATAATACCAGGAGGATATCTTCGTAAGAACTCACTTTCTCTTGTAGGGCCTCTGGCCGAGAAGAACCTACAGAATCTTTATGTAGATAAAGTTTTTATCGGGGTTGACGGATTTGATACAAAGCATGGTATCTATACCCCCAATATTGAAGAGGCATATTTTAATGAGATTATGATTAAGATCTCAAAAGAAGTAATCGTCGTCTGCGACTCCAGTAAATTTCTTAGACGGAGCCTGGCTTATATATGCGGCGTCGATAAGATTCATTGTGTGATAACCGATAGCGGAATACATGATGAAGACAGAAAAAGGCTGGAAGACTCAGGTATCACTGTGATTATTGCCTGATTTTTCTGACTTGTATTTTTCTTAATCTGAACAGATGGGAAAAAACCTGATCAGGTTTAACATTAGTTATTATTTATGAGTGATTCAATAACAGCAAGTGAACTTTACCCCTGGTGCAAAATTAAGTATGACCAGCTTGAGAATAGCCCTTTACGGAAAGTCCCCTTCCGGCTTGTTAAGGACTCTCTGGAAATGGGAATGGTTATGGCCATGGAACTGGCAGATGAAATCAGATCAAACAGTGCAAAAGGTTTGACCACAAGGGCAATTATTCCATGCGGTCCAGCTTGCTGGTACAAACCCTTTACTGATTTGATCAACCGGGAAAAACTTAGTCTGAAAAAACTGGTCGTCTTTCATATGGATGAATGTCTTGACTGGCAGGGCAGGGAGTTATCCAAAAAACATCCTTACAGCTTCCGGGGATTTATGGAGAAATATTTTTATGGTCCGGTTTTACCTGAACTATGCGTTCCTGAAGAAAACAGGAATTGGCTGAATGCCGGTAATATTATGGAGATAAAGGAAAAGATAGAAAAGGCACCTATCGATATTACCTATGGAGGCTGGGGCCAGGACGGGCATATTGCCTACAATCAGGCCCGACGGCATCCTTTCAGTCATATTACGCTTGATGACATACGGAACTCTACGGTAAGGATTCAGGAGAATAACATTGACACAATAATTGCCCTCGCACAACGTACATTTGGAATGGCCTACCAGTTTGTTCCGCCAATGTCGGTTACTCTTGGTGTTAAGGAATGTCTCTCAGCAAGAAAGGTCAGACTGTTCAGCGATACCGGTGCATGGAAGCAAACAGCTCTCCGGGTTGCCCTTTTTGGCCCATTAACCCCTGAGTACCCGATCACTCTCTGCCAGGAGCATCCTGATGCAATCCTCACCGCTACCATAGCCACTGCATCACATCCGATAAGCGAAAACCCTGAATGGGAGTTATTTTATTGATTTCAGGGATGAGCATCAGAACATTAAAGTTTGATCCGGATAAACTGCAGTATACCACAATAATAGGTACCGGAGGAATCGGTTCCGGGAAATTCTTTGTACTAAACGGAAATCACACCCTTGGAAGAGAAGAAAGCAGAAGCGGACACTTCCTGGAGGTAACAGATTATTGCAAGCAACATATTATTTTGCATTATATTAAGATTCTGTTAGGCCCCTCCTTCCGGGTGATACCTGTTGGTAAAGTAGGAGATGATAATACAGGGCAAACATTGTTCAGAGAAATGAATGAAACAGGATTTGTCATGAACAGGGTTGAAATAGTTCCCCATATATCAACCTTATTTTCATTTTGCTTCTATTATCCCGACGGAAGCGGTGGCAATCTCACTACAGATAATTCGGCAAGCGCAAAAGTAGATTCCGGCTTCATTGAAAAGGCATCGGCTGAAATCCTGAATGCAGGTTCAAAAGGGATCATTATGGCCGCACCAGAGGTACCACTTCAGGCAAGAAAAAAATTACTGGAGCTTGGGAAAAAGAACGGACTGTTTTGTACAGCTTCCTTTACTACCGGGGAAATCATAAATGCTATTGATGATGGAATGATAGAATGTATCGACCTGATTGCTATCAACATAGATGAAGCATCGGCAGTTGCCGGGAATCAGATTGACAAAACCAATCCTGTAAACATTGTTCAGTCTGCTATTCAGAACCTGCAATCACATAATAAACATATTAAGGTCTCGGTAACGGCAGGAAAAAATGGCAGCTGGTTTTGGGATGGTCATCAACTGAACAGTTTTCCCTCAGTAAAAGCCAAACCGGTAAGTACTGCAGGTGCAGGCGATGCTTTTTTTTCAGGTATTATTTGCGGACTTGCCCTTGGGCTTCATTTTGCTGATATTCAGCAGCTTGCTTCGCTAATCGCCGGATTAAGCGTTACTTCACCTGATACTATTCACAAAGGTATTGACCGGCATTCCCTGAAGAAGTTTTCGGAAACTTCTGATCTGACATTTTCTAAAACAATAATAAATCTGTTGGAGGATTAGCAATATGAGTATTGTAATGCGTATTATACAAAGGTTTGATCCGGCACGTGAAGATGAGTTCATGGCATTGGAAAGGAAATTTGATGAACTGGAAAAGAAGCGTTCCGATTTTCCAAAAGGTAAACGGATGCAACCGATTTCGGCTGCTGAACCAGTTAATTCTCTGATCTGGCAGTGTGAATTCCCGGATATGGAGAGTGCTGTTATGGCATTGAATTTCTTCGACGGAGATGAAGGCCATGAAAAGCTCTACAGACAGCAGGTGGAATTTATGAATACAATAAAAATAGAGTTTTATAAGACTCTGGATTTTTCTTAATGTTAATTATCACTAATTCAATTTTAAAAAATTGACTCTTCCGTTTTGTTGAGTAATTTTGGATATTGTTATTTCCACAGGACAAATACAATGATAAGTTCTCAAATTATGATTTTAAACTTAAATACCATCAATTATGCTTAAGAAGAATCTGCTGTTTGCATTTATGATTTTATCTCAAATGCTTATTGGCCAAAAAGCCACCATCAAAGTAGAAACAAGAGATATTTTGACCTATCCATACAATGATCCTAATCCGGTACCAATCCTTACAGAGAGACGTGATGAGATCTTTCCGTATCATTCGTTCAATGGCTACTCCATAAAAGGACAGATGCAAAAATGGAAAGTCGTAAAACTGGAGAATGATTATGTGGAAGTTTATGTCATGCCCACTGATGGGGGCAAGGTGTGGGGCGCCATTGAGAAATCAACAGGGAATGAGTTTATCTACCGGAATGAAGTGATGAAGTACAGGAATATATCAATGCGCGGTCCATGGACATCGGGAGGAATTGAATTTAACTTTGGGTATATCGGGCATAATCCTTCCACATGTGTCGCCGTTGATTATAAGACCGTTGAAAATGCGGATGGCAGTGTGAGCTGTATTGTAGGCAGTTACGATCTTCCTTCACGTACAAAGTGGGTTGTTGAGGTAAGACTTCCAAAGGATAAAGCCTATTTTGAAACATATGCAACCTGGAGTAATCCAACACCTCTTCCGCAGGACTATTACAACTGGATGACTGCTGCGGCTGTTGTTACTGATGACCTTGAATTTGCTTATCCCGGAAGTGCAGAAATAGGACACGGAGGTGAATTTGGACTTTGGCCGGTTAATGAAGAAGGACGGAATGTTGCACTTTACAAGAATAACAATTTCGAATCAAGTAAATCATACCATGTTGTCGGTGAATTCAATGATTTTATGGGAGGGTACTATCATAACAGGAAAGTTGGTTTTGGTCACTGGGCTCTTTATGATGATATGCCGGGCCATAAGCTTTGGTTATGGTCACTGGCAAGGGATGGTGGTATATGGGAAGATCTTCTTACTGATTCCGATGGCCAGTACATGGAATTCCAGGCAGGCCGTATGTTCAACCAGTATGGCGGATCATCTGCCTTTAAAACACCTATTTCACAGACTCCGTTTAACCCAGGTCTTACCGACCAGTGGCATGAGATATGGTTCCCTGTAAAAGAGATAGGAGGACTTACTGATGTATCCCCGATGGGTGTCATGAATATTGAAGCTGAAAGCGGGAAACTGGAGATAGGCATCAATGCACTTGCATTTGCACAGGGTAAGGTGATAGTCAGATCGGAGGGCAAGGTTGTATTTACAGAGGATAAGAAATTCAAACCAATGGATGTGTATAAGACCACAGTAGCTTTAAACACAAAAGCTGATTATGAAGTAGTTGTCGAGGGAATGGACCTGCAGTACAGTCCTTCAAAAAGACAATTACTGAAAAGGCCTTTTGTATCAGCGATGCCGAAGGATATTGTAACAGCCACATCACTCTACCAGGAAGGTATGGAACTAAAGGAAGGAAGGAATTATCTTAAAGCAGCAGAGTTATTGAAAAAATGTCTTCAGAAAGATCCTCTTTATATAGATGCCTATGCAGCAATGACAGAGCTATGCTACAGGTCAATGCGGTATGATTCAGCTCTTTATTATGCCAACAGCGCACTTCAGCTTGACACATACCATCCTGCAGCAAATTATTTTGCAGGAATAACCTATATGGCTCAGGGCGATCTGACCGATGCCCTTGAATCGCTTGGCTGGGCGGCCCGTTCACCGGAATACCGCTCAACAGCATATGCAGAGATGGCAGCCATCAAATTAAGGATGAATGATAAACCACTCACCGAGCATTATGCCAATCTTTCCCTTGATTATAACCGGACAAATTTCAATGCACTCGAGGTACTTGCAGTGCTTTACCGTAAGTCGGGAGAAACGGCAAAAGCTGATAAATACATAGAGACCATAAGCAGTCTTGATCAGCTGAGCCATTTTGCCGATTTTGAGAGAAATCTACTGCATCCCTCGGCAGAGANCCAGGCACGATTTACCTCTACCATAACCAACGAGATGCCATACCAGACCTACCTCGAGTTATCGATGCTCTATTATGGTTTAGGACAAAAAGGAGATGCTCTGGCTGTTCTTGAAAAAGCACCTGTCAATCCAGAAATTACCTTGTGGAAAGCCTATCTCAAAGAAGATCCCTCGATGCTTAATGAGGTAGCCTTGGCATCACCTGCATATGTTTTCCCTTACAGGACTGAGACTATTCCGGCACTTAACTGGGCACTGTCAAAAAACAGCAGCTGGAAATTTAAATATTACCTGGCGATGAATTATGCTGCAATCCAGCGAAAGGAAGATGCGATGAAACTGTTTCGTGACTGTGGGCAGGAACCCGATTATGCACCGTTCTATCTGACCAGGGCATCACTTCTGACTCCTAAAGATGATAAGCAGGAACTAATGGATCTGCAGACCGCCCAAAAGCTTGCACCTGATGACTGGAGGAGTGTTTACAAACTGATTGAATATTATGATGCTCACCAGGACTATCAAATGACACTGACCCTTTCTGCAGAAGCAGTTAAAAGGCACAAAGCTAATCCTGCTATAGGGGTTCAATATGCTATTTCCCTGATAAATAATGGACAATATTCAAAAAGCCTTAAGACTCTGGAAGGAATGAACATTTTACCTTCGGAAGGGGCAAGACAGGGCAAAGTTATATTCGAGCAGGCTTGTCTGTTTCTATCAATGGACCTCATAAAGAGCAAAAAATATACAGAAGCTATGAAAATGATTGAAAAATCAAAAGAATGGCCTGAGAATCTTGGCGTAGGAAAGCCTTATGAGGTTGAAACCAGGATTCAGGATTATCTTGAAATCTTCTGTCTGGATAAAATTAAGAAGCCTGAGGGAAGTGCTGTACTAAGAAAGTCAATAATTGACTACACGAATCAGGACCCGTCTCCTTCATTTAATAATATTCTGGCACTGAAACTTCTCAAGGAAAAAGGAGAAACCGAAGCAGCAAATTCATTAGTTCAGAAAATAGAAAAATCAGGAAGTTTGGAGAACCCTGCTAACCAATGGGTTATTGCAACTTATAAGAATGATCAGACAGAAGCTTCAGAGATTGAAAAAAAGTTCACAACGAACACTAATTTTATAATTATTAAGAAGCTGATGGAAGCTACGAATAAGTAGAGGATTTAGATGATATTATTAATTTAGCCACCCTGGAATGAAAGCACAGGGTGGCTTTTTTACAGTTAAAGTCTGATAAATATCTTCCGTTTATAGAGGAAATAGCAGATATACCATACCATTGCAGCAACAATAACTATAGTTATCATATTAATGATTATCTCATTACTCCATGAGAAAATTATTGGTATAACCGGTTCGGTAAGCCGTGTAAGAAGATGCTTACCTCCCAGGTTGGAAAACAGGTAAATGAAAATAGGATTCATCCCGACGATGGCAAAGAAGAGTCCAAACTTCCTGAAATTCATAACATCGATCAACCAGTATGAAAATGCCATAGCTATTAAGCAATATCCCCCGCTTACGAACATGAAAGAACTTGTACATATACGTTTTATTATAGGAATATACGGATCCATGCAGTATCCGGCTATTACTCCGGCCAGTCCGATAACAAGCAGGATCAGTATCTTTTTTCTTTGAGGCCACTCTTTCATTAGCAGCTTACCAACTACAACACCCCATATTGTATGAGCAGTTGTTGGGATGGCATTAAATGAAACCCAGTGACCGGAGCTTAAACTTCCTGCTGTTGCAAGATCAAACCAGGCACCAAAATTATGATCAGGCGTAAATGGCTGATTAAAACCCTCAACAGGCCAAAGGCGGTATATCATGTCAGATAGAAGGATCATGGCAAATGAGATCACTAGTTGCCACTTAATATCTTTCTGCATGACCAGGTAAGCTATTATATATGTAAAGGATAATTGTGCGAGAACGTTCTGGAAACCGATATAATTCTGCTCAGATCCTAATATAAAGCCTAGTACAAGTAACCAGAACGAGCGGGTGAGTGCATGAAAAAATGCTTTTTTGCCACTATCTCCCCTGGCCAGCCTTTTCGCAAGGGAGAATGGCATGGCGACACCGACAATAAACATAAAGAAAGGCTGGATAAGGTCCCAGGCATAGAGTCCGTTCCATTCAGCATGTTCTAATTGTTTATTTATTAAGGTGATAATAGTTCCTGCTTTACCCTGTTCAACCATCCCGTTAAATAAAGTAGCTATTCCGGTTACGAGCATAAACATGGTAAATCCGCGAAAAAAATCGATCGAAAGAACTCTGTCCTGTTCTTTATTTAACGGAATTGGGTTGCTTATAGTTTCCATGGTAATAAAATTCTATTTTTTCAGATCTTAATGAAAAGCCTGTTCTTATACAACCAGTAGCAGATATACCATAATGAAGCCCATGCAGCCAGGCTTGTCATTATTTCTACCATAAGGGTTCCTCCCCATGAGAACAACAGTTTGGTGAAGGGAATAAAGAGTCTGCTCACAAATTCGGCACCGCCAACCTCGAAAAAGAGATAGATAAATATGCAATTCATCCCAACAATAATGAAAAACACGGAGCCTCTTGCGAATAACTTTTTCACATCTATCAGCCAATAACTGAAGCAGAGTGCAAGGATAGCCCAGCCACCGCTTGCAAATACAAATGATGATGTGGCAATTTTTTTTATAATTGGAGTGATATGCAAAAAATCGAGAGAATAACCGATAATCAGACCAGTTAGGCCTGCTATCACCATAATCTGAATTTTCTTTCTTATAGTCCGGTCACTCATAAGTAGCTGACCAAAAAGAACACCCCATATGGTATGTGCTGTTGTAGGGAGGGCATTAATCGATGCCCAGATACTTGCCTTATCGACACCTTCTATTTTATTATTTGCCCATGCACCAAGATTTTCATAAGCTACCCATGGATGATTGAAATTTTCAACAGGGAAAAACCGGTATGCAAGATCTGCCAGCAAGAGAATTATTAAAGAGAAAATAAGCTGGAATGAGAAGCTTTTTCTCATGATCAGAAATGCAATCAGGTAAGTAACAGATAATTGCGCAAGCACATTCTGGAACCTGAAACCTATTTCTCCAGGACCTATGCAATATAAAGCCCATCCAAGGAACAGCAGGAGGAAAGACCTCTTGACAGCATGAAGTGTTATTAATTTATTGGAATCACCTTTTTTGATCCTGTTAGCAACTGCAAATGGGATCGCTACCCCGACAATAAACATAAAAAAAGGCTGTATCAAATCCCAGAAGTGCAGTCCGTTCCATTCATGATGACTGAATTGTGCACCAATGAATTGCATTATTCTGCTGCTTTCAATCGATTTTATGTGGCTATAAATCTGTGTGCTTTCTCCAATCAGAAGAAACATTGTAAAACCTCGAAAAAAGTCTATTGATTGAATCCGGGTTTGTTCCTGCTTTAATTGAATAGGATCGCTCATATTTTCTTTTTTTTGAATATTTTTCCGTAAATTTTAAATAGTTTGAAAGATAAAAAACATTAGGAAGAGATTTTAGATATTATCAAGAAAGCACATCATTTGGTTGCATTACCATTCAAAACAAATATATAATATTATATTTCATTTCAAATATAAAACTGGAATTTATTAAATCGGGAAAAAGCAAGAAAATGAAAATATTGATAGTGATTGTGAGTAACTTATTTTCCTGTTCAAGTAAATGTTGCTTTAGTGCCTGGATGAAAGAATTTCTGCAAGTTGTTTCCTGTACTTTTCGAACATATATCCGCGGCTTGACCAGCTCACATCTTTCTGCGACTTAGCTTCCCATAAACCTGTTGGTATGCATTCATTTATTATAGGATTAATCCTGCCTCCCAATCCAGCTTTTTTTGCCAGCCACAGGTATTCATAGTCCTGAGCTCCCCTGCGCCAGTTTTTTGCCCTTATGGACGACATTGGACCTGAAAGGTTTCTGTTTTCTTCAGGAAAAGCAAAGTCCTGACCCGGATATAGAAATGTACCATCTCCGTTTATTCTGTCTTCATAGGTCAGCGGATTGACAAAAACATTCAGGTCTCTCCAGAAGGTCGTTGACCAGTAAAAATACTGATCAACATTATATTTCCAGACAATCCATGGCATTACCCTGAATTCAATGGCATCAGCATCACTGACAACAGCTCCCATACCAGGTCGGAAACCATTATATATCCCGAACTTATGGCCAAGTGCTTTTTCAGAAGCCATCTCTTCAGGAGTCAGGTTCAAAGTAAACTCCTGGCTCGAAATTGACCAGAAATCCACATATCCTTTTAAGCCTGGCAGGATTTTATTTGTGACAAGAGTGGGAATATTTTTGCCAATTCCGGGGTTGCTGTGCGACCATTTAGCCTGCATCCTGATTGTATCCATTGAACCTGTTCCTTTTGCACCCTCCGGTCCTTTAAAATCAGGCTCATCGGGAAATAAATATTTGTGTCGGTCAACACCGGGTGCATTTTGAATGAACCAGTTTTCCCAGGCGTCTGAACCGGCCCACCAGCTTGATTTATTCATATTATTAATGCTTTTTCCGTATTCGTCAGGTAAATCACCTCCATAACCGATCGAAAAGGTCGTATTCCCGGTATTTTTTCCTGGTCCGGCATATTCCTTCCCTGTGGTATAGATTTCTCCGGTATAGTATCTCTTATAATACCTGTTCATAAGATCAAGATTCGGAACCTCTGTTACCAGGTCAAACCTGTGTCGGTGTGCCATCTGTTGATATTTTACCTCAAGATTATAATAATCTTCGCTTCCCCTGGATACACCGTGCCGTTTAGCCACTGTTCCGGGCGAATAGCCAAACATATTTTTAAGGTGAGTTGAATCGGGGAGGGTAAAATCATATACTTTCAGATTAATCGGGATCGATTTAAATATTTTATCTGCAACTGTAATGGTAGCATTTCCTGTATAAGTTCCTGCCTCAGAGTTTTCAGGTATCAGTATATCAACCCAGACACCCTGGTTTTTATTACCTTCTATCCTGAAAGGTGCTCCTCCTTTTCCCGGTTTGGCAGAAAATGGTATCAGGCAATCAGGGACCAACCCGCTATAGTAAGCTGGGGG
>JGI20214J51088_10000310_pt1 | contig 35261 bp, 36 predicted proteins | sample WetSurMetagenome_FD_51088 | JGI IMG/M metagenome (IMG submission 51088) | reverse complement strand
GAGCAAGTTTTAACTCTCTGTAAAATAAATATATCATGATAGACCAGAGAATATTTATAATATACAACTCATAATTATAGTGATGTAAAGGCGGTTGATTATGAAAAAAACAGCAATCATGCTCATAATAGTTCTGTTACTTCCTGCCTCCAGCGTACCTTCCTTAAGCACAGGTCAAAGTATCAGAAAAACAAACGATGCTATTCCTGGTGAAATTATCGCGTTGTCCTGTTCTGATCCGTATCCAACGGTAAGCGAACCTGTGTATCTTATCGTGACCGTACAAGGATCAGAAGGGGCTCGATCAAACGAAACGATCGTGATCACCGATGAGNTTTCTGGGCTTGTCGCTACCGATAGCGAAATGATGCTTCTCTCAGGGAGCGTCACGATCGGTCACTATGTGCTCCCTCTTGGACTGCTCCCGCGATACACCAAGAAAATCGCCTGGTACCCGTCAGTTGCCGGGAATCATTCGTTCCATATTGTTGCAGGCGCATTTGCTGAGAAACACCTGAACGTCAGCGTCGGTTTTGATGTCGAAGGGATCATCGCCCCCTCCCTGGGATGCCCCGCTCTTGTCGTTAAGAGCAGGACCAACCAATTTTCTGTGACACTCTCTGAGGAGAGAAACAGCACCGATGAACCAGCGCAGATCCTCCAGGTAGAACTCTTTGCCATTGACGGAGATGGTCATTATTCTTTGGATAATCAAACATCGACAGAGCGAACCTGGCTCAACGCAGGGACAAACATCGTCGAAGACGAGCTCATCACAGAATATAGCATCGAAACCATCCCTGATGGTTTTTACAACTTGTCGGTCACCACAGCAAAAAAGACCTACACATGGCCACATGCAGTAAAAATACAGAACACCGAGCCGACCGACTACAAAGTTGTCCAACTCACCGATACCCATATCGGAAAATATGCAAATTTCGTCAACAAGAAAAAAGAGCTCATCCGCCTCATGACATATATGAACGAGGTCGTCCACCCTGATTTTGTGATCCTGACTGGAGATTCAATAGACTGGCATAACCAGAAATCCAGACGCAACGTCTATGCTGATCTCCAAGAAGCACTCCTGAGCAGCAACGCACCGGTCTATATCACACCGGGGAACCATGAACGTTACGGCAATAGTCTTCTTTTTTTCTACACGCCTTTTACCAATCTTACCGCGTATCATCGCTTCCTTGCTCCCGTGAGCGATTATTCGTTTCACTATGGGGGTNTGAATTTCGTCTTCCTTGATTCTGGATATGACTTTAGCAGATGGGAGATTCAGCCACAAATCTGGAACACGACACCGGAGGGGAGCGGCCTGACGAACACCCAGATGTATCTTTTGGAAAACACCTGGGGGGATGCTCAGATTGATCAGATCATCAGCATGCATCACCCGGCAGTCAATGACAAAAACGACACTGCATTAGGTGCACTGCCAAATAATCTCCCTGGCGGCAATGACGAATGCATCGCGTTTAATCGAGCAGCATTCATCTCCTATTGTTTTGCTTCAAATGTCTCACTGGTGCTGACAGGGCATACGCACGAGAATCGTGTCTTCAACGACCAAGGAAAAGACCCGAGCAATTATTCCGCATGGCCCTTGTTCATTCAGACTGCTTCTGCGACCATGAGCAAACAAAACGACGGAGGCCGGATCATCCACGTCAACAACAGCGCGGTCCTCAGCTATGAGTACGTTCCGTTCCTGTAGAGGGCTCCTTCTTTTTTAGAAACAGATAGACCGGCCCAACGATGATGTAGGACAGCAGTGCTGCCAGCAGCAAGAACGCGGCGATGTTGTTGTACATTCGGTCAAGCAGGATCGTGGCGATGATGAAAAGAGCCGCGACAAAATCCATCTTTAATCCTGGTTTTGGAAAGTGAATCGAGGATATCATAGCAAATGAAAGGACGATGATAAAAGGCAGGATGATCAGGATATCAGGTTTTAGAAACGAAGAAAGCACAAGGAATACTGCGCTTGCTGAGGTCGGTAGACCGATAAAAAAGTGTTTTTCTTTCAACAGGGAAAACGATGAGAGGCGGATCATGCTGCACATCAAGGAAAACACAAGNACAACACCAAGAAGTACATGCAGGGGAAACTGGGGGACGACTGCGCCATAGTATATCTTGTAGAGCAGCGCAAGAGGAGCGATGGAAAGGGAGACCATGTCTGCGATGGACTCAAGGTATTCACCCATCTGTCCATTGCCCATGCGCCGGGCGACTATCCCATCAAGGCCGTCTGCGAGAAGACCAAGCAAGATGAATGAGGCAGCAAGCTGGAACTGGTTGGAAAACGCCATGATGATTGCAAGGAACCCGAGCACCGCGTTCATGATGGTGATGATGTCTGCAAAGGACAGTAGTTTAATCATGGGTTTCTGCAATGGTATTCTCACCTGCTTTGATGATATCTTTGACCTGAATCGCGGGAGCCGTAATTCTATTTGTCGGCAGATACAGGTCGACGCGGGAACCTAGTCTGATCAGTCCTATCTTTGCGCCTTTTTCCAGGGTGTTTCCTTCCGATACGTACGGGACGATGCGTCGCGCGATAGTACCTGCTATCTGGACTATTTTCATTGCCCCGATATCGGTTTTTATCAGAAGGGTAACGCGTTCATTGACATCTGACTCCTTCTTAAAGGCAGGCACATGGCCGCCTGCAGAATGAGTTATCTTCATGATTGTCCCGTCAAAAGGCATGCGGTTCACATGTACATTATGGATGTTCATGAACGTGGAAATCCTGATGCAGTCTCCGATCTCAGGATCATTAAGATGTATGATTTCTCGTATCTTGCCGTCTGCCACCGCAACCACACCATGACCAATGGTTCTGTCCGGGTCCCGGAAAAAAACGATGAGAAGACAAGAGCACACGAAGAACAGCACAGCAAAGATAAAGAAAAAAATGAACAACAGATCAGACGTGAAATAGGAGACGCCTAGGAAGATGAAGGCCAGTGAAAACGATGAAAGAACCCATGGCATTCCTCCATTAGCGATCTGCAGCATGCTTCTTCCCTGTTAACTTCCCGAAAAAGAGCTCCACCGGTCCTTTTCGTTTCGGTAGATCGATGATGCCGATGATCTCATCGTACAGTCCTGGCAGTAGTTTAAAGATGATGAACAACAAGACGATTAGGGCAAGCAGTGATCCTGCTTTTCCGATCACGTTATGGGCAAGTTCAAAGGAGACCATGCCGCTTCCGACCATAAACACGACACCAGCATTGCGGATAAGATTCAAAAAGTATATCGGGACAACCGTCACCAGCAACCCCAGAGCCTTCCGCTTCATGCTCACGTGCGGCAGCGCACCAATCATGCCGACGAACAGCACCATGGATTGTATCGCAGTGCAGGCAAAGATGATCGTCACCGGCGTGTTGTTGTAGATGATAAGAGCCTGGCTCCTGCTTGCGCTGATTCCGAAGAGATGCAGAAGATCAGTGCTTTGTGCGGCGACAAACTCGATCAACCAGTTCTTCAGCCCGGGGACGATGCCGTTTTCTATCGTAAAATAAATAATGCCGGCAAGAAACGTGCCACCAGCAATCCAATTCAGACAGGAAACATGATCAGATCTTTGTATCGAGAGCCATTCATGATACGCCATGTACATGAGCACATAGACGCCGATGATGCAGACGGCTGCGTTAAACACATCGCCGCCTTCAGAGAGATACAGGAAAGTGGGCATGGTTGCCCAGAAGAATGAGAACAGGCCCCATCCAATGATTTTTAACCAACTTGCCGTGTTTTTTTTGCTATAAAAAAATCCTGCGCCAAGGAACAGTAGACCGATAAACAAAGGGATGAGCGATGCCTGCTGGATGAGTGATGACGGCGGATAAGGAACAAGAAGATATCCAGCGATCAACATGACCGTCGGTATCAGGAAGAAAGAAAGGACGACAAGTCCGTTGTTTTTCTCAGATGATGGTTCCATGGAAAATCGTTTCCTGTATTCAACGATTGGTTTAAGTCAGTTATGCGGCGGTAAACAAACTCATGATGACGCTGTCCCACATGACAAGGATCAGTCCGACCAGACTAGCTAGTGTGAGTGGTATCCAGTAGGTGTAGACGATCTGATCGATCTTCAGTCGTGCGATCGCCACGCGGATCAAGGTCACAGAGAAAAGAATGACAAGGAACACCTTGAAAAGATAGAACGCCACATCAATGACGATTGCTCCATAGTTCCCAAGACCAAGAAGCGAAGAGAGATTGTAGGGGAAGAACAACGCAACGATGATGGAAGCCATCACCACGGTTTTCACCCCATCGGTAAGATAGAACATCGCAAGGTTCCTGCCTGAATATTCGACGAGCAAGCCTCCAGCCAGCTCAGTTTCTGCCTCAGATGAGTCAAACGGTATCTTGGAAAGCTCCGCTGGCGTAACCAGAAGAAGAACAACTAGGAGAATGGCAAAACCGATGAACCCCAGTGGTCCAGTAACCTGATTCCATACCGGGGCTGACGCGATCGTGGAAAACGAAAACACCGAGGTTGTTCCTTTTTGCAGCAGGTTCCACGCTACGGTGATGATGATGATGGCAAGAGGGAATTCATAGGCGATCATGGTCGCCATCTCTCGTTGGGCACCGATGATCGCATACGGCGAGCCTGAAGAAAAACCACCGATGACCAGGGCCAGGGATGGGATGATCAAGAGATACAGAACCACAATCAGATCCCCGCCTGTTGAGAATAGCGGGGGAAATCCACCCAGGGGGATGTACACTAATATAGAGATGGTGACGACAAGTCCGATGAGAGGGACGAGGTTGAAGATCCAGGGGATCGCTGAATCAGGGACTATGTTTTCTTTGGCGAAGAGTTTTACGACATCTCTGAACGGCTGCCTGAACGGGGGACCGATGCGTCCTTGCATGTGCGCAGACAGCTTGCGGTCGATCCCTTTGTATATTAAACCAAAGATGATGCCGAACACAGCAAGACCAAGAGTGCCAAAGATGATCCGCAGGGATAGCTCCGAGAGAGTGCGGACGTCCATTTTACATCACTCCTATGATGATGAACAGTACTGCAAGAACAAGGACAAACCAGAGGATGTAGTCGCTGGTGTTTCCGTTGTGCAGCTTTCGTAACCCGGTGTACAGGGTCTTCATGCTGCTTGTAAAACCCCAGTAAAGATTGCTGGCTTTGACCTGCATGTCCATAGGGCTGCCTTCCTGGTTCCCGGACAGGAACACCTTGGTCTGTTCTGTGCCTTTTTTATAAGCACTCTTCCCAAACCCTCGGATCCCATAGAGAAAGATGAAGGCGATGAAGACGATGAGTGCCCAGAGGATTGGGTTCCAAAAACCGCTCCCGCTCTCAAGAGAAAACATGGCTAGATCCCTCCGACGACCGTGCTGATGTACTGCGCGTGATTCAGGAGTGCGTCTGCTGCTGGTTTTATGATGGTATCGAGGAACAGGTTAGGAAACAACCCGATAAGTACCGCCATTCCTGCTAAAATTCCCATCGCCAGCAGCATGCTTTTCGGTGCTTCTCTGGCATCCTTTAATGCGGGCAGCTCAGGCCCGAGGAACGCGGCATATAAGACTTTAATGAAAATCGCAAGCATCAGAATACTGCAGAGGAGAGCAACGATGGAGAGGATCGGGTTGAGCCGATATACGGATTCGTAGATGAGGAATTTTGATGCAAATCCGTTCAGTGGCGGCATACCGGCGACCGCAAGAAGTCCGATTATGAAAAAAACTGTGGTGTATTTCATGGTCCGGGCAAGACCGCCGATCTCATCGAGCGACCGTTTTTTTGTGACGTAGTAGATGGCGCCGGCGACAAGGAACAACAGCCCGATATCCAACGCATCGTTGAGCAGATGGAGCACACCACCCTGCAGTGCGATGGCGCCATAGGGTGTCCCCAGTGCAGCGATTGCTGTACCCATAGCAAGAAAAATATATCCTACCTCTGCGATCGCAGCATATCCGATCAGTCGCAGCAGATCGGTTTGTATAAATGCCATGATTACGCCGATAAGGATCGAGACAATGGCAAGTACGATGAGTATCCAACCGACGAGCACGTGCAGGGGAAGGTCAAACCTCATCGAGGTTGTCAATACGTTCCCATAGACGGTGAACACAACGCGAAGGACACCGTAGAGGCTGGCAAGGGTCGCACTCATGATGATCAAGGTGACCGACGGCGGAGCTCGCCCGTATGAATCAGGAAGCCACATATGCATGGGTGCAAGTCCTGCCTTCATCCCCAGGACAACCAGCAATAACACCAGGACGATTTTATCGAGAAAACTGAATTGTAACATGTGTGCAAGGGTTGCGATGTTGAGTGCGTTATACTGCGCGTAGAGGATGCCGATGGCAAAGAGGACAAAGAGCGCGCCGACCGCACTGACCACGATATATTTGAACGCGGCTTCTAATGCCTCGCCTTCCGATATCCAGAACGCGATGAGGGCGCAGGAGGCGATGCAGGAGATTTCCAGAAACACGAAGAAGTTGAAGATATCGCCGGTCAGCTCCATCCCAAGCGCACTTGTCACCACGAGCAAAAGCAGCGTGTAGTACTTGTCGAGCCCATCCTGTTCGCTCATGAACGACCATGAGTAGATGACCGCGATTCCAGCAAGCATCACGGTGATGATGGCCATAAAGATGCTCATGCTGTCGACTTCGAAGAGAATGCGGACCAGAGGGACACTGAGGTTCTTAGCACCAAAGATATAGATCAGGGGACCATGCACTATCACGTCAGAGGCAAGCAGCCCGATGAGACATCCGGTGAAACCGAGCATGACGACTGCAAAGATGTTCCGTAGTTTTGCATTGATGCGACTGACCAGTGGTATGAGAAAAGCGCTGAACAATGGAACGGCGATGATCAAGGCTGGGGACTGCGAAATGAGGGTCTCAAGCAGCGTCATTCCTTCAGCCTCCGGATCTTGCGCACGTCAAGCGTCCCGTATTTCCGGTAGATGTGCATGACTAGAGACAGCATCAACGCCAGGACCGCAACACCAATCACAATGCTGGTCAGGGTAAGCGCTTGAGGCACCGGGAGAACCATTTCCCCTGGATACGTTGTCCCTGGTGGTAAGCTGGTGTAAATCGGCGCGACGCCACCCTCACGGTACCCCAGGATGACCAAAAAGAGGTTCACCCCGCTTTCAATGATGGAAATTCCGATGACGATCTTGATCAGATTTCGTCGGAACAGCACCGCGTACAATCCGATGAAGATCATGGCGACGACCGTAATGTACGGGATGTACTCGATCATGATCTCCACTCCTTGATGCTGCTTGCATATGCCATGACTAGAACAATGACGAACAATCCTGCGATGACTTTGACGCCGACAGCAAAATTCATTAGTGGCAGCACCCCACCGGTGTTGAAATCAGCAAGGGTCGACCCTGTTGCTGGTGTCGTACCAAAAAGGCCGCCGGAGCCGGCAAGGAAGTTGCCGAAGAACACCGCACTGAACACAAGTCCGAGCAGAGCCACCACAATGAATCCTATCGCTCCCATACTTTCAAAGGCAGCGAGTCGTTTTTCTTTGATACGGTCAAACACCCATGGCGACCCATAGGCGACAAGAAGGAGCGCACATCCTGATGCGACGATCGCACCACCTTGGAATCCCCCACCTGGCGTGAGATGACCATGAGCTATGACATATAGCCCGAAGATCATTGTCAGCGGGAAGAGGATGTTTGCGGTGGTCTTTACTATCTTTGTCATCTCGCTCATGACTTCACCCGCCGGAAGATGAGGAGTACTCCTGCGACCGCTGAAAACAGGATCGTTGCTTCTCCCAGGGTATCAAAGCCTCGGTAATCAAAGACAACAGAGGTCACTGCGTTGTTTGTCCCGGTCTCGTTCTGGGTGTGCTGGATGATATGGTCATCCATAGGCACTTGGCCTGGTCTGCCGAAGGGATGGATCAAAAAGATGCTGAAGAGAAAAAAAACAGCAACGACGGTAAAGGCAACAGCCGCAGCTATGGTTCTTTTTTCCATGCTATTCCTCCTCGGTTCGTTTTGTTCCTTTGATGGCGATGATGAGAATGGCGGTCGAAAGACACGCTCCTACTCCTGCCTGTGCGATCGCGACATCTGGTGCTTGGAGGAGGAAAAATTCCAATGAAAGCAGCAGGCTCATCGCGGCTAATGCGATTGCGGCAGCGAGCAGATCTCGTAGGAACACTGCGACCAATGACGCCGCGATGGTGAGGATAAGAACAAGGGTGTTTGCAAGGAGGAACTCCAGTCCCATCTCAGTCGCCTCTGCTTTCCTGGTCAGTTTTTGTTTTTGTTTTTTTCACCGGCTTGGTGGCTAACTCGTCGATGACTGCTCCTACAGGTTGAATCCCACTGTGGTGCGCAGCACGTGCGATCGCATGCGCCCCGACCGGATTTGTCAGGAGGATTGCGATCAAGGCGATCGTCGAATGAATCGAAAGCACCGAGCCGTTGGCGTCTTTTTGCCACCACATGTTCAGCCCTATAAGGACGACCGATCCGATGAGGAAGATGGAGCCAAACGTGGTGCATTTTGTCCCTGCATGTAGACGCGTGTATACATCAGGGAATCGGAGAAGGCCGATGCCAGCGAGTGCGTTGAAGAAAATGCCTATGCCGATGAAGATGTAGATGAGGATGTCCAGGATCATTTAGAACTCGCCTCCTTCTAGGTATTTAGCGATAAATAATGTGGAGATGAAGGAGAGGAGCGCATAGACGATGGCGACATCGATGTAGATGACCTCCTGGTATGCGGCACCGAACGCGACCATGCCGACGATCACCATCGTGTTGATGGTGTCGACCCCGACAGCGCGGTCAGGGGCGGTTGGCCCGAGCAGCACCCGGATCAATGCTAGAATGATGCAGAGGGCTAGTGCGATCACCACGACCAGGAATGTTGTGTTCAAATCGATCATTCCGCTATCCTCCGGACCCATTGCGGGAAATTGCCACAGATATAACTGCATTCAACAGGATTTTTCTCGAGCGCTTTTTTGTCGACATTGATCCAGTGGATGTAGAGGTCGTTGGTCTCCTCATCGATATCGACACTCAAAGTCCCGGGAGTAAGCGTAATCGAGTTTGCAAGCAGCGTGATGCCAAGATCGGTGGTGAGCCCGGGGGATATCTTCACGATACCTGGATTTATTTTTCCACTGATCACTCGGTACGCTACATCGATGTTTGCTTTTGCTAGTGCGACAAAAAATGGTCCGATGAGATACCCGACAAAGAGGATCCATCGCACCGGATTGAGCATGCGGTAGGATTTCTTGACAAACACCTTTCGAGCAGTAAGTCCGACAATTATAGAAAGCAGGAGCCCAAAGAAAAGCTCAATAACGCTCCATAGGCCAAGTATCTCTGTTCCACTGCCTGTTGTCAACAGGAGATAGACAATGAAACAGATGATGGTCGTGATTGCAAATGCCCTCATACCGTACCCCCACACCAACTATTTTCAGTGCATATGGTAACTGGGACTGTTGTTAAAAACTTGCGGTTTGTGCAAATAAAAAAAAGAGAAAAAAGGAGCTTGATTGCATCAAAACACTTAAACAGCTTATGGCATAAGGGATAGGGGAAGACCTCCATGAACGTAAAACTTATTGGTTACTCATCAGACCCGGAAAAGCTCCCAGCGATGGCTGCAACCCTGACCCACAGCAAGATAAAACCTGAGGATCTTGACACGATATCTGGTAAGNAGCAGTCAGCGATTCTTGAGCAGGTCTTAAAGATGGGGCATACCAGTGTAATCGAGCATGCNTCGTTTAGCTTTGCGATTAGTGATGTGAGCAGGTCGCTTACCCATCAGCTCGTACGACATCGTATCGCCAGTTACTCCCAGCAGAGTCAGCGGTATGTCAATCTGAATGAGCCAAGCTACGTGATTCCCCCCTTGATCGGGAAGGATGCAAAGACAAAGAAAGCCTATGAGGAGACCATGGGGGTCATCTGGGATCATTACAACAAATTACTGGCGCTGAAGATACCTGCGGAGGATGCCAGATACGTGCTTCCGAATGCGACCTGTACCAATATCATGGTGACGATGAATGCTCGTTCTCTTCTGAATTTTTTTGAGCTACGCTGCTGTCTGCATGCCCAGTGGGAGATTCGGGAGCTTGCAAATAAGATGCTTGCGGAAGTAAAGAAGGCCTCTCCGGTGATTTTTAAAAATGCTGGGCCGTCGTGTAAAACAAAACAGATCTGTCCTGAGAAGAAGAAAGACTGTCCCCTGTATCCGAAGTGAGAGTGCATGAACAGACCACGTGTCATCATCAATTGCGCGATGTCAGCCGATGGGAAGATTGCGTCACCGACACGCAAGCAGATGCGGATTTCCTGTGATGAGGACATCAAGCGGATGTATGAGCTGCGCAGCCACTGCGATGCGGTGCTGGTCGGGGTTGAAACGATCCTTGCTGACGACCCGAAACTGACCGTAAAAGAAACGTACGTGAAACATCCAAGACAACCGTTGCGGGTCATCCTTGACAGTAAAGGAAGAATCCCGCTGCATGCCCTAGTGTTAAACGATACGGCGAAGACCTTGATTATTACTGCCAAAGGAAAAGAAAAAACCTATCCCGGATCTCATATCGAGGTTGTCGGATGCATTACCCAGAAAAACGGGTTCATTGATGTGCACTGCGCACTCGACGTCCTGTATCAAAAAGGAATCCGGAGCGTTCTTGTTGAAGGAGGCGGCACGATCGTCTGGAATTTTCTGAGTAGCAAGGTCGTCGATGATCTTTTTATCTACATCGGACCCTGTATCATTGGGGGAAAGGAAACCCCGACGGTGGCCGATGGTGAAGGGATAGCAACAATGGATGGTCTTCCTTTGAAGATTATTGAGGTACAGCGACTCGGTCCTGGTGTGTTGGTGCATTACCAACCGGCATGAGCAGCACAATAATTTTTCCTGTAAATTTTGTGTATTTTTGAACGAAATGAGTTTTTTATTAATATGTTTTAGATTTTTGGCCAAATTTCTTTGGACAACCTTTATTATTCTCATTGTCCCTTCTTATTTCGTGGGGAATTATGAAATCATGGCATCAACGGGGGTAATACGATAAAAATTTTAAGCGGACCTGGATTGGATTTTGGGAAAATGTTTGTTACACCAAGGACAAACATGAAGACTTTTCGGTTTAATTTTTTCCCATTCCTCCTCCTTCTCCTTATCAGTCTGGTTATGAGCCTTAGATACCCAGCACTGAATGTTCGTATGTCCAGTCCGTAATCGCTTCCTTAACAAATCTATAACATCGCATTACTCCCCCAGGTGCCCTCTTCAAAGATAGGAAATTATATATGGAGGAACTGTACTACATTTTCTTGAGGAAAAGGATTTATGAGAGGTACAGTATTCTTCGTCATAGAAATCCTGTTGTTCAGCAGTGTCGCCGCAGCTGGTCTTTCCAGTGGGCAGTGCACGCAGGTGCAGTCCTTGTCCTTTTCATTTCATGCGCCAACCGTGGTTGATGACGGATCTTCAGTAAACATCCTTATACAGGGTGCACCAGCATGTGTGTACCAGCCAGGACAACCTGTTCTTCCGATGTGTACTACGACCATTCAACTCCCCTTTGGATCAACCATCAGAGACGTGACTATTCATGTTGATGAAATCAACACCATGACACTGCAGAAAAAAATCACTCCTGCCCCGTATCCAATTATCGCAGGATCTTCTTTTACACCGACTGCTGCTTCAGTTGATTCAGAAGCCTACAGATCAGTGGACTTCTCTCCGACTCAATGGTTTACATATTCAACCGGCGGTGGATTAAACCAGGAGGGCAGCCATGTGACATTCTTTACTTTGCGACTGTTCCCGGTGCGCTACAGCCCAGGCACCGATACGCTTCTTTATGTTGACTCTTGTCAGATCACAATTTCCTATGAACCGCCAACACAATCTCCATTCCCCAGCATAGTCACCAATGATCTCATCATTATCTGTCCTTTGCAGTTTGTTCTCCCCTTGCAACGGCTAGCGGAGCATAAAAACATGCTCGGCATTCGTACAAAGATTAAGACACTCGGGGAGATCTATTCTGATTACCCGGGGTATGATAAACCTGAGCAAATAAAATATTTCATTAAAGATGCGGTGGAGCGCTGGGGGACGTCTAATATTTTGCTAGTCGGTGGCCTGAAATCACATCTCATCGGCAGACCGCGGGACAATGTAAACCTAGGAGCCCGCGATTGGTATATTCCAGTCCGTTACACCAACCTGTGGGATTCTAGCAATGTGTATGACCCTGGGTTTATCAGTGATCTGTATTATGCAGACATCTACGATGGGTCCGGGAAGTTCTGCAACTGGGATTCCTGTGACGACGGCGTATATGGCGGATGGGCTAACCCTTCTCTTTTTGGCGCACCAAATTATCCGACGGACCTGATTGATTTTTATCCTGATGTCTACCTCGGGAGACTCCCGTGCCGGAACATCCTTGAAGTAAAGACCATCGTAAGTAAAATCATCACCTATGAGAAGAACTCAGCAGACACCTCATGGTTCAAAAGAATGGTTGTCGTCGGCGGAGACCCATATGACGATCAGGGGACCAACTACCTGGAAGGCGAGCTCATCGGAGACAAGGCAGTCTCGTATATGACCGGGTTTGAAGCCAAAAGATTGTTTGCTTCTAACAAAGATTCAGCTCCCCTGCTGACTCCGACACGAAACAATATCGTCCGAGAGATTAATGAGGGGTGCGGGTTTCTGTTCTTTGACGGGCATGGGGGACCAGCCTGGTGGAACACCTACTGGGCCGGTCAGTTTGAGACCCTCATCCAGAACGGCGGTCTTTCCGTGTATCAATTCTCGCAGATACAGAACAATGAAAAACTTCCGGTCTGCATCGTCGGGGGCTGTCACAACAATCAGTTCAATGTCTCCATGGCATTAACGCTGGCTGATTCGAAAAATACGCATTTCATGTGGTCCAATGGAGTACCGATCCCGGATTGCTGGGGGTGGAGTCTTACGGTGAAGCAGACCGGTGGAGCGATCGCAACGATCGGGAACACCGCGTTAGGATATGAAGCGGGAGGCGAGGTCGGGGATCTGAACGGGGATGGCCTCAATGAACCTGACTGTGTCGAGGCGCTCTGCGGTTACCTGGAGACACAATTTTTCAAAGGATACGGGGTGTACCAGATAGACGTCCTTGGGAAACTCTGGTGCAATGCCATATGGGAGTACCTTGCGCTCTACCCAGGGATGACGAATCGGAGTGACGCAAAAACCATTGAACAGTGGGTGTTGTTTGGCGACCCGACCCTTAAGATCGGCGGGTATCCGTAACACTCATGCTTCAGGCATGTAGTTCATCTTATGTAACTTTGCCGCGTACACGTACCGGTATTTTTTGATGACATCAGGGAACTTGTTGGTCAGGTCTTTCATTATCCCATGGAACTGCTCCAGACTGAGCACGTGATACTCCAGTTCAAGGTCTGACATACCAACGGATTTATCGATCCTTACCAGATGCGGATTGGTCTTTGCGTAATTAATGATCTTGCCGCGTTGTTTGTAGTCCTTCAGGTCGATATCTGCCTTGAAGAACTGATAGCCAAGCTTCGAGAGGTCCATATCAGAACGGAAACCCTGGATGACGCCTTCTTTGATCAATTTTTTGATCCGATAGTTGACGATAGCAACCGTGGTGTTCAGTCGCTGCGCGATTTCTTTGACCGGCATGCGCGCATGAGGCGCAATCATGCGCAGCAGTCGAAAATCAAGCTCGTCAATGGCTGCTTGCGGGCCTCCGCCGGTGATTTCAAATTTTGTTCGATCAGATTTTCTTGGATCATCAAGGAGGTACGAATGACGATAGGTATAGAGTTGGATGTAGACCGAGAACTGCTGTTCCAGGAAATAGTCCCTGAATCGTTTGAGTGTTTCTTCCCAGAACGAGTAGAATTCGTTGATGTCTTTGACCCACATAATGAGCGCAAGGTCAAATCGTCCTTCTGCGGAAATCGTCCACCAGTTTAGTTTCTGGCTGGTGAAATAATGGATGATTTCTTGTTCTTTTTCCTGGGTCATGTATTGGTACACGAGGTAGATACGGAAGCTGATGTACCCGAGTTTGAAGGCATCGATCACGGTGTAGAAGGTCTTTATGATCCCGTTTTCAATGAGTTTGTTGACGCGATAGGCGACTACGGTTTTTGATAGACCGACCTTACTGCCGATTTTGGCAAATGATTGGCGGGAATCAAGGTCAAGCTGGTAGAGGATCTCACGGTCTTTTGAATCAATTTTTACCATGCGCGTATGTTCGTAATAATAATTTGGTATAAAAATTTTTTATTTTGTTCAAAATAACCAGGTTTTTTTATACCAAAAATGAGACGTCCTGCTGTCCCGGGAGGGAAAAGATGGGCTTTTCTCCGAGAGGGCATGACCGCTGGGCACGAATGACACTGAAAACTTATAAATAAGGCATTTTAATGACAGTGCGCACATGTGTGGCATTATCGGTATTATCGGGGGACGACCCGTCTCACATCTCATCTACCATAGTTTATTTACGATTCAGCATAGAGGTCAGTCATCAGCCGGTATGCTTACCTATGACGGGAACATCCATGTCACCAAAGACGCAGGCCTCGTGCGTGATGTTTTCAACGAGGAGAAAAAAATCAACAAACCAGGGAATATCGGCATCGGCCATACCCGGTATTCGACCGCGGGTATGGATGACATTGAATCACTAAAGAAGAATGCGCAACCAGAATATCTGGTCAATCCCTTTTTAGCGGCGGTGCACAATGGAAATATTTACAATTGCTCTGAGCTGACGAGCATCACCGACAGAAAGCCACGGACCGACTGTGACATTCAATGGTTACTGTTGCCCATGGCGGATCAGCTCTATAAAAAAGAACTGCACCCTGAAACCATATTTTCCGCCTGTGAACAGGTCATGCGAAAAGTAAAAGGGAGCTACTCGGTCTTATATCTCGCGGACTCAGGGGACAACCCGTATCTTTTTGCGATGACCGACCCTCGAAAGGTTCGACCGCTTTCCCTTGGAAAAGCAAACGGGATCTATTGTCTCGCATCAGAGACGCGGGTGTTCAAAAAAATAAATTTTGAGTGGGTCAAGGACATCCCTGGTGGCTCGGTCATCGTCATCGACCCGAAGGGAAATATCTTTGAGCGGCAGATCATAAAGAAACAGGAACTTCCCTGCATGTTTGAATTTGTTTATTTTGCAAAACCTGATTCACGGATCAACGGCCGATCTATTCACACGACCCGTCAGGAGCTCGGGCACCTCCTTGCACAGGAACAGCCAGCGAAGGCAGATATTGTCATACCGGTCCCGGAATCAGGGAGAAGGTACGCTATCGGTTATGCACGGGAATCAGGTATTCCGCTTGATGAAGGGATCATGAAGGATAAGGATGAGCGGTCGTTCATCCAACAAACGCAGGAGCACCGGGAAAAAGTCGTTGAAGAAGGACTTTCATTCCTCAGAGCAGTCCTTGAGGATAAACGAGTTGTCCTGGTGGATGATTCGATTGTCCGAGGCACCAACATCCGCAAGATAATCCAGGGGATGCGCAACGTCGGGGCAAAAGAGGTGCATGTCAGGATCGGCTGTCCGCCGCTTATCGCACCGTGCTATCTTGGTATCGACATGCGCAGCAAGAAAGAGTTTATCGCGCGAAATAGTGATGGGTCTATCAAGCCCTGCGATCAGATCGCCAAGGAAATCGAGGCTGATTCTCTGGGATATATCAGCATTGAGGGATTAAAGAAAGCCATCGGATTTGACGTCTGCAAAGGATGCATCGATTTTCCTGAGGGGTATCCTCCGGAGATGCGGGATGATGTGAAAAGACTCTTCAAAAACGATAAAAAAGGGATGCGGGCATACGAGTGCATATAACTGCATGGTCATCGTATGATAGAAATCACCATCGGTTCGTTAGAGGAGCGACTCATCAAATTGTTACAGAAGAACTACCCGATCACTACCTTTGAAATAGCGCAGAAACTGAAAGTCTCCCGAAGAGAAATCGAATGGGTTTTACAGAAATTTCAGATCAAAGGTATCGTGAAGCTCGAACCACTCCCGGATATGACCTACGTAAGACTAATACGGTCTGATTTCCAGTTCGTCGGACCCAAACAACAGCGAAGGATCATGAAAAAATCCGCGGAAGAAAAAAAAGAAGACAGCGAAACCTACGACGGCATCATGTACTCTTAGAGGGTAACGAAAAGAGAAAAAAAGATAAACTGCACACCGGTTCAGAGTAGCATTCCGTTTACATAATATTTCTAAAAAGGTGAAGGTGGAACAATGGAGACATCAACAGTGGAGATAAAGACAGAAACGAATAATACGATACGGCCGAGCGGGAAACCAAAAATCGCGTATTTTTCCATGGAAATCGGGATTGATGAGCATATTCCAACCTACAGCGGAGGTCTGGGGATTCTTGCGGGGGACACCTTGAAGTCCTGTGCGGATCTGAATGTTCCGATTGTCGGAGTCACGCTTCTTTCAGAGAAGGGATATTTCTATCAAGAGATAGACCTGGATGGAAATCAAATCGAGCTGCCGTATAATTTTAACATCAATGATTTCCTCAAACTTCTGCCCAGCAGAACATGTGTGAAAATCGAAGGAAGGGACGTTAATATACGTATCTGGTATTATCCTGTACAAGGCTCAGGAGGCTACATCGTCCCTGTTTTTTTCCTCGATACCAATCTTCCGGAGAATTCAGAGTATGACCGAGAGATCACCAAGTATCTCTATGGAGGAGACACCAAATATCGTCTCGCACAGGAAATCATCCTTGGCATCGGGGGCGTTCGTGCCATCGACTCGTTAGGGTATCGGACTATCGATAAGTATCATATGAACGAAGGTCATGCAGCCCTTGGCACCCTTGAGCTCTATGACCAGATAAAGGATGTCGAAAAAGTCAGAGAGCAATGCGTGTTCACGACACATACTCCTGTTGCCGCTGGGCATGACCAGTTCGATATGCCTCTGGTAAAATCGATGATCGGGGATCTCATCCCTGAGTCTCTGATGCATGAGTTCACCTTTGAGAACCGGTTGAATATGACCAGACTTGCGCTCTTTTTCAGTCATTATGTCAATGGTGTGGCAAAGAAACACGGGGAGGTGTCGCGCTTGATGTTCCCCGGCTATGCCATCGATTCAATTACGAATGGTGTGCATACGGCGACATGGGTTTCTGAGCCGTTCCAACGAGTGTTTGATAAATACCTCCCAGGGTGGCGGTCTGACCCGTACACGCTTCGGGCTGCGTTTGGTATCGACAAGACAGAGATCTGGGCAGCGCATATGGAAGCAAAAAAGAAGCTTATTGATTTTGTGAACAACCGCTACAACGTCGGGATGAACTATGATCATTTCACTATTGGTTTTGCCCGCAGACAGACTGCCTATAAGCGGCCAGAACTGCTGATCTCTGATGCGCAGCGACTCATGACCATTGCGGAAAAAGCAGGGCCGATCCAGATAATCTACGGAGGAAAGGCTCATCCAAAGGATGGCTCCGGCAAAGACACGATAAAGCGGATCTTTTCAGCGATGAAAAACATCAACGGGAAAGTGAAAATGGCATACATCCATAATTATGATATGGCAATTGCTAAGATCATGACCTCTGGTGTTGATGTCTGGCTCAACACCCCGCGACGACCTCAGGAAGCCTCCGGGACATCAGGGATGAAAGCGGCGCATAACGGTGTGCCGCAGCTCAGCACCCTTGACGGTTGGTGGATAGAAGGTCGTGTGGAAAATATCACCGGATGGGCGATCGGTACAAGAAAATCAAATGAACGGGAGTCCGATGATGATAACGACCGGGCCGATCTTTATAACAAGCTTGAGACGTGGATCATTCCGAAGTTCTACAACGATCGCGATAACTGGATTCGGACCATGAGGAGCTGTATTGCGATCAACGCATCGTTCTTCAACACAAACCGGATGATCGAGCAGTATGTGTTAAACGCCTATTTCATGTAGAAGAAGCGGCTCGTATTTTGGTGTGATGTTCTCAATGTCTTCCACCCATGCACGTAATATTTCTGCAACACTCCATGCTTGGGTGATGCATCCCTGGGGCGCGTAGGGCGGGTCTCCGTCGAAGATCTCATGAATTGAGCCATCCCAGGAGTCCCCATAGACATCGATCATGGGTTGCAGGTAATTTTGATGGGCGAACTTTCTTTGTGCTGATTCATGGTCATTTACTTTCAAAAACGCCTTGATGAACGGTCCCATCAGCCAGGGCCAGACCGTCCCGTTATGATAGGCAATGTCCCGATGATGATTACCAAGATACGTCCCTTTATACCGAGAATCCTGAGGAGAGAGTGTTCGCAGACCAAAAAGGGTGACCAGTGTCTTTTGTAGCTCGCTGACGATCCGCTCTTGCATAGGTTTTTCAATCATCTGATAATCAAGTGAGACAAGGAACACTTGATTCGGTCGTATCGCAAGGTCCTTGGTGTCGATGACGTCGTAGGGGTGATCATACTGACGTCTGAAGCTGTCCTTGACTTTTTCAGCAAGGTCGCCATAAGGATTGTTTTTTCCTAGGAACGTTGAAAGGATACTCATGATGCGCAGCGCGTTATACCACAGCGCCTGGATCTCCACTGCTTTCTTGGCTCGTGGGGTGACATAGTAATCCCCGATCTTGACATCCATCCAGGTGAGTCCTTCGCCGTGGCTGAGGAGGAAATCATCATCCATGTGAATGCCGAATCCCGTACCGTTTTTGTATGCCTCGATGATCGATTGTAGTGTCGGCCAGAGTTTCTCAACGAGATGAACATCATTGGTGTATTTGAGGTACTGATAGACACGATCGATATACCACAGTGATGCATCCACAGTGTTGTAGACGGGCTGGGAATCTCTCTCTGCAAACACGTTAGGGATCAGTCCATTCTTGCAGTACTGGCTAAAGTGCTCAAGTATCTGTTTTGCGTCATCGTATCGTTTCGTCACCAATGTGATGCCTGGCAGCGCAATCAGGGTGTCACGTCCCCAGTCGCTGAACCAATGATAGCCAGCGACGATTGATTTTCCCGTCCCTTTTTTTACCACAAAGGCATCGCTTGACAGCACCAGTTTGTCACACGTGCGAGGAAGGGCTGCTTGAGTGAGTAGCCGTTGTTTGCGTTGCATCTCTCGGTCATAGATGCGAGCGGGATCATCCAGCGGTCCATCTTCGATACTGAAGAGCAAATAGTACTCGGCGGAGTGCTTCAACGGTATCTGGAATTCACCGATATGAAAATTATGGTCGCGCCAGGAGTCATTGCGTTCTTTGTCTTTTTTGTAGAAGAGCTCCTCCCAATAACCGTCCGGGACATAACAGGAGTTCTTCAGCATCATTTTCAGTGTTTTTTTCACGTTGTTAGGTCTGACGACGACTCCCTGGTCTACGATCTCCTGGGAAAATGCGGCAGAACCAGGTGAGGTCATATCATAGAAATGCCGGGAATTGACTACAGGGACATGAGAAATGACCATCGGCTCGTTGGTGTCGATTGTGTATTTGATGACGGTTGTGTTCTTTTCATGGTCCATGAAGAAAGTTTTTTTCAGATGGACTCCATCGATCTTGTATACGAGGGAAGGAAAGAAATCGAACATGAATTTACATTTGTGGTCTTTAAGTGAATGGACCCGGTCTTTAATCTGGATGCGGTCTGTGACGTTGGAGACAAACATCCATCGTTTCGTCGGCGGCTCCAGACTTGCAACAAGCAGCCCGTGGAACTTGCTGGTTGTCTGACCAGAATGGGTTAATGAAGCATAGCTTCCCAGACCATTGGTTACTATCCACTCTCTCATGCAGAACTCCTGACCAAAACGTATATGCGGTGATGCTGAAAAAACTTATCGTTTGAATTCTTTGTAAATGTCAATGGTCCGTCGGGTGACTGCATCCCAGCTGAACTCCTTTATGACTCGCTGTCGTCCGTTCTTTCCCCATTGCATGCCTTTATCAGGTAATTGGAGGATCTGGATGATGCCCCAGGCGATATCTTTTGGTTCAAAGGGGTTGATATGTACACCACATTGTGTCTCACCGGAGGGAACTATCTGTTCACGCATCCCGTTTGTTCCCCGAGCCCCGACGACCGCTGGTTTTGCCATTGACATCGCCTCGGTGCAGACAATGCCGAAGGGCTCGTACAATGATGGGAGCACAACAATATCTGCTGCCGCGTAATGGAGGATCCTTTCTTCTTCGTTGACAAACTCGTTTCTCATGATGACCTTATCATGTATCCCCAGTCCATCTGCGGTCGATCGTAACTCGTTTGCCATATCGCCGATACCCAGGATAAGCAGTTTCGTATTTGGAAAATCCTTTAGCACCAGCGGCATTGCGCGCACAAGTTTATCTGCTCCTTTCACGGTGACCAGACGGCCGATGAAAAAAAGGAGTGTTTCGTTATCCTGAACGCCGTAGCTTCTTCGGAGAACGAGACGGTCTTCATTTGAGATGCGCGCTGGATTGTATTTTTCCGGGTCGACCCCGTTCCAGCAGGGTCGTATCTTATCCGGTGGGAACCCGAGCTTCAGCAGCTCATCTGCCATAGCATTGGAAACAGTAATGATACAGTCCGCGAGCTGGCCTCCCTCAAATTCGATATCTTTTATGGTATGAGACCCTCGGCCGACCGATCTGCCTACCTCCGTGGAATGCACATGGAAAATCAAGGGGATGCCCAGCTCTTTTTTTGCAACCATCCCTCCCATGATCCCCAGCCAGTCATGCGCATCGATGATGTCAAACGACCGACCGTTCTTCCGGGCAAGAACGTTCACCAGCTTTGACGCTGACATGATATTGTAGCTTAAGACATCAGCAAAAAATTTGAAATACGGGCCCCAGGAGCGAAGCTCATGGTCCGCGCAGAGGTAGAACGGTTTGCTCAGATCAAGTGTTTTAGGTCGGAACACCTCCACGCCGTTAATCTGATCGGATGTTGCTAGAACGTTATCCCGGTTGAGGGTGAAAACCGTGACGTCATGGTCAAGTTCGACTTGTTTTTTTGAAATCTCTGTTGCAAATGTACCCAGTCCACCATAGATCACTGGTGGATACTCCCACGAGAAATGTACGATCTTCATGGAATGCTACGTCTCCTCACCGTGTTTCTGCTTTTTCCTTTAAGTCCTGCAGGATGTTCATGTAGTTTATAAAACCATCATACGGGATGTCATACGGACTGAAGTAAGCATGAACGTTGCCATCATCAAAACCCTTGGTCGAGATGTAGTACAGATGGTCAGATGTCTGCAGCAGTCTCCAGATGTAGAGAAGGTCCCGGTCTCCTTTCTTTTTCAGTTTTCGCCCGATGTCTTTGAGTTCATTGAAACAGGCGATCTGCATGTTGTTCCCCAGCCACGTCGAGACATTTCGGTCTTCGTCAGCCCATGAAATCGCCCACGGGGAGTCGACCTCTCCGACCGTATTATATCGTTCGACTGCTTCGCTCACGGTCGCAAAATCAAGGTTATCGTGTTTTAATACTTCACCGGGGAGATGCTTGAGGAACTCAAAGATTCCTGTTTCCACCCATTGATGTTCCCCGAATGTTTCGTAGTCCATGAACAGGTTGATGACGTCGCCATACGAGTTGGACATCCAGTTTGCATACTTGTCCGCGGTGAGGGGAAACCCAGGCCAGTTCCGCGCTGAAAACCTGAATCCGACATCATCACTGAGCTTATAGTTGCGCAGCAGGACTTTGATGTTTGCGTTCACTGGTTTGTAAAGAAAGTTAGGAGAACGCCACCCCAGGATTCTTTCTGCTCCTTCAGTGATGATTCCCTTGTAGCCGAGGTCTGCTATCTTCTGCGCAATCCGGTTATCGTAGATCGCCTCAGTGTTTCGGAACACTTTTGGTTTGTAGTTGAAATGTCGTTTGAGCATCTGCCGATGCATCTTGACTTGGTCTTCAAACTCATCCAGGTCATCGTAAAGCCCTGAGAGAGAATGAAAGTAGGTCTCCTCGATGAGGTCGACAGCTCCGGTCTTGAAGAGTTCCTTAAAACTATCGAGAAGCGCAGGGATGTATTTTTCACAGTATTCGACGAACGTCCCGGTGAGGCTGTAGGAGATCCGGAATTTCCCGTCGTATTTGCGGATCAGCTCAAGCAGGAGATTATTGGTCGGCAGGTAACATTTGCTGGCGACCTTTTCAAATATCTTTTGGTTGAGCTGCCGGTCAAAATACGTGGAATGCACGTCTCTGGTGTTCCCTATGTTGAACACAGAAAAATGGTTTAATCTAAACGGTTGGTGTACTTCGAAGTAGAAACATATGGACGGCATATTAGGCAAGACCCCTGTAGACATCTAGCGTCCTTTCTGCGACGCGGTCCCAGGTAAATAATTGTATTTCCCTTTTTGAACTTTCCCTCATGGTGTCCCGCAGGGAATCATAGCGTAAAAGAGCGATTATTTTGTTTGCCATCTCATCAGTATCCCAGAAATCCACCTTGAAACAGTTCTTCAGTACCTCCGAGACGCCCGCGCTTTTTGACACAATAGTCGGAGTCCCAGCGGAGATAGCCTCAAGAGCGGTGATGCCGAATGGCTCGCTGACCGAGGGCATAACGTAGATGCTTGAGATCTTGTAGATGTGTTGAACTTCCTCTTCAGTGAGTTTCCCGGTGAAAATGACTTTATTGGATATCCCCATATGCACGGCTTGTTCGATTAACTTGGGGAGCATGTCTCCCATTCCAGCAATCACAAACCGAGCGTCCTCGTACTCTAAAACTTTTTTTGCGGTCTTAAGGAAAAACTCTGGTCCTTTCTGTATCGTGAGTCTTCCCAAAAACAGGATAAGATTTCGTTTTTCCCCTTCTCCGATCGGATAAACTGCATTGTGAACCACGGTGATTTTATCCGGATGTATCCCGTATTTTTCGACGACCACCCGTTTGGTAAACTCGCTGACGGCGATGATGCGATCGGCTTTCTGCATGCCTTCGCGTTCGATATCAATGAACCATTGATTCGGATAAATCCAACCTGACCGGTCATATTCAGTAGAGTGAACCGTCAGAACAAGGGGGACGCCCATTTTTTCTTTCAGGCTCACCGCTGCTTTCATCGTCAGCCAGTCATGACAGTGTATCAGATCGTATTTCCCTTTCACCCGCTGGACTAAAAGATCGTTGTAGCGGTAGACCGCGTCAAAGAATTTTCCACCAAGCTCTTTATCGTCAGGCCGGTCGTACGGATAGACCTCGGTTTCTCCGACCTCGATGATTTTAATGTTCTTGTTATCACTCTTGACTTTTTGTCTGAGCTTCGGCATGTAGAAGTCAATATGAACATTTTTATCGGCAAGACCATGGGTCAACCCGTAACAATGGGTGCCTAAGCCTCCCACTTTGAATGGTGGGTATTCCCAGCCGAGCATTGCAATCTTCATTTCCTCTTCGTCCTCACCAATGATAGTTCTTGTGTCCTCTGATAATCTCTACTCCCAGGTACCCTATTTCCTTCCATTAGAGCACACGGTAATTGAAATTTTTTTAATCTGACCTGTAATTTTACCGGTAAAACCTACCTCAACGTTATAAGCTTTTCGTTTTTATTCGAGCCTTTTTTTCTCAAATCATTGCGATATTTTTCGTCAAACATCCATGTAAGCGTTCTAATTTTCTGCCTGGTGATGATATACCTTTTCAGGATATAATAGTATCTGAGAAATGCTGTAAAAATGATTCAGAATTAAGAAAGATGGCTGATAGCAAGGCCCGATTTATGACAGAAAAGAGTGTTGTCGCTGTCACCCAACACAAAACAATATGGTGCATTGGGTGTGGTGACACAGCATCCTCCACAGTAAGCAGCAGCGGGAGAATACTGCAGCGCTTCTCGCGACAGTTATATGATATCGTGGTTATCCTCTTTTTCATCTCTTGACTTTACGTCTGCTTGATCATAGAGGGACCCTAATCGGTATCAACTGTTACCTTGAACTTGCTTCTCCAATCATGTGATCATGGAGATCTTCGTATCAAGGATAATAAAAACATACTGCGATTGACTAATTAAAGTTTCGCTCCCTCAGTTTTTATCGATAGTTGTTGATCTCGCCACGCACCGATTCTGCTTTCATCCTAGCTTTATCAGCGAAATCTTCTTTGTCACTAGCAAAAATAATTTCACGTGAGGAGTTGATGAGAGCCATCTCACCTTCTGCATTCGTCCCGTTTCTCACGGTTAGCTCGACGCCGCCCCCTTGTTTTCCGACACCAGGTATGAGAATGGGAATGTGTTCTCCTAGGATGGTACGAACGGTTTTGAGCTCTTCGGGGTAGGTTGCCCCAACCACGGCGCCGCAGTTGTTATTCGTGTTCCATTCGGAAATCTTCTGCGCAACGATCTGATAGACTGGTGTTGATGAGACCATGAGGTCCTGAAAATCACCGGCAGAGGGATTGGAGGTACGACACAAAATAAAACTACATTTGTCCTTGTAGTCCAAGAACGGCATGATGCCATCTTTACCGAGATACGGATTTATCGTCACCGCATCTGCCTTGAGCGTATCAAAGAGGGTTTGCGCGTATTTCTGGGCGGTGTTGCCGATGTCGTTGCGCTTCCCGTCAAGGATGACGATGATGTCATGAGGTATGTACTGGATTGTTTTTTCAAGGGCTTCAAAGCCTTTTTTTCCAGCGACCTCATAAAACGCCATGTTCAGTTTGTACGCACATACCAGATCCTTGGTCGCATCGATAATTGCTTTATTGAAATCAAACAGCGGATTTTTACTTGCTTCAACCAGGAATTTTGGTAATTTTCCAGCATCGGTATCGAGTCCGACACACAGCAGGCTGTTGTTCTGAGCAGCAATACTTGACAGTTTTTGTCTCCAGTTCATAGAGTCCCCACTTGAAATAGTGATACTTCTATAAATACTCGTGTTTTCGCTAGGTATTTAACGGCCTGTAAAATACAATGCAGCATATGGAAATCATCTATGGAGTGTGTTCCTGGGGTCTTGGTCATGCGACACGATCCTTGCCCGTCATCAAAAAACTGATCAGCGAAAAAAATAGTCTCACCGTCATTTCAAATGGACGAAGTTTGGAGCTGCTTAAAAAGGAACTCGGTGAAGACGCGTGCTACGTCGACATCCCTGATTATCCGATGCTGGTCTCTGAGAACACCAGGCAGTTTCTCGCAAAAAGCATGGTGTACTGGCCGGTGTTCATCAAAAGAATCGAGGATGGACTGTCCCAGCTGCAGAAGATACTAGCCCAAAAACACTATGACCGTATCGTCTCTGATGCCAGATATGACATGTACAGTAAGAAGATCCCGTCGTTTTTCATCTCCCATCAGATGCGGATCATGAACCCGCTTCAGATAAAGATGTTTGAGCGTGCGATGGAGCGGTTCAATCTATTTTTTTTCAAACGGTATTCTGGCATCATCGTTCCTGACTACAAAGAAGACAATCTCTCCGGTGATCTGTCTCATAACCTAAAGAGGATCGACGAAGACGCGATCCATTATGTCGGAGTGCTCTCTGATTTTACGAAACATCCGATGAGAAAGGACATCGATTATCTGATTTCGATATCTGGTCCTGAGCCTCAACGAAGCATCCTTGAAGAAAAACTCGCCTCCCAAGTCCAGGATCTTGAGGGAAACGTGGTCATGACCCTTGGAAAAGCAGAGAAATACTCCATCGTGAAAAAGAAGCATCTGACGACGTATTCTTTTGTGACCAAAGAGCTGCGGGAGGAGCTGTTGAACAGGACAATGCTGGTGGTATCACGCTCCGGTTACTCGACGATCATGGATGTTGCCGTGGTCGGTGCAAAAGCCTTGTTCATCCCGACACCAGGTCAGATCGAACAAGAATATCTTTCAAAGTATCATAACGATCTAGGGACGTTTTATTCTGTTTCGCAGGATGCTATCCATCTGAAATCCGATGTGAAGATAGCACAGGAGAAAACNGGGATCACCAGAGAGTGCGATGTGAACAAAACCGTGGAGAACATCCTGCGTATCGTCATGGATACACCATAACACTGTACCATAACGACTTAAATAGAACGAATATATTACCAGTGAGGAGAGAAATTCTTCGTATGAGTCGATGGGGGTTGCTGAAGAAATGGTACTTCTGGTTGCTTTTGATTACCGGAGTCGCTATCGCGGTGCGCTCGATCCCAGCCTGGACCAACGCAGCATGGGGCGGTGACTTTGGGATCTACTATGGGCTGACCTCGCGGTTCGTCGAAAACCAGCAGATCTTCAACGAGTACAACGGCTGGGGCGGGATGTATAACTACTTCCCGGTGCTGTATATCTTCTCTGCGTTTGGTCATTGGATAACCGGGGTTGACCTCCTCTGGGTGATGCCGAAGATAGCCCCGATTTTTGGCGGACTGACCGTACTGATATTCTACTTCATCGTCTATGAACTGACGAAACGACGCGACCTTGCGCTGTTATCATCGATGTTTCTTGCGGTCATCCCCTTCCATGTGTATCAGACCAGCCATGCTGCACCACTGACCATGGGGCATTTCTTCATGATGCTGTCCACCTATCTGTTCCTCAGATTCATGAACGAAAAAAAATACCTGATACCACTGCTTGTCTCCACCGTGTTTCTCATCATGTCGCATCATCTCACCACGTATTTCTTCCTGATCACCATCTTCTTCATCGTAGTCATCAAAAGCATCCATGTCGACCTTCGAAGGATGTACCGAGACGTCGCCTACGTAACGGTCGCATCAGCACTCACCTTCAGCTACTGGATATTTATTGCTAAACCAGTCTTCAGCACCTTTATGAACAATGGACTGTCGATTTCCTCGTATCTCGTGATCCTCCTTTTCTATGTCTGTTTATTTGGTCTTCTGTTCGGTATTGTTGCAGCGAAAAAAAATACACCAGCATGGCTGGGTAGACTCAAAAAAACGTTTGGTTTCAGTCCTGCGTATTCACGGAAACGCGCTTTGATCTTTTTTATGGCAGGGTTTGTCTTTATCCTTTCTGCAGAGATCATGTTTTTGTTTGTGAACTTCCCGGTCAGCGGCATACGGATGAGGCCTCTGTCGATTCTCTATTCCATCCCCATGCTTTTGTTCATCGGGTTTGGATGCCTGGGTGTCGAGTATCTTAAAAAAGTGAAAAACCACTGGTTTTTCCAGGCATGGCTCTTGGCGATCCTTGCATCATTTATTTATTCGCTGGTGACCGTCAATACCACGCTGTTCCCTGATCGTCATGTCGAATATCTGACAGTCCCTGCCTGCCTTTTTGCTGCAGTCGGTGTCCTGTATTTCTTCAGATTCAGAGAGCACAAGGTGTCACTGTCGTATAAAAAGCAGTTGTCGTCCCCGTCGATCCAGGTGTTGTTCGTCCTGGTCGTCTGCGGCCTGGTTTTTTCAAACGCGGTCGCCGTGTATCCCGTGTACACGTCGCTGGAGTGGATGGATGAAAGCATCCCGAATGAGACCGCGAATGCGATTGCGTGGATCAAGGGGAATCTTGAGAAAAACAATACGATGGTTGCCACGGATCTGCGGTTATCCAAGATGATGTGGGCTGAAGGCATCAATGCGACGTTCGAGGATACGAATGATACCTGGACCTGTGACACCTGGGTTGGATGCGTCGCTGATTTTGATACCAAGGAAAATCATCAGGGAGTAACTCATGTGCTAATCGATGATGTGATGCGGGACATGTCGGTGAACGTACGTGTGCTGCAGAGCGTCTACATGACCAACGATTCATATCTGAAGTTCAAACAAGAGCCGTTCGAACTGGTCTATCGGAACGCGACAATGAATCAGGACAACAAAGAAGTCCATTGGGCTGAGGTCTACCGGGTCAATTGGACGTTCATCGAACAGCATGTCATCGTAAAAAAATAAAGGATCATCTGCTCTTCTTTTGACCAAGTGCTTTTTCATAGACCGATTCGTACTGGGACCCCACATGACTCATCGAGTGTTTTTCGCTCAGCTGCAGGCTTTTCTTCTTCATGGTGTCTCTCAGTTTTTTATCAGACAGGATGGTGACGATGTTAACAGCTAGCTGATCACTGTCCTTTGGCTCAAAGACCAGACCGTTCCCTGCACTGGCAAGCTCCGGGACCGCCCCTTTGTTGACGACGACTGGTGGCACACCTGAGGCGATCGCTTCGAGGGTGACGATGCTTTGAAGCTCAGACTCGGCAGGCATGACGAACACATCGGCAAGAGTATAGATGTTGGGGTAATCAGCCCAGTCAAGGAAATCGATGAACGTGGTGTTCGCATCGACTCCCAGATCCTTCGTTAATTTCATCATCTCCGGCTTCAGACCACCTGAGCCGCAGAACAGGAAATGCGCGTCTACTTTCTTAAGGACCGAAGGTACAGCTTTTACAAGCACGTCAACGTTTTTTTCTTGGTTGATTCTCCCGGTGTACAGGACAAGTGGTTTGCTTGGGAGATTGAACCGTTCCCGAAGATACCCTCCCTTGTTTGTTGGTTTGAACANCTCAGTGTTGACCCCGTTGGAGATAGGGGTGACTGGTGTCTTCAATCCTTTTTCCTGATACATTGTTGCACCNGTCTGCGTCGGGACCGTTGCCCAATCGACACGGTTATAGAAATAAACAAGATAGGACCAGGTGTATTTCACCAGCGTTGGATACAGCGCAGAGGAAAAGAACGGTGCAAGGACGTTTTCTGGGAGGATATGGATGGAGCCGACCAGGGGGATGTGCCTCTTTTTTGCCCAGATGGTTGCACAAAGGCTGATGGGATACGGGGAGCAGACGTTGATCACATCTGGTTTGAAGGAATCCAGGATCCTTTTTACATACAAAAAAGGGAAGGGAGCGAAATGGTATTTGTCGTTCATGTAGAACGGGAGGAGGAACGCGCGCGGTCGATAGATCGTCGACCCGTTATCCTCATCGACAGTATCTTTAAAGGAAAAACTTGGGGCGATCACGCGGACGTCATGTCCTTTGTTGATCAGCTCATGGACGATACGATGCTGNGCTATAGCACCACCATCGATGATCGGGTAGTATGATTCTGTGGTGAAGAGTATTTTCATGACAACCTAGTCCAGTGCTTTCGTATAACCACGGATTGATACATAAGAGTTCCCAAAAAACAATAGGGTGATTTATTTGAGGATGTAGGGGCTGAGTGATGAATACAGCGAGCGGGGTGATGCGAAAACATCGGTAGCGAAGTACTGGTACCATCCGCAGCTGCGGTTGCATTCATCCATTGCGGTCCGAGCCTTTTTGGCTTCAGGCGTCCGCAGGAACTCCATAAAGGAGCCTTCCGTGAAGTTATAGCAATGTTTCCCTACGGTGCGGCATGGGTAGAACAAGCCGCCGTCTGAGTCGATGATGACTGAGGAGGCAGAGCAGCCATGTGGTTTGGTGATGTTGTCTAAAAACCCTTTCGGCGTGGTGATCGTGTTTTTGTATTTTTCTTTCAATCTGAGTATTTCTGCTCGGAAGACTTTAGGGTCAGGATAGAAATCATCGGTCCCATCCAGGTGACAGGCAGGCATGACGACGGTGCGGGCAGCTACCTCATAGACTCGTTTGACTTTTTCTTCAAGAGCNGGAAGGGTTTCTTTTGTGACAACGATCTGGATGCAGATCTCTGGTCCGTAGCTTTGGAACTCTTCCAGGCGNTCAAAGAATGCAAGGTTACCATGACCCTCATCGATGCTGATATGGAGATAGTCGATGTGCTTGCCGTACTCTTTCATCGGTCGTTTGTCAAGGAGATGGCCGTTGGTGGTAAAGAAGAGGTAGAACGGTTTTTGATGAGCGTATTGCAGGATTTCCCCCAGGTCTTTTCGCACGAGCGGGTCCCCTCCTTCCAGGCTTAAGACGATGATACTGGAGTTTGCGATGTTGTCAATGACCTTGAACACCTCTTCCTTTGGAAGGTCAGGTGTTTTTTCCTTCCAGACGTTACAGAAGCTGCATTTCAGGCTGCAGACATGCGTGACCTTAAAGGAGGCGTAGAACGGATAGATGCAGTCTTGTGCGACGTAGTTTGTTGCCGCGTACCGCATGGTCTGCAGGTATTTGCTGAAGGGTAACTTTTTCATGGAATCACAAAACCGGTCAGAGTAATCAATGGGGGGACATAAGGTTTTTTATCGTGATGTGTCCAAATAAACCACAAGAGACTTATAGCGTCTTGAAAATAACCTTTTTTGTTGATGAACGAAAAAAAGAAACTGAACAAGACCAAAATTTCTATTTTCGTAAGTATCGCACTGAGTCTATCAATCATCGTGCTCATCCTGTATTTTACGATNGATGCACAGACAATCCNGTATCTGTCGCAGGTGTCGCTACGCGGTGAGTTCTTTTTGTTCTTTGGCGCTGCAGTAGGGTTGAATGTGTTGTACTGGTTCATCTGGGGGGCACGCCTGAAGGTCCTCAGCAAAGCAATCGACCCACAGGTGCATGTGAGCCTCTGGGGAGCTACAAAGATAGTGATTGCGAACCAGTTCCTCGCCGGCATCACCCCATCGGTTGCTGGGGGAGAGCCGGTCCGTATTTATTTATTACATAAGGACGGTTTGAGCACGGGTGGTGCGACCGCCGCGGTTCTTGGTGAACGGCTGATTGATGCGATTTTTATTTTGATTCTGGTCCCGTTTGGTTTTTTCGTGTTTAAAGACCGGATCGATGTGAAGTTGATCAGTTACGGACTGTCCATTGGTGTGGTGGTGTTTGTCACTGGTATCATATTGTTTGCACTGGCGTTGAAATACCCGAAGAAAACAAAGGCGTTGTTATGCGGCATCAGTGAACGGTTGAGTCGCTGGTCGAAGAAAAAGAACCAAAAAGTAAATGTTGTCGAGCGTATCGCAACCGAGGTCGATAATTTTCACAATAGCATGGTACTGTTCCTGACGAAGGGGAAGAAAGCGTTCCTTGGGGCTGGTGTGCTAACGGTGCTGATGTGGTCGACCGGGTTTATGATCCCTTCGATGATTTTACTCGGGCTGGGTCTTCCTCCGTTTTGGGTTGAGTCCTATGCCGCGCAGGCGTTGCTATTGATCATCGTAATGCTTCCGACGACGCCAGGCAGCTCAGGGGTAACAGAGCTGGGGATGGCTGCGTTATACGGGGTTCTGCTCGGTGCGTCCCATCAGTATCTGCTTGGCGTGTTTGTGTTGTTGTTCAGGTTCATCACCTATCATATGAACATGATCTGTGGAGCGGTTTTCCAGTACCGGATTTTTAAATCCATCACCTCGTTTTCATTGGAAACCGTGAGTAAAAAAGAAGGGTAATACTCCAAGAAAGAACAGCAGTACCTCCGAATGAAAAAAATGAAAAAGAATCATCCTTTTCTCGAAGAGAAAACCTCTTTTGGACTCCCCTCATCCAGCTCTTCTACTTTATGTTCTCCGTCCTCCTCTACAACCTCTGGATCCTCGCCGACGTTCTTCTTTGCCTCGCCCTTTTCGGATTCATAAAAAACGATCATCAGGTGACATCCAAATACTTCGGCACCATCCTCTACACAGTCGACCCCGGAGGATGAACCCATGCCCTTCTCAATAGTTTTTCAATCAAAGGATTAGATTACAACAGTAATTTCTATCATATTTTTCCATACTAAATCACGTTTTCATCACACTATCAACATCTTTTAGCCCATCAGGAAAACCGTAGTAAATCATTCAGTGTATATTTTTGTCAGAATTCCCATGTTTCCCTCCTTACTTTCGGAACTACTGGACAGGGCGTCAGGTTTAAAAATGATGAGGATATACGGTTTTCCCTATGAAAAAAGCTGATCGATGCATTTCATGCGGAAAAGGCTTGCTTGAACAAGGGTCGACGACGTTCCAATGCCCGACCTGCGACGTCTTCATCGGACGATGCTCAAACTGCAGAGAACAAAGTGTCGTCTTTACCTGCCCGAAATGCGGATTCAGAGGACCATAGGAGGGTTAACCGATGGGGGAAGTTATCGCATTGATTCGTCTCATGCCTGATGGCGTGATTAGTGATAAGGATATGGACTTTATTTCTGCTGAAGTAAAAAAAGTCGTGCAAAAACCAGCCAGGCTTGGTCGTGTCGAGGTCAAAGAAATCGCTTTTGGTCTTCGTGGTCTTGATGTGACGGTCGCAGTCCCTGATGTCGAGGGTGGACTGGATCCTCTCGTGGAAAAACTGAGTAAAATTAAGAAAGTCGAAAGTGCTGAAGTCGTCGACGTTGGCAGAATCTAAGCTGCTTTGCCGATGGTTGTTTTCAGATACTCAATATAAGTTTCCATGAACTGTCGTCCTATTTCTGTGGGGTAGTAGATAGGGTAGGCGGAGTTGGTGGTGTCGCCTTCGATGAGTTCAGCTTCGTAGAGTTTGTTGATGTGCCATTTCACCACATGATGATTAATATTGAGGGCATGCGCTATCTCGAGCAGGTGCTTGCCTGGGTGTTCTGAAAGATACGCCATGATGTCCCTGGCGTTCTGGTTGCGCATGATGGATTCTGAGACCGCTCGTTGTTTTGCTTCTACTCCTCCTTCGACGAGGTAGTAGACCTTTTTTCCTCCGATTGCTCTGCTTCTGACCAGGTTGGTCTGCTCAAGCTTCCGAAGATGCCAGGCCGCGTTGCTTGGTTTGAGGTCAAGCTCTCTGGCGATTTCCCGCAGGTGGCTTCCGGGGTACTCATCAATGTAGTCGTAGAGGTGTTTTCGTATTTCGGTGTCGAGCACGTTTTCCGGGGTGACGTATTTGACACCACCCATGAGGAAGAAGAACGCAAGCAGCAGGGCAACGACTGTTACGATGACTGCAATCGTGGTTACGTTTGCTGCTGGTTGGAGTTCTGGTGCTGCAGTACTAGTTGAAACTACAAGACCGAAGAATAAAACTAGCGTTATGACTATTGAACTTAGGAAGCGCATTGTTAATCCCATCCTTTTATTTTGCATCCCTGCAAGCGGAATAAATCGCTTTGATGTTTAAATACCTTCCTTTAAAAGCGTGAAGAGATTAAGAACGTGTCGTAGGTAAAAAATTAATTATTCAACAAAATAGAATTCAAAATAAAATGAAAATAGTAAGTATCAAATCATCAATACCGATGTAGTACTCACATGCAAAAACAATGCACACTCATTGGAATCGTTCTTCTCCTGCTCATTGCTAGCCTGAGCGGCTGCACTCAATCAGACACCGAGAAAGAGAAATTTATTGGGACTTGGAAAACAGAGCTGAAACAAAATCCCATCGGGGATGATTACTATTCGGAAACAAAAATATTCTACGCAAACGGCTCCTATGCCACTACGAACATGGGGCTTGGTCATATCCCAGGCACGTGGTATCTCTCCAACGGAAAACTGATCATCGATACGTATTTCCCAGGGACGTATCAATATACCTTTTCTCAGAACAACAGTGCACTTACCCTGATTTCAGAGTCTGGAGGATTTACTGAGAACCTCACCCGACAATAAAAAAAGGATTTATTTGTGGGTTAGGATTCCGACAAGAATGTTTTTTTGTTTTTCAAGACGGACGAATCCGACACGTTCAAACTGCACGATCTCACCAGCAGGTAGACCGCCGACCGCTTTTTCGGCGTACCCGTGCAGCTCATGAAGGCTATCAGGGTTGAAGGTCTCACCGTTGAAAATAAGCCCAGGGACCAGGACCTTCAGCGGGATGTGATCATCGGTGGTCCATTGAATCTTCGCAGTCTCCGGGATCAATGTTTCCCCTTCATAGGTCCCTACCATGGCATCACCGGTTTTGGTGACCTTCACATTGTACAGTCCTTTCAGCCGAAAGATGTCGCCTTGCTTCATCTTCTCTACATCCTGCCTCGGGATGAAAAACGTTGAAGCGGTATGGATGGTCCGATCACCCATGGTCGCATCAGGATGCAAAGAAAGTTTAACGGTTTTTTTCGGCGCACCTTCAACCGTGAGCTGTACTGGATCAGGGACAAAATAATAGCGCTTCACCCGTGAGTCAAGAAACTTCCGGTTCACGGATTCGACCAAGCTGAAGTCGACAACGGATTCCACTTTTGAAAAACCTTGCTGCAGGACGAATTGTTTTATCGCCTCAGGAACGAACCCTCGTCGCTTCAGCCCACGCAAGGTCGGCAACCGAACGTCATCAAAACCAGATACCAGTCCCTGTTCGATGAGAGGCTTTATCTTTCGCTTCGACACCGGCATCCCATCTATAGATAGCCGGGCAAACTCCATCAGATGTGGCGCCCGGAGGTTCAGTAGACTCAGGATACGGAAATACACCGGGTCCCGCAGTTCGTACTCCTTGGTACGGAACGGATGCGTCACCCCGCTGATGCTGTCCTCGACGGCTCCTGCGAAATCATACGTCGGCCACACATGGTATTTATCGCCGGTCAGTGGATGAGGTGTTTCAATGACCCGGAACAAGGTAGGGTCACGCATCGCGGTGTTATCACTGCCCATCTCACCACGCAGACGAAGAATGTATTTTACCTCAGGGGAAGCAAGGATCTCTTTCCATAGGTCAAGTGCTCCTGGTCCGGTGCGGTCTGCCTGGCAGCTGCAGGTTTTTGCATTAAATCTGCCTTCCCGGATAGTCTCCGGGGTACATTTACAGAGGTACGCGTCCCCTTGTCTGATGAGCTGTTCAGCAAGTTTGTAATGGGTCTCGATATGGTCAGAGGTATGGTACTCGAAATCCCAGGAAACCCCAAGCCAGCGTAAATCCTCTTTCTGCGCATCATAAAACTCAAGGAGCGCGTTCTCCGGGTTTGTGTCATCAAACCGTAAAATGAACTTCCCGTTATAGATCCTGGCGTACTCGGAATCGATGATCGCTGCTTTTGCATGGCCGATATGAAGATAGCCGTTTGGCTCCGGGGGAAAACGAGTCACGACCTTGCCGTCCTCCGCAAGGCAAGTGTGGAAGGGAAAAATCCCGTTCTTTTTTTTCTTTTTGTAACAGCTCAGGGGCAAGCACGGTAAGCTCTGTACGTTGATCAGCGATACTCATGAAATTGACCTGGTTGACGACCTTTGTGACAACCGGGAGGATCTCTGCTGGAGAAATGCCGTCTTTTTTCAACGCGGCGA